>Ga0209023_10000238_pt1 | contig 92827 bp, 80 predicted proteins | sample LakOneMetagenome_FD_187468 | JGI IMG/M metagenome (GOLD analysis project Ga0209023, IMG submission 187468) | Freshwater and sediment microbial communities from Lake Erie, Canada (SPAdes) (version 2) | ecosystem: Environmental > Aquatic > Freshwater > Lentic | place: Lake Erie, Canada... | reverse complement strand
GAGCCTTTATCGTATACAAAAGGTAGGTATTTTGTCATATTTGGATAAATAATTTTTGGTTTGGCGAACTCTTCAAAATATGAAATTGAGTCTTGGGTTTCAAACCATTTATAGGAACCAGATTTCCTGCCTTCCCATTTACCTTCATGTCCTTTTGGTTTAGGATGAAGACGTTCTTTAAATCCCAATAGATAACGCTCAATAGCGGGGTAATCTTTTATGTTTAGCTTCAATGCTGGAAAGGTTCCTACTATCCATTTGCCATCCCATTGTGGTACATAGGCTTTAATATCTTCTCCACGTAATAGAGGCTTTAATATTTCAGCACTTTTAGGGTCTTCTTTTACTAACCGCTCTTTGGTTTCAGTATCAATAATGAAAGCGTCATTAAAGCCGGTTTTGATACCATAGTTTATCTCAATATCCCAATCTTTAAGTGGTATACCCTGAGCCTCTATTCGTTTAATCAAGCTATATTCATTCTTATCATATGCAACCCAACTATTACCCTTGGGGTTATCAACCTCGACGGTATTATCCAGAACGTATTCTGCCAAAGGAATTTGAAGCTTATAGTCATTTTTTACTCGGCATAATAGGACTGTCTCTGTAGGGTTTTGCTTAGTCAGCAAAAGTATATTTGTATATGTAGTTGCGCTGTCAAACATTTGCCCCATCCCAAAATCCACAACCAAATGAATATTGCATTTTGTGCCGAAGAAATTTCGTGTAACTTTTCCATAATCAGTACGCATCCATTTGTTACTGGTAATATAGCATAGCTGCCCTTTCTTCATTAATAGATTAACCCCTAGTTCATAAAATAACTGATAGATGTCGCCTGTCTTTGTAAATGTTTCAAAATTTTGTTTTTCCAGTGCATCGGACTCTTCACCTAACTTCTGCAATTGAATATAGGGCGGGTTTCCAATTAAAACATCGAACCCAATGTAGTCGCCGTCACCATTCAATACTTCGGGAAATTCAAACCGCCATTCAAAGGCGGTTTCATAAATCTTGTTACTCTTTATTTCTTCAATCTCTTTTTCCAGGTTGGTTATTTCTTTGCTTAGTTGTTCGATTTTTTTCTTTGTATCCTTATTCTTTTTGTTCCCTTCATCAAATAATTCTTTTGTTTGACTAAGGTTAAACAAATCACCCCGCAATTTTGAAAGCTTTTTATACTTGACGTCATTAGGACTAATATGACTTTTAAAATCCTTTTTAATAGAGTCTATTAATTCTTCCATTGACCTTTTTTGCTCCTTAGTATCAGCTTCACGATAGGCCTGTACCGCAACTTTATAACCATCAATATTAAAGTTACTTTTCTGTAGCGCAACCTTAATATCAGCATCTAAACCAAAGCGACTTACCAGGCTATTACCACATTTAATATTGATATCTATGTTGGGTAATGTTTCCAATTCAACGTAGTTACTGGCTGCGGTGTAGTAGGCATTTTTCAGTAATTCAATCCATAAACGCAAGCGGCAAATCTTTACTGAATTTGGATTTATATCTACTCCAAACAAACAGTTTTCTATAATAGTTTCCTTTTCATGAAAGAGGGTTTCCTGTATGCGCTGGCTTTCCTTGTTGTGGGGATTGTAATCAAATAACTTTCCATCTTCATCTGTAATAATAAGTTCGTCGTTTACCACTTCTACATGATAATCTCTTAACGATTTACCTGTAGAATCCTGTAATATTTTCAATTCGCTCTTGATCGCAATTATTTCATTTAGGGCACTTACTAAAAAATGACCACTGCCTACAGCAGGATCGCAAATATGCAGGTTGTTAATGATCTTGTTAGCTTCTTTTTTATCATCAATCTTATTATATAAACTACCAAGGTTTTCACATTGCCACCCCTTTGCTTCATTAAACTTTTGCAGCACCGACCTGCGAATAGTTTCTTTACACATGTACATTGTTACAAAACCTGGTGTAAAGAAGGAGCCGTCTTTATATCCGTTTATCTTTTCGAAAATTAATCCCAGCACAGATGCGTTGATCAGGTTTTTATTTTCTTCTTGTATTTCCTCGCCACCCTCACTGGTAAAATCATATGCATCTAAAAATTCAAACAGGTATTGCAAGGTTGGCAGTGAGCCTGTTTTCCTTTTGCCCTTATCATCTTTTAAAACTGTGCTGATGCTGAGCGGAAGTTGCAAGCGATTATCTAATTCACTTACATTTATGGTTTGCCTTTCCAGTTCAATACGTTCAAACAAAGAGCTATTTAGGTAAGGAACTTTACTGAACTTTTCCTGAATATGGTTTCTTCTACTTCCCGGCTTTTCGGCTAACACCTGGAAGAAGAGATTGCTCAGTTCATCAAAATCAAATACCAGTTTGCTGTTTAGAAAAAGATAATCTTTGTTTCCCTTGTGGTATTTATATAGCTGAGCTTCCAGCAACTTAATAAACAGCACCCGGTTTATCCAGGTAATACATAACTCCAGGGCTACATTAAATAATTGCTCCTCCTTGTTAGACCCAAATGTAGAAAGATTGCTGATATTGCGTATAGCATCTTTATCTTCTAATTTTATAATCGTGTTCTCCAGCAAAGAAGCTTCATCAGATTTAATCTTTCGTTTTATTAGTTTTTTACCGCCGTCTTTTATTTCTTCCAGTCCAATGATATGCAATAGTTCAACATAGAATTTTGTATCAAGGCTGTTACTATCGTTTATAAAAGGCTGCTTTAAAAGATGTGCAGGGGATAATATCTTATACAATCCTATAAGCTTGGTATCATCTTCTTTATCAGTATTGTTTACATACTTTTCGTAAGTACGAACATCAAAATAAGTAACTGGCATTTCTTCTGTAGCTTCATCCAGAAAAGATTTGGCAATGCTATCATAAAAGAACTTAGTGTCTTTGCCACTTAGTTTCCAATTCTCATAATCTTTTTTTAGTTTGCTGTTTCTAAAAACATTCTTTTCAAACCAAACTTCATCTATTACAAACCACTCGTAAATATTGGTAACAACCAGGTATTTTATATCGGTGTTGTTATGATCAACCCTTTGCCGTAAATAATATAAAATCAGTTCCTGCAAAGCCTTTGTATTTGGCTTGGCTGCTGTCATCATCTCTGCCTTATTGGAAGGCTTTTTTACTTCGAGAATAACACCTACAGCATCTTTGGTTGTTTTACCTGTATGTATTACCAGGTCATTCCTGTCTTTAGTGTTTATTTCAAACTGATCTTTGTACCAGGTATCTTTTAAAAAATCGGCTATTACATTTTTAAGGTGTTCTTCGCTTTCCTGTTCGTTAATACGGCTAAGTAATTGTTGCAGGTTCCTCTTAAATAACTCGATGTGATTGCGGCTTACCTTTTCCTTCAGGTAGGCTTTATTAAGGGCTTTTATGGGCTTGATTAATTCCAGTTTCATGTATCGTTCTCCCTGTGTTAGTTATGGGTTTATGGCGGTTACTAAAGGAGTTAGTGTAAATATAGCTTATACATGCCAATTCCAATACCATATAGAGCTTTGACTGAATAAAAAAGGGGCTATAAAAGCCCCTAGTCAGCAAAGGAATAATAACCTTCATTACATACAATAATGTGATCTATCACTTTTACATCAAGGTATTTTGCAGCTTTTTTAATTTTAGTGGTGAGTTCTTCATCCGCCCTGCTGGGTTTTAAACTACCGCTGGGATGATTATGTCCTAAAACAATTGAAACTGATAAGGATTTGACTGCTGCTGCCAGAATCAGTCTTGGATCTGCAACAGTACCAGTTATTCCTCCCATCGAGGCTTCATAAATACCCATTACATGGCTGGCCCTGTTTAACAGCAATACTTTAAACTCTTCCTGAAATTCAATCTTATTCTCATCCCATACTTTCATAAAAGTTGCATAACAATCTTTAGAGGATTTTATCAATGGCCTTTCAGAAGCTTTTACTTTGGTTTTATATACCAATTCCACTTCTGCAACTTTACTCCATGCTGGTTGATTCATTGTCTGTTCCATAACATTTCATTTTAAAGATTTAAAAATTAATTATGGAACCTTCCCCGGCTTTTGGCGACCAAGGCAAGGAAGCAACGGAATAAATAGCGCAGCGGTTTATGCCGGAATTTCATTGCCGCTACAGCAGCCAAAAGCCGAACTTTGTGGTAGAATTAATGAAGAAAAAAATGTATTTTGAATTTTTAAAAACCTTTCTATGGCAACTTGCAGATTATGTAATAAAGCTGAAGCAACAAAAACCAATTCCCATATTCTACCACACTTCTTGATAAAAACTGCAATTAATAAAGAGGGGAGCAAACAGAGAGATTACGAACTCACCTTTTCAATCTCTGAAAACGAATTTGTTGATACATTTTTTGGAAGAAGCATTACCCTAGAAACCATTGAACAGTATAAAGGAAGAGAACTGAATGAAGAAGAAATCAAAAAACAGAATCCCTTTGCCATGGATTATTTATTTTGCCCATCTTGCGAGAACAAAATTAGCAAGCTAGAAGAATATTATTCCAAGAATGTTCATCAGCATTTGCTTAAAAACAATGCTGATAAAACTTATAAAGATTCAGCAGGAAATCAGGTTTTAGTATTTGACAAAGTTTCATTGGAAATAACATTGTTATTTATTTACTCCATTTTCTTCCGGTGCTCCATATCAAGGTATCACGGCTTTCGTTTAAAAAACTGGGAGCGCAAACTTCGCAAGACCCTAAATAAATACCTTGACGACAGCATTCAGAAGATCGAACAAAGGATTCAATCTGGAATTAAAGATTTCCTTTACTTGCCAGTAATTAATACACATTTCCAGATGCCTGAAGGAGATGACCCTACCAAAAACTTTGTCACAATCCTTCATTCCACGATACCATATTTTGTTTATCTAAATGATGTCACTTTTCAAATGTTTACCAGAGAAAAAGATGTAGGGAAAAGTAACGAATTTTTTTACGGCATTACAGATATGATCATTCAAAAAGAGGCTGTTAATAAGAAAGGTAAACCTTTCCAGGTAGTTTCTTTAACCGAAGACCAGCTTAAGAAAGTACTTACTGTCACTTTTGAATCTATGGCAAGCAGGCAAATGAATTTTATTAAGAACGCATTTCAGGAAGTCCACAAAGTAATCTTTCGGACTAATCCATCACCTGAACTGCTTAGCTATTTTGTTCAGACATTGGTTACTCAGGAAATAGCACAGGGCGAAAGATACGGCAGGGAAGCGATGGCGCAAGCCATGTTTAAATGTTGTAAAATTTACTACCAAATCCCGTAAATTCATTTCTTTCAAAAACACAAGCTGCCCCGCCATTTTGCAAACTCTTCCACCATGTTGCGGGGCAGCTTTCTTAACATTAAATAGGGGCATTTTGCAATGCCCCTATTTAATACTCAATTAAAAAATTCAAACATTTTACCCTTTGCAAAATCCTCACAAAGATTAAATGCTTTCTGTGTCCTCAATTGTCCGGTTCCACCAAACAATAAGGATTTCAGTTTGGCTTCTTCATTTTTGTAAGTCTTTACATTTTGAAAATATCCTGTAACGGCGTTGTAAGTTCCAAATAATGTTCCCTTAGTCGTTACTAATTGCTGGCTTTCGTTGGTCATAGCATATTCAAAAGCGGCATCGGTCATATTTTTAAAGCAGGTGGAAAATTCATCATCCTTACCAGCCTGTATATTTTCCAATACTTCCTTGTTAGGTACTAAAGCCATTTGAATTAGCTTTTTTACTTCGAGGTCTGTAATACGAATTTTTGCCCACTGATTAAAAACCCCTTCTAATTGGATACTCAAATTGTTTGTAATACCCATTAGTTTATGCGCCTCTTCCAGCCTTTCTTTTGCATTGGCGGTATGCCTGATTTTAAAAGCATTGCTATGGTTGCGAAGGGCTGCATTTAAAGTGTTATTACAAACAATTCTTACGGGTGTAAAAGCGGCGGTAATACTGCCGCCACCATCGTGGGAAGTAGTTAAAAATAAATACTGCTCAATCAAATCATCGTTGCCCACTTTAATATAGTTGGGTAGTTTTGCGGTAATAAAAATCCGTTCGCCTTTACCCAATGCCCCTGCGGTTTCATATTGTATGCCGTCACCACCAACAATAGCATCAAAGAAACTAAAAGCATCAATATTCTGTACCACTTCATAATCTTTACCCACTACACCTAAAACAGTTTCGTTATCTGTTCTGATAGTAGCATAAAAATTGGGGACTTCAATTTCAGGAATTTTGATTTCTATATCCTCATTGGCTATTTCGTTTTCGTTATCAAACGTAAACAGTTTTCTTTTAGCTACTGTGTAATCAAGCCCTGCAAATTTCAGTGCTTCGGCGCTGGTGGGATAATCGCTAACAATTTGCCCCAGGCCATGCCAGGCTTTTTCCTTTACTGAAAAGAAACTGTGTTTACCTGTTTGTTCGTTGAAATTTAAATTGTGTGCCATGATTAATTACCCAGCTTTAATTTGTATCCCGCAGGCGGTATTACTGCGGTTTGTAATGAATTAAAAATTGAAAAACTACCAGCCTGAATCCATCAGGCTGGTAAACACTTAAAATGGGAGGTCATCAGTTGCTGCTGCATTTTCCGCAACCAGTATTTTTTCTGCTGATACAGAAACAGGCTGTGGAGTTTTTCCTCCATGCAGTTTGATGGTATTTACATGCAGGGTAAGTGTGGCTTTGGGTTCGCCTTCCTTTCCGGTATAGGCATTCACTCCTATTCTGCCCTGCAGTTCCACCAATGTTCCTTTGGTGAGGAACTGAGCCACACCGGGATTCACCCAGTAATCGCATTGCACATAAGTAACGATTTTGGTTACTTCTCCTGTAGCTTTTGATTTGTAAGAATCGTTAATAGCTACATTAAAATTCACTACCTGTTTTCCTGATTGCAGGTTGCTGATTTTTGCATCACCTGTTAATCTTGCTGTCATTTCCATGATTGATAAAATTTAATTGTTTAAAAATGTTTTGAACCCGGCATTCGTCTCGTTCGTTCTAATCGTAGCAACCCGGCCTTGAAACAGGGTTTGGCAAAAGCAAGGTTTTTGTGAAAAATATTTCGTTGACTGTGGAATAAAAAGCGCAGCGGTTTATGCCGCAAAAGCAACGAAAGCGAAGCGGATATTTTTTGCAAAACCTGTGGTAAGACGAAATGCAATGGAGGCGCAGACCTTGCTTTTGACAAAGCCTGTCAAGAAATTTGCGCCAGATAAGGATGAAGGAGTTTTTAAAGAATGGATTTTTATGAAATCTTCTTTATGGCTTTTCTACAATTTGAAGTAGCTGGAATTGTGGTTGGCGAGGTATGAGCCAATCTCAATGCCCACTATCTTTGTCCGATGCAATTCACCCGGCTAATTTGCCGAAGGCGTAAAAGAAATTAGCCGGGTGTACTGCACCGGGGTTGCTACCATAGTAAACCTACGAGTTTACAATCGTTTGTAAATCCTGCCCGAAGTGATTTATTGAAATCAGAAATAAATGACACGAACGAAAGCAAAAATAAATTTCGGAAATACACTGTATCTTAGCTGTATTGCCGCAAGTTTGGTAATATTGGATTGCGGCAATACAGGAGTTAGCTGCAACCCTGTTGGACACTTCACAATTATTCAAGCGGACATTTTTTGCGACACTTCAAGGAGACTTTGTAACCTTGCCGACAATTTTGTATTTAAGTATTTGCTTAAATAAGTAATCTTGATTACTTTTGACCCGACAAATAAAATTGATAATGGTAAACGACACTTGCATACGGCTTCAGGCGGACATTGAACAAATCAAAAGCTGCCGTGAAAAATTAAGAGTTAATTCAAAGTCATTTTTACAGTTAGGACAGGTTCTTTCTTTGGCAGGTAATGAGGTGCGACTGAAAATAATGTTTCTAATTGAAGAAGAAAATGAACTTTGTCCTTGCGACCTAAGCGACATTTTAGGAATGAGCATTCCAGCTATTTCTCAACATCTACGCAAACTAAAAGATGGCAACATCATTGAAGCCAGAAAAGTAGGACAAACTATTTTCTATTCTTTACGCAGCGAACATTTAAAAACTTTAAGACCGTTTTTTAAAATTATCAATCAACAAAATTTGGCAACAGTATGACAACGACAACAAAAAATAGTAAAGGTTGGGTTGCAGGACTGTTGACAGCAGTTGCAGCTTCTCTTTGTTGCATTACACCAGTTTTAGCATTGTTGGGTGGTGCAAGTGGACTTGCTTCTTCGTTTTCATGGATTGAGCCTTTTCGTCCTTACTTAATCGGTTTGACAATTACAGTTTTTGCATTTGCGTGGTATCAAAAACTAAAACCACAAAAGCAAGTTGATTGCGACTGTGAAGCGGACAATAAAAAATCATTTTGGCAATCAAAATCATTTTTAGCTATCGTTACTGTGGTTGCAGGACTGTTAATTGCATTTCCTTACTATGCAAAAATATTTTATCCAAAGCCACAAGAAGCAAAAGTTATTATAGTTGATAAAAGCAATATCGCAACAGTTCAATTAAATATTAGTGGAATGGACTGTGAAGGTTGTACAGCACAAATTAACGGCGAACTTTCAAAAGTGAATGGAGTAATTGAAGCAAACACTTCATATAAAAATGCAAACGCAATCGTAAAGTTTGACAATTCAAAAATATCGGTTGACAGTCTTTCAAGTATTGTAACCAACATTGGCTACAAAGTAATTTCATCAAACATTATCAGCAAATAAAATGGACACAACAATAATACTTCAATCAACAATCACTTGCCCTAACTGCGGACACCAAAAAGAAGAAACGATGCCGACAGATGCTTGCCAGTTTTTTTATGAATGTGAAAACTGCAAGACAAGACTAAAACCCAAACAGGGCGACTGTTGTGTTTATTGCAGTTACGGTACAGTTGTATGCCCACCAAAACAAAATGGAAGTTCTTGCTGCTGACAGAGAACGGTATGCAGCTAACATGTGCTGTTTATGTTTAGGAGGCAATTGAAGTATTATATTTCACTGTTTTATCCCGTTAGGGATTGAAACGAAAATCCTTCCGCCAGGAAGATTGCAGTGAAAAGCCCGGTCCGCCATTAGGCGGCAACGGCATAATTATTTGTACTTTATTTATTATTATTGAAGCAGTACAAAACTTACTAAAGTTGTTTAACTTTTTCTGAAATTTGCCCTATGTCTATATACAGTTTAAAGCAAGGTTATTATCTATACCATGATGTGGAGTTTGTATTAAACCAAATTGGTGAATTATATAAAGTGGATATTAAAGATGGTAAAGCAACAGCAGAAAGTATCATGGAGCTGGATAAAAAAAATCATTTTGCCTCACCGGAAAGTAAGGACAGGTTCAATGCCATCGTTCCAAAAATAAAAGCATTACACACCAGTATGTATCATTTACTGGAAAGTATTTACAGGGCTGCCGATAATAAGGTATTTGATACCGCCACTATCGAAAAGCGATTCCCTGATTTTAAATATTTCCGGATGCTCAATAATAAAATAAAACATTTTAATGAAGCTGATATTGATTTGATAGAGGTGGTTTTAATTGAAGATACAAAGCAGATTATAGAAGTGGGTTGTCAATATAAAATTGATGGATCATGGGAGATCAAATATTACAGCCAATTTATTGTTCTGGTTTTAGAAATTCTAAAAGACCTCAATATCGTTAGTTTTGATAACGATTAAACCCGTACAACATTTCCATCTTGATTTTGCAAAAGGCCTTTTGCATTTTTGAAAATTCTTTTTACCTGCTGCTTACAATACATCCGGTAAATGATAACAACTGATGAAAGAATAGTAAGCACACCAATAAAGGCAATTGAAAATTCGATGCTAAATAAATCTGTAAATACGCCTGTAAGTAGTGCGCCGATAACATAGCCTAAATCTCTCCAAAATCTAAATACCCCTAAACTCTTTGCCCGTTGTTGTGGGTTAGTATCTTCTGCAATGCTTGCCAAAAAAGTAGGATAAACAATTGCGGTGCCTATTCCAAGAATAACTGAGATGGCAATATAATGAGCAATGCTGCTTGAAAATATTATTAGCATAATGGCAATACCCTGTAACAACATTCCCCAAAACAGTAAATCTTTTTTGCAATAGATATCTGCCAGTTTTCCGGTTATTAGCTGACCTAATCCCCACACTGCCGGGTAAACAGCAGTTATAATTCCAATCTGTTTAATACCAAAACCTCTTTGTGCCAGCAGCACCGGCAGTATGCCCCAAATCATTGCATCATTCAGGTTGTTAATTAAACCAGCCTGTGTTACTGAACCTAAATTTTTATTCAGCCAGGTGGTTTCTTGAAATACATTTTTTAAAAGCGGGATGCTGCTATTGAGCTGGGCTTCTCTATTTACATGGGCACTCGTATCTTTTACAAAAAGCCAAGATAGCAGTGTTCCCAAAATAACAAAACCAATTCCTATGACAAATGGATATGGCCTTAACCCGTAATTATTGGCAATGCTGCTGGTTGTAAAGGCTACCAATCCTAACATACCGTATCCTGCAAATTCATTTAAGCCCATTGCAAAACCTCTTTCCTTTTCACCTACCAAATCAATTTTCATTACTACTGTGCTGCTCCATGTTAAACCCTGGTTGATGCCTAATAAAATATTGGCAACTATTATCCAGTTCCAATTGTTGGCATACATCAAAAGAAAAGGAACAGGTATGCCAATCAGCCAGCCGAATACCAATAATCTTTTTCTTCCAAACCTGTTGGCTAATGCGCCTGTAAAATAATTAGTGAATGCTTTAAATAAACCAAATACAATTATAAAAGATAAAATAATCGAAGCGGAGGTCAGGTGAAATTCTTTCTTCGCTATCTCAGGCAGCAATGTTCTTTCCAAACCTATCATGCCACCAACAAGGGCATTGATAAAAACCAATAGCCAAAACTGTTTCCAGTTTTCCTTTAATCCTAATTGTACCTCATTCATTGTAATAAATATTTTCTGAAGTCTAATTACTTACCGGGAAGCCTTTGTTTATCCAGTCTATTTTAATATTGTGCTGCAGGCTTAACAGTTTCTGGTTTGTAAACTTCATCTTGTTTAGCAAGGCGAAGGCGGGACGTATATTAGGGCAATGCTCAAAAGGGCAACAACCGCAATAGATAACAATGTCTGCATCTTTCGGCAACTTGCTTAACTGCTCTCTTAATTTATCCAAATTTGTTTTATCCTGTGCTGGGCCAATATCTACCGAACCCTTTATAGTTGCAACCGGACCAATGCTATAGACAATTGGTTGTTTGGCTTTGGGGTCATTTAAAGTTTTAGCTAAATCAGCAGGGTCTAATAATTGTTTTGGAGACCAGGGCTCAACTTGCTGTTGTTGTTTGAAACTTGTAAAGACTAACGAGGTAATTATCAGTGTTACTGATAAAAAAAGTGCGTACTTAATTTTTGTATTCATATTTGTAGTTTTAATAGTTGTACTATTTTTAATTTACGAAACAGCACAGCGGTTTGCCCCTGCTTCCAGGTCAACCGGATTAATATCGCTGAAATCGCCTTTGATATTTTTTTCAACAATCGATAAATAATTTGCTGGTGTTGGTGGAATACGTTGCAAAATAGTTTTTACAAATTCCTCTTCAGTCAACTGAAGCATTGGTACATTATTCTTGATACTACCAATTGTTGTTTGAATAGGAATATGGTCAAAATCGACAGGTTGACTTGTATGCGCTGGCAACACAATTATATTTTCATCCAACGCTATTAGTTGCTCTAACGAATGATATAGCAACTTTGATCTTTCAATTGCTTCATCACTATTGGCTTTTAAATCTGGCCGCCCTACGCCATTAAGAAATAAAGTATCCCCTGTAAGCAATACTTTATCATCAATCAAATAACTGGCACTTTCTATGGTATGGCCGGGTGTTTGAATTGCTTCTATTTTGATAGCGCCAACATCAAAAATAGTTGTGCCGGTTACTGGTTCAGAATTAAAGTTTACTTTGTTTGGTATTGGAAGATAAAGCGGGACATTATTTTTCTCTGCTACTTGCCTTGACCTTGAAAGATGGTCGGCATGAATATGCGTTTCTATAACATACTTTAGGGTAAGTTTTTCTCTTAATAAAAATTCCTGATAGGCTTCAATTGGCAGCGAAGCATCTACTATTATGGCTTCATTGTATGATGCAATAATATAGGAAAGGCAGCCTTTGCCCGTTCTTCTAAATTGTATTACATCTAAATCAGGGAATGAAATTTTTGCAGTGTTCCAGGCAAGACTCCAGGCTTTCATACCTCCCTGTAGTGAATAAGCCTCAAATCCCTGCTCCTGTAATAAACCTGCGGCAATTAAACTGGTTTTACCACCTGCACAAATCGTTACTACAGGTACTGTTTTATCAAGGTGCAAACCATGTAAGGCATCGGGATTGTTTGCTTTTAGCTTATCATAAGCATTCAAATAAACACTGCCCGGAATAAACCATTCTGCTCGTTCTTCAACGGGTCTTATATCTAGTATGGAAACTGCTTTACCATCTGCTAACCAGCTTCTGAGTGTATTAGTATCTATTTCTTTTCCCTCTTCCATATTGTGCCATTTTATTGCACAAAGGTGGCGCTCCTAAATGGCTAATCCTTTAACATAAGATAAATAATTACCGGTGCGCCCGGATACGGCTTAGGCTCACTTGTGTAATACCAAGGTAAGAGGCCACGTATTTTAAAGGCACCCGCATTAATACATTCGGGGCTTCAGTTAACAGGGCATTGTACCGTTCTTCTGCTGAATGAAACTGCATCCCTTCAATGCGGTTTACTGTTTCCACATAGGCAGCTTCAAATATTTTCCGAAACAATCTTTCTATTTCCGGAAGGGTATCATAGAGTTTAAAAAGCTGATTGGCATTAATGGCAACTACCTCACTATCCTCCAACACCTGAATTGCCTTACGGCTTGGTTTGCCGGTAAACAAACTTTCTACTCTTGCAATAATGTTGTTTTCAAAAGAAAAGCTTTCCGTAATATCAATACCGTCTTTGAAATAATAGATACGGGCCACTCCTTTATTGATAAAGTAAATTGTTTTACAGGTGTGGCCAATCGGCTGCAGGTCTTTATTTTTCTTAATAGTGAGAATAGAACTTATTGCGGCAATAGCGTTTTCGGCTTCTTTTGAAAGCGGGTTGAAATTTTTGAAATATTGAAAGAGTGCGTCCATCCTTTAATTTAATCTACATTTGTACATAACCTTTTCCGATGTATTCGCAAGTTATCAATTATATTAAACAAAGGGTTGAAATAAGCCAGGAAGAAATTGAGGCTACCCTCAAATACAGCAACTTTACGCAATATGCTAAAGGAGATTATATTCTCAGAGCCGGGGAATACTGCTGGTTTATCGGCTTTTTAAACAAAGGTTTTATTATTACAACTACCGTTGACGATACTGGCAATGAGAGAGCCGCTGAGTTTAAACATGAGGGGTGTTTTTTTACATACACTGAAGGACTTGCAGGTGATAACCTGTCACATAAAAATATTATAGCCATTGAAGATTGTGAAGCACTAATGTTGAAAAAAGAATACCTGCCTTTAATCTTTAAGACTAATCCAAAATTTGAAACCTTATTCAGCCAAATACTCGCTGAAGAATTACGAATCGTTTTACTTAACGAACAAAACAATAAGACGCTAAGTGTTGAAGAACGATACCTTGCTCTTGAAGATACTTATCCGGGTGCTTTGCAAAGAATACCTGTAAAATATATAGCTGGTTATCTTGGTATTGAAGCACCCAGCCTCAGCCGCTTGCGGGGTAGGTTAGCAGGAAAATAACCCGGGTTATTTTTTTAGTCTTCCATAGTCCATAGTTTTGAGTAATAAAATTCAGCATAATGAAATGGGATCGGTTTATATGGCTATTACTGGATAATGCAGTTAAGTATTTTTTTATTTCCCTGCCTTTCTTTTTAGTGTTCTATGTTTTCTTCAAAAAAAAGTTTTCCTATAAAAAGATACAGGCGAAATTTCCGAAATTAAAAGACTATGCCCGTGAATTGGGTTTCTCCGTCCTTTCTATAATGATCTTTTCGGTGCCTCCGCTCCTTATGCTTTACAGCGATACTATCAGGCCTCACACTACTTTTTATACCTCCATTGCTCAACACGGCACGCCATATTTTATACTCGCCTTTCCTTTAATGCTTTTAATGCACGACACTTATTTTTATTGGGCACATCGTTTAATGCACCATCCCTGGTTATTTAAAATGTTTCACCTCGTACATCATAAATCTACCAACCCATCCCCATGGGCAGCTTATGCGTTTCATCCGTTTGAAGCGATTGTGGAGTCACTTATCTTCGTTATTTTCCTGCTTACCATACCTATTCATCCTATCCACTTAATGACCTTCTTTGTATTCAGCCTTGTTTATAATGTATACGGGCATTTAGGCTTTGAAATTTACCCCAAAGGCTTTAACAAACATTGGTTTGGAAAATGGATGAATACTTCTGTAAGCCATAACCTGCACCATCAATATTTTAAAGGCAATTACGGTTTGTACTTCACAATATGGGACAGGATGATGGGAACCCTGCGACCGGACTATGACACTTCATTTGAAAACCTAAAACTGAGAAAGAAAACTCTCATTGAAAATTAGGATATGAAAAAAGTAATAGTATTTATTTTTGTTGCAACTTCTTTGTTTTCTTTTACGATACAAGCACAAAATAAAGCTGATGACATTATTGGCGTATGGCTAACCAATGGTAAAGCACCTGCTAAAATTCAAATATATAAATCGGGTGAAAAATTCTATGGAAAAATTATCTGGCTAAAAAATGCTACCGAAAATGGAAAGCAAAAATCGGATAGCAATAACCCTGACAAAACGAAAAAGAATAATCCTATACTGGGGCTTGTTTTGCTGAGTGATTTTAAATTTGATGGAGATGACAAATGGGACGAAGGCGAAATTTACGATCCTGAAAGCGGTAAGACTTACAGTTCCTATTTATCATTAAAAGACAACAATATCCTTAAAGTAAGAGGTTATGTTGGCATTTCTTTATTTGGCAGAACCGAAACCTGGACAAGAGAGAATTAATTTAAATGTACTTTAAGAAATCAGTTTGCAAATATTTATATCTGCAAACTGATTCTAAAAAAGCTATGGTACAGTTATTATCTACAATTTCATCCGCTGTATCCTCACCGCATTTAAAATTGCTAATAAAGCCACGCCAACATCAGCAATAACAGCTTCCCATAAAGTAGCAATACCACCGGCTCCAAGCACCAATACAATTACTTTTATAACCATTGCAATGGTTATGTTCTGCCAAACAATCTGTCTGGTTATTTTTCCGATTTTTATTGCTGTAACAATCTTAGATGGCTGGTCATTTTGGATAACAATATCTGCAGTCTCAATGGTAGCATCACTTCCCAAACCTCCCATTGCAATACCGGCATCTGCCAATGCCACAACAGGTGCATCATTTACGCCATCACCTATAAAGGCAATGTGCATTCCATCAGTTTTTAATGCCTGTACTTTTTCTACTTTTCCTTCAGGCAATAAATCACCATAAGCATTATCTATGTTTAATGCCCGTGCCACTTTTGAAACAACCGCCTGCTTATCCCCGGATAACATTACCGTCTTAATATTCAGTTTATGCATTTCATCAATGGCCTGTTTTGCATCTTCTTTTATTTCATCGGCAATAGTTATATAACCGATGTATTTATCAGTAACCGCAATCACCACAACCGTATCAACCAGATTATCAATTTCAGCAGGATATTCAATATTGTATTTCTTCAATAATTTTACGTTCCCTGCTAATACGTTCTTTCCATCAACTATGCCTTTTAAACCATGCCCGGATATTTCTTCAACACCTTCTGCTTTTAAATTTTTAGTAGCATCACCAGCGTATTCAACCACCGCTTTTGCAATTGGGTGAGTTGAGTTACTTTCTATAGCTGCCGTTAGTTTAATCAGTTCATCTTTGTCAATATCTTTTGTCACAACATCCTGTACCTTAAAAACTCCTTTGGTGAGTGTACCGGTTTTATCCATTACAACTACATTCACTTTTGTAATAACATCTAAAAAATTAGAGCCTTTGAAAAGAATGCCATTCTTTGAGGCCAATCCTATTCCTCCAAAATAACCTAAGGGAATAGATACCACCAAAGCACAAGGACAACTGATTACTAAAAATACTAATGCCCTGTAAAACCATGTATGGAAAACATAATCTGCTACAAAGAAATAGGGCACTAAACAAACAGCTACAGCCAATGCAAAAACAATCGGCGTATAAATTTTAGCAAAGCGGCTTATAAATAATTGTGTTTGTGATTTTCTTGCTGTGGCATCCTGCACCATTTCCAATATCTTACTCAGCTTGCTATCTTTAAAAAGCGATTTGACCTTTATTTCTGAAACCTTATCCAGATTTATCATACCTGCCAATACCTGTTCGCCTTTACGTTTTGTATCAGGCTTGCTTTCGCCAGTTAAGGCTGCGGTATTAAAAGTTGCAGATTCTGAATTTAATTCTCCATCCAAAGCAACCTTCTCCCCTGCCTTAACCTGTATTACTTCATCAATCTGAATTTCATTGGGATGTATCACTTCAGTATTGCCATTTCGTAATACTGTTACTTCATCAGGACGAATATCTAACAATGCTTTAATACTTCTTTTTGCTTTATTCACCGCCGAATCCTGGAACCATTCGCCAATAGAATAGAAAACCATTACCGCTACGCCTTCACTATAAGAACCAATAGCAAATGCACCAATGGTTGCCACACTCATTAGGAAAAATTCATTGAAAAAATCAAATCTTTTTGCTTTGCGCCATGCAAGGTCTAAAACACTATAACCAGCAAGTAAATATGCTGCTACATAAATAATAAGATCTACCGGAAATACTGGTGTATACTTAAAGCCAAATTCCAAAGTAAGCATCACAGCCAAAATTGCAAGTGATGAAAGTAATGGAATATGTGACTTCCATCCGCTATTATCGTCTCCACCATGATCGTGTCCATCATTTTCGTCATGTTCGTCTTCATCATCGTGATTATGACCATCGCCTTCCTTATGTTCATGTTCTTTAGCCTTACCAGAAGTAGCAGCTATTCTTTTTGTTGTATCTTTTTCGTCCGTTTCGCAACAATCTTTTGCCATATAAAAATTATTTTTATGAAATAAAAAATGATATAATACCTGTTATTACTAAAGTCCACCCGGTAATTATTCCGGACTTATGTTCCAATGTGTGCCAATTCAATTTTAGTACACCCTTATATGCAAGCCTTACCCACAACACCATTCCCGAAACTGATATAGTGAGGTATAAAGCCGCAATACTCAAAACAGCCAATAAGCCATGAGCACCTGCTAAAAGAAAATAAGCTTCTATTTCCATACAGGGTGATAGGAACATAGCTACTACCAATGCCAGTATGATTTTGTTTTTAGGAAGTGCGGCTTCAGGCGTTTTATGCAGATGAAAATGTTTATGCCGGTGATGCTGATAAATAAAGAATGCTCCCAACAATACTAAAACTGCTGGTGCAATAAAATGGGTAAAATATTCAATTTTATTTGCAAGCTGTAAACCCAACAATCCTAAAACAATACCTATCACAACTGTACTTAAAGCATGCGCCAATCCTGAAATGAAAGTTACTTTGGTTACTTCCTGCAAAGTCCAGTTATCTTTTTTTCCAATGGCCAATACGGGCAGCCAGTGATTGGGTATCACTGCATGCAAGAGGCTTAATAAAAGGCTACCTATAAAGATGCTGTACATTGCGATTATTGGTAAGTTTTAAATTATATAAAAAGGTTGCGAAAACATTTCAGTTACTTTCATTATCTTGATTACTATAGCGGTTTCGGAACAACAATAAAGCCATTATGGCAAGTACCAATGTAATAATACCTCCGTACAGAAAATCTTCACCTTGAAAACCGGCACCTAAAAACCCTGCAAGCGGATAAGCAATGGCCCACCACAAATGCGAAAATGCAAAGTGTGAGCCATATACCTTCCCCTGGTCTTGTGAAGCAATATTTTCAGCTATTAAAGTTTCTGATGGCATTTCTGCAAGGCTTTGTCCTAGGCCTGCCAATAACCAAAAAATTATAAGCACGGGGTATGAAACATAGTTGGCAAAACAGATGGATAAACCTAATAATAATGCACCGCTAATTAATGACGCACTTCTTGTTTTTGATTTATCTAAACTACCTAACAGAAATGCGGCAATGGCTGCACCAATTCCAAAGACCGCCATTACCCAACCGTAATATTTATCATCCAGCAGCAAGCCATTTTTTATATGGCTGATGGTATTTACCAAGATCATTGCCCCGGCGATGGCTGAGACAAATTCTATACTTAAGGCAAAGCGTAATACTTTGTTGCCAAACAACAAGCGTATCCCTTTTATTACATCGCCCCATGTGTTTTGCGATTGCTGTGCTTCTAACGAAACACCTTTTTGTAACGCTTGTCCCGGAATAGAAAGAATTAAAAAAGCCGCTATAATAAAAGAAGCTGCATCTAAAAAAAAGATTTGTCTTGCGCCCAGCCAAACCGCTACAACACCTGCTAACGCCGGCCCCAAAACACCCAACAATTGAAATGTGGCCGTTGATAATCCTACAGCCTCTCTGAAATATTTGCCTTCTATTATTTGCGGAATTACGGCACGATAAGTAGGTGTAAAAAATGCATTAAACACATTGAGCAAAAATACCAAGCCGTAAATTTGCCATTCGGCATTAATAAAGGGAAGGCAAGAAATAATTACCATCCTTATAAAATGCGTAACATACAAAACCTTTTTCCTATCTACCTTATCCGCCAACACTCCTGCAAAAGGCGAAAAAATAATAAATGCTGTAACCCTCAGTGTAAGTGCCGTTGCCAAAATTACTGGCGAACGTTCTTTATCGATTTGATATGCCAATAGTGCCAGGCCAACCCATGAAAAGGCATCTCCTAAGAGACTAACTGTTTGCGCAAGGTATAGCTTTGCAAAAATTTTATTTTGTAAGGCTTTGAACGGTTCTAATAGATTCATCTAATGATTTTATTTTCTTGGCACAAATAGTATAATTGAAACGCCTGTAAGTATAATCAAAGCACCAATTATATCATATTTATCTGGCTTAAAATGGTCAACTTTCCATGCCCAAAGAAGTGCCATAACAATAAAAATACCACCATACACCGCATACGCTTTCCCAAATGTAAAAGGCTGCAAAGTCATCACATAACCATACGTTGCAAGAATGATTGCCCCGGCAATTCCATACCAGCCTGGCTTACCATCTTTTAAACAAAGCCATACCAAATAACCGCCGCCAATTTCGCAGAAACCTGCCAACACATAAAACAATACTGATTTGATCGCTTCCATCTTTATTTGATTTCGTAAATAAAAAAGGTTGCAGATATTTTTATCCGCAACCTTTTACAATAAAATTTTTATTATTATTTGCTATACAAATGCAGGAGCCATCCCTAAAATGGAAGCAATCATTAATACGCATTTCCAGCAATTGAGTCTGCTCATTTTTATTTGTTTTAGAGCTGTAAAGATACATACTACTTCTTTTTAGTATTGTTAATTATTTCAGCAAGATCTGCTGCTATTTCCATGGGTAACAAAGGCGGCACATTGGCACCTCCTGTATTACCGACAGGAATATTTCCTACAAAAGATTTAACACCGCCAAATAATAATCGTGGGATTTGTCCCGTTACTTCTTTCCAGTTTTTTAACCTGATGCCAAACATAAACATTTTCCAATGTACCGCTGTATGCTGTAAAGGATAAGGCTGTCCTAAAACATGCGCCCTTTCCAGGTGCCGCCAGCTTATTATAAAATGACCTTTTTTAAATGATACGACAGCTTTTGTTAATTCATTTTGATAGAATGGTTGTAATGCTTTTGGCATTGTTGTATAAAATTTCATAACAAAATATTATGTGTACATCAATATTTATTCCTTTAGCGAAGGGTAATTAAATGTGTCCCGCCGTATCAAATCCTTTTTTAGCCAGTATATACGTTTCACCAATGTTCAGAATGAATATTTTTACAACTGGTTGCATCATTAAACTGTTGATATTCATTTTTATTCTTCTTCGCCAACGTTGGTCATTTTTGCCGATACAAAAAATGCACCTTTTGTTACAACCTTTGCATCTTTAGGTATTTCACGCAATAATGTAATTTCAGTAAAGCCTACATCTGTTGTTCCTTTAGCTACCGGTATCCTTTCAAAGGTTTTTCCTTTTGCTTCTTCTTGCTTTTCCCCAGGTTTATGCTTGTGAGAATCTTTCGCAGTTAGTTGGGCACTGTCTTTGCCATCGTTTGGATGTTCAGCCTCTGAATGCCCATCTATAAGGACAAAAATATAATCCTTACCATCAATCGTTATAATGGCATCATTCGGTACAGCTGGTACAGTAGATTGTTCCAAACTTATAACAGCAGTCACATTCATTCCATCAATCAACCCTGTTTTAACACCCTGTACTTTTGCATGAACTGTCACTGCTTTACTTTCTCCTTCAAAAGACGAACCCAAAGAGTATATCTGGGCATCATACTCTTTAACCGGATTATTAGTAACTGTAAAATGTATCGTTTGGTTATTTTTTAATTTAGGTAAATCTTTTTCGTACACAAATAAGTCAAGGTGCAACTGGCTGTTATCTAATATTTCGGCAACTGCTGTTGTAACATCAACATAGCTTCCCATTTTAACCATTACATTACTTACCACACCGCTAATAGGACTATGAATGGACAATACCGAAATCAGTTTTCCATTTTGTAAAGAAGCAGGATTGATACCCATTAATTGAATCTGCTGTGCATAGGTAGATTTTGCTGTTCTTAAAGTCCTTAATTCTGTTTCTGCAGACTGCAGGTTTTTTAATGCCCCTGCATTACCTGCGTTCAATTCTTTTTGTCTTTTTACTTCTAACTCTGCCAACGTGATTTTTGTATTCACATTCAGGTATTCACTTTGCGCCTGAATAAATTCCGGATTGGCAATAGTAGCAATTGTTTGCCCTTTTGAAACATAATTGCCCGGTTGTACCAGCAAAGATTTAATAACGCCGCTGTATACCGAACTAACGCTGGCTTTGTTTTGATTGGGAACTTTCAATACTCCGTTTGCTTTAATGGAAGCGGTTAATTGCTTTTGTTCAATAGCGCCCAATTCCACACCGATACTTTTTATCTGATCTTCTGTAAGTGTTGCCGTATTGCTATTTTCATGTTCTTCTTTTTTTTCCTCATCAGGTTTAACTGCAGGGGATTTTTCTGTTTCAGCACTGGAATTTTTGCTTCCACAGGAAACAAAAAAAACAAGACTTGTGAAAATTATTATTGTAATTAAAAACTTTGTCATCTTTTTATTTTTATTGATTGATGTAATAATTGTATAGAATCACAGATTGATTATAAGCATTCAGGTGCTCCAGATAATTTTTTTGAATTTCAATTGCTTGTGTAAGAAACTGTGACAGCTCGGCAAAACTAATTTGGCCAGACCGATACGCTAACGATGCGGCCTTTATAATTTCGTCTGCCTGTTTCAATCCTGCTGATTCATAAAAACTCAGCATACTCCTGTTTCTTAACACCTCCTGCTGCCTTTGTATTTGCTGTGTATTCAGCACCTGCTTGTTATAATCATATTGCTTTTGCTGTACTGCCATCTCTGCCTGCGCCACTTTCACTTTATTGCGGTAAGCATTGCCGCCAAACAGTGGAAAAGCAGCCGCTACTGAAAAGCCGGTATAAGGATCCTTTACGCCATACAAGCGCTGGCTAAAAAAACGTCCCGAGAACTCAGGTTTATTTTCGTTTTTTATCACCCCGATTCCGGCATTTGCAATTTTGATATTTTGTGATTGCAGGGCTAATAATGGATGAGTACTATCGCTTACTACACCAGGCACAGGTAATTTCTCCAAAGGCATCATCAGGGGTAGCATCGGTTCCTGTGTATTGAGCAACTGCATTAATACCTGCTGCTGAATCTGCACATCGTTACCAATTTGCTGCAGTAATGCCTGTAACTCTTTCATCCTTACGTTAGCTGAAATACTATCTAATCCCGGGCTATCTCCCGTTTTTACTTTTAAGATGGCTGCATCATTCAATGATTTATAAACGCTATCAAGCCTTGCAAATAATTTTTGTTTATCCTGCAAGTACCAAAGCTGGTAATAAATAGTGCGAACATCTTTTTTTATATCGATGTCAATAGCAGCGGCATTGGCCTGGTAATATTTCAATTGCTCACCGTAAAGATTTTTCTGCGCTTTGTATAAACCCGGCCATGCAATACTTTGTGATACACCAATTTTTAAAATGCCTTTATTGTCACTTGGCCTCAAATCTTCATTCTCTGCAAACACGCCTGTTTTTGGCAATGCGGTTGCAGTATTTATTTGTGCTTTACCTCTTTCAATCTGCTGTTTATTTATATCATACAACAGGTTACTTTTAGCCATTGCAATTACTTCGCTTACACTTACCCGCTTTACACCTGATTGTTGTGCCTGCAAACTATTGGATGATATAAGCAAAATAACCCCTGCTATAGTTGTTGCTACAGGTTTAATTTTTAATTTATCTTTTTTTGAAAAGATGAGGTACAAACAAGGCAGTACGACCAATGTTAATAGTGTAGCCGTTATCAACCCACCAATTACTACAGTGGCCAAAGGCTTTTGTACTTCAGCACCTGCACCACTTGATAAAGCCATAGGAATAAAACCTAATGCTGCTACAGAAGCCGTCATTAAAACTGGGCGTAACCTGATTTTTGTTCCTTCAATCACTCTTTGCATAATATCTTTCATACCATCCTTTTCTAACTGATTAAAAGTGCTTATTAAAACAATACCGTTTAAAACAGCCACGCCAAACAAGGCAATGAAACCAACACCCGCCGAAATACTGAATGGCATTCCCCTCAGTAATAAAGCAATCACTCCTCCTATTGCACTCATTGGTATCGCAGTAAAAATCAATGCAGCATCTTTTATAGAATTGAAAGTAAAGTAGAGCATAAAGAAAATAAGTGCTAATGCCAATGGCACAACAATCATCAGCCTGGCAGACGCCTGTTGGAGGTTTTCAAAAGTACCGCCATAGGTATAATAATAACCCGCTGGTAATTTTACCTTTTCATTCAATTTTTGCTGCGCTTCTTTTACTACACTGGATACATCACGGCCACTTACATTAAAGCTTACATAGATCCTCCTTTTACCAGACTCCCGGCTGATTTGTGCCGGGCCTGTTTTAAAGGAAACTGTTGCCACCTGCGATAGAGGGATCTGGTTACCATTGCTAAGCGGCACAAATAATTCACTTACATCATCCAGATTGGTACGGTGTGCACTATCTAAGCGCAACACTAAATCAAACTTTCTTTCATTCTCAAATACTACACCTGCTTCCTCTCCGGCAAATGCAGTGCTGATTACATGATTGATGTCTTCGATATTTAACCCATAACCTGCCAGTTTTGCCCGGTCGTATTCAATAGTAATTTGCGGCAAGCCATCCACCCTTTCCACCTGTGGCTGGGTAATGCCGTTGATGGGGCCTATAACTTTAGCTACTTTACCGGCATAGGCAACAAGTGTATCTAAATTTTCACCAAATATTTTAATGGCCACATCCTGTCGTATGCCCGTCATCAACTCATTAAAGCGCATTTGTATTGGCTGGCTCGGTTCTGCAATCACACCAGGTATAGTGGATAGTTTATCCCTCATCATATCAGCCAGTTCATTAAAATCACCGGTTGTCGTCCATTCCTTTTTAGGTTTCATGATCACCATTAAATCAGATGCTTCAGGAGGCATCGGGTCGGTGGCAATATCTGCTGCACCGGTTTTACCGATCACCATTTTCACTTCCGGAAATTTCCTCAACATCCGTTCTGCCATCATTACTGTTTCTGTTGTTTGCGATAAAGATGATCCCTGTGGCAGTACAAACTCAATAGCATAATCACCTTCTTCCAGTGTGGGAATGAACTCCCCTCCCATATTTTTAAAAATAAAAACGGATATGACTAATAAGCCAACAGCTATACCTACTACAGCATACTTTATCTTAACAGCACCTCTTAAAAGCGGAGCATACCCACGTTGAAAGAAGTCCATCATTTTGTCGGAAAAATTCTTTTTATGTTTAGTATTTTTTGAGAGAAACATTGCGCTCATTACAGGTATGTAAGTAAGCGACAATAACAAGGCACCAAGAATTGCAAAAGCTACTGTTTCAGCCATAGGGCGAAACATTTTCCCTTCCACACCCTGCAATGAAAGAATGGGTAAATAAACAATCAGTATAATGATTTGCCCGAATGCTGCCGAACTCATCATTTTCTTTGCACTGCCTTCCACCGCTTCATCCATCTGCCCCTGTGTAAGTTTACCTGTTAATCTTTGAGTGCCAAGATAATGCAGTGTAGCTTCAACAATAATTACTGCACCATCTACAATCAATCCAAAATCAATGGCTCCCAAACTCATCAGGTTGGCACTTACACCAAACAAATTCATGAGTGCCAATGCAAATAATAAAGATAAAGGGATCGCTGATGCCACTATTAAGCCTGCCCGAAGATTTCCTAAAAATAATACCAGCACCAGTATTACAATTAATGCGCCTTCAACCAGGTTGGTCTTAACGGTATTAATGGCACGGTCAATTAAATTGGTACGATCTAAAAAGGCTTCTATCTCCACATCTTCCGGTAATGATTTTTTTATCGTTTCCATTCTTTCTTTTACCAGTTTTACTACCGAGGCACTATTGGCTCCTTTCATCATTAAAACAATCCCGCCTACTACTTCCTTTTCTCCGTTATAAGTCATGGCGCCGTATCGTGGCGGCGAACCAAATTGTACGGTAGCAACATCTTTTACCAATACAGGTACATCACTTTGTTTTTTGATGACAATATTTTCGATATCGGCAAAAGTTTTTACCAGGCCTACCCCACGAATAAAATAAGCGTTGGGTTTCCGGTCAATATATGCGCCACCTGTATTCTCATTATTTTTCTCAAGGGCGGTAAAAATTTCCGGTATAGTTACATTCATAGCTTTTAACCTGTCGGGGCTTACGGCTACTTCATATTGTTTATTGATGCCTCCAAATCCCGTTACTTCTGCTACACCGGCAATACCAGTTAACTGACGCCCAACTATCCAATCCTGCATAGTACGTAAATCCATTGCGGAATACTTTTGTTCACTTCCTTTTTTGGGATGAATCACATACTGGTATATTTCACCAAGCCCGGTTGTAACGGGCCCCAGCTCCGGATTTCCCATTCCTTTGGGTATTTGCTCTACCGCTTCCTTTAACTTTTCTCCAATAAGCTGCCTGGCGAAATAGATATTTATATCCTCTTTAAACACCACGGTAATAACGCTCAGTCCGAAACGGGAAAAAGAACGCATTTCTTCAATACCCTGAATATTGGATAAGGACCTTTCCACGGGATAAGTAATAAATTGTTCTACTTCCTGGGCAGCCAGCGTGGGAGCACGGGTAATTACCTGTACCTGGTTATTGGTGACATCAGGTAAAGCATCAACGGGTAGTTTGGTAGCACTCCACACACCCCAAATAATGAGTGCCAGCGTCATTACCCCAATGATGAGTTTATTTTTTATACTGAACTGAATGATTTTATTAAGCATATTATATTTCTATTTGGATAAGTGCCTGTAGAAGTGCATTATTCTTTCTGCAATACCTGCTAAAAGAATAGCACAACCCAAGGCTATTACAATGATTTTAATTACTCGGATCCATAAAGGTTGTTTAACCATTTTAGATCTCTTTTTTGTTGCCATTTTTTTAAAATGGATAATAAATGAAGAATGCTTCAAATGCCATTTGAGGGCAGTGCAGCAGATTCAATACAAGAGTAAAATAATTATGCTATTTTGGGCGGTTGCCAAATAGAGAAGGATATCTTTGAATAAAAAGAAGGTTTAAAACCAGCGTACTGTTTTTCCTGATTTAAAGGCTTATGCAAATAGTTAATTGCCTGTACATGGTAAGTTGCCGATGCAGCGCAGCAGGAGCAACTGCAAAATGGAGAACAGTCATCACTTTCATTCGGGCTATGCTGGTTATCAGATTTTGAAATTACTGATTTCGTTGTATTGTCAAACGCTTCACTTCCATCTGTACATGGCAATATACTTAAGACCAATACAGTAAATGCCATTATGAAAGCGAAAATTTTCATTATTGCGAAAATAGTGGGTTATTTTACAATTTTCATAAAAACCTATGTATTAAAATGGCACATTGTTGCAAAAATAGCCCACTATTCGACTTTTTACCGATATCGAAAGCTATCCGGTCTCCATTTTTGAATTTAAAAACGTGGGTCCAGGGTATTAAACCTCCAGCAATCTCCATGGTAAGCAAAAAATCACAGCATTAGTCCCGAACTGCATTTTCAGTTTTACAATCACAACCAGCGTCGCAACTTGTTGTACAGGATTTTGCCTTCTTTCGTTTATTGTATAAGGCATACAAAAAGAAGAATGCAGCAAGCCCTAAGGCAAGTATACCTATCTTTTCCAGGTAAAAAGAAAGAGCAGTTAATGAAGCTATACCTATGGCTGTTCCTATTATGGGTAATGCACAGCATAAGCCGCAAAGGACTATACCTGCCCAGCCCAATCTTTTGTACCATTTGTTATTTGTCTTTTCCATTTTCAAAGTCTTTAAAATTATTTTACTAAATGATCTATTCCGAAAGATTTGAAAGCATTCCGCATTTCATCTTTAACATTCTTTGAACCGTACACTTGTAAATGGGTTGCTCCATTATTAGGATCAAAAACCAAAGCCCAGGTAAACCCTGAACAACAGCTTCTTTCAAAATTCACCATTTCAACAAGTTGTAATGAAAACTCTTTGGGTTCATTAAATACAATATCATAATCGGTTTTAAGCAGTGTGATGGCTTTTGCTTTACTGAAAATTGTTTTGCTTAATGTGTCGCTGCGTTCTGCAAACTCATTTTCATTAAGGCTGCATGAAGGAAGTGTTTTTGTTGTTGATGCGCCAGCGGAGCAATCTTTGCTACATGAGGTTTTACCACAATGGCTACAGCTTGCCGCTTTACTTTTTTCCTGAGTTTTCGCTTTTCCTGATTGAGCATTGCTACATGAGCAAAAGCCTGTAAGTCCGAGTGCCATTAGCATAATTTTAAATGTTGTTGTTTTCATTTTACTTTATTTAATGTTTATGTTTGCAAACATAAACAGTGGAGTATAGTCAACGGTCAAGTACTTTTTTAAAAAAACTTCAAAAATTATGTTAATAGGTCAATTAGTAAAGGAAACGGGGTTGTCAAAAGACACCATTCGTTTTTATGAAAAGCACGGCTTAATAAGTGTAAGCCGAAAAGAACGCCGGGAAAATAACTATAAGGAGTATTCAGACGATGTATTGCAAAGGCTGCTTACGATAAAACGTTTAAAGAATTTTGGTTTTACCTTGAATGAGATTGCTGACCTTCTCGACATGATTGAAGTAAACGAAGCTTCCTGCAAAAACGTATCGCATAAAATTTCTGAAAAAGTTACGCTATTGGATGAAAAGATCCGGGAACTGATTGCTATCAGAACAATGCTCATAAATGGTGTAAGCAAATGTGTTGATGGTTGCAGCCCCGGACAACTGGATGAGAATTGTCCGATTTTAGTGTCAGATGACTTCTATTTGACGAATTAAATACCTTCTGAAGCTGTCACATGCAAACATTAATTTATGGTTGTTAATAAATTAATTATTAATTGAGACTTTCAATTTTGTATCCAGCCTCCTGAACTGTCTTTATAATTTCTGCCTCAGTAATATTACCCTGCTTTGAAACAGTTAATATTTTTTCAGGATTTTGGGTATCCACTGACCAATTATCCTGCCCGGCAGTTTTATTTAAAGAGGCAGTGACATTGGCTACACATCCTGAACATTTGATTGTTGTTTTAAATTTTAAAGTTTCCATGTTGCTTATTTTTATATTGTAAAATTAATTCAGTTGGTGACCGTAAGTGTTATATATCAAGCCTGACTTTTTATAAAATTATTGTATCTAACAGAATAGAGAATTAGTTAATAACAATATCAGCTAAAGTTTTAAATATTTTAACCGTAAGCTATTACTTACTACACTTACACTGCTCAATGCCATTGCGGCTCCGGCAATCATCGGGTCTAATAGAAATCCATTAACAGGATATAATACACCTGCAGCAATTGGAATTCCAATAAGGTTATAGATGAATGCCCAGAACAAATTTTGCTTAATTGTTTTTACGGTTCTTGCAGAAAGCATTAAAGCTTTGGAAATACTATTAAGATCAGAAGTAATCAAGGTCATCTTTGCAACATCCATCGCAATATCGCTTCCCTTGCCCATTGCAATACTAACATCAGCCTGTGCCAGTGCGTGGCTATCGTTAATGCCATCTCCAACCATTGCCACCACTTTTCCTTTTTGCTGTAAAGCTTTTACAAAGGCGGCTTTATCTGCGGGCAATACTTCTGCCTGAAAGTTTTTCAATCCCACTTCTTCAGCTATTGCTGCAGCTGTTTGCTGATTATCCCCGGTGAGCATATACACTTCAATTCCCTGCTGTTGCAAATTTTGTATAGCAGCTTTAGAAGTTGATTTTATTTTATCAGCAATGGCCACAATAGCCACTATTTTATTATTTTCTGCAAAAGCAACAACAGTTTTTGCCTGCTGTTGCAGTAATACAATTTTGCTTACTAATTCCTCTCCCGGGATAATCCCTTCATCAAATAATAATTTTGCATTACCCACCAGGTAATATTTATCATTATAAGTTGCACTAACGCCTTTACCGGTGATGCTTTCAATTTTATTCAGTACAACCGGCAATACAATTTCTTCATGTAAATACTTAACCAGGGCTTCAGCCAAAGGATGTTCAGATTGCATTTCAATTGCGAGAAGAATAGATTTTAATTTTGCAGTATTTACTGCATCTGCAAAAATCAAATCGGTAACCACGGGCTTACCTTCAGTAATAGTTCCCGTCTTATCCAATACCATTGTATTTACTTTATGCGCCAGTTCCAGGCTTTCTGCGTCTTTAATCAGGATATTATTTTCGGCGCCTTTACCTACTCCTACCATGATTGCTGTTGGTGTTGCCAATCCGAGGGCACAAGGACACGCAATAACCAATACAGTAACCGATGTAAGCAATGCGTGGGTAAAAGCATTATCCGCACCAAATACCATCCATATTGCAAAAGTGAGTACTGCTATTCCGATTACAACAGGAACAAAGATGCCTGCAATCTTATCTACCAGTTTTTGAACGGGTGCTTTACTGCCTTGTGCCTCCTGCACCATTTTAATAATCTGTGATAATAAAGTTTCGGCCCCTACCTTTTCAGCTTTAAACTGGAAGCTCCCCTTTTGATTGATAGTGCCTGCGTAAACTTTTTCGTTGGCTATCTTTTCAACGGCAAGCGGTTCGCCAGTTATCATACTTTCATTTACAAAGGATTCTCCTTTAACAACCACTCCATCCACCGCAATTTTTTCTCCAGGCTTTACAAGTAATACATCATTCACTTTAACCTGGCCTATTGTTATTTCCTCGGTTTGATTATCCTCCAATATCCGAATGACTGTTTTAGGTTGCAGTCCCATTAATTTTTTAATTGCAGATGATGTATTGGATTTCGCTTTTTCTTCCAATAGTTTACCCAGAGAAATAAAGGCAACTACTACAGCAGCAGCTTCAAAATACACATGAGCGTGCAGCCCTCTTGCATGCCAGAATGCAGGAAAAAATGTATTGAAGACACTAAACAGGTAAGCGATACCGGTACTAAGTGCTACCAGCGTATCCATATTAGCCTTGCGGTATTTGGCTTGCTTAAATGCATTGATAAAAAAGCTTCGGCCAAAATAAAATACCACAGGCGTAGCCAATGCCATCATAATATAATTACCATAGGGCATATTCATAAAAAACATCCCGATGATCACAATAGGCAAGGATAATAAGGAAGACCAAATCGTACGGTTTTTAATAGCAGCATAGTGCTTCTCCTGTGCGGCTTCTTTTATTTCCTGTTGATTTTCTTTTTCAATTACAATATCATAACCAATGGAGCGAATGGTAGTCTGAAATATTTCCAGATTTGTTATGGCAGGATCGTATGCCACCCATGCCGATTGATTGGCAAAGTTGACTCCGGCATCTTTTACGCCGTCAACTGATTTTAGCATGGACTCCACACTAACAGCGCAGGAAGCACAGGTCATTTCCAATACAGGAAATGTTTCGTTAATAATGCCGTTTTGATTCGTTTTGTTTTGAACTATTATTTTATCCTCTAACAGGTCGGCTGATTGCATAAAAATATTTTACACAAAGCTACCTTGCTGTAAAGGCTATATTGTTATGTTATTGTGGAAGAGTTGTATATAATTTTAAGCGAATTATCAGTAACCGGCTGCTTATTAAACTCATGTATGCTCAGGTGAAGATTTAAAGTCAGAAAGCAGAAAAACTAACTCTAAATTTTATCGAGTGGTTTGCGGTTGTTTTCCTTTAGCAGCTTAAATTTTGAAGGTGTGAACCCTGTGATTTTTTTAAATTGCTGCGACAGATGCTGCACACTGCTATAACCCAATTTGTAGGAAATTTCACTCAGGTTCATTTCGTCATACATCAACAGTTCTTTAACCTTTTCTATTCTTTGATGAATAACATATTTTTCAATAGTCATCCCTTCCACTGCCGAAAAAAGTGTAGTTAAATAATGATAATCTTTATGCAGTTTTTCTTCCAGCATTACTGAAAGTTTTTTATTAAATTCTTCTTCGTTGTAACCCTGGATAAGAGATATAATTATATTTTTAATCCCCTCAACGAGGGTAGCCTTTTTATCATCCAGTAATTCAAATCCGACATTTTCCAAAGCTTCCTTTAAATGCTGTAATTTAGTTGGAGCAAGTACATGTTTCAACTCTACCTGCCCTAATTGAATCTGCCTGAAATCAATTTTTAACTGATCGAGTTGCTGACGGACCACCAATATACAACGATCACAAACCATATTTTTGATGTAGAGTTGCATCTATAATAATTTATAATTAAAAATCATTCCATTGATTATAACGCTGTGCCTTCGTACTTTTATAATTCCATCTTTATCAGCATATATCATAGTACTAAACAGTGTAGGGACTGGTGTAACCCTATTACTGTATAAGAAGAATATTCCCCTTTCTCAATAAATCACCACGCAAAGTTTTTGCACCTAAATAATAAATATAACCGCCTTGTTGCTATACTCAATTTACTCAAAAGACTAAGCTGTTAATAATGAAGCTGCCATCAATAATTTTCATTTACTGTTCGTTAATGATTGCAGTTTAAATTTCAAAAATTGCTGCATGAATTTGCTTATCATTTTCCCATATACAAATCATTGACTTATCGTTCAGGATTTTTAAAGCTGGTTGACTTCCTTTACCCAGCGTAAGTTTTTGGCCGTTTGAACTTGTTACTGATATTAATCCATTATCAACCCACGCATATACCGGTTTGCCTTTAAAAATCTCAACTGTGCAACCTTTGCCTTGACCAATTTCATTCTCCGGCATGCCTGGCTTTGCGGCATATAGCTTACCCTCCCTTCTCCACACGGTTTCGATAAGACCATTATCACCTATAGCGATACCACCCCCATCCATCGGGCACCCATTTAATTTCCAGTCCCCCTTGCCTAACTTTTCAGCATTCCCGAACGTGTTTCCCCCATCATTGGATTTTATCAGGTACATGTTTCTATTGCCATCTAACCAATTACGGAACATCACATATACGTTGTTCCCCTTTACTACCACCGACGGTTTGCAGCATTGGCAAACTGTAGAATCCGGAGAGGCATAAATTAATTTATTTTTCAACCAGGTCTTGCCACCGTCATCTGTTCTTGCGCCATATATTTTGTTTTGCCTGTTACCTCTCAAATCAAGCCAGACCGAATAATTATATTTTCCATCTCCTCCCAAACTCATCAAATTTTCTTTTGCAACGGTATCTGCGTCATTCACCCTGGCTGTGCTAACCCAATTAGCTTTATCAGCTTTATAATAAGAAAAAATATCTCCATCGGAGTTACAGGCTGTTACAGTCAGCCCTTTTTCTGAACAAGCTATTTGTGGCCCTCTTGTATGAGATGCTGCTAAATGAGGCAATACACCAATTAATGTTGGACGGCTAAAGGTTGTGTCGTTACCGGATAAAGATGTGTACATAATACTGTCACCAGAACCATATACCACATGCATGCCTATCTGATTGTCTTTCGCAAGACTGGGCATTTGTCCATTGGCAATTACAAAGTCTTGCTTTGAATACCTTTTCTTTTCGGTGCATGATACAAATGTGCAAATTGTGAAAGAAAGCAAGAATATAATCTTCATAGGTTTATTTAATAATTGTATTTCCATAGTATCAAAGATAAATTTTATTTGCTGAGGTATCCTTTGACACCCCAACAAATAAATAATGGTCTACATTTTCTTAGCCGGTTTTGATTTTTTTACCAACGTCATTCCACACTTGGGACATTTACCTGGTTTGCTCCTTACCACTTCCGGATGCATGGTGCAAGTATACATTGTTTTTACAGCCTTATGCTGATGACCTTTTGGCGTTTGATTTTTGCCTGTCTGTGCAAAGCTTATTGTAGTTGCAGCAACTACAAAGACGATTGCCATGATTGTCTTTTTCATTTTATTGTATTTTGAATGTTAAGAAATCGATTAGTAGGTTATTGTTATACCTCCACCCAAACCCATATCACTATCGTAATGAGTAGACAATGAAATATACTTTGTTGCGATGTAACGCAAACCAGCCATATATTCTTTATCCGTATTGATCATCATACTGAAACGCAAACGCTTTGTAACCGGCACATCTTCTCTGCCAAACTGAAAACGGAATTTGCCATTGCCATCTACTCTTGCATCGGCAACAAATAACATGGGTAAAGTATAAGCTATACCAGCCACTATAGTTTTACGATTGTTTTTATTACTGGTTTGTCCAAACCAATTTTTTTCTTCGCCACCGAAAATATTTTTAGGCCCGCCTTCTACTTTATAGTGATAATCAAAGCCCACATAAGGATACCACCATTGCATACGCCCTAAATAGCGCCCAATCATTGTTTCACTTTCGTAACCATGCATATCATGATAACCTAAATGCCATAGTGTACTTAATTTCCATCTTGTATTGGCAATCATGGCTTCTCCATCACTACCGTTATTTTCTATACCAATCCTTCCCATTAAATGAAACATCCTGTCATCTGCAAATAATTTTCGTTGTGCCAATTTCGGATTAGGTATTTCTGGGTTAGCAGGCTGGTTTTCATAAGTAAATACCCTGCCCATGCCGCTCATCATGTGGTATAAAATATGACAATGAAAAAACCAATCACCATAAACATTGGCATTAAATTCAATGGTATCTCTTTCCATTGGCATAATGTCAATTATATTTTTCATTGGTGCATATTCACCTTGCCCGTTTAATAATCTAAAATCGTGGCCATGCAAATGCATCGGGTGCCGCATCATACTATTGTTGTATAAAATGATCCTTACATTCTCTCCTTTTTTAATCAGTATCTTATCGCTTTCAGAAACGGTTTTATTATCCAGTGTCCATACGTAGCGATTCATATTTCCGGTAAGATCAAATTTCAACACTTTTAATGGTCCTTCGGGTAATGTTGTTTTCTCAGGTGCTTTTAACATCGTGTAGTTGAGAGAAATTATATCGGAAGTTTCAGCTTCCATATTCATACCCTGCATACTATTGTTATTGGGCATCTGCATGGTATGATTATCAACTTTCTTTTCTTCCTTTTTTGGATTTTCATCACCAGTAATTTCCGGATACATTACGGTATTCATATCCATCACCTGATTTTCCATTTTCATGCCTTCCATTTCAATCATGTTGCCTTTCATGTCCATCATGTCGTTCATCATCTTCATACCGGCAAAATATTTCGGTCGCTTCATTTTAGTAGCGGCTACTTTTTCTCCGCTGCCCAACCATAAGGAAGCATATTTGGTTCTGTCTTCTGGTGTAACTAAAAACTCATAGCTTTTATTTTCGGGAATAGTAACAATTACATCATAGGTTTCAGATACTGCAACAATTAGTCTGTCTACTTCTATTGGTTCTACATCATTACCATCGGTGGCTACCACTGTAATTTTACCTCCGGCATAGGATAGCCAGAAATAATCAGATGCACCACCATTGGCTATACGCAATCTTACTTTATCACCTGCCTTAAATTGCGGCTGTTCATTCTGATTTTTTCCATTCAGTAAAAAATTATCATAATAAACGTCTGTGAGATCCATAGCATTCATCCGCTTCCATTCATTGGTAACTTTAGTTTTAAAATGACCTTGCCTTATAGCTTCAGCATAACTTTGTGTACTTCCTTTTTGTACCGCAAACCAATCAGTAGCTGCATGTAAACTGCGATGTACTTCTTCAGGTTTCATATCTATCCATTCGCTGAGTATAAGAGGAATTGTAGGAATATCTAATTCTTCTCTCTTATTCATAATAAACATGCCATACATACCAATTTGCTCCTGCAAACCTGTGTGGCTATGATACCAATGTGTACCATGCTGAATGATGGGGAATTTGTATAAATATGTACTGTGTGCTTTGATGGGCATTTGTGTAAGATTGGGTACGCCATCAAATTGATTGGGTAAAAATAAGCCGTGCCAATGCAAGGATGTTTCTTCATTCAAATTATTGTGTACATAAATTTCTGCAGTATCACCTTCAGTAAATGTTAGCGTAGGCATTGGTATTTGTCCGTTTACAGCAATAGCTCTTTTTGATTTTTTTCCAAATGTAACTGTAGTATCTGCAATGTATAAATCATAGCGTACTGTATGTGGTGGCGTATTATTTATTATTGTTTTGATAGGTGCGCCTTTTGGTTTTTCCATTTGCTCAATGTTATTCATCTTCATTACAGAGTCTTTCCCCGCCATTTTCATATCATCCATCTTTTTTTCAACAGGTGGAATAATAACATTCGATTTCTCTTTTACTAATTTCATTCCACACTTCGGGCAGTTGCCGGGTTTGGTGGCATGAATTTCAGGATGCATCGGGCATGTATATGTTACTGGCTTTGTGCTGTCTTTAGCCATTTGCATTTCTACTTTTTTCTTCGCTACAGGAGTAGTGGTGGTTACTTTAGCTTTTTCCTTTACCAGCTTCATACCGCACTTTGGGCAATTGCCGGGTTTGGTGGCATGAATTTCCGGATGCATCGGGCAGGTATAGGTTACAGGCTGCTGCTGCGTTTCTTTTTTACTCATATCCATACCTTTCATATCCTGGGAAAACACTAAGGAGCACAGGGGAAGTAACAATACCAGTACAATTATTTTTTTCATCATTAAATATTTTATTTGCAACAATCTTTTTTACGAATAAAGATTGCTTTGAAAATCCTGATCAATATTTGTTTTATTTTTTCCATTACTTACTAATTAGCTGACGACAGGCTATCTGCTATTGCATTCATCCAATTCATTATCATTATTTTTTCTACTTGTAATAGCCTTGCTTTAGGATGCATCAGTTTATAAGAAGCTATGGGCATTTCATCATCTTTAATTTGGTTTGCAATACCTTTTAATTTACTTATTTGCCTTCGGTTTGTATAGCTGGCAAAATCACTGAAATTCAATTTGTCTTTGCCGTTGCTGATATGCCTTGCCATCATCCATGCTACCGGTTGAATATTTGAATACCATGGATAGCTGCTGTTATTGCTATGACAATCGTAACAAGCCTTTTTTAAAATTACCTGTATACTATCAGGCACCGAATAAACCTTTGTAAAATCTGTTGGTAAAACTTTTTCACTATTGTTGTGAGCAGGTTGTATGAACTGCATTGCAATAAATACAATAAGCAAAGTCAATAATATTTTCTTAGCCCTAAGCATTACTATTTGATTGTTTCTTTTACAGTTCCGCAATCAGGCATTTTACTTCCCAGGTATGGGTTTTTTATTTCTTTAACTTCGCTGAGCCATATTGCTCCTTTACCGTCATTTGCCATAGGGCAAAAATCTTTGTATAAAGTTTGACCGCCATTGCCAAAGGTTTTTACCAGGTCTGCAATGTCTTTGCTCATCATTATAAAATGTTCTCTCTGGTGTTCTATTTTACCCCCATTGGCCCCGATATGTTCTGCATGTTCTTTTATATCATCAGCCACATCCATATAGCTTTTCATCTGTTGCTCGGGAATTGTTTTCATATCAACTTTTGCCAATGTTGCAACCATTGCATTACCAGCAGCAGCGGCATCCTGACCATTGTCTTTTGCTAAAGCGTTTTTTAATTGCAGGTAGCCTGCAAGTATTTCTATGGTAGGAAATGCAGCGGTAGAAGTTGCAGTTTGTGAAGTTGTTATATCAGTTGTTTGCTGATGCATTGCCATAGATGTATCGGTATGTATATCGTTTTGTTTTGCATCTGCGGTTTTATCATTGCCACTATTGCAGGCTACCAAGGTTGTGGTTGCAATAGCAACTCCTATGATTATATTTTTCATCTTTTAATTTTTAGTGTGTTATAAAACAGATAACCTCATCCCGCTGCCGGTAAAGGGTACGCAGGAAAAGGCATATTTTTCTTACAATGTTTCTTTAACGCTGCCGCAGGTGAGCATAGCGCTCCCGTAGTAAGGGTTTTTAATTGCCTTACTATCACTAAGCCACGATGCTTTTTTCATGGGGCAATATTGCTGATAAACCGGGTCTGCAGAAAGTTTTACCGTTTTAGCAAGGGCAAATATATTAGTTGATAAAGTGGCAAATTTTTCCCTTTGCAGTTTCAGGTCTTTAGTCTGAGAAATGGCATTGGCATCCGCTAATAAGGCATTACGGCTTTCTTCTTTTACTATTTCTTTATCAATGTCATTTAATGCAGTGACAAATGCTGCTGAACTTGCAGCTGCAGCAGTTGCATTACTGCTAACCAATGCGTCTTTTAAATTATAGTATGAAGTGAGTAATGGTGAAGGCTGAGCCTTAGAAGTTTCCTGTGCAAAACTTTGCTCTACAAGCGCAGTTGCAAATAACGCAACTGAAAATAATATCTTTTTCATTTTAATTTGATTTAGTGTTTAACAAAATAATTACTGGCATGGGAAACCCATGCATAACATTTTTATACATTAAATCATATCTGAAAACGCTGTATGGCTATGCGTATATCGTCGGGCGGAGGATAATAAAGCCTGGCTTTATATTTTGGAGGAAAGGCTTTTGATAAATTATAAATATCAATTCCATGGAAAGTGCTGATTATTGCAACAAACGATGGTAAATCAATCGCAAACTTTGCATTTTGGTTCAGGTTCTTATCTAAGCTTTGAAATTTTTGTACCTCATCATTGCAGCACCCGTCTTTTTCTTTCTTTTCTGATTTATTTTCTTCATGGTGATGGCTGCCAGATTTACTATGATGTTCGTGCTTCTCTCCATTTGCATGAACATGAATTTCGGTTGCTTCTTCATCGTGATGATGAGCTGTATTGAAACCAATATCCAAACCTATAGCACAGGCGAACCCCACGGCTGTATTGAAGGCAAATACCAACAGCAGGAATAATGCTTTTAATTGTATGGTTATCTTTCTTTTCATTAACCTATTCTAAAATTAAGCCTTTTTAGTAAAAAACAGCTTTTCCCGATTATAAAGATAAGACCATCTGCATTCCGGAACTTATACAATTATGGAAAGAAATTATACAATTATGGTAACTCCGAATGCTAAAGAAACAATGACCTTTCTGGTTTTGGAACCAAGCGTTTAACAGGTTATTGTCTTATGCCCTTTTTACTTTCAACATACTTGCGTTAATAGCCACAACAATAGTGCTCACGGTCATTAAAACAGCGCCTGCAGCCGGGCTTAACAGAATACCCTGCTTGTATAATACTCCTGCTGCTAATGGAAGTGCCACCACATTGTAGCCAGTTGCCCAAATTAAATTCTGAATCATTTTACGATAGGTGGCTTTGCCAAATAAAATCAAACTCACAATATCTTTTGGATTACTGTTTACCAAAACTATCCCGGCGGTTTCAGCTGCTATATCACTTCCGCTCCCGACTGCAATACCCACATCTGCAATGGCTAGAGCCGGTGCATCATTTACCCCATCCCCTGTCATAGCAACGAATTCCCCTTTGCTTTGCAACTCCTTAATTTTCTCTAATTTTTGATGGGGCAATACTTCGGCAATAAAACTATCCATGCCTAAAGTTTCACTTACACTTTTGGCCACTTTATTATTATCACCAGTCAGCAATATAGATTTGATCTTGTTTTCCTTTAAGGTTTTGATAGCACCTGCGGATTCAGGCCTGATTTCATCAGACAATGCAATGTATCCTGCCAATTCAGTATTGTTAAGTACAAATACAACTGTTTCTGTGTCATTAGCAGTAAAGCCTTCGGGCAATGCCATATTATTTTCCTTTAAATAACCTGGACTTACCACTAATATTTTCTTACCCTCTATGGAGGCTTCCACCCCTTTTCCTGTAATGGCATTAAAATTTTCTGTATCAGGAACAGTGATAGCTAAATCTTTTGCCTTTTGCAGGATGCCGGTAGCGATAGGATGTTCTGATTTCTGCTCCAGTCCTGCTGCTAAACGAATGATTTCATTTTCATTCATTTCCTTTTTCAGGGGAACAATTTTTGACACTTCAAATTTACCCACGGTAAGTGTACCTGTTTTATCAAATACAATCGTGGTTATTTTTCTTGCATTTTCAAAGGCTGTTCTGCTCTTAATCAATAACCCATTTTTTGCCGATAAAGCGGTTGATTTTGCTACCACCAGCGGTACAGCTAACCCTAAAGCATGGGGGCAACAAATAACAATAACCGTGACCATTCTTTCCATAGCGAAGGCAAGAGATTGTCCGGTTAAATACCAAACTAAAAATGTGGCAATACCAGAAACCAATGCAATTATTGTTAACCATTTGGCAGCAGTATCTGCCAGTAACTGAGTTTTAGATTTTGATTTCTGGGCATCATTCACCAGCTTTACCACCTGAGAGAGATAGGAATCTTTGGCGGCATGTGATACGGTAACTTTAATGGAGCCGTTGCCATTAATTGCACCGGCAATTACTTTATCTCCTTTAACTTTTTGTACCGGCTTTGATTCACCTGTAAGCATTGATTCATTCAGGTAACTTTCACCTTCTAAAATTATCCCATCCGCTGCCACTTTTTCGCCGGGCTTAACAAGAATTATATCGTTCTCTTTTAACGTATCGGTATTTACATCATGCACCATGTCGGGCATCACCATGTGTGCATCTGCAGGCATTAACTGTACTAATAACTCCAATTCTTTGGATGCACCGGCAACTGATTTCATTTCTATCCAATGGCCTAACAACATAATGAGAATCAGCGTTGTCAGTTCCCAGAAAAAGTCCATTCCTTCTAACCCAAATACAATTGCAACACTGTATATGTATGCAACGGAAATGGCAAAGCCAATCAAAAACATCATGCCGGGATTCTTTGCTTTTACTTCATCCACCAGTCCTTTTAAAAATGGAAAACCACCGTAAACAAATACGATGGTTGACAAAGCAAATAAGATATATTTTGAACCTGTAAATTGCCAGTCAACACCCATAAAATGTTGTATCATTTCTGATAACAACATAATAGGAATGGTCAAAACAAGCACTACATAAAACCGCTTTCGGAAATCTGCAATCATACTGTTATGATCATGGCCTTCATGGCCCATTGGAGGGTTGGCACCATGATGGTCATGCACATTATTTTTAGCGTCCGGTTTGATTAAAACCAAAGTCATTCCGCAAATAGGGCAATTGCCCGGTTTATCCTGCACAATCTGCGAATGCATGGGACAGGTGTATTGTTGTTCTTTATGTTGATGCTCCATCATTATATTTTTAATTACACAAAATGCCTTACTGCGGCTTGCGAAAACCAAAATTAATACACAGTAACATCCTTTTATGTTACTTTCTTCGCCGGGAAATGGCAAGCCAACCGACTACGACAATTACCAGAACTATAGAAATCCACCAACCCGCATGCATTCCCCAAAAATAGTAATGGTTATTACCACGCATCATAACTTTAATTTAAAGATTAATTATTTAATGCTTCATTTTGTGGTCCATTGTTTTCATGGTATCCATGCCGTCCATTTTATTCATGTTCATACTTCCCCCTTCCATCTTGTGCATCATATCCATCATTTTAGGATCTTTCATCATCATTTTGCACATCCCTGACATCATACCGGTATCCTTTTTACATGCTTCCATCATGGCATTCATCATGTCTGGATTATCTTTCATCATTGACATGTGATCCTGCATCATGGCCATTCCGTTGCTACTTGTCATCATTGCAGTCATCATTTCTTTAGCCATAATACTGTTGTTAGCAATACTATCCATGATTTGTTTTCTTGTATCCTCTTTTGAAAGAATTTGACTAACGTCAGTATTGGATTGACAGGATGCAAACAACCCAATAAATGCCAGCAACAGGGTGATTTTTTGAAGTCTTTTCATGATTTTTATTTTTGATGATGTTTACTGATAAATTAAAAATTGTAAATAGTTCAGATACTTTAAAATTGCATCAATTTACTTCATCAGGTGTTACACAATTAACAAAATCACTTGCATCATTCACACATTATAATGGCCTGAATTCTATAAGGAGGAATGAAGATTATTTTTCTGTTGTATTCAACAATACTATTTGCTTATTATTGCTCTACTTCTTATTGGGGAAATACCCATACCACAGATGGAACATTTGCCAGCTTCGGCTATACCTTTTACAGGGCTCATAGAACATTTGTCCAGGTTCATTACCTGAAGTTTCATTTGTTCTTTAGGAGAAACTGTTGAATATACAAGACAGTCAGGGCAGAGAGTCGATTTAACAGCACCTGTATAATAATCAGGAACAGTATTATTTGCTTTTGTTACATTACTTTTCATTTGCTCTTTTGCGGACAGGCTGGTCAAAAGCCCTGCTTTTAAAAAGGCACCTGTACTTACAAAAACTTTAGAAAATGATTGTATTTTCATTACTTCCATTTTCATTTGTTCCTTTTTAGATTGGTTTTGAGCCATAGCGGAAATTGTCAGGATGGAAAAAACTGCCATCATCAGTATTTTTAAAGATTTCATTGTAGTATTTTTTAATTGTAAGAATTTAAATGTATTGATTAGGCATATTATAATGCCAATAGCCGGGCAATATATTGCCTGGTGTAAAAATATAATTTTATATAAGGAAAACGCAGTTACGAATGTAAACTGCTACACTATTCTGAGGAGGAAGTTCATGATCTTTGTATACAATGGTAACTGGCTGGTTTGTTAATTCAGTTTCCTGAAATAAAGGTATAATTAAATGCAGGCTGGTAAAATGTTTTACAAATCCGGCAATGCCATCAGTACCAAAATGACTGTCTTTTACTTTTAAACTTTGATATTTTATTTTGCAGCAATCTCTCATTGCTTTTGAACTGCTACACTTTTCCTTTACTTCCTGTACAAAAGTAACAGTGGTAGCTTTTAATTTACCGCAACAATAAAACTGACGCACCCCAAGCCCTACCACGGAGAGGCTGTAAATGGTGATGAGGAATATGAGCGTAATCTTTTTCATTGCAATAACAAAGCTCGTCCTTTTCAAATTCCTTTTTACAATCCCAGATTAGGTATTTAGATGATTTTGGTCATGATTGATAGCTTAAAGCGGTGTGTGATAATTCAAATAATGAATGATACAATTTCATCCAGTTATTAAATCTAACTGATAAGCAACTTTTACAAGTCCCACCGTATTTTTTACATGCAATTTATGAATCAGGTTTTGCCGGTGTGAATCAATAGTCCTCTTGGCAATAAAAAGTTTTTTAGCAATTTCTTCATTGGTCATTTCCATAGCAATCATCCGGAGCACTTCAATTTCCCTGCGTGTCAATAGCTTTTTTGCTTTGTCAATTTTCACTGCGGTATCCCCAGCGGCATTAATCAATTTCACTGCTACTTCGCTACAGTAATACACATTGCCTGAAAGTATCGTTTTTATTGCCTTGAACATTTCAGCAGGCTCAATACTTTTTAACACATAACCTTTTGCTCCTGCATCAATCATACTCTGTATATAAGCCAGTTCATCATAGCTGCTCAATACCAATATTTTCGCCAGTGGTTTAAACCTTAATATGCGGTACACCACGTCCGCTCCCGAAAGCCCGGGCAAACGGTAATCTAAAATAATAAGTTCAAAATTTTCCTTACCGATTTTAATCATAGCGGATTCGGCCGTTTCAGCATCAACAACTTTAAAGGGCATCCATCTATTTAATGATTGCAGCATGAGTTTAAGCCCATCCCTTACCATTTTATGGTCATCAATAACCAGCACATTTACAAAAGCAGCCTCTTTCAATTTTAATTTTTTCATAGCCAACAATTTGTAACAGGAATAACTATTTTATAGCGTGTGCCCTTACTAATTATACTACTGATCTTTAATTTCCCATCGTGTGATTTTACTCTGGACCGCACATTCTGCAAGCCCATACCATTTCCTGCATTAAGCGGATCAAAGCCACAGCCGTCATCGGAGAGTTGTAAATTAAGCTGATGCCTACTATAAGCAAATGCGATCTGAATCCTGTTGGCTTTTCCATGTTTAATGGCATTGGTAATAAACTCCTGAATAACCCTGTACAAATCAATTTTTAATTCGGATGACATTTCCGGTAACACCGTATTTTGTTTAATGATAAAATTTACTTTTTTACAAAAGAGTGAGTAATGACAAAATTCCTTTACGGCTTTCACCAACCCAAATTCAGCCAACGTTCCCGGCATAAGGTTAAAGCAGATATTGCGCATATCTGCTATTACTGCCCCCATGGCTTTACTTGATTGATTCAAAATATCCTTGTTCGTTTTGTTTTTGGTAACTTCTGCCGTGGAGCTTACATAAAATTTAATCGCTGACAATTGCTGACTCAGGCTGTCATGTAAATCCTGGGCAAGACGATGCCGCTCTTTTTCCTGCGTATCAATAATTGCCCGGATGATCAGGTTCTCCGTCTTCACCCTGAAAGTAATATCACTTGCAGTTAATAAAATCAGTGGCTTTTTATTTTCATCCTTAAAATTGGAGGCGTTGATTCTAACGTGAATGGCTGCCCCCTTTTTGGTAAATAGTATACTATCACTGGAAACAGGTTCATCCGATTTTTTTAGAAGGCGGGTAATGTTCCTGAAACAAGCTATGCTCCCTTTCATCAATACCGACACTGGCAGACCAGACAAAGCACCTCTTCCATAGTCCAGTTGCTGTTCAGCCGCCTGGTTAAGGTCCCGGATCAGGCCAGATGGAGTGATAATTAAAACCATATCAGAAACCCCATGAAAAATTTTATTAAAATAATCACGGGAGATAGTGATGGCTTTGAGGTCTTCGCCAAGCATATTAATACCATTCATGATGGCATCTACCTCATCCAATTTTTCAGACATCTCCAGCCCTCCATCAAAATGTCCTTTTGAATATTCACTCAGACGGAAATTAATCTCATTTAATCGCTTATCCATAAAATAAGCATTTCTTTTATGTAATAAACTGTTGTAGCCATTTTTCGGCATCAATAGTGTTCGCAAATATTTTTACTGGTATAGTAGCTTGATTTACGGCAAGGAAAAAATTACCCAGAAAACTGGAGAACAGCGTATCTACTACGATTGCCGAGGCCGATAATCCAACCGTTGCCTCTGGCGAAGCAAGGTATTCCCTTGCCTGCCTGTTCATGCTGATTACTCCCTGACTAATGATCAGCGTGGCAAATTTTTCTGTCCCTGTAAAAGTTTGGCGGGCACTAACTATTTCTTTGGCAACTTCCAGATCTATTCGAAGGTTCTTCTTATAAGTGCCTACTAAAATTTTATTTTTTATACAGAGATGAACATATGGTGTATCCAGCTCCATAGTATAAAAGTACTCATATATTTTCAGAAAATAATACGTCTTTATACGTAGAAAATAATTTTAGAAATTTTACTGTAAAACCAGTCTTAAGCCGCAGGAACGCTGCTATTAAATTTTTCAAGTTTGAGAAAAATTTTTAACTCCAAAAGAAACTATATGAGCAAGCACCACAACTTCCACGACACGGTTGATCAAATTGTAACTTATGGTATTGACAAAGGCATTTTGCACCTCTATACCGGCAGCAAAAGCTTTGATGGTACGGCAATTATGGTCAATGGCAAACCCATAATCAATTTTGGCAGTTGCAGTTACCTGGGTCTTGAATTTGATCCAAGGGTTAAAGCAGCAGCTTGCGAAGCAATTAAGCAATACGGCACCCAATTTTCTGCATCAAGAGCTTATATATCCCTTGGATTATACAGGGAGCTGGAGTATCTATTGGAAGAAATATTTCAAGCCAAAGTAGTTATAGTACCTACCACAACGCTTGGACATATAGCCAACATCCCGGTTTTGGTAGAGGAAGACCATGCGGTAATTATGGATCAACAGGTACATAATTCCGTTCAAACAGCCGTCAACCTGGTTAAAGCCGCAGGCGTACATGTTGAGATTGTAAGACATAACAGGATGGACCTGCTGGAAGAAAGAATAAAAGCATTACGGCATAAATACAAGAAAATATGGTACATGGCGGATGGCATTTATTCCATGTTTGGGGATTGCAGCCCTGTAGACAGGATTTATCAAATGATGGATGAATACCCCGAATTATACTACTATGTTGATGATGCTCACGGTATGAGTATCCATGGAACAAACGGAAGAGGTTTTGTTTTAAGCCAGCATAACATTCATCCAAAGATGGCATTAGTGACTTCATTAAATAAAGCCTTTGCATCAGGCGGTGGTGCGCTGATTTTTGGAGATCCGCAATTGGCACGAAAAGTGGGTACCGTGGGTGGCCCATTATTAAGTTCAGGCCCCATGCAACCTTCAGGATTGGGAGCGGCAATAGCCGTTGCAAAGATCCATCTCAGTGATGAAATTACTGCCATGCAGGCTGCATTGCAGGAAAATATCCGTTATACCAAACTACTGTTAGACCAATATAAACTTCCTGTCGTTTCCGAAACCGGTGCAGCCATTTTCTTTATAGGGGTAAGCATGCCCAAATTGGGACATAAAATAGTGCATCAAATGCTGGAAAAAGGTTTTTATGTGAATCTTGGGGTATTCCCCACCGTTCCCATGAAACAAACAGGGATACGCTTTACCATTACCAGGCTGCACACAAAAGAAGAAATCCAAAAAATGATTGCCACACTTGCAGCAATATTTCCGGTGGCGATGAATGAAGAAGGCGTTACGCTGACAGATATCTACAAAGCATTTAAGTTAACGGTACCTGAACAAAACTTACTCACAACTTCAATTGCAAAAGAAAAAACAATAATTCCTTCATTGAAACTGGAACAGTATGCCAGTATAAAAGATATTGAAAAGAAAGAATGGGATATATTATTTGGAGGCAAAGGAAGTTTTGACTGGGAGGGCATAAAAATATTAGAGGGCGTTTTTACAAACAATGAGTTACCAGAAGACAACTGGAGTTTTGATTACCTCATTATAAAAGATCATAAGAACAATCCTATAGTTGCTACATTCTTTACTTCCGGTTTGTGGAAGGATGATATGTTATCTGCAGCCGGTATCTCAGCACAAATCGAAAACAGAAGAAAAGACAATCCGTATTATTTAACCAGCAAGGTACTTTGCAGTGGTTCGCTGCTTACAGAAGGAGAACACTTGTTTATTAATTACGATTCTCCATTATGGAAAGAGGCAATGCAACAAGTCTTTAAAATAATTTATGTACTACAGGAATATCACCACGCTGAGCATATTGTGCTCAGGGATTTTCATGGCATAAATGAAGAATTGGACAGCCTGATGGTGGATAATGGCTTTTTCAGAATCCAGATGCCTGACTCATTTGTAATCCCAGCTCTCAACTGGCATACACCGCAGGATCTGTATGAATCACTTTCACTGAACTGCCGCAATCATTTACGCAAAAAAGTGTTGCGGCATAGCCAGGCATTTGAAGTAGAAGTAATCAATGTGTCCAGCTGGCAGGAAGAAATAGAACACTGGTATGATTTATATCAAAACGTAAAAGAAAAAAGCCTTGAGTTAAATACCTTTTCACTGCCTTTTAAATTATTCCGTCAACTGGCATTAGATGAAAACTGGGAAGCTTTACAACTAACACTCCGAGATCAAGACAGTAACTCTGAGAAGAAACCTTGCTGTGTAGTATTCAGTTACAAATCAGCCAACACTTATGTTCCGATGGTTATAGGTATAGATTATACCCATAACCATGAATTTGGCATATACCGCCAGGCATTATACCAGATTGTATTGAGAGCTAGAAAAACAGGGAAACAGAAAATATTACTCGGATTTTCCGCAGGAATAGAAAAACAAAAACTCGGTGCAGTTGCGGTAAAAACATATGCATATATGCATACCTCAGACAGCTTTAACGTGGAAGAATTAAACACCTATTCCATACTTGATAATACAAACAATATAACCGTTAAAATACTTAGTTAGAAAAGCGTGGAAACTAAAAATAAAATCAGTTTAAAACAGGATTAATTCAACAATACTATTCCTCAAGTTTGAGTATGGAATCAAGCGAATCAATACAAGCAGTACAAACTTATCCCATTGCTGTTACCAGGCCTGTTTACACTGCGTACAATATTATCAATGCTGATATCAGCAACCATATTATTGTAAAGCAACTGGCCAAACAATCCGGCACTAATGAATGCCTCCTGAAAAAGGGATTCCGGAAACTGTTTAATATTTCCATTTATCAGTACCTGTTGCAATGCAGAATGAAAAAAGCGTATGAATTGTTACACAACTCCTCTCTCAAACAAAAAGATATTGCGGCTGAATGCGGTTATGAAACCCTGGCGGGTTTTGTAACCGCATTTCGAAAACATTTCGGCAAACCTCCCGGGGAGTTAAGAAAATTTTATCTGAACAATGCACCCAATTAATTATCTAATCCACCCTGTATGGCGTTATCAACCTATGATATGGAATGCCTGCAAAAAGCGAAAGCGTTGATTGAAAAAGACCTGAGCCGTCATTTTACCATCAGCGAAATAGCCGCTGTATCAGGCATTGGAACCACAAAATTAAAACAGGGATTTAAGAAACAGTTCGGCCACCCTATTTTTGTTTACCTGCGCAGACAACGAATGCTCTCTGCAGCCAGCCTGTTAACCGATACAAATAAGACAATCAAGCAAATTGCAAAGGCTACCGGTTTCCTGTATACGAGTAATTTTACAACAGCATTTACTTCGTTTCATCATATCTCCCCGGCTTTGTACCGAAAAAGTATAGACAAAAAATAAACCCATTTGCATAATCATTGCGACCAGCATAATAATTTTTGCTTCGGAGCTTTACGATATGCTTTTAAAACAAAATAAATGGATCACTAACGCCTGTAGTTTTTTGCTGATATTATTATTTGTTTATACTGGAACAAGTAAGCTGCTGGGCAATCAGCAATTCAGGGAGCAACTCAGCCAGGTCAGTTATTTAAAAACAATGGCGGAACCATTATCTATTTGTCTTCCCGTATTGGAATTAATTACAGGTTTGGCTATTGCGTATAAGCCTACACAAAGTTATGGGCTGTATGCTGCGGCTATCTTAATGACATTATTTGCAGGCTATGTTGCCCTGATGTTATTATCTGACAGAACAAAACTACCCTGTAGTTGCGGAGGTGTAATAAAAGCGATGAGCTGGAAACAACATTTGTATTTCAATATTTTCTTCATGCTGCTGGCATGGTTTACAATAAAATTACGGGCATCCGAAAAAAGGGAGTAAGCTGAAAACCTTTAAAAGAGTAAGCCATTTTTTTCACCGTTAAAACTGTCTTAGGACAGCACGGCAATCATTTTTTCATCACAAAATTTTATCATTATGAAACATTTTAAATTTCCTGTTTTATTGCTGGCAATGGGCATTGCCATCTTCAGTGCAATGGCTGCTAATGTAAAATCAGCGGCGCCGAAAAATTTCGATGCCACTTATTATTATGTTGGAAACAATACCCTGGCACAGATGCAGGATCCCAACAACTGGTTGAACAGCGGTTCTGCATGTTCAGGGGCTAACAAACCCTGCACTATTAACTGGGTGGGCACCCGCACAGAGTTTGATACACATGTTGCATCATTCCCTGACATCCCTACAGTTGTTAGTGAAAGTGCCACTTTGAGAAATTAATGCACTTTAAATGCATAAAGGCTGCCCAAGGGCAGCCTTTATATTGTTGGTTCAGTGGCATAAAATTACCTGGGATTTTGTTGCATTCCTGATAGCGCAATTACATCTTCCGGAATAGGTAAGGCATAACGCAAATCGTTCGGTAAAAGGTTGTATAACTGCCCATGCACCAATCGCCTGATCGTTATTGCAGCGCCTTCCTTATTCAGTCTTTTAATATCCATCCATCTTGTAAAACGCATTACTAGTTCCTTCCTCCTTTCCTGTAATACAAGAGATAATGCAGCAGATGGTGTTGAAGCCGTCAATGGTACAAAACTGCCAGTCTTATATCTTTTGGCAAGTAATGTGTTAAGGTCATTTAATGCATTAGTAATGCTACCGGCTCTTGCATAACATTCTGCCCTGTTTAGGTATAATTCATCTGTGGCAATGCCTGAAAACTCGCCTTCATAATTACTGTAACTGCCTTTAAATCCGAGACGGTTGTTTGGCATAACATAAAAAAACACCTGTTTTCTCAGGTCATTGTTGTCGTATGAATTGTACAAAACCGAATCGATCTTTACATAATAAGGATCAATCAATGCTGCACCGGAAAAATTATGAAAGATGATTTCTGTATTAAATCTTTGGATGGGGAAGTTATCAGCTACATTGAGGCTATTAAAATCCATGAGTGTACCAGAGATTGAAATAGCAGAATCTGCATATTTTAATGCGTTATCGTACTGGTGCATGGCAAGAAATATCCTTGACAGATAAGCCCAAGCAGCTCCCTTTGAAGGCCTTGTTTTTAATAAATTTTGTGCAGGCAACAACATAGCAGCACCTTTAAGATCTGCCAATATTTGATCAAAGCTTTGGTGAACAGTAGGACGAACGGATTTTTCATTAAAATCCGCAGTGAGTCGCAATGGTATTCCAAGCCCAGTACCTTCATCTGTAACATCGTATGCCGGAGACCAGCCATTGGCTAACTTGAAAAATGAAGTGCCCCTCACAAATAATGCCTGACCCTTTACATCATTCCAATTGGCTGTATTGGATGCAGTTTGAATGATCTTTGGAAGAAAGTCCAGCACCGTATTGGCATAGTAAACTCTTCGGTATCCCCTGCCCCAGTCTGAATTTGGCCCCAGGAATAAATTATCTTTTTCCCAAGTATACATGCGTCGGTCTATCTCATTCATGCCGTCATAATCATCATCCGTAAGATAATAGTTATCGGCACTGGATTCATCCATTCCCATATCCTGCACCATGTAAGGATCATAGTCAAGTATTGCTTGCAGATCAGATAATTTTTGAGGTGTTACCAATTTAGCATCTGGTTTTATATCCAGTTGCTTTTTGCAGGATATTTCTACCAGCGACACAAGCAGAAGTAATCCTATAATATTTATTTTATAATACTGCATAATTGAATTTTTAGTGGTTAAAAAACAGCCCTTACACCAATGGCCAAATTCTTAGAAGGTGGAATAGTGGTGCTGTATTCAGGATCAATATTAAAATGATTAGCCTTCCAAAGTAAGCCCAGGTTATTGGCATTTAAGTAAAATTGCATACTCTCAAAAGGCAGCTTCTTTCCTTGTTTTTGGAGAAGGTCATACCCAAGAGTTATATATTGTAACCTTATGAAATCCCCTCTGGTGGCAAGTACTGCAGCGTTGCTATAAAAAATTTCCCGCCGCTGGTTAAATGGATAAATCATGGAGGGAACAGTAGTGTGTAACTCATCCCCCGGTTGTTGCCATCGCAATGAATAATCTGTGTGGCCATCCCTGTTATTAAAAAGATTACCGTAGTTAATGGAACTGCGCTGGAACCATGCACCAAACTTTCCACTGATATTAATATTTAATGAAAAGCTTTTCCAAATAAAAGTATTGCCCATTGAAACAACTAATGTGGGCAAACTGGGGCCGATATACTGCATATCAGATATTAGTGTACCGCTTCCTGTAATAGCCGTGTAATTTTTACTAGATATCCCCTGGTAAACTCCTAGCGGGTCGCCAGTAACAGGATCCAGTCCAGCCCATTTATAATCATACAACGCATATATGGGATGTCCTTCTACTGCAGAAACAGTACCTCCTAAGGTGTAGTTACTCCCCTGTTGATTGACCAGGTAGTTTTTAACTACCCTGTCTTTATTAATGTTCAGGTTGAGCATGGTATTCCATGATAACCCGGCTTTAATATTCTGACTGTTCAACCCAATATCCCAGCCCTGCCCTGCAATAGCAGCCACATTTTTTGTAACCCTGTCAAAAGCCAGTCCTGTATAATCGATGGGTTGTGTGCCAAAAAGGTCAAGGCCTTTTTTATGATAGTATTCCACTGTTCCCCGCAGGCGGTTATTCCATAGACCAAAATCAATACCCAGGTTCAGCATTTTTACCTTTTCCCAACCCAGTTCTGCATTTTTAAACTGTGTGATCCTCGCTTCGGGTGTTTGAGTATATGCAGAATTTCCTGTTATCAGTAATGTAGTAACTGCAGATTTGGAAGGATCCGCATTACCACTAGCTCCATAGCTTACCCGTAGTTTTAATGAATTGCATACGGGTACCCTGAAAAATGTTTCCTTACTTAGATCCCATGATGCACCGGTTGACCATAATGGAGACCAGCGATTATTGGCAGAAACTCCAAAAAGATTAGAAGCATCACGCCTTGCACTTGCAGAAAGCGTATACTTTTTCTTAAGAGTATAGGCCCCATTGGCGAAAAAAGAAATATAGCGGTTCAATGTACGGGAGAAACTCATGTTTGCAGGAACTTGGTTACTGCTTTTGGTCAGCAAATTGGGAAAGACTGTCTTGTAATCTACAATTCCATAGGTGAGCAGGTCAGGATCGTAGCCGTACACCCTGTAACTGCTGTAGCTATTTTTTACCTGCCTGTATTCAGAACCGGCAATGGCAGCGATATCATGCGCACCAAAACTTTTACTAAAGTTCAGCATACCTCTGACGTTATGTGTTTCCAGTGTGCCATCCCCCTGGTCAAGTATGCCGCCCTGTGGTACATTATAGCTGAGTTTACCGGTGGTTCGGTTGATCACCGTATAGCTGTTTACAAAACTCCTTGCAAAATAACTGTCGGGGTTATATAAAACGGCATCGGCATTCAATTGCTGGGTATATTGATATTTAAGATTTAGGGATAATGTCTTTATCAACTTGTATGCAAGTCCTGCATTAGCGATTATTGCCTGCATTTTACCAGTACTCCTGCTGTTTGTATAATCTGTCAGGGGGTACCAGTTCCAGTCTGGTAATAATCCGCCACCTACTGTATCAGTATAGGATTTACGGTACTGGTACATTACAGGCACCGCATTTCCATTTGCATCAGCAAGACTGGTATAAGCGGGAAGCATACCTGTAAAAGGACGTAACTGACCAAAGCCCAGTCGTCCGCTTTGCGTAGTACTTTGCGTATACTCAATTCCGGTAGTTAACTCCAGTTGATCAGTCAGCCGGAAGGATTGACTGCTGCGAATGCTAATCCTGTTGTACAGATTGTCCAGCACGCCGGTGTTTCTGTCCCAACCACCTGAAAGATTCCAATTCATGTTTTTCGTTCCCCCTTTCAGTGTAATTGCCTGCTGAAAATTAATTCCCCTTTGATACACATAATTATTAAAATCATCCTTCAGGTCGTGTGCAGCCAGTGCATTTATGGCAGCATCCGCCTGAGCAGGCGTAATAATGCCTTTATCCCTTTGCCTTAATAATTCTACCACAGGTGATACCGCCAACCATGGTGTCGAATTCAACTGGCTGTTATAAAATCCCTTTGCATAAAGAAATTGTTCCACGGCAATAAGGTCTGTTGGGCGAATGGTTTGTTGTGTGGACAGATCAGGTTGAGCAGTAATCAGTACATTACTCCCCAATTCGACTCGGATGGGCTGATTGTATTTACCCTTCTTTGTAGTGATTACAATTACGCCATTACCAGCCCTTGTACCCCAAATAGAAGCAGCTGCTGCATCTTTTAAAATACTGATGCTTTCCACATCCTCCGGTTTAATATTCTGCAGATCGCCTTCGTAGGGAAAATCATCCAGTACAATCAGTGGTGCCCTTGGCCCCTGTATGGTACTTAATCCCCTGATCACGATTTTAGTTCCTCCATTTGTTTTCCGATCCACATACAAGCCATTGCTGATGGTTTCCAGGCGGTCTAAAACTGTTGTTCCCGATTGCTGGTTAAATAATTCTTTGTTGATGGCAACAAAGGAACCGGTGGCCCTTTCTTTTGGAACAGACTGATAGCCGGTATTCACCACCACCTCATCCATCATTTTCTCGGAAGAAGTCAACCGGATTATTAACGGCACCTGAGTGTTGCTGCTCACAGGTATGCGCAGCCGCTGATAATTCATATTGTCCAAATCCATAGTATCAAGGCCGGAAAGCCGGAAACTAAAAGCGCCGGATGGATCAGTCACCATTATCCGTTTACTGTTTATTAATTTAATTACCATATTTCCCAACGGCTCTCCGTTGCTGTAAGCAAGCACTTTGCCCCGAATGATTACATCCTGTGCAAATAGCAGGCTGCAGCATAAAAGCAGGAAGCCGCTTAATAATAATTTATTCATATGCTTTAGTTTAGTTGATGATAAATAAAATACTGGGTAAGATTGCGATGTTCTTCACGCAGGTAAATGCCGTAACGGGCAAGAACAGTAACAAATGTTTTTACATTAAATGTGTGGTAAGCAGGCAGTTCAATATCAATCATCATCAGCCCTGCTTCATTCACTACAGGTATGGAAACCTGTCGCTGAAAGAACTCCATGATATCACTAACGGGACGGTTGCGTAAAAAGGGCCGGTCAGGATCTGCCAGATTATTTATTTTTTTACCGCCAATTGTTTTATAAGCTTTTAACAGGGAAGTATCAGTTTGTACTACCCAGCAATCAGCCGGAATAATTTTATTACTGACGCTGTAACCAAATTGCCGAAGCAGGTCCTGCTGCATCCACTGTTTTGCTTTCTGCAATGAAACAGGCGGGGTAATCAGTTCATAGGTATAACTATTGGCCGCTATCCAGTCATCGGGTCTCCCTTCCAATAATAAATTTTCCCTGATATCCGGTTCCATCTGAATATTAAATCCGGAGGATTTAATATCATTTGCATATAGCAGCAAATTCAATAGAGGATAATTGGTAAATAGCAGCTTGCTAATCTTGCCCTCCTTGTCTTTACCGATATAAGTACCAGTAGGAAGTCCACTGATAAAATTGCTCCAGGTTGTTCTGGCCAACAACTGGCTTCCATTGCCACCATTAGCTGTAATAAACAAGGGATTCCCGGGCTTAAAATCTTCCAAATCCTCTTTAGTGGAGAAAATCACTTTTTGTCCTTCAATAAAAGATTGAATTTTTTTTGGAGTAAGATCTTCGGAACCTGTTATGGCCACAATAGTGAAGTCGGCATTTAACCATGCATAATGCGGTACATACTTATGCCGGAAGAGTTGGTTGGCAATAGTATCTCCTATAATCACCGGCAGTTTAAACATACTGCCATCCGCATTAGTTATGCGGCTGAATAAACGGTCCACTTTTTCCCTTGTATCTGAAGTGGAAGAATTAATTAATAAGATTGATAGTTCTGCTGGGTATTGTGCCTGCATTGAATCCAGCAAGGGTAATTTATGAATACAAGTGCCGCATGTAGTAGCCCAAAAATTAAGAATCACCAGTTTCTTTTTAAAACTGTATAAACTGGCTTTATCAGCAGTACCGTGTATGATATTTTCAAAATAAATATCCCGTACTATATCTCCTACCTTTAATACTGTAAAGGGAGGATTTGCAGCAAAGCTGAAGTATGGGCAAAGCAATAGCATTAAGCAATAGAAGCATTTCATTGCAATCGATTTTTTGAGTTAATAAATTAAAATACGATGGTCAGAGCCTTATCAGGTGGGGTTTTTGGGTTTGCGCTCGTACAGAGTTTTGAGCCAACGGATAAAAGGGTTATGGTATACATTTCTCATAGGAATAATTATCTGAACTGCAGTTTTACCGGTGAACGATCAAAGACCTGTGATTGGGTATAGCAGCAGCAGCGGTGCAATGTATCTGTTTTCAATAACTGACGTAACATTTCAGACTCCTGTAAGCCATCAATAATAAACTGATCTTGCAAAACCTTTTTTGCCAATGATATAGCAGCATCATTATCCTTAATAATTCTCCTTGCATAGCGGAGCAACAAAGGATAGTAATATAACCAGGCAGCAGAATTTACTATACCATCAATTTGCATATTTTTTATTTAGGTGAACTAAAATTGTCAGAGTTGTTACAAGGGTTAGGCTTCAAAGGATAGCAATACATTTATGCAGTTGAATTACATAATCAAAATGAGTCTGAAGTTAACTGGTGGGATGTAACTGAATTATATTTATGCTTACCAGAAGTTTGCGCTATTTAATATGGCTGTTTGGCTAAACAAAAAATGGCGCAGACTCAACTTACTGTAACTGAGGCCGGGCAGGCCTTACCACGAATAAGTGAGCCCACGCCAAAACGTGAGCCCTTCACTTATTATCTCGTGGTAATCGAAAATTTGCCCTTTTCAGTTACGAGACTCAAGCGAATAGCTTTCAATAATTTTATACTATTGCAAGATAATTCTAAACCAAATATAAGAAAAAAACTTCCATTTAATTCATTTTTGTATATTTTATTTCTATTTATGAATTATTATAGTTCATAAATGTTAATTATTAGCCTTAAAACAATGAATGATTTCTAAATTTAGTGTAAACTTGATATAGAAATTGAAAGACAATCGTTATAAAGCTGTAAAATCTTTAATTGAAACAAACAGTTTCAAAAAATTAATTGACGTTTTTGAAATAGTTCCTATATCAGTTGTAAGGATTGAAGTTAAGATGAACTATAATACACTTCAGCGTAGAGTGACTAATCCTGAATTATTAACTGCAAAAGATATTAATGCACTTGCAGAATTGTTCGAAGTAGAACCAAATTTAATTTTGTCATTGGCAATTGCTGGTTTTAAAAAATTAAAAAAATAATAACCGCATTATCTAAACTATTTAAGCTTAGTTTTCATAGGGTACGGATTAAAAACGGACTAAGGTTTCTACCTTGGTCCAATTCATTTATTTACAATACTGCCTCGTAATAATTCTTTAAATGTTGTTTTTAAACCTTTAATTTCTAAATAAAATAGAGACACAAACTAAAGAATACAATGTCCCCTTACTTATCTCAATGAATAATGATGTTTTGAATACCTGCTTGTTGGGTCTTCTGTATCTAATTTATTTTCCACAAGCAGTTCTATTATTTCCAAAATCTTATCTGGATTAATACCGTTCCGTTCATGTGTTGTTAATAGATTTTCATAAGCATCATGCTTTTGATAGGAAGGCTTCTTCAACTCATGCCATGTCCATTCATATTTCTTATTTCCGATACGGCCAAGGTGCTCCCAATACCAAATGCCATGATTTATAATAACTGTAAAATCCGTTTTCATTGGTAACTGAACACCATCTATTTCAGGATATACTTCATAAACGAAAGTGAAATTTTCTGTACCCAACCGTTTTTGTGTTGCTTTCAATGCCTGATAAATCAATAATTCCACCCTCGATTCAATGAACTGTCCATCTGCTTCCAAGGCAAAGTATCTGAATGGCTTATCGAGGAGTAATGAGGTTTTACGTGATTCCGTATATGATCTTGATCTTGCTTTTTCAAGCACTGATTTATCAAAGACATCTCCCGGCTGGCCTTGCACAAACAACGTAACAGATTCTCTGCTTCTCGTAAGTGCTGTATAAACTAACTCTTTGGATAATAAACCCGGTTTATTAGGCAACACAAAGAAAGTATGATTAAACCCGCTACCTTGTGATTTATGAACAGTGATAGCATAAGCTAAATCAAAAAACTCCTGATCACCGGAACGAATGCCATCATCACCATATAAAGGCATAGGTTCATTTAATTCAGAAAAATATAAGGTAGTCTCATCATCATCCCGAATTAATCCAATAGAACCATTGGAAAGAATAAGCCTGTTCTTAACATAGTAATTTTTAGTCCGAATAATTTTGTCTGATTGTTTAAACCAGTCATCCATTAATTCCAACTCCAAATCAGCTTTGTATTCTGTTTGTATGTATTCATTTATTTGCCCTGTTCCGAAATAATCAGCCTTGTATGGTGAAAGAATTTGAAAATACTCAAGGTTGAAATCCTCATCATCTAAAACACTGCCATCAGCGGCTAATTTAAAAAGCTGATTTAATTTACTCAACCTGTCACCTTTTATTTTAAGATTTTTGCAGAGATAATCAAATTCTTCATTAACCTTTTCGTTCAATTCTTCTTCTGTATTCCAGAAATGTATCCTGAAGCCTTTTGAAATATTTGTCTCACCTGAAATTATTTTCTCTTTCAATTCCCTGGTGAGTTCTCCGTCGGTAATAAACCCGTCACTAAACTCCAACACTTTGCTTTCTGCTAATTCCTGCCTACAATTTGTTTGCAGCTCAATACATGAATCAATAAACTGCGGATGAGTATTCAGGTAATAAATAATATCCTTTAAAACTTTCCCGTATCCGATTGCAGGCAATTGGTGAGGATCACCTACTAAAATCAATCTTTTGAAAGAAGGTATCCTAAAATTAAACAGCCTGAACAAGTTTCGCAGCTTCATTAAATCTACCATTGACATTTCATCAATAATGAGATTCTTGAACTCCTGAATAGATGCCCTCGATAATTTACCAGATTTTATATCTGCCATAAACTTATCAATAGTAAAAGCTTCAACGTTAGGGAAATTAGGGTCTGATTTTAGTCTTAGCGCTGCTTTACCTGTTGGGGTTAAAACCAAACATTTTTGCCCATTTCCCTGTAGATTGGTAATGATATTAAGGAGTTCATAAGATTTACCACTTCCCGGATTTCCTGCCAATACAAAGAATTTCTTTTTGTAAATGTTTTGATACAGCTTTAATCGCTCTTCCCGAAATAGTTCTTCATCAAAATGACCTTTGAGTTTAGCAGCTAACTCTATGCAACTATTGTCCAGGTAGGTATCAAAATTTTCATACACATCTTTGTTATCTGCTTCCTGCAATAGTAATTCAACAACTTCCTCAATTTCTTCTTCTGCATGATACACTTCGTACAGGTAGAAATATTTAGTGTCGTTTTCCGATACAACTTTTAATTTGTTGTCGTTTTCTTCGAAGTGTATGATGTAATCATTGCTTAGTTTTTCAAAAAAGTTTGCCGGAAGATTATAATCTGTGCCTGTATTATAGAATAAAGGATAGTTTCGGATAGCATCCTCAACTTCAGCGGCATCAGCAAAGCAATGGCCAGTATCTTCTAATGTACGTAAATACCGAATGAGCAAAGCTCGGATTCTACGCTTATCATTGTTCTTCATCTGGTATTGCAATTCCAGCCTTTCAATGCCAAACCTCGTATCCGGGAAATAAGCAATATCTATTTTAAATAATTCAACAGGATTATCTTTCTCTTCGCCCGTTACTTTGTCAAGCAATTCTGCGTAACTCTCATACTCTTCAAACAACAGGTATGGATTATTGCATATTTCTTCAACCGTATGTGATCTGTGTTCATCATCAATTGTTTTACGCCAATCACCTGATAGTTTTAATTTGCCTGATAATATTCTCTGAAATTGAAAAGGTTTTAGATTCAATAAAGACAGATGCAGGAACTGATCGTCAGTTAGTCCATAATTTTCTTCATACTTTGATTTAACTTCTCTAAGTTGGGCAGCATATTTTTTATATGTTATGTCCGCTGTTGGTTTTGCCAACAACTCCATGAATTTATCAGCGTATTCCGGACCTTCATTTTGTTGTAGCTCCCCGATAAACTCGTCTAATAAAAACTCTTGTTTGTCCCAATTTAACAGATAGCGGCTAATAGCAGCAAAGCCAGGGAAGTAACTGCGTTGCTGCCAACAATGCTCCAGCATTTCATCTACAGCTTTTATTTTTTGCTGCATTTCGGCAACAGGTACTATCCCATCGTTCTCACAATCTAATAACCGCTGCCGCATTTTTGATAAGATGTAAATGGCTTCATCGTCATCCACATCCATAGCCACATACTTAAAACAGTGCTCTAACTCAGGCTCAGTAATCGCTACTTTAATTTTATCAAGGTAATTTTGTTTAGCTTCTTCGTCAATACCTGATTGATTTGCATAATCCATGTACTCGTGGTAAGGCATCCGAACAAGCATATTTTCGTCCTCAAATGAATAACGCAATGCCCAGTTCATGGAAGGAAAATTTTTGAGCTTTGCCTTGCTTTTTCTTTTCTCTTCGATAATTGAGAAGGGTTCGAAGTAATGATAATCTCCTTTCTCAGTAACCAGGCCACAACCCACTACAAGGTATTGCTGCTCTTCCTCGGTCAATGGGTTGCTGAATTTTGTATAAATGAAAGCAACAGTTTGCTTTTTATGAATCTTCTCATTGAACCGGGGAATGCGAACCTCTTCTAAGTTCTTAGGATATGCCCCTTCAATTTTGTATTGATCATTATCTCTTGTAAATGCCACAGCAAAAGGCCAACTGAAAACAGACCTGGCTGGTAATTCCTCTTCTATAAAATTAAGTTTGGGTTCCGCCGGGTTATCATGCTTAACAGTGAGAGCTTTATTGCCAAACAAATTGATACCCCAAAAACAAGGTGGAACATATTCTTCTGTTACCGGTTGTCCTTGAAACTCAATTTCTTTATCCATGTTCTTCTCTTTCCGCTTCCGTAAACGTTCAGAAAGCAATGAATGGAAGCCACTACAATAACGGTTCTTTTTAGGATTGTTACAAACACTGCCGTTCCATTTATTATCATGCCAGGCTACCCGGAAGGTGGCATGTTTGAGATGCTGTTTGGTAGTAGCTTTTTGAATGTAGACAGCAGCCTCTTCACTTTTTTCAGCTTGCTCCTTCATCGTATCAATTTTATATGCAAGTCTTAAACCCCACAAAATGCGTTTATCAGAAATTCTGTAGGTATTACCTGCATGTCTTTCCATGTCGTACAAACAATCTCTGTCGGGTTTTGAAAATGCTTTCCAGTAATCTGCATGGCTTGCAAAAGCAATATACTCCTGCCACTCAGCAGCAGCTATAGATTCAAAATCTGCCTTTAGCATGGCAATATCATAAGGGTCTTGCAGGTCGTAATTACGGGGCATCAGCATAATTTTATATTTTCAGGATTCCAGTATTCTTTAGCAAAAGCTACTATTTCATTCTGTCTTTTTCTTATCTCTTCTTTCCCCCAATTATTTTTAAACGGTTCTAATTTTTGACGAGAAATTAAAATGGAAACAGTTGAACGACTATCTGGCAAGTTGTTACTGTCACTAGCATTTCTGCTCCTGGTACTTAATACCATGTTGCCAATATTGTGCAAATATTTTTCATTAAACTCTTGCTCGTAATCCATACCATAAGGGTTTTGAGGCGTCCAATGGTCCAGTGTGTTTTCCAGCTTTAGATTAGTGCCGTAAAGATTTGAAAACTCAGGAAAAAGCATCGGCGCTTCCTTTACTTGCTGTCTTAAATGGTTTTCATATTTCCATAAAAAATACCTGGTTAAAGAAATATAGTGATTGTCACCTTCCAGTCGTTTATAAAAATCACCGTCAAAATTCCAGTAATCTTTAAAGCCCTTTTTAGCATAATGAATCAACCATTTATTCAACCATGTAATATCTCCCGCATAATCCAATGCCAGATTAGGCAGGTAATTGGAATAATAATTACCAATAGTGTATTTACATTTAAAAAGTACTATCTCAACAAGCCGTAAAGTGGTTTCAATTTCTTTATCTAAATTATGACAGTGAGAAAGCTTTAGTAATAGAGGAAAACTATTGGGCAAATCAAGGTAGAGTATATCAGGAATGCTACTATTTTGAGTTCTCAGTTGCTGGATACTTATAGCAAATTCAAAAGTTCTTTTTAGATTAACAGCAAAATCTTTAATCCATTTTTGCTGTTCAGTGTCCTGAACTTTGACAAAGGCACTTTTGATTCTTTCAATTGAGGTACCCGAAAGGGCTATAAAGGCAGTAGTGTGATAATTTAAAATTTGATTTTCATCTGCTATTTCTATTTTCTCTAAAGACTTGTAAATAGATTCAAATTCTCGTTCTACAAATGCAATAGCACTATTGGGATCCGAGCCTGATAATTTAGATGAAAGATAAATCTGAAGCATTAGATATGCTTTCAGTTTCTCCAAATTGGTAAGGTCTTTTCCCCTGTCATTTTGGAAGGTAAATATTTGTGTTGCTTCCGCTTTATCTTCTACTGTATCTGTAGTAATTTTTGCATTTTCAATCAGGCTTTTCCAATGCAAAACCTCAGTAAATGGTGCTTTATCAATTTCTTTTTGAAAAAATAATTTTGCTTCTATTACTCGCTTACGTGATTTAGTATCCGCTTTATCATCTCTTTTTTCAATGATTATATTTATAAAATAATTATTATCATAATCCACAGTGCAAAACTTTTGTTGGTTATCTGTATTAATTAAATATTCATTGAAAATATTAGTTGCTTCATTATTGTAGTTTTCATCCTGGATTAGTCTATCGTAAATACAGCTCATAAAAATAACAGCTGTTGTCATGCGTTGTTGGCCATCAATTATCCAATATTTATTTCTGTTTACTTTATCTTGTTCAAAGAGAAAATGCCCCAAATGATATTGAGGAACACTGATCGGATGTTCTTTTAAATCTTTTAAAAATTGTGGTACGTGACTATCCAGCTCACTCCCTACCTCCCAAGAATAGGCTCTTTGGTAATTGGGTACTGCAAAGGAATTTTTTCGGGGGCTGAAAATATCGCTTATGGTCGTTTTGTAATCCATATTATTTTAACAGATCTTGATTAATTAAATTTAATATTGAATAAACGTGTTCAATGTAGTCCTTAAAATATCGCTCAAATTCACTATTAGGCATCTCTTTGGTCTTTTTTAGTATTTCAGTAAATAGTGAATGAAATTTTTCTTCTGCTCCCTGAAGACTTCGTAGCATCTTTTGACAACCTTCACTACTTTTACCTAAAGTTTCAGCCATTTTAGGCCAGCTTGATTCTGGAAATTTTTTCGGAATGGGATCATAAGTATGTATTCTTGCTCTATGGAGTAAGCCATAGAAAAAATCTTGAAATGATCGAATATCTTTTGCTAGATCTGAATTATTTATAGAACCAGCTTTCCATTTTGAGTATGCATCCTTAGCTTCAAAAAGCAAGTCTTGAATTTTAGGCTGTAGGTCTGGTCGAAAAGTTTTCAGAACATCTCCAATGCGATCTATGAATATCTCAGTTTTATTTATTTCATCGTACTCTATTATCAAATGATAGTACTGACTCCCGTATGATTTAATTATTTCACGAGTACCAGCAGAAACAGCAAAATAAGAACCTGTTGTCCCCGTTACGGAATTATAATCTAAATTAGTTGGGCTCAGTGACAAAGTGCCCTGGACCGGAACCTCAATCGATGATAGTATTTCCTCTGATCCATCTGGAACTTTAGCACACACTTTTTCATACCACGATAAATTGGATTTCATATCATTCAAATAAGGTGATGCACTAATTAGTTCGTCCCTTAGCTGGAATAATTTGTCTATATTTTCTTTAGCCTTACCCAAATCGTTAATTTTTATCATAGCTTTCGTTTATATGATTTGAAAGAACTTTATTTATGGTTGGTTTATTAGTCCAATTTTTTCAAGCTTCTCCAAATCTTTAGTCTGTAGTTGTGGAGTTGCAATTACTAAGGCATATTTAGGGCGTGAAGCTGCTACATAAGCAAACCTTACATGTTCCGGATCATAATTCCCTTCCCGCAACCATTGGCTAAAATGCCCTCCTTTACTTTTTTTGTTATCATGAGAAATTAATAATACAGCATCAAGAGTTTCTCCTTTTACACTGTGAATGGTTGTAGTTCGAAAGATATTTCTAACTGTATTATCAGAACAAATATTTTTCACAGGAATTTTCCCTTCTTTATCCGGGGTTCGAACTTTCGCCGACACGTCCTTCCATTGAGCAATATCCCCTTTTAAAGAAGACCACAATTGTACTAATATGGGTTTCAACTTAGGCATCCATTTTTCCCAAATTATATCTGTACCATTTTCTTCATAAGGGTATAGGGATTTTGAACCCAACAAAAACTGTTTAAGATATAATCTCCATTCAACTTTTTCAAAGATTTCAGGACAGTATTGATTTCGTGAATCTCCACGACCACCGTAAGCAAGTAAACATAACACTCTACCTAAATAAAAAAGAGACTTATTTACATCTTCCGTTGTTCTGTTTGCCTTATACCAATAATGAAAAGCAAGAGCAAATAATTGTGATTTTGAATAACCGTACTTATCCTTTTGCATCCGTAATGAAGATAGAGTTGCTTTGCCTCTTGCTAAGATCACTGATTTTTTTGCATTTAGGTCATTTGCAACTACAAAATCTTCAAATCTTTTTGGCAATTCATTGAATGTATTATCATCATACTGCCAAAGAATGCAAGGTGGTGTACATGCCTGATTTTCATGTCCAATTATTTTTGTGGTATTTCCAATTATGTTTTCTGACACATTAACTATCGGCTGACAACTGCGATAATTGTTTGTAAGCTTTTTAAGCGTAAATGGATTCCCTTTAATATATGCAGCAATATCCTGAGGGCTTACTTTTCTAAATTCATATATTGATTGATTAAGGTCCCCCACAAAATTCAAACAAGTTCCTTTACTCCTCAATAATTCAAGAATATGTAATTGTCCATTTGATAAATCCTGGCATTCATCTACAATAATCACAGGAAATCTTTGTGCTAATTTTTCTTGCAAAAAAGGAAACTTTTTTAATAAATGTTTACATAACCATTCAACATCAGAATAAGTAGCAAACCCCGCTTTAATAAAGGCTTTCTTTTTTTCTAAAAATGAAGCAGTTTCAGCGGTAGTCCTTCCTATTTTTATTAAGGCCTCCTTTTTCTCGTCATTAACTTGTAAGACTCCATTATAATCATAATAGTAATCTGTTACTTTTATTTGAATGGGTTTTTGATCTTTATAAATTTTAGTGTCATAATGAAAAAGAAAACCTGCAGAACTTTCAACATCAACAATATTGATGCTTTTATCGCCATTCCTGCCAACAAACCCTGTAAGATAATGAGTAAAGGGTTGAAGAAGATAGTTGTGAATCCAACTATCAAATGTGCCAATAAAATGAGGAAACGTTTCTGTTGATACAGCACCAAATTTTCTAACTCGTTGATTTAATTCTTTAGCCGCACTTGTTGTAAAAGTAACTACTGCTATACCTGAATTAAATTTTTTCCATTTCGAAATTTCAAAAGCTGCCTTTATACCTATCACTTCTGTTTTTCCACTGCCCGGACATGCCTCTAAAAATGAAGAATGTTTTAAATAAAGATTTATGTAATCAACCTGCTCATCGCTTAATTTTAGTAAATCTTCCCACTTGCTATTAAGGGATAATTTAATCTTGTAAAGAATTTTATATTTTCTTTTTTTTGTCATTCTAATCAACTAACCATTTAAAAGCATCAATTATATATTCCGGGACTATAAACACAATCCCAGGTTCAGAAAGTTTTTGAGATAATTTTTGTGCAAACTCCCCTTTCTCTATATGATCTAAGAGCCAAAAAGCTGCCTCTGCTTTTTCTTGTGGCGTTTTTTTAGTCCAATCGATCTTGACATAACCTTCTAACTGAGTTTTAATAGAACCATTTGTTGTTGTCAAAGAAAGCTGCACTTCTGACATAACAACAAGATTATTACCTTCTAAAGCTAAATCATATTCAAAGGTTTTAAGATTGCTAAATAGTCTGCATAATTTCGAATTTGTAATTAATTCTTGTATTAAATCCAATTGGCTATTCTTGCCTACAGAAAGATTTCCTAAAAATGGCTTATCAGTTTTTTCTGGATCATTATCAGTTAACCCTGCACATTTAATAGGGATATAGTCAGTAGGGCTAATAGTTGCATCTGCATTTACTTTATACCCTTTAAATAAAGTCATAAAATGACGAAAATAAATACCATTAAGATTGATTATTGAAATACCGTACTCTTCTAAATCTTTTAAGTATATCTTTTTAGGATCATCGTCTGACATTTTTTTGAAAATGAACTTTGATAATTCTTTCAGAACAAGTGCTTCAGCAATTCCTTCAACTAAAAGAACTCCTTTTGCAAAGAGTAATATTGATTTAGTTATATCCAACCATCTTTGTAAAAAAAATCTAGTGTTATCATCATAACCACATTTTGACAATGAAGTATAAGTTGGGTTCTCCCCAGGCTTTTTAACTGTAAGAACATTAATAGTATTTATATCAATAGATGCCGCCAAAGTAGGTGAATGGGTTGTGACAATAATCTGGATGTTGTCATCTAATGCTTTCTCATTTAAAAATTGTAATAATCTTATTTGGAGCTGTGGGTGTAAATGTGCTTCAGGTTCTTCAATCAATAATACTTTAAAAGATGTTCGATCACTTTCTAATCCTTCTAATTCTGCAAGTACAGTAGCAAGATAAAGTATGTTATTAAAGCCTAAACTATTTTCATCCAGTTCCCTAAACATATTAAGCTCTGTAGCTGTTCCACTACCAGGTGTAATTGGATAAAACAGCAATTTTAATCTCTCGACAATTTTATCAAAATTAACTTCGGAGAATTGAATAGAAGCATCCTGGCCGAATGCAAGACCAACTGATTTGACTAAATTACTTTGTATTGATTTATTTGCAGATTGAATTGATTCGTCCCGCAATAGATCTTTATTAAATGCAGAAAACTTTTTTTCTAACGGGTGCAATTCTCCGGGATCTTCAGTCTTTTTGAGGTTTTTGAGAAGCCTTGCCAATCTTGAACCTTTGTACGCTTTTAATTTATCTTCTGCATCACGAAGAGGTGGCAAATAAATGCAAGCAATTCTATTTAAAAGTTCCCATTCAAACAATCCGCTTTCTGATTCATTTCCCCAAATTTTACGTTTGAACTTACCTCTTGCATCTTCCTTATTTTCTATAGATAAATTTAATATTGCTTTGGTAGGTTTATTAATATCAAGCCAGGGCAGATAAGCAATTTGTTCATCATCATTTAACGAATCAAACTCTGTTTTGATGTGTATTTTAGCAACTCCTTTGCCTTTTGCTGGTTGGTTAATTGGTCTGTGAAAGTCTGAAGCATCTATTCCACTTCTTCCATATTCATCTTCTAATAGAACTGAACGAATTGCATCAATCACACTACTTTTTCCTGAGCCATTTTCGCCAACAAGTATATTCAAGCCTGCAGATAAATTGACTGTGAATTCTTCATTGAAAATTTTATAGCCTTCAATTTTTAAGCTCGATAGATGCATTTTGCTTTTTTAGGTCACAAGATTCAACAATATATAGAAATATATCTAAGTGATTCTAATAAGGCAAGGATTACTTTATTTATTTGAAAGAGGCATTTCCCTTCATTTTTTATTCAAATTATTCCCCTGAAACCCTTTCCCAATAAGGCTTTCAGATCATTTCTGCTAAAATCAGAAAAAAGCATCAAATATCATAACTACTTAACATCCATATTATTACATCAAAAAAGAGGGTATTAGCCCTATAGTTACTCACGGCTTTATGGCGGTTTGTTAAGGTTTGTTGGTGTTTAGTGCGGTTTATGTGGCTATTTGTGGGAACTAAAATAATAATGAATTATTAAAATAATAATTGATTGTCAATTATTTACAATTATCTGTAATTTATAAACAATGGTTGCTATATCGCAATTGTGTGGGATTTATGTGGCATCATCGTCAATTATGACGATGTGTTATCCGGCATATCCTTCAATTTTTCTAATCCTAACTGAAGAGGGTTGTCATGTTTTAAAAGTTCTGCCGTGAGTTCATAATAGGTTCCCCGACTAACGCCTTTCCTGTTTAAAATACCAGCATCTACAAAAAGGTAGATATAATATTTCACTTGCTCACGGGTAAGTATTCCTTCAAACAAGGATTCAAAGTCAAGTATTTTCGCTTTCTTAAATTTCGACATGTGGTTGAAGACTTGCAACCATATATTACTGATATCAGGATCTTTTTGTTTTGTATAAGCCGCCGGTTGATTAGTGAAAGAAAAATACATTTTAGACAACATATACCCCTTTGTATGGGTACGACCAATGGGCTCAATCAAATTTTTATCCTGCAAGGTTTTTACTGTATTTTGATCAAGTTCAGACTTATCAACTTTTTGCCGGATTTTTTCCAACGTTAAAACTTCCATTAAAGACAAATCAACCTTAATTTCCTTTTGTATGTATTCGATAAATAAAACAAATGCTTTATCCTGTACGATAGTTGGAATATGTAAATGTACCTGAAAGTTGTCTGAACTTAAATAATCGGGGCTGCCTTTTGCTTCCTGGATGTTATTTTTAAAAAGTTTATCAACACCTTGCCCTGAGCGTTCAACCACTCCTGTTTTTAAAAGTATATCGGCCAATAACCTGTTTCTTGGGGTACTATTAACCGTTAAGATATTTTCTGCAGAAACACCTAAAGGAAATCCTCCGGGGCTAATCACATCAAGACTGTTATTAGATTGTTTGATAACGATCTCCGACTGCAGATGATAGTCCCTATGAACAATCGCATTGTTTACAGATTCCCGAACTACCTCTTCATTTAAAAAGGGAATGTCAAGAATATATGGCCCTTGCTGAATGGGAAATTTTCCGTTACGTAAATTGATATGATCCCATACGATATCAATATTTTTAAACACCGCATGACTGGCAATCAGCCGGTCATCATAATGGATAGAATCTTTGTTTACACGGTATTCAAGGTTAATAGCACTTTGAGGTAGAAACTTTTTCAATGCTTCATCTTTTCCAACCAATATGAGTGCTGCATAAGTGAGTTTCCCATTCTTTGATAAATCTAAATCTGATAGGGCTTGCTCAACAGGTAAAGAAAGGAAATCGTTATTATTTTGTTTAGCGGCATATCTTTCTGCCATTGCATGCAACGAGAATTCATCCAAATCTCCAATTGTTAACCCTTCGCAAATTGTAGCAGAAAAATCAGGCTCCTGTTCAGAAAGAATTTTGAGCATTTCCTGATCAGACATCTCCCGTAAACTTTCTCCAATCCTCATCAAAGGAACCCCTTCAAATTTCATCAACTTCCCAATCGGACGGCTGGGTATTTTTATTATTAATACCCTTTTCCCATCCTGTTGTAAAACTTCAGTTTCCACCCTTATACCAATATCTGAATAAATCTGATCGCAAAGATTGCCTTCTTTCCCTTCAGCAAATTTAGAACCCACAACGCTATGTGGATGTGCATCATCTACTCCCAAAACCAACATGCCGCCACCTTCATTACAAAAAGCAGTAACATAGCCTAAAACACAATGGCGGCGATCCTTTGGCTCCTTATTATCGCCTCCTGCGTATTTAAAGTTATTACGTGCAGCTTTGAATTCAACCTTATTTTCAGATTCTTTAAGTGCCAGTAATTGCTTTAATTCCATAAGTCAAAAATACTGAATTTGAAAATTAATGAAAGTAGCAAGTTATTAAATACTATCCATGCCTTTATTTCGGCTTGTTTTCCACCTTGATTTCGCCTTGATTTCTTCATAGCTTTTGACAGTGAATTCAATGTGGCTCTTAGTTTCAAGAGAAATTAACTAAAAAACACACGAAACTAATAGTTTGTGATATTTCGGCTTGATTTCGGCAAAATAAACTCCCGTTTGATAAACTAAAAAAAGGTTACACCTGATAATTTGTGGTCAACTCTTCCTTCCGCAGCAACCCGGCTCATTAATCAAAGGCAATTTTAGTACACCTAAAAAAGAGTTTATGAATTACACCATAGAAAAATTTGATCAGATCATTACATCTATTTCTTCCTGCAATAAGCTGAACAATACCATCAAGAAAGATGCTATCGGCAGCATCATCCTGGAATGTAATGAAGAAAAAGAAAAGATCAGGCTGCACATTATGGAGGAAGTATTTAATGCCAGCGAAGAAAAGGCATTGCAATTATTAATTGATAAATACCAGTCTGTCTTTATCCGCCTGATGGATCAGCTGCATGTATACAGGAAAGGAATAAAAAAACAGGATGAATATTGGGAGCTATCCAAATACCTTTTCGACCACCTCAATGAATTGCTTTGTTTTTTGCAAGTGCATTATGCCAGGTATTTCAATATGGAACAAAAAATGCCTAGCATAAAAATAGAGCATATCAGCAAAGAGATACAACCTAAAATTGAGACTATTGCAGCGGCATTAAAGCGCACCATCATTAATGATAAACTGATGAAATTAATCCTTCAACCGCTTGAACATTTTGTAACCAGTGACAGCATTTCTTACGAACAAGCGCTATATATTAAAACAGCAACGAACGAATTGGTAGCCTTTGATGTTACAGCCGCACCCGAAGATATTGCAGTAACAATAAAAAAAATACTAGTGAGCCTGGATTATAATCACCCTGATATCAGCCTGTATTATATCAATGAATTGGACTTACTTGTTGCTGAAGAAGAATCAGTACAGGGAAAACTAAGGATATTAAAATACCAATTAAAGGAAGCCAACCAGGTAACAGTTAAACCTGATCATATTTTATATCCTGAACTGCCAGGGCTGAAGGAACAAATCGTCAACTGGCTCAATGAAGAAATTTATTTTCATGAAATGGAACAAACGATTATTGCAGCAAGCCCGGCAGCAAATGGAACGGACACCAAGATACATACTTCTCTGTCCGTACCTCAACTGGCTTTGTTATTCCGCCTGTTGAAAGAAGAACAACTCATCACCAATACCAACCAGTCTGAATTATTAAAAGTAGTCGCCAATAATTTCACCACGATGCATAAAGAAAATTTTTCTTACGGACATCTTCACGGTAAGTATTATAAAATTGAAGCCAATACCAAGCGTACTGTATATGATATCCTAATGAAGTTATTGCATTTAAGCAGAAAGATTGGTTAGAGAAAATATTTTAAAATTTATCTTCTATAAGTATCAGTTAGTTAGCAGGGCTACATGGAGGCTTGGGAGTGAAAAAGGCATTTTGAGATATTACTTTTGTTTAAAGATTTAAATTAATAAAAAGATTCACCATGTTACAATCAATTTCCTGGCAAACGTATTTTACAGTTTGTGCGATATTACTGGCCATTTATTACGTCGCTATTTTATTTCTTTATTACAGGCATGATTTGGCACTGATACTACGCCAGCAAATTTCTTTCAGAAAACAAGGAGCATTTGTGCCAGCAAATCAAACTGCAGCATTGCAAATAGGTAATGACATTGATGCATTGGGTTCAAACCTGAAAGATGAAGTAAGAGCTTTTGCTGCCTCAGCAGGCAACCAGTACAATAAAACAGAACTGCAATATGGATTGCAATTGCTTTTAAAAAAATACGCAGTTTTAAAAAATTCTGAAGTACAAACCGACATAACAAAAACTATTATAAGTGAATGTGAAAATAATTGTTCCATCGTATTAAGTGATGAAGAGGCAGGCATGTTGTGGAATGGTTGAGGGTTTATGTTGCTCCATCCCTGATGATGCAGATGGGTTAGTGAGGAGAAACGGGGATGGAGCCTTTTAAATTATTTATCATAAAAATTGTGAAGTATGAAAAAGACGATGAAGGTATTTAAGATGGTAATTAAAAAATCAAAGACATTATTTACCACCCTGTTGTTAATGATTTTAAATCTTGTAGTAAAAGCCCAGGATGGTAATGCCGGTATCAACGAAGCCAATACCAAAGTACGTGGTTATTTTGCCGCAGGTACCAACCTGATGTATGCAGTGGGTGCTGTAGTGGGATTAATTGGTGCAGTTAAAGTGTACCAGAAATGGAACAGTGGCGATCATGATACGGGTAAGGTTGCAGCTGCCTGGTTTGGAAGCTGTGTTTTTTTGGTAGTAGTAGCTACCGTGATTAAAAGCTTCTTTGGAATTTAAAATAATCCTATGCAGGAAATATTGCTTCAAAAATTACAACAGTATATTAGTCAAAATAATCCTGATTTATTGTTTCAACTGGAACAAGAAAGCAAGCTCACGGAGTATTTAACTGATAAAGTAAGTACTGTAAAAGAATTGATAGAACAGGTAGGAAAAGGTCAGCCTGATTATATCATCGAAGAGGCCTGTATGGATATTTTAACGCAAGACCTTAAACCATCCAGGTATAATTATATCTGGGGAATATTAGAAGAAGATTTTGAAAAAGAATATCAATTGCTGTGTGAAACTCCCTTATTACAAACTGAAATCATTAACATGGTCAGCTATTGCAAGGAGATGTTTAACGAAATTGGTTTTACAGCAGCAAATGAAGATGATCCTTTTTTGAGGTATAATATCATCGGTGCAATCAGTGAGTATGTAGAAAGTAACAGTGAAAAAGAAATCGGAGGAAATGAGTTACAACAGTCAACAGCATTTACGCCATAATATTGATGCATTAAAACTTGCATTAGAATGGAAATCCGGCGATATACTTTCACCTGAACAGGTGAAAGTATTAAAAGCCTATTCCGGTTTCGGTGGCATAAAGGCCATCTTATTTCCTAATGCCGCAAAGGAAGAATGGATTAAACTCAATGCTTCAAAAGAAGACCTCAAGCTGCACCCGCAGATTATCGAGCTGCACCAGTTACTGCAGCAACATTTCAATGAATCGGAGTACAAGCAGGCTATTGATGCTTTAAAGAACAGTATACTCACCGCATTCTACACTCCCGAAATAATTCCCCGGACTTTATTCGACACTTTAAAACAACATGGTATCGAACCAAAAAACATATATGAACCCAGTAGTGGTGCAGGTGTTTTTGTTATTGAGGCTGCAAAGGCTTTTCCTGCACTTGAAAATATAACAGCAGTAGAAAAAGATATTCTATCGGGACGGGTATTGACTGCCCTTGGTAGTTCGATACCAGTTCCAGTTGCTGTACAGGTAAAACCTTTTGAAGAAACATCCAATAACGAGAATGGAAAATATGATTGCATTATAAGTAATATTCCATTTGGTAATTTCCCGGTATTTGATCCCACCCTGGCTTTTAAAGAAGGCACGGATAAAATACATAATTATTTTTTTGCGAAAGGGCTTGATAAAATAAAAGAAGGCGGCTTGCTTGCTTTCATTACTACTGATAGTTTTTTAAATGGCCCATCCAACTCCCTGCAAAGGGAATACCTGTTTCAGTACGCTGATTTCATCTCTTTAAATGTTTTGCCTGATAACTTAATGAAGGATACAGGAAATACAGAAGCACCTTCTCATCTACTAATTGTTCAGAAGAACTTAGCCAAGGATCAGTATTCAGAAGATGAAAAGCTATTGATAGAAACTGCTATCCAAAGCAATGAATTCGGCAGGTATGATCTCAATGAATACATTGTTGCCCATCCTGAAATTATTTTAGGCAATGAAATCAAAGCCGGGCAAAACCAGTATGGCAAAGCCACTGAAACGGTTTGGCAGAACGGTGATATTAATGCTATCGGAGAAAAATTAGCCGTAAGCATTTTACAAGGTATTCAACAACATTTCAATAAGGAAATGTTTGATACGCCTGCGGTGCAATTAATAAATGATAAAGAAAAACAATTGACTTATCTGCCCATGCCCAAAAATAAAGCAGATGGCAGTGTTCACCAGTTAGGCTTATTTGATACCGGCCCTGCAGAAAATATTAACAGAGCAATCGCTTATATCAATCCTGCGGATGCAACAGTAGTAGATAAAAAAACTGCCAGGCTCTTAGCCATTGTAAAGACGGAAGATAATCCAAACCATGAAAGTATCGCACTGATTGCTGCAAAGGCTAATGATTTTAAAGGCTTTGCTTATAAGTTATATTCCAATCTGGAGGAAATTCAGTTTCCAGTTAACTGGATGAGTGCTGCCGGATTGCAGCATGAGTTAAGAGGGTTACCGAATTATTTACGACAATACAACCATAATTTTTACGCAGAAGGTGAAGGTAAATTTATGATTACCCTGGATACCAGGCTGCCGCAATTAACCGAACTGAATCCCTATCACAAGGAAGGTACGCTTATAGTTCATGATCAAAGAGTGGGTTTTGTATCTTATTCCGCTTCTGAAAATGATACACCTGTATTTCTACCCAGTTTAAATGACAGAAAAGATATTGGTTTTTATCAGCAATATACTGCACTACGAGATACTTATTTATTACTTGCGGATAAAGAATCTTCAGAAAATACAGAATACCCCGAATTGCGTAAAGAGTTAAATGAATTGTATGATGCCATGGTTAAAGGTTTTGGCATTTTAAATGCTACATCTAACCGCCAGCGGATTTTAAAAGATGAGGCCTTTGGATTTCTTATACTGGCTTCACTGGAAAGAAAGGAAGGCAATCAATATTTGAAGGCAGATGTATTAACTCAATCTTTGATTGAAAAAAAGGTCGCATTCCATACAGAGGATCCTGTTGAAGCGTTAGCGAAGAGTTTGAATGATAAGGGCACTGTTGACATGGAGTTTATTGCAGCGGCAACAGGAAATACAAAAGAGGAAGCTATAGTTGGTTTAGGTGATCATGTATACCTGAATCCAATTAATAACAAATGGGAAACCGCAGATCTATACCTTAGTGGAAATGTAGTAAATAAATTAAGGCTTACTCAAGAGATACTATTACAGCATCCGGATAATCTTCAATTGCAGCGTAGTTTAACAGCTTTGGAAAAAATCCAGCCGGAAAGAATTCCTTTTGAATTATTGGACTTTAATCTTGGTGAAAGATGGATACCCATTGATTATTATAACCAGTTTGCCTCAGCTCTTTTTGAAACCAATACTACAGTCAATTATTTTTCTTCACTGGATACATTTAAAGTTAAAGCAGACAGTGGGAATGCAAAGACCAACCAGGAATATGCCGTAACTACCAAAAGTGGCAGCACTACTTACGGTCCCGTTATACTGGAACATGCGCTTGAAAATACCACTCCCTTTTATACTTATGAAGTGGAGATGGGTGGAAAAAAAATACGTGTAGCAGATAACGAGGCGATTCAACTGGCACATGGAAAAATAGAATCCATCAGAAACCAATTTACCGAATGGCTGAATCAATTGCCTTCCCCTGATAAAAAAGCAATAGAAGAACTCTATAATGACACTTTCAATTGTTATGTGTTAAGAGAATATGATGGTAATCATTTGCAATTTCCCGGACTGGATAAAAAACGACTAGGTATAGAAGATTTATACAGTTCCCAGAAAAGTTCTGTTTGGCGTGTGGTTCAAAATCGTGGCGCTTTAATTGACCATGAAGTGGGCTTAGGTAAAACACTTACCATGATTGTTGCAGCTCATGAAATGAAAAGGCTGCAGATCGTTAACAAGCCTATGATACTGGCACTAAAGGCCAATGTTGATCAGATCAAAGAGACTTACCAAAAAGCATATCCTAAATCAAGAATATTGGCACCGGGAGAAAATGATTTTACTCCTGCAAAAAGACTGCGGCTATTTCATGAAATAAAAAACAATAACTGGGATTGCATCATTCTGACCCATGACCAGTTCGGCAAAATTCCGCAAAGCCCGGACATTCAAAAACAAATATTTGAAAACGAACTGGATAATGTAGAACGGGATCTGCATACCGTTAAAACACTTGGAGGTGAAGTTTCCCGGCGAATGCTGAAGGGGCTGGAAATTCGTAAATCCAATTTAGCAATCAAACTGCTGGGTATTGCAAAAGATATTGAATCCAAAAAAGATGCAGGTATCAATTTTAAATCATTGGGTGTGGATCATTTATTTGTGGACGAATCACATAAATACAAGAACCTGACTTTTACGACTAGGCATGAAAGGGTGGCTGGCCTCGGAAATTTAGCAGGTAGTCAGAAAGCACTCAATATGTTGTTCGCTGTTCGGGAACTACAAACCAGGTTTGATGCTGATCTCTGTGTTACGTTTTTATCAGGTACTCCGATTTCAAACAGCCTTACAGAAATGTATTTGCTCTTTAAATATTTGCGGCCAAAAGAAATGAAGCGGCAGCAGATTGAAAATTTTGATGCCTGGGCTGCAGTTTTTGCAAAAAAAACAGTGGATTTTGAATTTTCTGTTACCAATGAAATCATTGCCAAAGAAAGATTCCGTCATTTTATTAAGGTACCGGAACTTGCGTTGTTTTATAATGAGATCACTGACTACAAAACAGCACAGCACATCAATCTTGATAAACCTGAACTGGAAGAGCATCTAATAAACATCACTCCCACTCCCGACCAGCAAGCATTCATTAAAAATCTAATGGCATTTGCAAAAACAGGTGATGCCGAATTAATCGGTCGTCAAAAATTGACACCTGAAGAAGACAAAGGCAGAATGCTGATTGCAACTAACTACGCAAAAAAAATGTCGGCTGATATGCGGCTTATTGATCCCTTTAAGTATGAAGACCATCCTAACAGTAAAGTAAATGTCTGTGCAGCTAAGCTGGTGGAGTTATATCACCAGAGTACAGCGCATAAAGGAACACAAATCGTATTCAGTGATATTGGTACTCCCAAACCTAATGAATTCAATATCTACGATGCGCTTAAAGAAAAATTAATTAGTCAGTATAATATTCCTGTCAGCCAGATTAGTTTTATTCATGACTGGACGGACCGGCAGAAGCCTGAACTGTTCCGCAAAATGAATACAGGTGAAATCAGGTTTCTATTTGGCAGTACAGAAAAAGCAGGAACCGGTTTGAATGTACAGCAGCGTATTGTTGGGATGCATCATTTGGATATTCCCTGGAAGCCATCGGAACTGGTACAAAGAAGCGGACGTGGTGGCAGGCAGGGAAATTTCATTGCAAAAGAATTCTATAACAATAAAGTCAAAAATTATATCTACGCTGTAGAGCAATCATTAGACAATTATAAGTTCAACCTTTTAAAGAATAAGCAAACATTTATTTCGCAAATGAAAAACTGTTCGCTTAATGTACGAACTATTGATGAGGGTTCGATCGATGAAAAGAGCGGCATGAATTTTTCGGAATACATTGCTATACTTTCCGGGGACACTTCCCTATTGGAGAAATCCAAAATGGAAAAGAAAATTGCGGTATTGGAAAGTCTTCGCAATGCACATCACAAAGAAATAGTAAGAGCAGGTTTTCAATTGGAGCATTTACAAAAGGAAGCGGCTTCAACAAAAGAAACCCTTGATAAACTTTCCCAGGACGAGAATAGCTATACAAAACGCCTGCAATTTGAACCCGACGGCAGCAAATCAAATCCAATTAAACTTCAGGGAACTCAAACTACAGATGCTGAAGCGATTGGAGTAAAACTAATACAACTCAATGCCAACTGGAAACCGGAACCCCCCATAAAAGATGACCAAATGATTGGCAGTCTGTATGGCTTTAATCTCAGGATCCGCAGGCAATCTGAAGCATTGGAAGACAACGGCAGATTGACGTACCGGTACTACAATACCTTTTACGCAGAAAGTGCAAAAACGTCCATGAAATATTCCTGGAACCAGGGACATATCAATATCGATAACCCGAAGATTGCAGCCAGGTATTTTTTAAACGCTATTGACCGGGTGACAGGTTTAAAAGAAAAATATCAGAAGAACCTTGCTGAACTGGAACAAAATATACCCATGTTAAAAAATTTAATTGCCAAACCATTTGAAAAGGAAAAAGAACTGATAGAATTAAAAAAATCTGTTTCAGCACTGGAAAGAGAAATTACAATAAAGATTCAGGAAAATCAAATGAAACAAGCTAATGGCAACAATGTGGAACAGAAAGAAACGCCGGTCATTAAGATGGATGCCAATGAAAAAAAGAATGGCAAAAAACTCTTATTAAAAAAAGAGCCGGAGAAAAAAAAGAAACAAAGCTTAAGAGTATAACAATGAGTAACAGCGTCTATCAAATCAATAAAGGCATCAACAAACCGGTGGAATTCCGTGGGTTGAAAGCCCAATACATCTGGTATCTCGGCGGTGGATTGGTTTCACTGCTGATCATCTTTGCCATCATGTATATCTGCGGCATCAACATCTTTTTCTGTTTGTTCGTGATTGTGGGTTTGGGCACAACATTGTTCCTTTATGTATACCGGCTTAGCCACCGCTATGGGGAATTTGGTTTAATGAAAAAAGTAGCCCGTAAAGCAGTTCCGAAAGTCATCAAGAATTATTCCATTCAATTACTCAAAAAATCATTGCGTCATGAAAAATCTTTTTGACCTGTTGCCGCTATATGGTGCAGAACATGATGCATTACTTTCTAAAATGGGTGACATTACGGTGGCATTCAAAATCGAATTGCCGGAACTATTTACTTTAAGCAATGAAGAATACGAAGCTTTGCATCATGCCTGGATTAAAGCCATTAAGGTATTACCTCCACATTCCATTCTGCATAAACAAGACTGGTTTACAGAAACCAGCTTTAAACCACAGTTCATAAAAGAAGACAATAGTTTCCTTAGCCGCAGCAGTGATCGCTTTTTTAACGAACGGCCATTTCTGGATCACCAAGCTTATATATTCCTGACTAAAAAACCTGCCAACCGGAAAGTATCTACTTCAGTATTCTCCAGTTTATTAAAAAGAAGCATGGTGCCGGAAGAAACTATTCAGCCCAAACACTTTCATGATTTTATGAATCATATCGGGCAGTTTGAAAAGATATTATCAGACAGCGGATTTGTGGTTTTACAAAAACTAAACAATGATGAACTGATTAACCTTGTCAGCCAGTATGTCAACCTACAGTCCGGTGATGAAACCTTAAGGGATATTGTTTTTCATCCTGAATGGATGATTGGCGAAAATCATTGCCAGTTATACACGATGGCTGATGCCCAGTTTGTTCCGGCACTATGCGGTTCAAGAATTAACTATGATAAATATTCTACGGATAAAACAAAGTTCAGTGTAGGGTTTGCTTCACCGGTAGGGCAACTACTTTCCTGCAATCATATCTATACTCAATATGTATTTATTGAAGACAGCCCAAAGACCTTACAAAAACTCGAAAGTAAACGCCTGCGCTTACAATCTTTATCAGCTTACAGCAGAGAAAATAGCATCGCCAAAGAAGCTACGGATCAGTTTTTAAATGAAGCGATTGCAGAACAACGCCTTCCCGTGAAAGCCCATTTTAATATCCTGGCATGGACATCTAACAGGGATGAATTAAAAGTAATTCGCAATCTCTGTTCTTCGGCAGTTACCCAAATGGATGCCACCCCAAAAATTGAAACAGAAGGCGCACCACAAATATTCTGGGCAGGCATTCCGGGCAATGCAGCTGACTTTCCCATGAATGATACCTTCGATACCTTTTCACCCCAGGCCTGTTGCTTCTTTAATATGGAAACAAACTACAAATCATCCCTCTCTCCTATAGGGATACGGTTAGGTGACCGTTTGACAGGGAGGCCGGTACATGTAGACATTTCTGATGAGCCAATGAATAAAGGCATTTGCACAAACCGCAATAAATTTATTTTAGGTCCTTCAGGTAGTGGTAAATCATTTTTCACCAACCATATGGTCCGCTCCTATTATGAGCAAGGTACTCATGTGGTGTTAGTGGATGTGGGACACTCCTACAAAGGCCTGTGCGATATGGTGCATGGTTATTATTTCACCTACTCAGAAAAGGATCCTATCCGTTTTAATCCTTTCTATATTGGATATGGCGATGTATTAGACACAGAAAAAAAAGAAAGCATAAAAACACTTCTATTAGCATTATGGAAAAAAGATAATGAAACGTATAACCGCAGTGAATACGTGGCACTATCTAATGCACTGCAATTATATTTTGATAAGCTGGAAAGACAACCTGACTTGTTTCCCTGCTTTGACAGTTTTTATGAATTTTTGAAAGATGAATTTGTAACCGTACTCCTGGGAGATAATGTAAAGGATAAGGATTTTGATGTAAGCAATTTTTTGTATGTACTGCGCCCTTATTATAAAGGAGGTGAATTTGATTACCTGCTCAATGCAAAAGAAAATCTCGATTTATTACAGCAACCTTTTATAGTTTTTGAACTGGATAACATTAAGGATCATCCGATATTATTCCCCGTAGTTACGATAATTATCATGGAAGTATTCATTTCTAAAATGCGCAAACTAAAAGGCATACGCAAAATGATATTGATTGAAGAAGCCTGGAAAGCTATTGCAAAGGAAGGAATGGCAGAATACATCAAATATCTTTTTAAAACGGTGCGTAAATTTTTTGGTGAAGCGATTGTAGTTACACAGGAAGTGGAAGATATTATCTCCTCACCCGTGGTAAAGCAGGCCATCATTAATAACAGCGATTGCAAGATATTACTGGATCAGAGTAAGTACCAGAATAAATTTGACCAGATACAGGAACTATTGGGTTTAACAGAAAAGGAAAAAGCATTGGTACTATCGGTAAATAAAGCCAATGATCCGACTAAAAAATACAAAGAAGTATTTATATCGCTTGGTGGCATTCTTTCCCGTGTTTACCGTACGGAAGTTTCACTGGAAGAGTACCTGGCTTATACCACTGAAGAAACAGAGAAAGTAAAAATGCAGGCATACACCAAAAAATATGGCAGTATACAAAAAGGAATTGCAGCAATGGTTGCTAATATGCGTAATGAATAAATTTAAAAATTACAATTATGAAAATACTCATTCTTCTTTTCAGCTTTATCCTGCTTTTACAGAGCTGCAACAGCATCTTTAATCCAGATAATGTAAAAGATTTTATACCCGGTGTCTATTGCACTGCCTGGACAACAGCTTTCAGTCAGTCAAGGGATACCCTTCTCATCGAAACCATTACGCAACAAGGAAGTGAAGGTTATATCATAACCAGGCGAACGCATGTTGATTTTATAAATGCGGCAAAAAAAAGAGAACCGGAATACAGTATTGTAAAATGGAGAGGTACTTATGATGCCAGCAATAAAACAGTACTGATTAATAATAATGGCAGGGTATTATCTTTTGATACCAATAAAAAAGAAATGAAAATGGGTGTGGCAGTTTACAAGAAACTGTAGTTCGAAATAGTATAATATTTAACAACTAAAATTCACCGATATGAAGAAGATTGCAATAATGCTGGTAGTAAGTTTAGCGTTGAGCATGGCGCCTACTCAACAAACCCATGCTGTTATACCATGGACAGAAATTATAAAAAAAATAATTAAGGCCATTGATCTCGCTGTACAGAAAGTACAGAATAAAACGATCTGGCTGCAAAATGCTCAGAAAAAGTTGGAGAATGTTATGTCCAAATTAAAGCTGGATGAAATTACTGATTGGGTGGAGAAGCAACGAAAACTATATAAGGATTACTTTGAAGAATTGCAGAAAGTGAAAAACATTATTGCCTACTACCAGCGCATCAAAGACCTGACACAGAAAAATATATTATTGGTAGATGCTTACAAAAAAGCATTTGCCCTATTTAAAAAAGACCAGCACTTTACTCCTGCCGAAATTACTTATATGGAAAAAGTGTATTCCGGCATACTGGACCAAAGTGCGAAAAATATCGACCAGATTTTTATTGTCGTAAATGCATTCAACACACAAATGTCGGATGCAAAACGACTGGAAATAATAGATGGCGCAGCTGAACAGGTAGATAAGAATTATGCAGACCTGATACAGTTCAACACACAGAATAAATTACTGAGCCTGCACCGGGCAAAGGATCAACAGGATGTTGATGTGATAAGGGCATTATATGGCATAAAATAAAACAACATGAAAAAACAATTCCTCTTATTAGCTATTTCAGCTTGTATGACACTGACTATAAATGCACAGTCAAAGCAAGTAAAACTCTATCTCAAGCAAATTAGTTTGAATGAAGTGCTGATCAGCTATCTTAAAAAAGCAATGGCGATTGCAAAAGTCGGGTTAACTACCATTGGTGATATTAAAAATGGGGAGTTCAGCCTGCACCGCATTTTCTTTGACAAGCTAAAGTCAGTTAATCCAAAAATAAAAAATATGGCCAAAGTGGCTGATATCATTACCCTGCAAATACAAATCATTAAAAATTACCAAAGCAGCTATACACAAATTAAAGCAAGTAAACAGTTCAGCAATGCTGAAATCAAATATATCTATACGGTATTCAGTAAACTCTTAGATGACACCGGCAACAACCTCGAAGAGTTATATAAAGTACTGACGGCTGATCAGTACCAAATGGCAGATAATGAAAGAATGAAACATATTGATGCGCTTTATTTGGAAATGCAAAGCAGTTATGTATTTACACAACACTTCAGTAAGGAAACATTAGTAATGGCCATGCAACGCATGAAAGAAAATAATGAAGTGCAGCAAAGCAGGAATTGGTATGGCATTAAATGAACCAATTATTTTTCAGCAACTAAATAAATAAACATGAAAAAAATATTGATCATCCTGTTATTGTCAGCCAGTACTTTTAAGGCCAGTGCCCAAGCCCAGGAATTGGAACAACTGGCACTTAATATAGAGAAGCTGGCACAGTTCAAGCAAATCTTAACCGACCTTAAAAAAGCCTATGAAATATTATATGGTGGTTATACTACCATTAAAAATATTTCCGAAGGCAATTTCAACTTGCATCAAACATTCCTTGATGGCTTACTGAAAGTAAGTCCTGCGGTTCAGAAATACAAAAAGGTGGCAGACATTATCAGCCTGCAGGTACAACTGGTTAAAGAGTATAAAGCGGCTTTCAGCAGGTTTAAAAACAATAACTGGTTTCGTCCTGAAGAAATTGAGTATATCTCGAAAGTATATACCAACCTGTTTAAAAAAAGCCTTCAGCACCTGGATGATTTGGCAACCGTTTTAACAGCCAACCAATTGCGTATGTCAGATGATGAAAGGCTGAGCCGCATTGATCAGATTTTTACAGGCATGCAGGATAAGATGGTTTTCTTAAGGCATTTTAACAGCAGCACTTCCATACTTGGTATCCAACGTTCAAGAGAAAAAACGGATGTGGAAGTGATGCAAAAACTACATCATGTGAAATAAGTAAAATAAATTTTATGGCAAAGTGTGTAAGGGTTGCTGTTATAGCAACAGTGGGAATGATGATTCCATATTTTTTGCAGGCACAGGTAGCGACAGAAATTCACAGCCTACATTCAGTGCTCGATGCATTGTACGATGATATGATGCCGCTCTGCAGCCAACTCATTGGTGTGGGACGTGGCATTGCAGGCTTTGCTGCCACCTGGTATATCGCCACAAGAGTTTGGCGGCACATCAGCAATGCAGAACCAATAGATTTCTATCCTTTGTTCCGGCCATTTGTACTCGGCTTTGCAGTATTGATATTCCCCTCGGTTATTGCCATGATCAATGGTGTTATGAAGCCGACGGTTACTGCTACAGAAGGTATGGTAGAGAATTCTGACAAAGCGATTGCAGCTTTATTAAAGGCAAAGGAAGAAGCTATCAAGAAAACCATATACTGGCAGATGTATGTCGGTTCATCTGGTGAAGGTGACCGGGATAAGTGGTATCAGTACACTTACAATGAAGATCCGTCTGAAGAAGGCTGGATCGAAGGCGTGGGCAATTCCGTGCAGTTTGCCATGAGCAAATTCTATTATAATTTTAAGAACTCCATTAAAGAATGGTTGTCAGAAATTCTAAAGGTATTCTACGAAGCGGCAGCGCTTTGCATCAATACCATCCGGACATTTAATCTGGTTGTACTGGCAATATTAGGCCCACTTGTATTTGGCATTGCTGTCTTTGATGGATTCCAGCATACACTCACTTCGTGGCTTGCACGATACCTGAATTTTTTCCTCTGGCTCCCTGTAGCCAATATTTTTGGAGCCATCATGGGTAAGATCCAGGAGAATATGCTTAAGCTGGATATATCCCAAATTGAAACACAAGGCGACACTTTTTTCTCTTCCACTGATATGGCCTACCTGGTATTTATGATCATTGGTATAGCAGGCTATTTCACAATTCCCAGTGTAGCCAATTATATCATCCAGGCAGGCGGACAAAACAGCTTCCTGCACAAAGTGACTTCCGGCTTTAATGCCACCACAAGAAGTGTAACTAATAATACCATTTCAGCTGGTGGTGCAATTGTGAATAGCGTATCCAACAGTTTTTCCTCTGGCAATGGTAACGGCAGCAGCGAATACATGAAAAACAGGTTATCAGGAAAATAAGTAAGATAATAAAACCGACGATCATGTTTAAACAGATGAAAAATATTGACAGTGCCTTCAAATATGTAAGAACGTTCAGTATGCTCCTGATCATTGCCTGTGTAGGTATTTGCTGTTTCTCAGTATATAAAAGTTTTCAACTGGTCAGTCATATTCAATCCAAGATCTATATTCTATCCAATGGCAAGGCACTGGAAGCAAGTATCGGTGAACGGAAAGATAATATCCCGGTGGAAGCAAAGGATCATATCAAAACCTTTCACCAATACTTCTTCACACTTGACCCAGATGAAAAATTAATTCAAACCAATATTACTAAAGCATTGTACCTCGCTGATATTTCAGCAAAGCGGCAGTATGATAATTTAAAAGAGAGCGGATATTTTACCAATATCATTTCAGGAAATATCAGCCAGACCATCAGCATTGACAGTGTACTGGTTGACCTTAACCAATCCCCCTATTATTTCCGGTGCTATGGTACGCAGTCCATTGTTCGTACCACCAGCACCGTAACACGCAGTTTAATCACAGAAGGATACCTGCGCAACATTTCCCGTTCTGATAATAATCCACATGGATTTTTAATAGAGCGTTGGGCAACCATTTTAAATAAAGACATTAAAGTTCAAAACAGGTAATCATGTTCAATTTATTTAAAAGAAAAAAGAAAATCCAGGAAGCCAGTCCATTACAGGATAAGATGGTAAATGGCATCGTTGGAAAGGTTACCACCTTTCAGTTAAGATGGGCTTCATTTATGCAAAGAAGCAGTGAGCGCTTTTCGATCAAGGCTAAAAAGTACATAACTGTAATTACTGTACTGTTTGCCTCAGTGTACAGCCTGTATATCATCGCTTCAAGTATTATTCAGAAACCAAAAAAAGCATACCGTGTTGCCACAATTCATATTTCTGCATACACCACTACAACCGGGGAAGAAAAACTTCTCAGTAATAATCTTATCCCTGAAAAAGAATATACTAAAATAATCCGCTTTCATCAATATATGGATAGCCTCAATAAAACTACAAGGGGAAAGAAAATTGCTGACAGCATCCTGCAAAAGAGACCAGGATTAATGGATAGTACCCTTCAACTCAAAAAATTATATGAATTACAACAAACATTAAAAAAGTAAATTATGAAACAGCTGACAACAAAAATGCTGCGCCAAAGAAGAATGCTGCTGGTATTACCGGCTTTGGTTATTCCATTTATTACCATGGCATTCTGGGCGCTGGGTGGTGGTAAAGGCGGATCAAACGAAACCGTTACAACCACAACGGGGTTGAACCTGGAATTGCCGGGTGCTGCACTTAAGGACGATAAGTCAATGGACAAGATGGCTTACTATGACAAGGCGCAATCTGATTCGGAAAAGATCATGCAACAGATGAAAGATGATCCTTATTTTATTAAGCCGTCGGTAGCATCGGATAGTATTCTTGCAGCATTTACTGACAAAAATATTCCTGAACCAAATAATAAAAATATAGCAAATAGCGGTTATACCGGTACCGCTTATACTGATCCTAATGAAACCAAGGTATACCAGAAACTGGCGCAGTTAAATGCAGCTTTAAAAACCAATAGCAATCCGAATGCAAATGAAGGAGACAAAAATGATCCTTATAATCAGCCTGGCGATGCTAACAATGATGTGGACAGACTGGAACAAATGATACAGTCAGCAAATGGAAATAAAACGGAAGATCCGGAAATGAAACAATTAAATGGCATGCTGGAGAAAATACTTGACATTCAGCATCCGGAAAGAGTTACCGAAAAAATAAAAGCCAATACGCCATTACAAAAGGAGCCAGTTTTTGCAGTAAATAAAGAATTGTTTAAGTCCACATTCAGTTTATTAGATACACCAATAACCCAGAAACTCCCCTCACCTACAGGCAGCTTCTTTGGCATGACAGACGAATCAGCGTCCGGTTCACAAAACGCTATTGAGGCAGTAGTGCATGAAGCACAAACCCTCATTTCGGGTGCTGTTATCAAACTCAGACTTTGCTCACCGGTTTACATCAATGAGCATTGTATCCCAAAAGGAAATTTTGTATTTGGAACCGTTACCCTGAATAACGAACGGCTTGAAATCAGTATCAGTTCTATTCGTGAAGGCAACTCTCTTTACCCGGTTAAAATGGAGGTATATGATATGGATGGATTGCAGGGCATTTATATTCCCGGTGCCATCAGCCGTGATGTAGCCAAACAGTCAACTGATAATGCCCTGCAGTCAGTTGCATTAGGAAGCCTTGATCCATCTATTGGAGCACAGGCAGCAAGTGCCGGCATTGAAACGGCTAAAAACCTGCTAAGCAAGAAAGTCAAACTGATTAAAGTACAGGTTAAAGCCGGTTACCGGATACTATTAAAAGATAAACAATAATAATTTTTCATTTTTAAAAATCAAGATTATGAAATATTTAATCATCATCGTTACAGGTTGCATGCTGCAATTATTAAGTACAGCACAAACAGTACAAATCAGCACAGATAAAACCACCACCCTTGTTTTTCCTTTTGCCATCCGTCATGCAGACCGTGGCACAAAAGACATTTTAATACAGCCGGTAAAAGATGCAGATAACATCCTGCTGGTGAAGGCAGCCACCAAGGACTTTAGATTTACCAATTTAAGCGTGGTAACTACTGATGGCAGCGTGTATTCCTTCCCTGTTCAGTACGCCGCTGAACCTTCGCTGTGGATCTACCAGATACCTGCACAGCAAAAAGCGTCAATGGCAACTTACGCCAATGGAATTGCGGACAATCCATTAACCTTACGGGGTATACGTGATCACAGTTGGGATATGGATGCAGCTGTTGCAGGTATTTATATAAAAGACAATACCATCTATTATCAGCTTTCCCTTCACAACCATAGCACGATTGATTATGATATTGATTTCCTGCGGTTCTATATCAGGGATAAGCGTAAGAGTAAAAGAACCGCCACACAGGAAAATGAATTACAAGCTTTATATACTACAGGTAATACGGCACAGGTAAAAGCAAATTCTAAAAACAGTATTGTTATTGCATTAGAAAAATTCACGATTCCCGATGCCAAATACCTGGCCATTGAAATCAACGAAAAAAATGGTGGCAGGCATTTACTGCTCAGGGTGCATAACAATAAAATTATTAAAGCCATTACACTTCCTGATTTACAATGAATAATGAGCATGTTATTTCAGATGAAGTCTTGAAGCTATGCAATGAGGCATTAGCGAATGGTGAAAACTGGATGGCGTATAATGGTTCACTCTATTTTATCGAAAAAGATGAAGTAGAATTTTTCAAATCAAAAAATGATGCTGAAGAATTTGCATTTAATAATCATAGTGATAGTGATCACTATTCCGTAATTCACTTTAATTCCCTCTGGGATATTTATAATCAAATCCCGTATGCAACAGAACGTTTAAATGACCCCGATGCCAACGGTTTATACAATTATGAAGGTAACCCGTTTACCGACGCATTAATTGAAAACATTGAGCAACAATCATCAAATATTAATTCACAAATAAAAACAAGTATTATGAACAACGAAAATTTAAAGTATTTGACAGACAATATCAAATACATGGGCTTTGGTGAAAATCTTAAAGAAGCCTTAGAAAAAAATATGCAGGAAGGTAAATCTGAATTTCAATTGAGGTACAATGCAGAAATTAATAAAAAGCCATTTGAAGCCACTTTGAATTTTAAAAAATCAGACCAAACCGACATGTATTTTTTCAACAGCTACAATGCTTCCCTTGAAAAAAACAATGGAGAAAAAATGGATCAAACCTTTTACATCAATAAGGGTAAAGGCATTACCTCAAAAGAAGCATTCAATTTACTGGATGGTCGTGCCGTTCATAAAGATTTAGTAACAAAAGAAAACCAACCCTACAAAGCCTGGCTGCAATTGGACTTAGGAAATAAAGATGAGAAAAATAATTTTCAGGTAAAGCAGTTCCATGAGAATTATGGTTTTGATCTGAAAGAAGCAGTTGGAAAATTTGCCATCGCTGAATTAAAAGACCCCGAAAAAGAAAAGGCATTAATGCAATCTCTACAGAAAGGGAATGTACAATCTGTCACTGTTGAAAAGGATGGCAGCAGCCATAAAATGTTTATTGAAGCTGATCCTCAGTTTAAAAAAGTAAACCTGTTTGATTCCAACATGAAAATGGTTGCTAAGGAATCTCTGGAAAAATACCAATCGGTTGGAAAAACAGAAGCGGGCAAAGCTGTAAAAGAAGAAATAGGGAATGATAAAAAAAAAGAGTTGAGCAAGGAAGTTAAGCCGGGCAAAGAATTATTAAGCAAACAAAAAGACAATACTCTTTTGCCAAAAAAAAGAGAAAGCCATAAAAAAGGTTTAGGGGTATCTTAAGATACTCCTAAACTAATTTTAAATTTCAAAAAGGATACAATGAACATTGAGAATATTATGGAATTAGGAAAACAACTTCAATCTCTTGGGTTTGAAAATGCAGATTATTTATTATTGAAAAGAATCTGTTTTAAGCCTGATCATTTTTTGCTTTCACAAAAAGTGGAGAAAGGTAAAGACCAGGTAACCTTTCAATTATTTTTCGAAAAAGATAATACACAAAATACCTATACACTTTCCTACTACGATGCTTTGCTTCAAAAAGAAAGAGCTGCAATTGACCTTTCGATAAATGGTATAAATACCTCAAACCTGGAAAAGTCAATGATGGGAATTGATTGGAAAAGCGCATTTGATTTCGTTTCAAAAAAGCAGTTGAATTGGGATGAAGAAGCAAGTTGGAAAAACGAACAAAATATTGAATCTGTAATTGAAGGTCTTTCAGAATTAGAAAAATCGGAGGATGGTAAAGCAGTTGCTGCAGAATTTAAATTAAAACATTGGAATGGTCTTCCATACCAGGAATTATTTGGCACGATCAATCTTTTGAAAAATAAATCAGAAGTAAGTCAACGTTTTTATTTTTTTGAAGGACAGGTGGGCATATCAGTAGATGAGGCATATCGTTTTTTACAAAACCGTTTATTAGAAAAACAAATGCAGGCAAAAAGAAAACAAACAGATACAGAAAAAATTAAAGAAGCTGAGAATGACAGTGAAGGTTCAAATGGCAGTGGGCTTTTAAAAAAGAAACATTCCGGGAAATTCAAAACTGTAAGACGCAATATATCTACCTGAAATTAATATGCATAACATGGAACTTTTTCCTGCAATGACCAGGTTTTATGAAGCTATTTATGATGATGTAAGAATAGGCACCACACATATCAGTCTCTATATGGCTTTGTTACAACAATGGAACTTAAATGGCGGTATAAATCCGGTCATTATTGTAAGAGTGACAATCATGAAAGTAGCGAAAATAAATGCCCGTTACACTTATAACAAATGCATGAAAAATTTGCATGAGTTTGGCTATATAAAATATATTCCATCGAACAGTTGCATTGTCAATAGTATTGTTTATTTAAAAGGGCTACAGTAATGACCCATGCTCCATTTATACAAAAAGTCACACCCAACCAGGCATGCAAAGTTTTGGCTGACAATGGCTTAATAATTAGTGAAAAAGAGGCACAAATTATGCTCGATTTTTTGTATAATTTAGCATACCTAACGAAAACAGTTTTTTATGAAGAAAGCAATTCTATATGTAAGGGTAAGCACAGAGGAACAGACAAAAGGGTATAGCCAGCGTAGCCAGGAGGAAACATTGGTACGATACTGCAGTTTAAACAACTATCATGTTATTGCAACCTATATTGAGGATGCTAGTGCTAAAACTTTTGAACGGCCACAGTTCAATAAATTACTACTTCAGTTGAGAAAATTCAAACATTCAGTTGACCTGATTCTTTTTACAAAATGGGACAGATTCAGCAGGAACGCTGCTGATGCTTATCAAATGATAAAACTACTCAATAGCCTTGGTGCAGAGCCGCAGGCCGTGGAACAACCCCTTGACCTTGAAATTCCGGAAAATAAAATAATGCTTGCATTCTACCTTGCGTCTCCGGAAGTGGAAAATGACCGCAGGGCTTTGAATGTAATTGCCGGATTACGACGTGCACAAAAGGAAGGCCGTTGCATGGGTAAAGCCCCTTTTGGTTACGATAATCTTACAACTCCAGATGGCAAAAGATATATCGCTCCTAATGCTGATGCCACTATGGTGAAGTGGATTTTTGAAAAACTGGCAACTGGTAAATACACATCAGAGAGTATTTTAAAAAAAGCTCAGGGACGTGGTTTTAAGCATCAGAAAAATGCTTTTTGGATACTCGTGAGAAACCCTGTTTATATGGGGAAAATAATAGTGAAGGCGTATAAAACTGAAGCAGCCCAAATGGTCACAGGGCAGCATATGCCAATCATCAGTGAAGCATTATTTTATGATGTTCAATCTTTCTTAGATGGCCGACGCAGATACCAGGTGGTGTCTATTGCAGCTCCTGAAAAATTCCCCCTTCGTGGAAGCTTAGTATGTTCCAAGGATGGCCGTCTTCTTACTGCAAGTAGCAGCCGTGGCAGAAAAAATTATTACGATTACTATCATTGCAGTAGTTTTTGCGGCGTTCGTTTTAAAGCAGAAATTGTAAATGCTGCTATGCTAAAGGAATTACAAAAGTATAAACCTGATCCTGCTGTAAAGGAATTGTATAAGTTGACATTGAAAGACGTCTATAGCCAGGCTAATAACGAAAGAATTAAAACCATCAATTCACTTAAAGAGGAAATTAACCGCCTTAATAACAGAGCGGCAAAGGCTCGGGAGTTAATGTTAAGCGACAGCATCCAAGCGGACGATTTTCGAACCATTAAAAATGAATGTGAGCAAGGAATAATTAAAGCTGAACAGCAACTATCCGATATTAGCCCACTCACTAATATTGAACCACTTATAGACAAATCTCTAATAGTGCTGGAGACTATTGATTCACTGTATACTTGCGGCAATGCAACCGTTAAAAGGAATATTGTTGGTTCGATGTTTCCCGAAAAACTGGAATTTGACGGAGAACACTTTCGAACCGCCAGAGTGAATGAGGCAGTTAAGCTAATATACAATGTGGGCGTGGCTTTCAGCCAAAATAAAAAAGGACAAAAACAGAATTTTTCTGCTTTGTCCTCTTGGGGGTAACTGATGGGGCTCGAACCCACGACCCTCAGAATCACAATCTGATGCTCTAACCAACTGAGCTACAGCTACCGTTTTCCCTATGTTACCGGGAGGGCGGCAAAAATACATAAAAACCATTTTGCTTCAAAATTACATTTTGAGTAAGCGGCATTAATCGTTTTCTTTGCACCCTCAAATTGTAGAGATGCACTGGACAAATTATATATTTCCTGTTTTAGTATCGGCATTTACAGGCTGGGTTACCACCTGGATCGCCATTAAAATGCTTTTTCATCCCCGCAAACCCATAAGGGTGCTGGGTTATACTATACAGGGTATCTTTCCTAAAAACCAGCAGTTGATAGCCCAAAAACTGGGGCAGGTGGTAAGTAAAGAGTTCTTATCCTTTTCTGAAATAGAAGCAAAAGTTACCAGCCCCGAAAACCTGCAGCAGCTGAAACCAGAGATAGAAAAACATATTGACAAATTCTTAAAGGAAAAAATAGGTGAACTTTTCCCCATGCTCTCTATGTTCATTGGTGATAAGACCATCAACCAGTTGAAAGCCGCTTTTTTAATGGAACTGGAAAACCTTTTTCCCCTGCTGATGAAGAGTTATATGGCCAAACTGGAGAAAGACCTTGACCTGGAAAAGATCGTTACCGAAAAGGTAGCCGGCTTTTCTTCAGAAAAATTAGAAGATATACTGAACCAAATCACTAAAAAAGAGTTTAGGTTTTTAGAAATTATCGGCGGCATCTTTGGACTGTTGATCGGGCTGGTTCAGGTTACCATACAAATTATGAGCAGCTAACCAGCAGCAACACCTGCAACCGGCAAGCAAATACTGCCATTCATCATCTAACTGACTCGCCTGTCAATATTTAAAGGCAACTTTGCGCTTTCAGCAACAGGTTTTACCCATTAAAGCGTCTAAACTATTAAAATTTTTATATGAAGTTTTCAGCAACCGGCTTAAGTATTATTATCCTTTTGTTTTCGTTTACCCTTAAGGCACAGATGCCAGGGGGCAACCGGGGCCAAATGGGCGGACAAAACATGAACCTGGGCCATTTTTATGGCAAAATTGTGGATTCCCTCACCAATAAGCCCCTGGAAGCGGCTTCTGTGCAGTTAATTCAAAATAAGTTTGACACCGTGACCAAAAAAAGAAAGGATGTAGTGGTTAGTGGTATGCTTACCACTAAAAAAGGCGAATTCAGCCTGGAAAACCTTCCCATCATGGCCACTTATAAACTTAAAATTACAGCCATAGGCTATAAAACATACGAAAGCAGACCCAGTTTCAGCATTAATATGGCCGGTGCCAAAAATGGTGATATGACCAGTATGCTGAACGGGGTGGACAAAGATTTAGGCAACCTTAAACTGCAGATTGATGCCGTGCAGCTGCAGGGCGTTACAGTGGTGGGCTCAGCCCCTGCCCTTACCATGAATATTGACCGTAAGGTATTTAATGTAGAAAAAAACCTGGCCAGCGTGGGTGGTACCGCAGTTGATGTTATGAAAAATGTGCCCGGCCTGAATGTAGATATCGACGGTAATGTTACCATGCGTAATGCCGCACCGCAAATTTTTGTGGATGGCAGGCCCAGTACTTTATCGCTTGACCAGATACCTGCAGATGCTATCGCCAGCGTGGAAATGATCACCAACCCCAGCGCTAAATTTGACGCCAGTGGCGGCGGTGCCGGTATTTTAAACGTGGTATTGAAGAAAAACCGCAAAGCAGGTTATAATGGTAATGTAAGAGCCAGTATCGACAGCCGCGGCAAACCCGGAGGTGGTGGCGACATCAATATTAAACAGGGTAAGGTGAACTTTTTTGCCAGTGCCATGCTGGGCATACGTAAATCTAAAAGCGAAGTGGAAACAGAACGTACAGATTTTTTTACCACCAGTAAAGCCCACTCCCTGCAAACCAATAACCCGGTAAATAACGGTTTCTTCAGTTTTGGCCGTATGGGTATGGACTATTTTGTAAACAACCGTAACACCTTCAGTATTGGTGCCAATGCAGTACGCGGACAATTTAAAACAAAAGACCTGCTTAACAGCAGAAACGATACTGTTTACAGTAATAACAGCAATGCATTTGAAACCGCCGTTCGCAGCTCTTCCAGCATTGGTAATTTTAAAAACTTTGGTAGCACGTTCAGCTACAAACACAATTATCCCAAATCGGGTAAAGAACTAACCGCCGATGTGAATTATAATTACAGCAAAAACGATAATGAGTCTGATAATTTCCAGCAGCGCTTTGCCAGTAACAATACACCCAAGGGCTTAAACCTTTACCAGAGCACCGAAGGTGGCGGCGTAACCAAATTCTTAACCCTGCAATCCGATTATGTTAACCCCATCACCGATAAAATAAAAGTGGAAGCCGGCGTAAGGGCTGCTTACAGGGATTTCACCAGCAACAACACCATTACCAGTATTTATAAAGACAACAGCGGGCAGAGTTTCTTCGGCGGCGTTGTTAAAACTGATTATAAGTTTACCGACGCCGTATATGCTGCTTACA
>Ga0209023_10000237_pt1 | contig 93326 bp, 91 predicted proteins | sample LakOneMetagenome_FD_187468 | JGI IMG/M metagenome (GOLD analysis project Ga0209023, IMG submission 187468) | Freshwater and sediment microbial communities from Lake Erie, Canada (SPAdes) (version 2) | ecosystem: Environmental > Aquatic > Freshwater > Lentic | place: Lake Erie, Canada... | reverse complement strand
TACCACTACATGGGCACCTCGACCTTCTCGAACTACATCGTGGTGCCGGAGATCGCGCTGGCCAAGGTGCGTTCGGACGCGCCCTTCGACAAGATCTGCTACATCGGCTGCGGCGTCACCACCGGCATCGGCGCCGTGATCTTCACCGCCAAGGTGGAGGCGGGCGCCAACGTGGTCGTGTTCGGCCTGGGCGGCATCGGCCTGAACGTGATCCAGGCAGCGAAAATGGTGGGCGCCGACAAGATCATCGGCGTCGACCTGAATCCGGAACGCGAAGCGATGGCGCGCAAGTTCGGCATGACCCACTTCATCAACCCGACGAAAGTCGAGAACGTGGTCGACACCATCATCCAGCTCACCGACGGCGGCGCCGACTACAGCTTCGAATGCGTGGGCAACGTCACCACCATGCGCCAGGCGCTCGAGTGCTGCCACAAGGGCTGGGGCCAGTCGATCATCATCGGCGTGGCGGCGGCCGGCCAGGAAATCTCGACCCGTCCGTTCCAGCTGGTGACGGGACGCGTGTGGAAGGGCTCCGCCTTCGGCGGCGCGCGCGGCCGCACCGACGTGCCGAAGATCGTCGACTGGTACATGGAAAACAAGATCAACATCGACGACCTGATCACTCACCACCTGCCGCTCGAGCGCATCAACGAAGGCTTCGACCTGATGAAGTCGGGCGAGTCGATCCGCTCGGTGGTCGTCTACTGATCGTTCCGGTCGTCCCAATACGAAGCGCGGCTGCGGGCCGCGCTTTTTTTCGTCCTGTTCCGCGAATCCTGCCGCCTGTCGCAGCGCGCTGGCCGGTATCGATGCGCGCGCCTATTCTTCACCATTGCCGACGCCGTTCGGCGCGAAGTAGAAAAAAAGTTCTAGACAAAATTATCTAGAACTTTTAATCTAGTTGTCAACGAAGGAGAACACCCGATGAACGAACTGGTCGGCACGACCGCTTCCAGCCTGGCCTGGGCCCTGATCGATTTCCTGTGGCAGGGACTGCTGGTCGGCTGGGCCGCGGCGCTGCTGCTGGCGCTGATGCGCAAGGCGCGGCCGCAGGCGCGCTACCTGGTGGCCTGCGGCGCGCTGCTGCTGTGCGCGGCCCTGCCGCTGGCCGGCACGGTGCAGCGCGTGATGGACGCCGAGTCCGGCAGTGTGACGACGATGTTGCCGATCACGATGGCGGGGCAGGCGATCGTTGCGGATCGGGCGGCCGGCATGGCGGCAGTGCTGCCGGTAAGCATCGACACTGGCCGATTCCAGAGCAAATTCGCCGGCTGGGAAATGGCGCTGCATGAGCGCCTGCCCCTGGTGGTGCTGTTCTGGGCGGTGGGGGCCGGCCTGCTGGCGTTGCGCATGACGCTCGGGCTGGCCTGGGTGCGGCGGCGCAGCCGTCCCGGCCAGTACCGGCTGGATCCGGCCTGGCAGGCAAAGCTGGACCGCCTGGCGCAGGCCATGGGCGTCGCCCGTCGCGTCACCCTGGGTCTGGTCGACGACCTGAGCACGCCGGTGACGGCCGGCTGGTGGCGTCCGGTGGTGCTGGTGCCGGCAAGCCTGGTGTCGGGCATGCCGCCGCAGCTGCTGGAAGCGCTGCTGGCGCACGAGTTGGCCCATGTCCGTCGTTGTGATTATTTGGTGAATTTGATCCAGAGCGCGATCGAGATCCTGCTGTTCTACCACCCGGCCGTGTGGTGGCTGTCGAACCGGATCCGCGAAGAGCGCGAACAGATTGCAGATGATGTAGCCGCAAGCACGCTCGGCGAACCGCGGCGCCTGGCACTTGCATTGTCCGAACTGGACCTGTTCCAGTTCACCCCGCAACTTGCCCAAGCAGCACATGGAGGAAATCTTATGTCCCGTATCAAACGCCTGGTTCGTCCGGAAGCCGAACCGCTGAACTGGAAACTCGCCCTGCCGATCCTGGGCCTGGCCACCGCCGCCGCCTTCTATTCGTGGTCGGCCCCGGTCCATGCCGCCGCGGAACAGCCAGCGCCCCAGGCCGCACCGACTGCCGCCCCGGCCCCGGAACCCGCCGCCGCGCGCCGCTCGGTGCGCAAGGAGGCCAGGGAGCATCCGTATGCCATCGTGCGTGCCAACGACAAGGACACCACCATGAGCGGCAGCAGCGACGACTGGGGCGACATTAAGGATGCCAAGCGCCGCGTCCAGGGCGATTTCCTGTGGTTCCGCGAAGGCGGCCAGGCGTACTACATCCAGGACCCGGCAGTGCTGGCCAAGGTCGATGCGGCCTGGGCGCCGATGGAAAAGCTGGGCAAGCAGATGGACGTCCTCGGCAAGGAAATGGACGTGCACGGCAAGAAGATGGACGCCTTGGGCAAGGAAATGGACACGGCCGCACGCGGCTATCAGCCTGACCAGCGCAAGCTGCGCTCCCTGGAAGAACGCATGGACGCGCTCAGCAAGGAAATGGAAGCGCTCGGCAACCAGATGGAAAAAGCCGGCAGCGACAAGGAGCGCGACCGCATTGGCCGCCGCATGGAAGAACTCGGGCGCCAGATGGGGACAGTGGGCAACGAGATGGACCAGGCCCACAACGGCCCGGAAGCGCGCCAGGCGCAGAAATCGATGGACCAGATCGGCCGCCGCATGAGCGAGGCCGGCAAGCCGATGGATGCGATCGGCAAGAAGATGGGTGCGCTCGGCAAGGAAATGGAGCGCGAGAGCAAGGCCGCGGACCAGACGGTGCGCGCCCTGATCCGCGACGCGCGCGAGAAGGGACTGGCGAAGCCGGTGCCGCAGGCGGGTTGACCCGCTCGCGGGGTGTAGCCGGTATGTTTTGCATGCCGGGCGAGTCCCGGCATGCAAAACGGCCTGCCGCTGAAGCGGACAGGCCGTTTTTTTTACCACTTGGTCAGGAACGGGGCAGCGCCGAACGGGCAGTGCCCGTTCCGTCAAGTGTTCAATGCTGCTTGATCTGGCCGCGCCATGCGCCCGTTTCCGAGCCGCGCTTCTCGAGCAGTTCCTTGAAGTTCTGCAGGTTGCCGCGCAGTTCCATGCGCACGGCGCCCATGGCGTCGCCAATCGCTTCGAGGGCGCCGTCCGGCGTATAGTCCATCTGGACCGTGACGCGGCAGCAGGTGTCCGAGATCTTGTGGAAGTCGGCCACGCCGCCGTTCTTCACGCCGGTGATGCTGCGCCATGCGATGCGCTTGTCCGGGATCTGCTCGGTGATCTCGACGTCCCATTCCTTCTCTTCGCCGGCCACGTTGGCGCGCCAGTGCAGGTGCTTGTCGTCCAGCTGGCGGATTTCCTTGACGCTCTTCATGAACTGCGGGAAATCTTCGAACTGCGTGTACTGGTTGTAGGCGGTGCGGACCGGCACGTTGATCTCGATGGTCTCGGTGACCGACGAGCTGGCGCCGAAGCCTTCGCGGTTCGATTTCAGTTTTTTGGAAAGCATCATGCCGCCGACGGCAAGTGCGGCAACGGTAACTACGCGGTTCAGCATATGAATTCTCCTTTGGGTTGGGAAGCCGCCCGCTCGCTCGACATGTCGGCCCGAAAACAAGGGATGCGGGAGCGCCGGCTTCGAAACGTGCTACGTCTGCGGGCCACGCGATCTGTCGCGAATCTATGGTTAAAATAAGCGAAAAGACAATCGGGCGGCGCGCGAAAGGATGGGCCGCTTATACTGATGAGTCCATTGTTGGCCGCCAGAAGGGAGGACCGGGATGAACTTACAGGGAGGATGTTTCTGCGGTGCAGTCCGCTACACGGTGACCGGTGAAATCTTTAACAGCACCCTGTGCCATTGCACCGACTGCCGCCGCATCTCCGGCGCCCCGGCGCTGGCCTGGTTCAGCGCGCGCCGCGCCGACTTCCGCTTCACCCACGGCGAACCGGCCCGCTTCGCCTCCAGCGAACAAGTGCTGCGCGGCTTTTGCCCGCAATGCGGCACCACACTCACCTTCGAGGATGCGCGCTGGCCGGAAGAACTCGATATCGCCAGCGCCAGCCTGGACGACCCGAACGCGGTGCCGCCGGGCGACCACACCTTCGTGCGCAGCCGCCTGCACTGGATGATTTTCCACGACGGCCTGCCGGAATACCCGACTACCCGCTCGGCAGGCCGCTAGGCCGCCAGGTGCGCTAGCGCCGCATGGCGCCCTGGTCGCTCAACTGGGCCTGCATGTGCACCATGTTGGCTTCGAAGGCCGCCATCTGGATCCCGACCGGCGTCATGTCCACGCCGGAACCTTCGATGCGCGGGAACAGGTCGTTCTCTTCCTCCTGGATGTGCGCCGACAGCGCAGTGATCAGTTCGCGCATCAGGGCGTCGCTGTGGGCATCCGCGAGCGACATGCCGTCCAGGGTCGCCAGCAGTTCGTCGACCTTCTGGTGGTCCTGCTCGAAATGGCCGATCAAGGACTCGTCGATGCAGCGCACCGCCGGGTAGAACACGGACTCTTCGAGCCGCGAGTGCATGTGCACGGCCTGCAGGATCTGCTTCCCGGCCTGCATCTTCACTGCCTGGTCATCGCTGTTCAAATATTTGTCGGCCAGTGCGCGCACCATGTTGTGGTCGCGCAGCAGGCCCTCGATGGGACGGTCGACGGGAAACGCGCCGTGTTCGCCCATGTGGGAATCTTTATCAGTAGCCATACCAACCTCCGGTTCGTCGTTGTTCATGCGGCGGCGAGGCGCCGCCACCTGGCCTTTCAGCCTAGCGCGGATGCGCCGAAGTTCAATGGTGACGGCGAGGGTGCCGACCGCGCCGCCGTGGCGACTGTTGCACAGCTGGATGGGCATACAGTAATCACGGCGTTATAATGGCCGAATGCAGAATCTCCTTCATAACCTCAATCCCGAGCAGCTCGCCGCCGTCACCCTGCCGTCGCAGAGCGCGCTGATCCTGGCCGGCGCCGGTTCCGGCAAGACGCGCGTGCTGACGACCCGCATCGCCTGGCTGATCCAGACGGGGCAGGTATCGCCCGCCGGCATCATGGCCGTGACCTTCACGAACAAGGCGGCGAAGGAAATGCTCACCCGCCTGTCCTCGATGTTGCCGATCAATACGCGCGGCATGTGGATCGGCACCTTCCACGGCCTGTGCAACCGCCTGCTGCGCACCCACTACAAGGACGCGGCGCTGCCGCAAGCCTTCCAGATCCTCGATTCGCAAGACCAGCTGTCGCTCATCAAGCGCATGCTGAAGGCGGCCAACGTCGACGACGAAAAATATCCGGCCAAGGCGCTGATGTACTTCATCAACAACGCCAAGGAGCAGGGCCTGCGCGCCAACCGTCTCGAACCGAACGACCCGATCGAGCGCCGCATGATCGAGCTCTACGAGCTGTATGAGGGCCAGTGCCAGCGCGAAGGCGTGGTCGATTTCGCCGAGCTGCTGCTGCGCTCGTACGAACTGCTGGCCCGCAACGGCCCGCTGCGCCACCACTACCAGATGCGCTTCCGCCACATCCTGGTGGACGAGTTCCAGGATACCAACGACCTGCAGTACAACCTGCTCAAGCTCCTGGCCGGCCACGACGAGGAGGGCGGCGGCGCCATCTTCGCGGTGGGCGACGACGACCAGAGCATCTATGCCTTCCGCGGCGCCAACGTCGGCAACATGCAAGCTTTCGAGCGCGAGTTCCGGGTCAAGAACCTGATCAAGCTGGAGCAGAACTACCGCTCCTTCGGCCACATCCTCGACTCGGCGAACTACCTGATCGCCAACAACACCAAGCGCCTGGGCAAGAACCTGCGTACCGACGCGGGCCAGGGCGAGCAGGTGCGCGTCTACGAAGCGGCCAGCGACCTCGAAGAAGCGCAGTGGATCATCGAGGAAGCCAAGAGCCTGATGAAGGACGGCCTGTCGCGCAGCGAGATCGCGATCCTGTACCGCTCCAATGCGCAGAGTCGCGTGATCGAGCACGCGCTGTTCGCGGCCGGCCTGCCCTATACCGTGTATGGCGGTCTGCGCTACTTCCAGCGCGCCGAGGTCAAGCACGCCATCGCCTACCTGCAGCTCATGGACAACCCGCACAACGATTCGGCCTTCCTGCGCGTGGTGAACTTCCCCACCCGCGGCATCGGCGCGCGCTCGATCGAGCAGCTGCAAATGGCGGCCGACACCTACGGCATTTCGCTGTACGCGGCGGTGCCCTACATGACCGGCAAGGCCGGCAGCTCGCTGGGCGCGTTCGTGAAACTGATCGAATCGGTGCGCTTCGAGACCCAGCAGCTGCCGCTGCCGGAGCTGGTGCGCGTGGTGCTCGAGCGCTCTACGCTGCTGCAGCACTACCAGAACGAAAAGGAAGGCGCCGACCGCATCGAGAACCTGGAACAGATGGTGGGCGCCGCCACCCAGTTCGTGCAGGAAGAAGGCTTCGGCCAGGGCGCCCCGGCCCACCTGGGCCCGCAGGCGCTGCCTTCGGCCGGTGAGGCGATCGTCAACCAGGACGGCATCGAGATCCTCGATTCCGACGCGCCGCTGGCGAGCGTGATGTCGCCGCTGTCGGCCTTCCTCACCCACGCTTCGCTGGAAGCGGGCGACGCCCAGGCCCAGGCCGGGCAGGACGCGCTGCAGCTGATGACGGTGCACTCGGCCAAGGGCCTGGAATTCGACGCCGTGTTCATCACCGGCCTGGAAGAAGGCCTGTTCCCGCACGAGAGCAGCGCGCGCGAGCTCGACGGCGTGGACGAAGAACGGCGCCTGATGTACGTGGCGATCACGCGTGCGCGCAAGCGTTTATATATGAGCTTCACCCAGCAGCGCATGCTGCACGGCCAGACGCGCTTCAACATGAAGTCGCGCTTCTTCGACGAACTGCCGGAAGAGTCGATCAAGTGGCTGTCGCCGCGGGTCCAAACCAATTGGTTCGCCGGCCGAAAATCGACCACGGCCTGGGACGACGCCGCCTTCCGCGACGGCTCGGACAACAAGATCGCCCAGCAGATCACCCAGAAATCCGGCAACGGCTCCGGCTGGCGCGTGGGCGAGACGGTGACGCACGCCAAGTTCGGCGAGGGCGTGATCGTGAATATCGAGGGTGGGGCGGGGGCGGCGCGCGCCCAGATCAACTTCGGGGCGGCGGGGATGAAGGTGCTGGATCTGTCGGTGGCGAAGCTGGAGCGGGTGGGGCGGTGATTCGATAGCCCGCTGACCGCTGCGTTAGTTCTCTGAGCTACTCTGTAGACCGTCATGGGCGCCACTGGCGCCCATGACTTCCCGCGAAGGCGGGAATCATGCCACTGGCATGATTCCCTCCAAGTTGCTGGCGTTTCGATTGCGCTTGCAAACTTGGGCTCCCGCCTGCGCGGGAGCGACGTGCGAGCGCTATTTGCTGAGATTGACCGACCCAGTCTGCGAATTACTCTCCACCGGCTTCCCAAAGATCTGCCTGTACCCCGCATACATCGCACACTGCAGCAGCAGGATGAACAGGAAGATCACCCACATGATCACCACCCGCGTCATGTTCGTCGCCCCCAGCAGCAAGGTGATCACAATGAAGATCCCGAACATGATCGCGAACCACGCCAGCAGCAGCACGATGAACACGCGGGCGCTGCGCACCACGGCGAAGAAGCTGTAGAACACCGCCTTGCCCGGCCCCATCTTCTGCCAGTAGGTGAGCGGCGCGGCGAAGCACAGCGCCATCAGGGCCGCCACGTCCAGCGCGAAGATCGTGAACATCGCCAGGATGTCCGAGCCCGCCACCTGCGGCGGGCCACCCTGCGGCGAGCCCCCTTCGCGCCCCTGGCGCGCCACCTGTTCCCAGAAGCCCGGGTCGACCGCGAAGCGGGTGAGCAGGGCCATCAGCAGCGACACGCCCAGGTAGATCAGCCCGACCTTGCACAGGTCCTTGACCAGCGGCTGGCGAAAGCCGGTCAGCAGCACGGCGGGCGTCACCCGTTCGCCGTTCTCGATCATCAGGCAGGCCTTCATGAAGGCCATCGAGAACGAGGGAATCAGGATCACGGCGATCATCGGCCCCAACAGGGGCACGGCGCTGATGCCGATGCTGATCAGGATGTTCGCGAACAGCAGGGTGGTCAGCGCGGCCGGTTGTTTGCGGAACAGGCCGGCGCCCTGCTTGAGCCAGTGCCAACCAGTGATTGCGGGAATCGAGTTCATACGGGCAGCTCCGGCGCGCCGCGGGCGATGCGTTCGCGCAGGATGCGTTCAAAATGGGTGGGGTCGTGCGGCGTCAGCAGTTCGGCCGCACGGGGACAATGGAGATCGTACAGGCGCGACAGCCAGAAACGCAACGCGCCGGCGCGCAGCATCGGCAGCCAGGAAGCGTGTTCTTCTTCCGTGAACGGGCGCTGGGCGTGGTAGGCGTCGAGCAGGGCGCGCACCCGTGCTTCGTCCAATCGGCCGGTCGCCAGGTCGACGCACCAGTCGTTGACGGTCACGGCGACGTCGAACAGCCAGGTGTCGACGCCGGCAAAATAAAAGTCGAAGCAGCCGGTCAGCCGGTCGCCTTCGAACATCACGTTGTTGCGGAACAGGTCGGCGTGCACCGGACCGCGTGTCAAGCCGGCATAGTCGGCGCTGCCCGCGAAGTCGCACTGGAAGGCCACTTCGCTGCGCAGCAGGGCGGCTTCGGATTCGGAGATCAGCGGCAGCACCTTGGGCGCGGTGGCGCTGATCCAGTCCAGGCCGCGCAGGTTGGGCTGGCTGAGCGGAAAGTCGCGCCCGGCAAGGTGCATGCGCGCCAGCATGCTGCCGACTTCCGCGCAATGCACCGGCTGCGGATCGAGCTGGGAAGCGCCGCTCAGGCGGCTGACGATGATTGCCGGCTTGCCGTGCAGGGTCACCACCAGTTCGCCGCTGTCCGTCGGCACCGGCGCCGGCACCGGGATGCCGCGCTCGGCCAGGTGACGCATCAGCTGGACGTAGAAGGGCAGCTGGTCGAAGGCGAGGTTTTCGAAAATGGTCAGGACATATTCCCCACGCTCGGTGGTGAGGAAAAAATTACTGTTGTCGATGCCGGAAGAAATGCCCTGGAGCGCGAGGGCGCGGCCGAGGGGGAACTGCTTGATCCACTGGGAAAGGTCGTCCAGCGAGACCGTGGTGAAAACTGCCATGTGCTAGCAAGGAAGGTGAGGGGCTGGGCCACGCCGGTGGCCCTCGGCGCCGGGTTTATTTTTTTTCGACAGGTTCCAGACGGGGCGGAGGCGGCGCGTCGGCGCGCGGCGGCAGGCCGGCTTTCGCCGGCGCCGGCGACGGGGCAGTCTGCTCGGGCGCCTCTTGCTTCTTCTTGTTGCCGAGGTCGAATTCCAGGACCGTCCATTGTGGGGCACGGATGGCGCTGCTCTGGGCGTCGCCGGGTTGGGCGTTTCCAGGTGCAACATTCGGTTTCATGGTGTAGCGGCTCGGACCGCTCTGTACTTCCACTTCCGTGACTGCGCCGTTGTTGTTCCGCTTTTCGGTGATGCGGGTGCGTTCGCGCGGCGGGATCGTGGTGGCCGGCACGTCGCTGCCCGGCTCGATGCGTTCGAGCTGCGGCGGCGCCTGGCTCGGGCGCGGCTGGGCGGGCGCCTGGGACTGCGCCAGGGCCAGGCCGGCATGCGCGGCGAGGCACACCGACAAGAGTTTCAGGCGGGAAGATAAGCGCAACATGATGGTCACCTTGTGTCGTTTAGTTCATTGTAACAAACAGACAGCTTCCGGGTGAAAAGTGTGCAGGCATTGCAGCGGGGAATGACCCTGCTTCCTGGCGTCGCGGCGGCGATTGCCGGTGCAGGGCAACGGCCGATTCTGCGATAATGATCGTTACTTTTGCTCCTTTTTCTTCGCCCTATGGACAATACCCTGCTGCTCGTCGACGGTTCCAGCTATCTTTATCGCGCCTTCCACGCGCTGCCCGACCTGCGCAGCCCGGACGGCTTCCCGACCGGCGCCATGCACGGGATGGTCAACATGCTGCGCCGCCTGCGTGCCGACTACCCGGCGGCCTACATCGCCTGCGTGTTCGACGCCAAGGGCAAGACCTTCCGCGACGACCTCTACCCGGAATACAAGGCCACCCGCGCCTCGATGCCGGAAGACCTGGGCAAGCAGATCGAACCGATCCACGAAGTGGTGCGCCACCTCGGCTGGCCGATCCTGATGGTCGAAGGCGTCGAGGCCGACGACGTGATCGGCACCCTGGCGGTGCAGGCGGCCGCGCGCGGCATGAAGACCATCGTCTCGACCGGCGACAAGGACCTGGCCCAGCTGGTCAACGACAAGGTCATGCTGGTCAACACCATGAGCAACGAGAAGCTGGACGAGGCGGGCGTGCTGGCCAAGTTTGGCGTGCCGCCGAACCGCATCATCGATTATCTGACCCTGGTCGGCGACACCGTCGACAACGTCCCGGGTGTGAACAAGTGCGGTCCCAAGACCGCGGTGAAGTGGCTCACGCTGCACAATTCGCTCGACGGCGTGATCGAGAACGCGCACGCGATCACGGGCGCGGTCGGCGAGAACCTGCGCGCCGCGCTGGAATGGCTGCCGAGGGGCCGCGAGCTGATCACCGTGAAGACCGACTGCGACCTGGCAGCCCACATCGTCTCGTTCGAAGAGACCCTGGTCGGCCGGCCGGAAGACGCGGAAGCGCTGCGCGAGTTCTTCCAGCGCTACGGCTTCAAGACCATGCTGCGCGACCTGGGCGGCGCACCGCGTGCCGACGGCGCGGTGGTGCCGGCGCGCGGGGCCGGTCCGGGCGGCGCGCCGCTCAATTCGCCGGAAGGCGCGGCCGGCACCCTGCCGGGCATGCCGATCATCAAGGGCGAGTACGAGACCGTGCTCACCGAGGAACAGCTCGACAAGTGGCTGGCCCTGGTCGACGCGGCGGCACTGACTTCGGTCGACACCGAAACCACCTCGCTCGACCCATTGAGCGCGGAGATGGTCGGCATCTCGCTGTCGGTGGAGGCGGGCAAGGGCGCCTACATCCCGCTGGCGCACCGCTACGCCGGCGCGCCCGACCAGCTGGGCCGCGAGCACGTGCTGGATAGAATGCGCGCCTGGCTGGAGAATCCGGCCAAGCCGAAGCTGGGCCAGAACCTGAAGTACGACATGCACATCTTCGAGAACCACGGCATCAGGCTCGCCGGGATCGTGCACGACACCCTGCTGCAGTCCTACGTATTCGAGTCGCACAAGCCGCACGACATGGACACCATGGCCATGCGCCACCTGGGCTACACCACCATTCCGTTCGTGGACGTGTGCGGCAAGGGCGCCAGCATGATCTGCTTCGACCAGGTCGAGCTGGGCCGCGCCACCGAATACGCGGCCGAGGATTCGGACATCACCCTGCGCCTGCACCAGACCATGCTGCCGCACGTCGAAGCCGACCAGGGCCTCACCTACATCTACCGCAACATCGAGATGCCGACCATGGAGGTGCTGCAGAAGATCGAGCGCAACGGCGTGCTGATCGACAGCGCGCTGCTGGAAGTGCAATCGTCCGAGCTGGGCGCGCGCATGCACGAGCTGGAACAGCAGGCCTATGAAGCGGCCGGCGGCCCGTTCAACCTCGGCTCGCCCAAGCAGATCGGCGAGATCTTCTTCGGTAAACTCGGCCTGCCGGTGATCAAGAAGACCGCCACCGGCGCGCCGTCCACCGACGAAGAGGTGCTGCAGAAGCTGGCCGAGGATTATCCGCTGCCGAAGATCCTGCTCGAATACCGCGGCATGTCCAAGCTGAAGTCGACCTACACCGACAAGCTGCCGAAGATGGTCAATCCGAAGACCGGGCGCGTGCACACCAACTATGCGCAGGCGGTGGCGATCACCGGCCGCCTGTCCTCGAACGAGCCGAATTTGCAGAACATCCCGGTACGCACCGCCGAGGGCCGCCGCATCCGCGAAGCCTTCATCGCGCCGCCGGGGAGCAGGATCGTGTCGGCCGACTATTCCCAGATCGAGCTGCGCATCATGGCGCACATCTCGGGCGACCCGGCCATGCTCAAGGCCTTCGCCGAAGGCGAAGACATCCACCGCGCCACCGCCGCCGAAATCTTCGGCATCCCACCGGAAGAGGTGCAGAGCGAGCAGCGCCGCTATGCCAAGGTGATCAACTTCGGCCTGATCTACGGCATGAGCGCCTTCGGCCTGGCCCAGAACCTCGGCATCGAGCGGGGGGCTGCATCGAGCTACATCGACCGCTATTTCGCCCGCTTCGCCGGCGTCAAGCAGTACATGGATGAGACCAGGTTGCAGGCCAAGGCGCGCGGCTACGTCGAGACCGTGTTCGGGCGCCGCCTGTGGCTCCCCGAGATCAATTCGCCCAACGGCCCGCGCCGCGCCGGCGCCGAACGCGCGGCGATCAACGCGCCGATGCAGGGCACGGCGGCGGACCTGATCAAGCTGGCCATGATCGCGGTGCAGGGCTGGCTGGAGGCCGACAAGCTGGGCACGCGCATGATCATGCAGGTGCACGACGAACTGGTGCTCGAGGTGCCGGAGTCCGAACTGGAACTGGTGCGGGTGAAACTGCCCGAGTTGATGGCAAGCGTGGCCACGCTCAAGGTGCCGCTGGTGGCGGAGACCGGCGTCGGGCCGAACTGGGAGCGCGCGCATTAACCAGACCAACTGGCACGCAGGAACTCAAGCGTGCGCCCCTCCGGATTTTGCTAGACTAGCAAGCCTGTCCAACACCACCGGAGGGAGCATATGAAAGATCACATCAGCGATGCCGAAAGCCTGCTGGCCGCCAGCGCCTTCGAGAGCGGCGTCGACCGCCGCGTCTTCCTGAAAGCTGCCATGGGCAGCGGATTCGCCGTTGCCGCGCTGCCGGTGGTGGCCCAGACCCAGATCCAGACCAGTACCGAAGGCCTGGACGCGGCCGACCACATCGTCGTGATCAACGGCCAGGACGTGCCGGTCTACCGCGCCCAGCCCAAGGACCGCACCAACCTGCCGGTGGTCCTCGTGATCTCCGAGATCTTCGGCGTGCACGAGCACATCAAGGACGTGGTGCGCCGCTTCGCCAAGGCCGGCTACCTGGCCGTGGCGCCGGACCTGTTCGTGCGCCAGGGCGACGCCACCAGGACCCCGATGCCGGACCTGATGAAGAACATCGTCGCCAAGGTGCCGGACGCCCAGGTCATGCTTGACCTGGACACCATCGTCAAATGGACCAAGCAGCGCGGCGGGAACACCGACAAGCTGGGCATCACAGGCTTCTGCTGGGGCGGGCGCATCACCTGGCTGTACGCGGCCCACAACCCGGAGGTCAAGGCCGGCGTGGCCTGGTACGGCCGCCTGGTGGGCGAGTCCAATCCGCTGCAGCCGAAGCACCCGATCGACGTGGCCCAGAACCTGAAGGTGCCGGTGCTCGGCCTGTACGGCGCCAAGGACCAGGGCATCCCGCTCGACAGCGTGGAGCGCATGCGCAAGGCCCTCGACTCCGGCAACAGCCGCTCGATGATCCACGTCTACCCGAATTCGGGCCACGCCTTCCACGCCGACTACCGTCCGAGCTACAACGCGGAGGATGCGAAGGACGGCTGGAGCAAGGCGCTGAACTGGTTCTCCAGCCACGGCGTGGCCTGATCTTGCACGGCCGCCGGCCGGGAGCGGTACAATGCCCGGTTTGCGGCCCGCCATGGCGCCGCCAGGCTAGCGCCACAAGATCAGAACAAGAGGCTTCAACATCGACCCGATTCTTTCCTCCATCCTGCTGGCGACTGTGTTCGCCGGCGTCGTCAGCATCTCTGCCGCTGCGGTCTTTTCGTTCTCGCTGCTGTCGAAGGTGGTGGAGCGGATGGTCAGCCTGTCGGTCGGCATCATGCTGGCCACTTCGCTCCTGCACGCGCTGCCGGAAGCCTTCGAGTCGAACGCCGACACCCACAGCCTGTTTGCGACCTTGCTGGGCGGCCTGCTGGCCTTCTTCGTGCTCGAAAAGCTGGCGATCCTGCGCCACTCGCATCACCACGAAGGCGACGGCCACCATCACGCCCATGGCCATGACGCGCACCAGGCCGGCAAATCCGGCTGGATGATCCTGGTGGGCGACGCGATGCACAACTTCACCGACGGCATCCTGATCGCCGCGGCCTTCCTTGCCAATCCGGAACTGGGCATCGTCACCGCGCTGGCCATCGTCGCGCACGAGATCCCGCAGGAGATCGGTGACTTCATCGTGCTGCTCAACGCCGGCTTCTCGCGCCTGCGCGCCTATGTGTTCAACCTGCTGTGCAGCCTGATGGCGGTGGTCGGCGGGCTGCTCGGCTACTTCACGCTGGACAAGGCCAGCGGCCTGATTCCCTACGTGCTGGTGTTCGCATCCTCGGGCTTCATCTACATCGCCGTCAGCGACCTGATGCCGCAAATGCAGCGCCGCGCCACCGTGAAGGAATCGGTGCCGCAGGTGCTGCTGATCGGATTGGGGGTGGTGATCGTGCTACTGCTGAATAGAGGCCACTGAGCGCGGACATGGAAGGCCGGCGGCGCCGGCTTTCCTGGCTTTGTTATCGGATGCTTCCTGCTCGGTTGCTGCTCAGGCCTCGCCCGTGGCCACGGGGCGGCTTGGATCCGACACCCATTCGCTCCACGAACCCGGATACAGCGCGGCGCCGGACATGCCCGCCACCGCCAAGGCAAGCAGGTTATGACAGGCGGTCACGCCCGAGCCGCACTGCATGATGGCGCGTGCCGGGTCGTCGACCAGCGGCGCGAACTCGCTGCGCAGGGTCGCGGCATCCTTGAAGCGGCCGTCCGGCTGCAGGTTGTCCTTGAAGAAGCGGTTCTTCGCCCCCGGGATGTGGCCGCCGACCGGGTCGATGGTCTCGTTCTCGCCGCGGAAGCGGTCGGCGGCGCGCGCGTCGATCACGATGCGTTCGCCCTTGTCGACGTTGTCCAGCACTTCCGCCACCGTCACGGTCGGCACGAAAGGCGCGCGCACCGTGATGTTGCCTTGCGCCCTGGCCGGCACCTTGGTGCCGAGGGGCTGGCCGAGCGACTGCCAGGCCGCCATGCCGCCGTCCAGCACCGCCACCGCCTCGTGGCCGAGCCAGCGCAGCAGCCACCACAGGCGCGCCGCGAACATGCCGCCGTGGGCGTCGTAGGCGACGACCTGGGAGCCGTCATCGACGCCCCAGCTGCGCAGGGTCTCGGCCAGGGCTTCCTTTTCCGGCAGCGGATGGCGGCCGCGGAACACGCCGTCCGGGCCGCGCTTGGCGCCCGACAGCTGGGTCTCGATGTCGCCGAAGACGGCGCCCGGCAGGTGGCCGATCGCATAGCCTTCGCGGCCGGCGGCCAGGTTCATCAGGTCATGGCGGCAGTCGACCACGACCCAGGTCGGGTCGTCGATGTACGCGGCCAGGTCTTGCGCGGAAATCAGGGTGGTGTACATGTCGCTCCTCAACTCGGTTCTCAGGTCTCGCTGGCGATCGGATCGGTATCCTTGACCACGGCGCCCTTGGCCGTGCTGCGGGTATTGTAGAACGTCGCGGCCACGCCCGAGGCCAGGATCACGCCGATGCCGAGCCAGACGTGCCAGTCGAAGCTGTCGCCCCACAGCGCCAGGCCCCACAGGCTGGAAAACACGATGCCGGTGTACTGCAGGTTGGCCACCACCAGCACCTTGCCCACGCGGTAGGCACGGGTCATGGCCATTTGCGCCATCAGGGCGGCCACGCCGATCCCCAGCAGCAGGATGCCGCTGCCCAGTGTGTGGCTCTGGAACACGGCCCCCTTCGGGCCGTCGCCCCCGAGCACGCCCAAGAGGCCGGCCAGGGCGGTGGTCAGCGAGAAGTAGAAGACGACGCGGTATTCCGGCTCGCCCATCTGGCCGAGCTTACGCACCTGCATGTAGGCCATGGCCGAGATCACCGACGAGCACAGGCCGGCCAGGCCGCCCAGCCACTGGTTCGATTCGATCGCGGGGCGCAGCACCAGGGTCACGCCGAAGAAGCTCATGGCGATGGCCAGCAGCAGCGGCCACTCGGGCAGCTTGGTGCCGCGCCACCAGCCGACGCCGAGCATGAAGGCGGCGATCCAGATCGGGGCCATGTAGTTGAGGGTGACGGCGGTCGCCAGCGGCAGGCGCGTGATGGCGAAGAACCATAGCCACAGCGAGATCACGCCGACCAGGCTGCGCCAGATGTGGGCCCTGGGGAAGACGGTCCTGAAGGTGCCGCCGCGGTGGCGCACGATCATGAACAGCACCAGCGTGCCGATCAGGCCGCGGTACATCACGAGTTCGGAGGTGGAGTAGAACTCGGAGGCCAGCTTCACGCCCGCGCCCATGGCGGCGAACGCGAAGCTGGCAAACAGCATCCAGAGAGAAGGCATCAGTTACATTTACAGTTCAAGCTTGCTGCGGTACCACTCGTGGAAGTGCTGCATCCCGTCTTCCATCGGCGACTGGTAGGGACCTACCTCGTTGACGCCGCGCTCGAGCAGGATCTTGCGGCCGGCATCCATGCGCAGCGCGATCTCGTCGTCCTCGACCGCGGTCTCCATGTAGGCGGCGCGCTCGGCCTCCACGAACTCGCGCTCGAACAGCACGAACTCCTCGGGATAGTAGAACTCGACCACGTTGCGGGTCTTCTGCGGGCCGATCGGCCACAGGGTCGACACCACCAGCACGTTCGGGTACCACTCGACCATGATGTTCGGGTACAGGGTCAGCCAGATCGCGCCGTACTTCGGCGGCTGGCCGTTGTTGAACTTCAGGACCTGTTCCTGCCACTTCTTGTAGGCCGGCGAGCCCGCCTTTTGCAGCGCGCGGTGCACGCCCACGGTCTGGACGCTGTAGTCGCGGCCGAATTCCCATTTCAGGTCGTCGCAGGACACGAAGTTGCCCAGGCCCGGGTGGAAGGGCTCGACGTGGTAGTCCTCCAGGTAGACCTCGATGAAGGTCTTCCAGTTGTAGTCGCACTCGTGGATCTCGACGTGGTCGAACATGTAGCCGGTGAAGTCGAGGTCTTTGGTCGCCTCCATGTTCTTCAGCTTGTCCATGACGTCGTAGCCGTTCTGCTCGAACAGCAGGCCGTTCCAGTTCTGCAGCGGCGTCTTCGACAGGTTCAGGCAGGGCGTCTCCGCGAAGTGCGGCGCGCCGATCAGCTGGCCCTTCAGGTCGTAGGTCCAGCGGTGCAGCGGGCACACGATGGTGTTCGCATTGCCGCGGCCATTGAACATCAGCGCCTGGCGATGACGGCAGACGTTGGAGAGCACTTCGATGCCGCCTGCGTTGCGGACCAGCATGCGGCCTTCGTTTTCGGATGCAAGTGTCGCGAAATCGCCTGGCTCCGGCACCATCAATTCGTGGCCGACATAGCGCGGGCCCTTGTGAAACAGTTGCTGCAGCTCGCGCTGCATCAGCGCATTGTCAAAGTAGACATTTACCGGAAGCTGAGCACAGGTGCGCGCCAGCTTGGCGTGGGTAGCCAGATCGGACATCCCAACCCCCCTTTAATCAAGTACTACCAAAGAGAAGAAAGAATCCAAAGACCAGTATTAAGGGATATCGATAAAGCTACTACGCGTTGCACTGGCGGTCTGCGATGCTCGCTGTACATTCGTACAGCTGTGCTTCTCAACCACCATTGCTGCCGCTCGCTACGCTTTCTCGACATCCTTGGAATGAGGATTACGGTGTTTCGAACAGAACCGAAGATTATACCGTGGAAACACGGTTCAGGTTCTTGGGCCGTCGCGCGCGAGGGACGAAACCGTGCAAATAAGTTGTTGAAAATTCACGGTTTTTACGGGGAAGAGGAACATTGCACCGAAATGTTTCAATTAGGCAAGTTGCGGATGATGCAATGTGCGCCCCTTGTCGGGGAGGATTGGACTAAAATACGCGATTGGACTGACCCATGGCGCACCCTTGCGTCACTATAAGCGAAAAGCGATGTCAAACACTACTACTGCGCCCGAGTCCTTCGAAGGCGCGATGGCCGAGCTGGCCCAGCTCGTGTCGCAGATGGAATCCGGTCAACTGCCGCTCGAAGCGTCGGTGGCCGCCTACGCGCGCGGTTCCGAGCTGGTGAAGTATTGCGCGGCCCAGCTGGAAAAGGTCGAGTCCCAAGTCAAGATCCTGGAAGGCGACATGCTGAAACCGTTCTCGGCCGAAGGCGAGGGCGACCAATGACGGTGCCCTCCTTCGCGCAGTGGATGCAGGAAGTGCAAGGCGAAGCCGAGCGTGCGCTCGACGCCTTGCTGCCCGCAAGCACCACGCTGCCGCACAAGCTGCACGAAGCCATGCGCTACACGGCGCTGGGCGGCGGCAAGCGCGTGCGCCCGCTGCTGGCCTACGCCAGCGGCGCCCTGTTCGGCGGCGACGCCGGGGCGCTGGCGCGCGTGGCCGCGGCCGTCGAGATGATCCACGTGTATTCGTTGGTGCACGACGACATGCCCTGCATGGACGACGACGACCTGCGCCGCGGCAAGCCGACCGTGCACGTGGCCTACGACGAAGCCACCGCCTTGCTGGTCGGCGACGCCCTGCAGGCCCAGGCCTTCGAAGCCCTGGCCGGCATCGATACCCTGCCGCCGGCACGGTTGGTAGGCATGCTGCGCCTGCTGGCCGAAGCGGCCGGCGCCAAGGGCATGTGCGGCGGCCAGGCGATCGACCTGGACAGCGTGGGCCTGGCGCTTCAGCGCGAGGAACTCGAACGCATGCACCAGCTCAAGACCGGTGCCATGCTGCGCGTGTCGGTGATCCTGGGCGCCCTGTGCGGCCGTGACCTGTCGGCGCCCGAGCTGGAAGCGCTGGGCGCCTATGCGAAGGCGATCGGCCTGGCGTTCCAGGTGGTGGACGACGTGCTCGATGCGACGGCCGATTCGGCCACGCTCGGCAAGACCGCCGGCAAGGACGCGGCCGACAACAAGCCGACCTATGTGTCGATCCTCGGCCTGGACCAGTCCAGGGAACTGGCCGAGCAATTGCGGCGTGAAGCGCACGAAGCGCTGGCGCCATTCGGAGAACAAGCACTGCGGCTGCGCGAACTCGCGGACCTCATCGTGCAGCGGAAGGCATAAATGAACCTGCTAGAGACCATCAACGACCCCGCGGACCTGCGCCAGCTCCCGCGCACGCAACTGATCCCGCTCGCCACCGAGCTGCGCCAGTTCCTGCTCGACTCGGTGTCCAAGACCGGCGGCCACCTGTCGTCGAACCTGGGTACGGTGGAACTGACCATCGCGCTGCACTACGTATTCAACACCCCGCACGACCGCATCGTGTGGGACGTGGGCCACCAGACCTATTCGCACAAGATCCTGACCGGCCGCCGCGGCCGCATGCCGACCCTGCGCCAGCTGAACGGCCTGTCGGGCTTCCCGAAGCGCGACGAGAGCATCTACGACACCTTCGGCACCGCCCACTCGTCGACCTCGATCTCGGCGGCGCTGGGCATGGCCAAGGCGGCCAAGCTCAAGGGCGAGGACCGCCACGCGATCGCCGTGATCGGCGACGGCTCCATGACCGCCGGCATGGCCTTCGAGGCCCTGAACAACGCGGGCGTCGAGGACGACTGCAACCTGCTGGTGGTCCTGAACGACAACGACATGTCGATCTCGCCGCCGGTGGGGGCGCTGAACCGCTACCTGGCGCGTTTGATGAGCGGCCAGTTCTACGCCGCCGCCAAGAACGTCGGCCGCAGCGTGCTGCCCGGCCCGGTGCTCGATCTCGCGCGCAAGCTCGAGGAACACGCCAAGGGCATGGTGGTCCCGGCCACGATGTTCGAGGAATTCGGCTTCAACTACATCGGCCCGATCGACGGCCACGACCTCGATTCCCTGATCCCGACCCTGGAGAACATCAAGAAGCTCAAGGGCCCGCAGTTCCTGCACGTGGTGACCAAAAAAGGGCAGGGCTACAAGCTGGCCGAGGCCGAGCCGATCCTGTACCACGGCACCGGCAAGTTCAACCCGACCGAGGGCATCAAGGCCAGCGCGCCGGGCAAGATCACCTACACCGAAGTGTTCGGCAACTGGCTGTGCGACATGGCGGCTGTCGACAAGCGCCTGGTCGGCATCACGCCGGCGATGCGCGAGGGTTCCGGCATGGTGCGCTTCCACCAGGAGTACCCGGAGCGCTACTTCGACGTCGGCATCGCCGAGCAGCACTCGGTGACCTTCGCGGCCGGCATCGCGACCGAAGGCTTGAAGCCGGTCGTGGCGATCTACTCGACTTTCCTGCAGCGCGCCTACGACCAGCTGATCCACGACGTGGCCCTGCAGAACCTGGACGTGACCTTCGCGCTCGACCGCGCCGGCCTGGTGGGCGCCGACGGCGCGACCCACGCCGGCAACTACGACCTGGCCTACCTGCGCTGCATCCCGAACATGGTCGTTATGGCCGCATCAAGCGAGAACGAATGCCGCCAGATGCTGACCACCGCCTACCACTACCCGGGCCCGGCCGCGGTGCGCTATCCGCGCGGCGCCGGCGTGGGCGCGGCGATCCAGCCGGAGCTGACCTCGCTCGAGATCGGCAAGGGCATCGTTGCCCGCGAAGGCAAGGGCATCGCGATCCTGGCCTTCGGCTCGATGGTGGCGCCGAGCATCGCGGCCGGCGAGGAATTGAACGCGACGGTGGCCAACATGCGCTTCGTGAAGCCGCTCGACGTGGAACTGGTGGAGCGCCTGGCCAAGGAGCACGACTACCTGGTGACGGTGGAAGAGGGCTGCATCATGGGCGGCGCCGGTTCCGCGGTGATGGAAGCGCTGGCGGCGGCGGGGATTGCCAAGCCGGTGCTCAATCTCGGCCTGCCGGACAAGTTCATCGACCAGGGGGATCCGGGGCTGCTGCTGGCCTCGGTGGGGCTGGATGCGAAGGGGATTGCGGCGTCGATTCGTCAGCGGTTTGCTGCGGGCGAACCTCGCCTGGTCGTCAACAATACGTAAACCGTAGGGTGGGCGGGGAACCCGCCCACCCTACGAACTAATTTCCCTTCCGAATTCGTACCGGCCGATCAGCCACCCTTCCCATACAACGCCTCGGCCCGCTGGAATAAAATCCACGACGTCGCAATATACTTGTCCCCGCTGCGGGACACATGCCCCTTGTGGGTATGCGTCCACCCCGCCGGTGCGATCACCAGCCGCCCTTTGCGCGCTTCGACCTTGCGTTCCTGGTACAGGAACTCGGTCTCTCCGCCATCTTCCACGTCGTTCAGGTAGAACTGCCACAGCAGCACCCGGTGCAGGGTCTCGCAGCTGGCGTTTTGCGGATAGATCTCGGAATGCCAGTGGTGGTAGCCACCGGTCCCCTGCAGATACTTCTGCAGGTTGATGTGGCCGACCCGGTAGATCGACTGCATCAGCTCCACGACGTTCGGCGTGCCGAATTCGTCGAAGTTCGACAGCGACAGGGTCACCGGCTCGCCCGTTGCCGGGTGCGCCACCTGCGGCGACAGCGCGCCGATCAGCAGCATCCGGTACTGGTCCATGTACTGCGCCAGGTGCTTCGCCATGGTCTGGGTGAGCAGGGCGCCGACGTCGTCCCACTCGTTCAAGCCGTTGATGGTGAGGTCGAAGCTGTCCTTCTTCTTGATGTCGACTCCGTTGCCGGTACGGCCGCGCGCTACCTTGGGGCTGGCGTCGAAGCGCGCGCGGATGGCGTCGCACTGTTCCGGCGTGAGCGCGTTGTCGTAGATGCCGATGAAGTCCTGCATCTCAGCCCCGTTTGCGCTCGTGCTGCCACAGCACGTCGCTGCCGCCGGCATGGCGGTTCAGCACGCGCGCCAGCACGAACATCAGGTCCGACAGGCGATTCACGTATTCGCGCGGATGCGGACGGATGGCTTCGGCATGGCCCAGCGCCACGATGCTGCGCTCGGCGCGGCGGCAGACGGTGCGGCAGACGTGGGCCAGCGAGGCCGCGCGCGAGCCGGCCGGCAGGATGAATTCCTTTAGCATCGGCAGGTCGGCGTTGTACTTCGCCAGCAGGGCATCCAGGCGGGCCACGTGCTCGTCCTTGATCATCTCGTAGCCCGGGATGCACAGCTCGCCGCCCAGGTCGAACAGGTCGTGCTGGATCGAAACCAGTTCTTCGCGCAGCTCAAGAGGCATGTCTTCGCACAGCAGCAGGCCGACGAAGGAGTTCAGTTCGTCCACCTCGCCCAGCGAATGGATGCGCGGGCTGTCCTTGACGGTGCGGCTGCCATCGCCCAGGCCGGTGGTGCCGTCGTCGCCGGTGCGCGTGGAGATTTTGGAAAGTCGGTTGCCCATGATGCTGCCTTATGCAATATGTGGAAAAAACGATAGGGCGAGCATACGACAAAATGCAGCAATTGTGCCTACAATTCAAGAATGACTGCCACCACGTCTGCCACTGTCCCGACCCTCGCCGCCAGGCGCGCGCAGGTCGTTGCCGCACTGCGCGCACGCCTGCCTGACAACGTCGTCCTGTCCGACCCCGAAGACACCCGTCCCTACGAATGCGACGGCCTGGCGGCCTACCGCCAGCTGCCGATGGTCGTCACCTTGCCGACCAGCGAAGAACAGGTGCTCGCGATCCTGAACGTCTGCCGCGAACTGAAGGTCCCGATCGTCCCGCGCGGCGCCGGCACCGGCCTGTCGGGCGGCGCGCTGCCGATCGCGGACGGCGTGGTCGTCTCGACCGCAAGACTGAACCGCATCGTGCGCGTGGACGCCCATGCCCGCACGGCGGTAGTCCAGCCGGGCGTGCGCAACCTCGCCATCTCGGAAGCAGCCGCTCAATACGGCCTGTACTACGCCCCCGACCCTTCGTCCCAGATCGCCTGCACCATCGGCGGCAATGTGGCCGAGAACTCGGGCGGCGTGCACTGCCTCAAGTACGGACTGACCGTGCACAACGTGCTGCGCGTGCGCGTGGCCACGATCGAGGGCGAGATCATCGAACTGGGCGGCGAAGCCCTGGACGCGCCGGGCCTCGATCTGCTCGCCGTGTTCATCGGCTCGGAAGGCATGCTCGGCATCGTCACGGAGGTGACCGTGAAACTGGTGCCGAAACCGGCCGTGGCCCAGGTGGTCATGGCCTCGTTCGGCGACGTGGTCACTGCCGGCAACGCGGTGGCCAGCATCATCGCCGCCGGCATCATCCCGGCCGGCCTGGAAATGATGGACCGCACCTCGGTGCGCATGGTCGAGCCGTTCGTGCACGCCGGCTACGACCTTGATGCCGCCGCCATCCTGCTGTGCGAGGCCGACGGCACCGCGCTCGAGGTGGCGGAAGAGATCGAACGCATGAAGGCCGTGTTCGAAAGCGCCGGCGCCACGGCGATTGCGGTATCCCAGAGCGAGGCCGAGCGCATGCGCTTCTGGTCGGGACGCAAGAACGCTTTCCCGGCCGCGGGCCGCATCTCGCCGGACTACTACTGCATGGACGGCACCATCCCGCGCAAGCAGCTGGCGCGCGTGTTGCAGGGCATCGAGGCGATGGAGAGAACCTATGGCCTGCGCTGCTCGAACGTCTTCCACGCGGGCGACGGCAACATGCACCCACTGATCCTGTTCGACGCCAACCAGCCGGGCGAATTCGAGCGCGCCGAAGCCTTTGGCGCGGCGATCCTGGCGCTGTGCGTCGAAGTCGGCGGCACCATCACCGGCGAACATGGCGTCGGCATGGAAAAGATCAATTCGATGTGCGTGCAGTTCGGCCGCAAGGAGCTCGACGCCTTCTTTGCCGTCAAGCGCGCCTTCGATGCGCCGATGCTGCTCAACCCGGACAAGGCGATCCCGACGCCGCACCGCTGCGCCGAATTCGGCAAGCTGCACGTGCATGGCGGCGCACTGCCTTTCCCCGACCTTCCGCGTTTTTAAGCACATGCAGTCCATCGAACATTTCCAGGAGCGGGTACGCGCCGCCAGCGCAGACAAGCGGCCCCTGCGCATCCGCGGCGGCGGCAGCAAGGACTGGTACGGCCAGCGCCTCGAGGGCGAGATCCTCGACACCCGCGGCTACACCGGCATCGTGGACTACGAGCCGACCGAACTCGTGATCACCGCGCGCTGCGGCACGCCGCTCTCCGAGATCGAGGCCGTGCTGGCCGAGCGCCGGCAGATGCTGGCCTTCGAGCCGCCGCACTTCGGCCCGGACGCGACCCTGGGCGGGGCGATTGCCGCCGGCCTGGCCGGCCCGCGCCGCGCCAGCAGCGGCGGCGTGCGCGACTTCGTGCTCGGCGCCAAGCTGCTGGACGGGAAGGGGGACGTGCTGTCCTTCGGCGGCCAGGTGATGAAGAACGTGGCCGGCTACGACGTTTCGCGCCTGCTCGCCGGGTCGCTCGGTACCCTGGGGCTGCTGCTGGAAGTGTCGGTCAAGGTGCTGCCCAAACCCTTCGCCGAGACGACCTTGACCCTCGAACTGTCCGAGATCGACGCGATCCGCAAGCTCAACGAGTGGGGCGGCCAGCCGCTGCCGATCTCCGCCAGCTGCTGGCACGACGGGGTCCTGCGCCTGCGCCTGTCCGGCGCCCAGGCTGCGGTCGATGCGGCAAGACGCCTGATCGGCGGCGACCTCCATGCGGATGCCGATGCCTTCTGGGCCGACCTGCGCGAGCAGCGCTTGCCCTTCTTCGACGGCATGGATGCGCTGTGGCGCCTGTCGGTACCGTCCACGGCCGGCGCCCTGGTGCTGGGCGGAACTCAGCTGATCGAATGGGGCGGCGCCCAGCGTTGGTTACGCACCGACCTCGATGCGGCCGCCGTGCGCCGCACGGTGTCGGCCGTCGGCGGCCACGCGACCCTGTTCCGCGGCGGTGACAAATCAAGCGGCGTGTTCCAGCCGCCGGCACCTGCAGTCGCCCACATCCATGAACGCCTGAAGGCTGCCTTCGATCCGGCGCACATCTTCAACCCGGGACGAATGTACTGACATGCAAACCAACCTGGCCGACTTTATCAAGCACACCGCCGACGGCAAGGAGGCGGAAGCCATCCTGCGCGCCTGCGTGCACTGCGGCTTCTGCACCGCCACCTGCCCGACCTATCAACTGCTGGGCGACGAGCTGGATGGCCCGCGCGGCCGCATCTACCTGATCAAGGGGGTGCTGGAAGGGATGGAACCGACCCGCAAGACCCAGCTGCACCTGGACCGCTGCCTCAACTGCCGCAACTGCGAAACCACCTGCCCGTCGGGCGTCAAGTACGGCCGTCTGGTCGACATCGGCCGCCGCGTCGTCGAGGAGCGCGTGGCGCGGCCGTTCAAGGACCGGGTGAAACGCACCACGCTCAAGGAATTCCTGCCGCGCGGCGCGCTGTTCAAGCCCGCGTTCCGTGCCGGGCAGCTGGCGCGCCCGCTGCTCTCGAAAGAATTGCAGGACAAGCTGCGGCCGGCGCGTCCGGCCGGCGCCTGGCCGACGCGCCGGCATGCGCGCAAGATGCTGGTCTTGGCAGGCTGCGTGCAGCCGGCGATGGCGCCCAACATCAACGCCGCCACCGCGCGCGTGCTCGACGCGTTTGGGGTGCAGCTGATCGCGGCGCCGAAGGCCGGCTGCTGCGGCGCCGTGCGCTACCACCTGAACGACCAGCAGGCCGGCCTGATTGATGCGCGCCGCAATATCGACGCCTGGTGGCCCTATGTCGAGCGCGGCGAGATCGAGGCGATCGTCATGACCGCCTCCGGCTGCGGCGTCACGGTCAAGGAATATGGCCACCTGTTGGCCCATGACGAAGCCTATGCCGCCAAGGCCGGGCGCATCGCCATGCTCACGCGCGACCTGTCCGAGATCCTGCCCGCATTCGAGGAACAGATCGCAGCCAAGCTCAAGGGGAAAATCGCGCAGCGCGTCGCCTTCCATCCGCCCTGCACCCTGCAGCATGGCCAGCAAATCCGCGGCAAGGTCGAAGGCGTGCTGCGCGCCGCCGGCGTGGACGTGCATCTGTGCGCCGACAGCCACCTGTGCTGCGGCTCGGCCGGCACCTATTCGGTGCTGCATCCCGAGATCGCGCACGAACTGCGCGACCGCAAACTGGCCAACCTCGAAGCGACCCGGCCGGACGAAATCGTCTCGGCCAACATCGGCTGCATGACCCATCTGCAGTCGGGGACGGACACGCCTGTGACGCACTGGATCGAACTGATCGACCGCGCGCTGGATCGGGAGCAGGGGGACTAGGTTGGTTCACGCGTGTGCCCGAGTTGCCCGGCGCTTGTTATAGTCGCGTCAATACCGCCGGGCTCGCGGCAGCAAGCCGCGCGGCCCGCCCGCCGACCAATCGTTCAGATCAGGAGGACAGGATGGAAGCCATCAGGATGCTGCAGACAGCGACGTATTTGTTCGTGCTCACCGCGCTTGGCGGCATCGTCATGGGCTGGATACGTTTTTCGGGACACAGGAACCCACCGTCCTCGCTGGCCATGGCGCACGGCTTCCTGGCGGCTGCCGGCGTGACCCTGCAGACCTATGCGGTATTCGCGCTCGACGGCCCGGGCATGGCGCTGCTGTCGCTGCTGCTGTTCCTGGGCGCCTCGCTCGGCGGCGTGGTGCTGAACCTGATTTACCACCTGAAGGACAAGCCGCTGCCGAAGGGCATCGTGGCGATCCACGCGATCGTCGCCATCATCGCCTTCGTCCTGCTCTACATGGCGGCATTCACAGGCAACCCGGCCTGACACGCTTCCCGGCTACCCGCGTGCGGCAGCGGCGCTATACTCGTGTCTTTGCCTGACACCGTACCACTATGCCGTTTTCATTGAACATGCCGCCGCACGCCGCCGCAGGGTGGGGCGTGCGATGAGCTTCGTGTTCCAGCTCGTGCGCGAAGACGAGGGCATGCCGCCCGCCGTCGTTTTTGAAGATTCGACCACCCCCGGCCTGGTCCCGCTGTGGGAAGCGGTCGGCGTCTACGATGCGCTCTACAACAGCGACGGCAAACTGGCGCGCGACGTCTCGCGCGCCATCGCGCTGGGACTCGATCAGGTCAGCGAGGACGCAGCGCTGGGTGGCCTGCTGCCGCCCGGCGTGTCCCAATCCGAGGCGATTCGCTTCCTGGACAACGTCCATCGCGGCTGCACCACCCACGCCGGCGCCTGGATCCAGACCCGCTGAACGTGTGAGAAGGTAGTCGAGTTACATCTTTTTGTCTTACTATGTGGTGCTCAGCCGTATAAAGGGTAGTTTTCCTACGGCTGGCGTCCATACAAGACAAGGAGACTTCATGCACTTTCCCCGCTTTGCCGCGACCCTTGCGGTGTCCTGTTTGTTCGCCTTGCCGGCCTGGGCCCAGCAGCTCATTGCCAAGGCCACGTCGCCGGGCGAGGTCCTGAGCGTGGAAGTGCAGCTCGACGGCATGGGCAAGCTCGCCTACGGCGTCAAGCGCAAGGGCAAGGAACTGATTGCTCCCTCGCGCCTCGGCTTCAACCTCGCCAACGCCCACAAGCTCGACGGCGGCTTCAGCCTGCTGCGGCAAGGCGTGAGCGACCATGACGACACCTGGGAGCAGCCCTGGGGCGAGCGCCGATTCGTGCGCAACCATTACCGCGAACTGCGCGTCGACCTCGAACAGAAGAATCGCGCCGGGCGCCGGCTCAGCGTGGTGTTCCGCATCTACGACGACGGCATCGGCTTTCGCTACGAGTTCCCGGACCAGCCGCAGCTGCGCAGCGCCGAGATCCTCGACGAGCTGACCGAGTTCAACGTGGCCCAGCCGGCCACCGCCTGGTGGATCCCGGCCGCCGAACTGCCCGGCCTGGAAGAAGAGATCCGCAAGGCGCCGCTCAGGGAGATCGGCATTGCCAACACGCCGCTCACCCTGCGCCTGGACGACGGCACCCACGTCGCCTTGCACGAAGCGGCCCTGGTCGACTATGCCAGCATGTGGCTGCGCAAGGTCGACGGCCAGAAGCTGCGCGCGATGCTGGCGCCGTCCTCGAACGGTCCGGCCGTGGTGCGCCAGGGCGCCTTCACGACGCCGTGGCGCACCTTGCAGATCACGGATAACGCCGCGGGGCTCTACATGTCGGACCTGGTGCTGAACCTGAACGAGCCGAACAAGCTGGGCGACGTGTCCTGGGTGAAGCCCTCGAAGTTCGTCGGCGTCTGGTGGCAGATGCACCTGAATAGCGGCACCTGGAACGCGGGACCGAAGCATGCGGCGAACAGCGCCAACACGAGAAAATACATCGACTTCGCGGCGCAGAACGGCTTCCGGGGCGTGCTGGTCGAAGGCTGGAACAAGGGCTGGGAGAGCGACTGGGGCCACGGCGGCGCCGACTTCAGCTTCACCGAGCCGTATCCCGACTTCGACCTGCCTGGCCTGGCCGCCTACGCCAGGGGCAAGGGCGTGCGCCTGATCGGCCACCACGAGACCGGCGCCAACATCGTCGCCTACGAAAAGCAGATGGATGCGGCCTACAGGCTGTACGCGAAGCTGGGCGTGGACAGCATCAAGTCGGGCTACGTGCACGAGGCGGGCAGTGCGCTGTTCCCTGGGCGCGACGGCAAGCCGCGCTACGGCCACTACGATTCGCAGGATGGGGTGCGCCACTTCCTCAAGGCGGTCACGCAAGCAGCAAAATACAAGCTCGCGATCGACACCCACGAACCCGTGAAGGACACCGGCCTGCGCCGCACCTACCCGAACTGGCTCACGCGCGAAGGCGCACGCGGCGTCGAGTACAACGCCTGGGGCAACCCGCCCAACAGCGTGGACCACGAGGCCAAGCTGGTGTTCACGCGCATGCTGAGCGGCCCGATGGACTACACGCCGGGCGTCCTGAGCCTGATGGGGGCGGACGGCAAGACCTTTAATTCGACGCAGGCCAAGCAGCTGGCCAACTATGTCGTGATCTATTCGCCGATCCAGATGGCGGCCGACCTGCCGGAAAACTATGCCAGGTATCCAGCTGCTTTCAAGTTCATTCGCGACGTGCCGACCGACTGGGCCGACACCCGTGTGCTGAACGGCGAAGTAGGGGAGTTCGTCACCATCGCGCGCAAGGACAGGGCCAGCGACGACTGGTACGTGGGCGCGGTCACCGACGGCAGCGCGCGTGCGCTGGCGCTGCCGCTGGGCTTCCTCGAGCAGGGCAAGCGCTACACGGCCGAGATCTACCGCGACGGCGAACAGGCCGACTACCGCAGCGAGCGCCGCTTCGACCTGGTGGTGGAGAAGAAGACAGTTACGTCGGCCGACACGCTGCAACTGCGGCTTGCGCCGGGCGGTGGCCTGGCGATCCGGCTGACCCCACAGTAGGGTGATCTGGTCCAGTGGACCAGATCACGCTCCGCCGACCGCGCGTCCAGCTCCGGCTCGCATGACGACTGCGCCTGAGCTGGTTGAACGCGCGGTCGGACAAGCCGACCACCCTACAACCTCGTCGACGCTTACAGCGCCAGCAGCCGCTCGATGTCGCCGGCGATCTCGCCTGGCGCCGTCTGCGGCGCGTAGCGCTTGGCAACCTCGCCGTCGCGCCCGACCAGGAACTTGGTGAAGTTCCATTTGATGGCTTCCGTACCCAGCACGCCCGGCTTCTCGCCCTTCAGGTGCCGGAACAGCGGATGCGCCGCCTCGCCGTTGACGTCGATTTTGGCGAACATCGGGAAGCTGACCCCGTAGTTCTTCTCGCAGAAGGCGCCGATTTCTTCCTCGGTGCCCGGTTCCTGCTTGCCGAACTGGTTGCAAGGGAAGCCCAGCACCACCAGGCCGCGCTCGCCGTACTGGCGGTACAGATCTTCCAGGCCCTTGTACTGCGGCGTGAAGCCGCAGGCGCTGGCCGTGTTCACGATGAGCAGCACCTTGCCGCGGTACTGGGCCAGGTCGACCGGCTTGCCGTCGAGCGAAGTGGCCTGGAAATCGAAGACGTTCATGGCGATCCTTTCGTGTTGATGTGCGAGCAAAAGTGTACGCGAATGCGGGGAAGGCTGCCGATGCGGCGGGCCGGCAGGCACGGTACGAAAGATCATACATATGCCTGATATCTTTTGTTACAAACATTAAGAAGATGGCATGCGACAATCGCGGACGCCCAAACTGTCGAGCCTGCTCATGTCAACGAATTCGCATCACCTGCGCCACTCCCGTCCACCGCGTATGTCCCTGATTGCGCACCTGGTCGCCGGCACCTTGCTGGCCCCGTTCGCGGCGCAGGCGCAACAGGCGCCGGCGCAGCAGCCCGCGCCGCAACAGGCACAGCAGCCGCAAAAAGACGCAGCGAAACCCGCGCAGGCGCCGGCGACCAGCGCCACGCCGCCGGCGGATGAGCCGGCCGTCGAATCCACCGTGACGGTCACCGCAACCAAGACCCAGAACCGCATCGACCGCCAGTCCTACGACGTCAAGGCCGACCCGGCCACCTCGAACGACACCGTGGCCGACACCCTGAACAAGGTGCCCTCGGTGGCCGTCGATGCGGACGGCAATGTGACGCTGCGCGGCCGCAACGTGCAGATCCTGGTGGACGGCAAACCTTCGGCGATGATGCAGGGCGAGAACCGCGCCGCCGCGATCAGTGCGATCCCGGCAGCCGACCTGGATTCGGTGGAAGTCATCAACAATCCGGGCGCGCAGTTCGGCAACGACAGCAGCGGCGGATCGGTCATCAACCTGGTGATGCGACGCGAGCGCAGCCCGGGCGGATTCGCGGCGGTGAACGCCAACCTCGGCACCGAAGGCCGCTACAACACCAGTGCCTTCGGTAGCTGGACGCAGGGCCGCTACAGCGTGCAGGGAAGCGTGTCCCGCCGCGTGACCAAGGACGAGTCGAACAGCGAAAACCGCCGCGAGCGCATCGATCCGACGACCGGTGCGATTGCGCGCAGCAACCAGCAAACCAGCGGCGTCGTCCGCGGGGAAGCGAACACCGTCAATGGCCAGGTGACCTACAATCTCGGCAACAAGGATGTGCTTGGCGCCGGCATGAATTACGTGGAAAGCGAGAGGAACAACGAGACATCGCAGCGCTACCGCAGCACCACGGCGGCCGGTACCGTCGACAACGAGTACCTGCGCCGGGGCTTGAGCGAATTCAAGAGCCGCAACTACGGCTTCAATGCGCGCCTCGACCACAAGGGCGACGCGCCGGGCGAGCTCTTCAAGCTCGACCTGCGTTTGTCCGGCACTGATGGCGACACGGCCGCACGCTACTCGAATGCCTACATCGTGCGTCCGTCCGGCGGCGGCACGGCCGACAGCCGCCAAGCCAACTTGAACGATACCCGCATCGCCGACTTTACCGGCGATTACGAGCTGCCGGGCGAGCGCGGCGTGCTGAAGATGGGCTACAAGGTGGCACGCAACAGCAGCAGCTTCGACGCCGCCTACTTCGACATCAATGCGGCCAGCGGCCTCGAGACCGTCAACCGCAACCGCACCAACCGCTTCGAGGTGGACGACACCACCTATGCGCTGTACGGTACCTATCAGTGGCGCGTCGACGAGAAGTGGGCCGTGCTTGGCGGCCTGCGTGCGGAGTATGTGGACCTCGACATGAACCAGGTCACCACCGGCATACGCGCAAGCAATCACTATCTGGACGCGATCCCGAGCGCCTTCGTCACCTACGGCCTGTCGGACGACACCACGATTCGCCTGAGCTATGCGCACCGCCTGCGCCGTCCGGGCCAGGGCGAGCTGAACCCCTTTGTGGTGTACCGCGACGAGTTGAATATTTCGTCGGGCAATCCGAACCTGCAGCCGGCCAAGACCGATTCGCTGGAACTCGGCCTCGAAACCAAGCTGGGCAAGGTCGACACGACCGTGCGCCTGTACGCGCGCCGCGATGCGGACCTGATCCAGGAGCGCCGTATCCTGCTGGCCAACGACGTGCTCTTGACCACGCGCGAGAACGCCGGCAGCGCCCGTTCCGGCGGTCTCGAATTTAACTTCAGCGGCCGTGCCACGCCGAAGCTGATGCTCATGCTCAATGGCAACGTCGGCTATGCGGAGCAGACTGTGCTTGGCAGCCTTACTGGCGACAAACGCAGCGCTACCTCGGTTAACCTGCGAGGACGCGTGAATTACCGGCTCACCGCAGCGGACAGCTTCGGGTTGGTGCTGAACGCCCAAGGCAAGACCCTGTTCGGCGAAGGCTACCGCCAGCCGCAGCGCACGGCCGACCTGAACTATCGCCGCGAACTGACGCCGGCGCTGGCCCTGACCGTCAACATCAATGACCTGTTCGATTCGCAGAAGATGGAGACGATCACCGAGACCGATCGCCTGCGCGAATACAACCTGCGCCACGGGAACGGCCGCACCGTCTCCGTTGGCCTGAGCTACCGCTTCCTCAGCTTCGGCGGTCCTGGAGGCCAGCGGCGTCCGATGTTCATGGGACCAGGCGGTCCGGGAGGCCCGGGTGGCCGAGGCGCGGGCGGTCCGGTATTCATCGGTCCGGGTGGCTGACCGGCAGGAGCAGCGGAACAGCGCCTCGATCAGGTCGCGATAGCGGCGGCTGCCTTGCACTTCGCTGTCGTCGGCAAGCACGACGACGAAACCGCCGCCGGCCTGCGGCTGCAGCTCGCGGATGTGGCGCGCGTTGACGATGCAGGAGCGCGATACGCGCACGAAGCCGTCCGGATCCAGGCGCGCTTCCAGGCCGGACAAGGTCTAGCAGGTAGTCGAGCGCATGGATCTCGAAGGCGCGCACCGCGTACTGGTCGTAGGCGGTCACGAAGATGGTGGCCGGCATGCTGTCGGCGCCGATTGCCGCGACCACATCGAAACCGTCCACGCGACCAGGACCCCGCTCCAGGGCAGCGGCTGGCCGCGCACGGCGGCGGCAAGGAGGTGCGCAGGCTCTGGTAGTGCATGGCGTGTTCTCCGTAGTCGGGCGGGTACGACGTGCACCCGTTGACGGCATGCTGGGGCTTGCCCGCGGTCCTGCCGCCGGATTTGTGACGAGCCGATGGAAAACGGTGACGAGCGAAGCGAAACCGGGGACGGCTGGTCTCGTCCCCGGCGCTTCTTACTTGGCCGGCGGGTCTTCGAAGTCCGGCCGGAAGGTCACGTCCGGCGAGGTGCACTGCTTGACCGGTTTTGGCTTGACTCCATCCCGGATACGCAAGTAGCACTCGTCGAACACCGAGCAGTAGCAGGCCGTCAGGCTGATGTCCTTCATGCTGCGGTGCAGGGCGTCGAACACCGGATTGTCGCCCGCGCGAGCGTCGGCGGCGAACATCGACAGCATGTCGCCCGGACGCACCAGCGAGCCGACCACGTTGCCGCGCCGGTTCATCGCGACGTCCGTCTTCCCGTCGACCGTACAGCAGGCGGCAAGCAGTTCGGTCAGGTTGGCCACCGCCTTGTCCTTGTAGCTGAGCTGCACCCATTCGATGCGGGCCGGTCCGATGCCGCTGTTGACCAGCAGGTACTCGACCCGCGGATTCGACTTGCCGGTGGCCGGATCCTTGTCGATGCTGCTCATGTTGCGCATGATCTCGAGGTAGGGGTAGCTGTTGGCCGCCACCAGCTTTTCCATCGAATGCGCCGAATGCAGGCCGAGCCAGAGCGAGACCAGCGAGACGATGCCGGCGGCGACGCCGAGCGAGATGTCGAGCCAGCGCAGGCCGGTGCCGTGGGGGTGATGGTGGTGATGGCTTTCGTGTTCCAAGGGGTCTCCAGGATGCAAAAAGTTAAATTTTAGCAATCTCAGCGGAGGTCTTGGACAATCGGCAGGAAAGAATGCGGCCGGCATAGCGCCGGCCGGGGCCGCGTGCGACCGGCACGCGGCGATGCGACGTTCACGGACTCAGAAGGTTTCCCATTCCTCGTCGCGCACCACGGCCGCAGGGGCGGGCTTGCGCACTGCCGGGCGCACCGCCGGCGCGGCGAGGCGGGTGGCTACCCTGGCGCGCGGCGCCGGAGCAGCCACGCTGCGCGCCTGCGCCTGCCCATCCAGCTTGAACACCGACACCAGCTCGGCCAGCTTGCCGGCCTGGTCCTGCAGCGACTCGGCCGCGGCGGCCGCTTCCTCGACCAGCGAGGCGTTCTGCTGGGTCACCTGGTCCATCTGGCTGATCGCCACGTTGATCTGCTCGATGCCCGCGGTCTGCTCCATGCTGGCCGAGCTGATCTCGCCCATGATGTCGGTCACGCGGCGCACGCTGGCAACGATCTCGTCCATCGTGGCGCCCGCATTGTCGACCAGTCTGGCGCCGGCATCGACCTTGTTCACCGAGTCGTCGATCAAGAGCTTGATTTCCTTGGCGGCGGCGGCCGAGCGCTGGGCCAGGGTGCGCACTTCGGAGGCCACCACCGCGAAGCCGCGGCCCTGCTCGCCGGCGCGCGCAGCCTCCACCGCGGCATTGAGCGCCAGGATGTTGGTCTGGAAGGCGATGCCGTCGATGACGGCGATGATGTCGACGATCTTCTTCGACGAGTCGTTGATCGAGGCCATGGTATCGACCACCTGCGACACCACCATGCCGCCGCGCTCGGCCACTTCCGAGGCCGAGGTGGCCAGGCCGTTGGCCTGGCGCGCGTTGTCGGCGTTCTGCTGCACGGTCGAGGTCAGTTCTTCCATCGAGGACGCGGTTTCTTCCAGCGAGCTGGCCTGTTCCTCGGTGCGCGAGGACAGGTCCATGTTGCCGCTCGCGATCTGGCCCGAGGCCGAAGCGATCGCGTCGGTGCCCTTGCGCACTTCGCCGACGATCTGGGCCAGGCTGTCGCGCATGGTCTTCATGGCGAACAGCAGGCTGCCCTTGTCGCCCTGGCGCAGCGTCACCTCGGCGCTGAGGTCGCCCGCGGCGATGCGGCTCGCGATGTCGGCGGCATAGGCCGGCTCGCCGCCCAGCTGGCGGGTAAGGCTGCGGGTGATCAGCACACCCAGGCCGAGACCGGCGGCGGCGCTGCCCAGCACCAGCAGCAGCATCAGGGTGCGGCTCGACTGGTAGAGCGCGGCCGCTTCCTCGGCCGCCGTGACAGCGTTGCCCTCCTTGATGCGGGTGAGCTCGGACATGCGCTGGTCGGCGCTGTTGGCGGCCGGGGCCACGGTGGTGAACAGGTAATCCACCGAGGCGCGGCTGGCCTGCAGGGCATCGGCCTGGGCCAGGTCGGTGGCCTGGGCCACGCGCGCGCCGTACTCGCGCACGTCGGCTTCCACGGCGGCGAACAGGCGCTTGCCGTTCTCCGAGTAGAACAGGGGCCGGGCCTTGTCGAGGTAGGCCTGCATCCGATCCTGTGCGGTCTTGATGGCGGCGATGCCGGCACTGCGATCCTTGTCGCTCGAAGCCAGCAGCACGTTGCGCAGCGAGCGGCCGATGTAGACCAGGTTGATGTTGGCTTCCTTGACGTACGAGATGCCGAGCAGCTCGCGCTGGTATAGCCGGTCGGCGCGGTCGTTCATGCGCGACATGTTGAAGATGCCGACGCCGGCCACGGCGGCGCCCAGCAGGGTCAGGACCAGGAAACCGGCGATCAGGCGGGTTCCGACTTTCATTCGATTGAACATGGTTGTCTCGTTGTTATAGGTTTCAGGCGGCGAGGCGCTCGATCAGGCCGAGCTCTTCGGAGGACAACAGGCGCTCGATGTCGAGCAGGATCAGCATGCGCTCGTCGACGGTGCCGAGGCCGAGCAGGAAGTCGGTGTCGAAGGCGCTGCCCATCTGCGGAGCCGGGCGGATGTCGGCAGGGTCGAGCCGGACGACGTCGGATACGCTGTCGACGACCATGCCGACCACGCGCCCGGCGATGTTGAGGATGACGACGACCGTGAACCGGTCGTTGCCGCCGGCGCCGAAGTGGAAGCGCCGGCGCAGGTCGATGATCGGCACGATGGTGCCGCGCAGGTTGACGACGCCCTCGATGAAGTCGGGCGCATTGGCGATGCGGGTGACGGGGTCATGTTCGCGGATTTCCTGCACTTTCAGGATATCGACGCCGTATTCTTCCTCGCCGAGACGAAACGCAAGAACTTCGAGAGGCTTGTTTTCGGTGGTCATACGATGGCTTCGCAATTAAAAGCTGGACAAATGTTTTCTGAAAAACACATTTATTTCCCAGAAGAATCATTAAGCATGCGAATTATCCATTAATTTAATTGGTTTTTCTGTAGGACAACTCCTATTTTTGATGAATTTATTCATTTCGGGGCAAGCGGATGCCTTCCCTGCCTGGATCGTCATTGGAGAGTAAGCGTGGGGACGCATCCGGAGGGAATCGTTCCGCCGGGTACAAGGAGGAGGGAAATGGGACGACGCCAGTCGTCCCAGTTACGGCAGAGTGAAGCGGGTGCGGCTCAGACGATGCCGAGGTGGTCCATCCCGCTTGAAAAGTCGCGGTTCCTGGCGTGCTTCGAGTTGAGCTTGATGTTCAGGCGCAGGTCGTTGACCGAATCCGCATTGCGCAGCGCGTCCTCGTAGGTGATCTTGTCCGCCTCGTAGAGGTCGAACAGGGCCTGGTCGAAGGTCTGCATGCCGAGCTCGCGCGACTTCTTCATGATCTCCTTGATCTCGTGGACGTCGCCCTTGAAGATCAAGTCGGCGATGAGCGGGGAGTTCAGCAGGATCTCCATCGCCACCACCCGGCCCTTGGCTTCCTTCTTCGGCACCAGGCGCTGCGAGATCAGGCCCCTCATGTTGAGCGACAGGTCCATCAGCAGCTGCTGGCGGCGCTCCTCGGGGAAGAAGTTGATGATGCGGTCGAGCGCCTGGTTGGCGCTGTTGGCGTGCAGGGTGGCCAGGCACAGGTGGCCGGTTTCGGCGAAGGCGATCGCGTGTTCCATGGTCTCGCGGTCGCGGATTTCGCCGATCTGGATCACGTCCGGCGCCTGGCGCAGGGAGTTCTTCAGCGCCGCCTCGAAGCTGTCGGTGTCCACGCCCACTTCGCGTTGGGTGATCACGCAGTTGCGGTGCGGGTGCACGAATTCGACCGGGTCTTCGATCGTGATGATGTGGCCGTAGCTGTTCTCGTTGCGGTAGCCGACCATCGCCGCCAGGGTCGTCGATTTGCCGGAGCCGGTGGCGCCCACCATGATAACCAGGCCGCGCTTGGTCATGATCACGTCCTTCAGCGTCTCCGGCAGGTCGAGATCTTCGAAACGCGGGATGGTGGTGGTGATCACGCGCAGCACCATGCCCACGCAGCCCATCTGCATGAAGGCCGAGACGCGAAAGCGTCCCAGGTCGCCCGGGCTGATCGCGAAGTTCGCCTCCTTGGTCAGCTCGAAGCTGGCGGCCTGCTTGTCGTTCATGATGGCGCGCGCCAGGTCGGCCGTGTGGTTGCCGGTGAGGGCCTGGCTCGACACCGGCGTCATCTTGCCGTCGATTTTGATCGCGGGCGGGAAGCCGGCGGTGATGAACAGGTCCGAGCCGCCCTTGCTGGTCATCAGGCGCAGCAGGTCGAACATGAACTTGGATGCCTGGTCGCGTTCCATCGCGTGTCCTTATTATCCGAGGAAGTTTTCGGGAATCTTGGCGGCGGAGCGGGCGGCGGCGCTGGAAATCACGTTGCGGCGCACCAGGTCGGTCAGGTTCTGGTCGAGCGTCTGCATGCCGACGCTGCTGCCGGTCTGGATGGCCGAATACATCTGGGCGATTTTCGCTTCGCGGATCAGGTTGCGAATGGCCGGGGTGCCGATCATGATCTCGTGCGCCGCCACGCGGCCCGAGCCGTCCTTGGTCTTGAGCAGGGTCTGCGAAATCACGGCCTGTAGCGACTCCGACAGCATCGCGCGCACCATCTCCTTTTCTTCGGCCGGGAACACGTCGACGATACGGTCGATGGTCTTGGCGGCCGAGGAGGTGTGCAGGGTGCCGAACACCAGGTGGCCGGTCTCCGCCGCCGACAGCGCCAGGCGAATCGTCTCCAGATCCCGGAGCTCGCCCACCAGGATGCAGTCCGGGTCTTCGCGCAGCGCCGAACGCAGCGCGTTGTTGAAGGACAGGGTGTGCGGGCCGACTTCGCGCTGGTTGATCAGGCACTTCTTGGAGTCGTGCACGAATTCGATCGGGTCTTCGATGGTGAGGATGTGGCCGTACTCGCTCTCGTTGAGGTGGTTGATCATGGCCGCCAGGGTGGTCGACTTGCCGGAGCCGGTGGGGCCGGTCACCAGCACCAGGCCGCGCGGCCGCAATGCCAGCTCGGTGAAGATCTTGGGCGCGTTCAGCTCTTCCAGCGACAGGATCTTGGACGGAATCGTACGCAGCACGGCAGCGGCGCCGCGCTCCTGGTTGAACGCGTTGACGCGAAAGCGCGCCAGGCCGGGAATCGCGAACGAGAAGTCGCACTCCAGCACCTCTTCGTACTGCTTGCGCTGGCCGTCGTTCATGATGTCATAGATCATGCCGTGCACGTCCTTGTGCTCGAGCGGCGGCAGGTTGATGCGGCGCACGTCGCCGTGCACGCGGATCATGGGCGGCAGGCCGGCGGACAGGTGCAGGTCCGAGGCTTTGTTCTTGACCGAGAAGGCGAGGAGTTCCGAAATGTCCATTGTTATAATCCAGAGCGTGAATGGAGCCAGGCGATGGTCCGCGTCTCGACTCAAAATATTTCCTATAGAAAATCATTATGTCCATAATCGCTGCGAACTTGCAAGCTGTCGAAGCGACAATCGCGGCCGCTTGCGCTGCCTCCAAGCGGGGCAGGGAGACGGTCCAGTTGCTGGCCGTATCGAAGACTTTCCCTGCGGACGCCGTGGTCGAAGCGATGGCCGGCGGCCAGCGCGCCTTCGGCGAAAACTACCTGCAGGAGGCCCTCGACAAGATGCATGAAGTGGCGCGCCTGCAACCCGATACCGCCGTCAGCTGGCATTTCATCGGTCCGATCCAGAGCAACAAGACCCGTCCGATCGCGGCCAGCTTCGACTGGGTGCACACGGTGGAGCGCCTGAAGATCGCCCAGCGCCTGTCCGAGCAGCGCCCGCCAGAACGCGGTCCGCTCGACATCTGCCTGCAGGTGAACATCAGCGGCGAAGCCAGCAAGAGCGGCGCGAGCGAGGCGGAACTGCCTGAACTGGCGCGCCAGGTGGCCGCCCTGCCGAACCTGCGCCTGCGCGGCCTGATGGCGATTCCCGAACCCACCACTATCGAGGCCGAGCAGCGCGCCGCGTTTGCCCGCCTGCGCACGCTGTTCGAGCGCCTGCGCGCGGATGGGCTGGCGCTGGACACCCTGTCGATGGGGATGTCGGGCGACCTGCCGGCTGCGATCGCGGAAGGCGCGACCATCGTGCGCGTCGGCAGCGCCATCTTCGGCGCCCGCCATTACGAATAATCCACAAGGAGCAGCATGAAGATTGCATTCATCGGCGGCGGCAACATGGCCACGGCCCTGATCGCCGGCCTGGCCGGCCAACTCACGGGGGCCGGCAGCCTGCACGTAGTCGATCCCAACCCCGAGGCGCTCGAGCGCCTGGCCAGCCAGTACGGCGTGAGCACGGCCGCGGGCATCGACGTGCAGGTCGGCGCCGCCGACGTGGTGGTGTTGGCGGTCAAGCCGCAGCAGATGCGCGAAGTCGCGGCCAGCCTCAAGCCGCTTTTGGGTGGCCAGCCGCTGGTGCTGTCGATCGCGGCCGGCATCCGCATCGCCGACCTGTCGCGCTGGCTGGGCGGCTATACCCGCATCGTGCGCTCGATGCCGAACACGCCGGCCCTGATCGCGATGGGCATCACCGGCATGGTGGCGGGCGGCGAGGTGGACGAAGCACAGCGCCGGGCCGCCGACCAGGTGATGCGCGCGGTCGGCCAGACCGTGTGGCTGAAGGACGAAAGCCTGATCGACCCGGTGACGGCGGTCTCGGGCAGCGGGCCGGCCTATGTCTTCTACTTCCTGGAAGCGATGCAGCAGGCGGCCCTGGAGATGGGCCTGGACGCCGAGCAGGGAAGAGCGCTGGCCGTGGCCACCTTTCTAGGTGCGGCCCAGCTGGCGGCGCAATCGGGCGACCCGGTCGAGATCCTGCGGCAGCGCGTGACCTCGAAGGGCGGCACGACGCATGCGGCGATCACCAGCATGGAACAGTCGGGTGTGAAGGAAGCGATCGTCGCGGCCATGAAGGCGGCTGCCGCGCGCGGGCGCGCACTGGGCGACGAGCTGGGTAAGGATTCGTAGGGGTGGTCCAGTCCGCTGGACTGGACCACGCTCTGCCGACCGCGCGTCCAGCTGCGGCACGCTCTGCCACTGCGCGTCCGATAGCTGAACGCGCGGTCGGCGAAGCCGACCACCCTACAATTCAATGGACCTCGAAGCCTCTCCAGCGCAGCACAGGCAGCAGCCTCTGCGCGAACTTGTAGGCCGACACCACCGCCGTCACGCTGCCCACCGCCCATTTGGGCTTGGTGATGAACAGCCCCGCCGCGACCCCGGCCGCGACCAGCGCCGCCTTGCGATGCCGCAGGGCGTAGGCCGGAATCAGTCCGAGCGTTTCGGGCGAGGACAGGCTGGCCACTTCGTGCGCCATCAGCGCGCGCTGGTCGGCACAGCGTGCGACCAGCGCCTCGCGGCGGGCCGCCAGGTCGAGCGGTTTAGACGCCATCGCCGGCCTCTCCCTTGAGCGCGGCGGCGTCCTTGCGCAGCTCGGCCAGGGTGGCCGGCAGCATCGGGGGACGCGCGGCCAGGCCGGTGCGCAGCTTCATCGCGGCGAACAGGGTGCCGAGGATGAACAGCACGGCCATGCCGCCCACCGCCGCCAGGCGGTGGGTGTCCCAGAACAGCACCAGCACGAACAGCACCACCAGGCCGAGCGCGAACAGCGCCAGCACGGCCGCCGCCATGGCCCAGGCAAGGTAGCCGAACAGGCGGTGCGCGCCTTCCTGCAGTTCGATGGCGGCCAGCTCGAGGCGCGTGCGCGCCAGGTCGAGCACGTTGGCCGCGATCCTTCCAGCTGCCGCCGTAATACTCATGATTAGCGGCGGGCGATCAGCATGCCGACCACGACGCCGACCGCGGCGCCCAGGCCCACCGACTTCCAGGGGTTCTCGTGCACGTACTCGTCGGTGACGCGCGCCGCTTCCTTGGTCTTCTCGACCACGGTCTGCTGGTATTCGCCCAGGCTGGTCTTGGCGGCGGCCAAGGTCTGCTCGAATTTCGCCTTGGCCGCCTTCAGCTCCTCACCGGTCAGGTTGCCGCCGTTGCGCAGCCAGGTCTCGGCGTCCGAAATCACGGTCTTCAGGTCCGACATCAGTTGTTCGCGGGTGCCGGTTTGGGTAGGGATCTTTTCCATCATGATAGGGCCTCGTGGTTGGGGTGTTGAATGCCTTTTGTGCAATATTACCTGAATGCATAGTCGAGTGCGACACCGATGAACAGTGCGGCCCCCAGCCAGTTGTTGTGGCGGAAGGCCTTGAAGCAGTCCATGCGGTCGCGGTGGCGGATCAGGGTGTAGTGGTAGAGGGCGAGGACGGCCGCCACCACGATGCCGGCGACGAACCACCAGCGCAGGCCCAGGTACCAGCCGCACACCAGGTCGATCGCCAGCGCGGCGCCGTAGCACAGCATGACGGCGGCCACGTCGAAGCGGCCGAAGGTGATGGCCGAGGTGCGGATGCCGATCTTCAGGTCGTCGTCGCGATCGACCATGGCGTATTCGGTGTCGTAGGCGACCGCCCAGAACACGTTGGCCGCCAGCAGCCACCAGGCCACCGCCGGCACCGCGTTCTGCACGGCGGCGAAGGCCATCGGGATGCCGAAGCCGAACGCGATGCCCAGATACGCCTGGGGGATGGCGAAGAAGCGCTTGAAATAGGGGTAGGTGCCGGCCACGATCAGGGCCAGCACCGACAGCTGCTTGGTCAGCGTGTTGAGCGGCAGGATCAACAGGAAGGAGACGAGCGCCAGCACGGCCGCCACCATCACCGCCTCCCAGCCGCGGATCTTGCCGCTGGTGAGGGGGCGGTCGACGGTGCGCTTGACGTGCTTGTCGAAGTCGCGGTCGGCGTAGTCGTTGATGGCGCAGCCGGCGGAGCGCATCAGGGCCGTGCCGAGCACGAAGATCGCCAGCACTTGCCAATCCGGCACCCCGCCGGAGGCCATCCACAGGGCCCACAGGGTGGGCCACAGGAGCAGGAGGATGCCGATCGGCTTGTCGGCCCGGACCAGACGGAAGTAAAGCGCCAGCTTGTTCATGAATCGTGTCGCTTGCAAAGCAAGAACTGTTGAGCAGAAGACAGCGATTCTAAAGCTTTTGGCCCGGTTCAGTTGATTGGTGCACGCTCGCGCACGGTCGCATCGGCCGTGATCAGGCGCGGGTCGGCATCGTTGGTGTGCGTCCCCGGCAGGTTCTCGCTGCCGCCCAGCAGCCAGTTGGCGTCCAGCTGGGCCAGCGCGCGCACCTGGTTGCCGCGCGCGCCGGCCGGCAGCGTGATGCGGCTGAACGCGCCGCTGTCCGGCTGCAGGCGGCCCAGCAGCGGGGCGTTGTTCTCGTAGACGCTCTCGCCGTTCGGATTCTGGCTGTAGCCGGTGGCCCCGCCCACCAGGACCTGGCCGTCGGCCAGCGGCAGCAGGCTGAGGACGGCGTCGCCGCGGTCGACGTCGAGCAGGCGGTAGACCGGCACCCTGCCGTTGGCCGCTTCGACCCGCGCCACCCAGCCGTCCCAGCCGCCGGCGTCGTCCGGGCGTGAGGTGCGCACCCGGCCGCCCAGCAGCACGGTGTCGCCGCTCCAGGCCACTGCGTGCAGTTCCGACTTGGTGTGGTTGTCGACGAAAACGGTACGCTGGCGCTGGCCGTTCGCGTCCAGGGTGGTCAACAGGACGCCGTCGGTGAAGCCGGCTGGCGCCGGTTCGCCGAAATGGGCGCCGTGGGCGACGCCGATCTCGCTGCGGCCGGAGGCCAGCACGCCGACCGCCATGCGGCCGTTCGCGTCCATGTCCATGAACACCTTCCAGTGGTTCTCGACACCCTCGAAAGGATCGAAGCTGCCCGTCATCGGGCGCAGCGGATCGAGGTGGATGCCCGGCTCGACCAGGGTGCGCCAGCGCTGGCGGAAGGCGCCGCCCTCCAGGTCGAAGCGGTAGGCGACCACGTTGTTGGAGCCGGCGCGGACCACCAGCCCGACGCTGTCGCCGTGGGCGGCGATGCGGGCCGCGTCGCGCGTCTTCCAGGGCGCCATCGCGCCGCGGTCGCGCACCGAATTGGCCTCGCCGTAGTAGCGGTCCTGAGCAACCAGCGGGTCGCGCAGTTCGACGCTGTGCAGGGTGCGGCCGGCGCCGTCCAGGCGCACCAGGCGCAGGCTGGCTTCGTTGGACAGCACCACGGTGGCCTGGCCACCCGCATGCAGCGTGAAGTCGACCAGGGTCCAGCCGGCCGGCGGGGTCCAGGTGAAGAGCGCATTGCCGGCGGCGTCCTGGGCGCGCAGGCTGCGCTCCATCACCACCACGTCCATGAAGGGGTGCGGTTTTTCCAGCAGGGCGGCCCAGGTGCTGCCGCTGGTGCGCAGCTTGATCATCGATGCGGCGGGCAGGCGCAGGTCGACCAGGGCGCGCGGAGCCGGAGGGGCCGGAGGCGGCGTGCCGGGCCTACCTGCGTCGCCACCGCCGCCGCCGCAGGCAGCGAGGGTGAGCGCCAGCGCCAGCGTAGCCAGGCGGGCGGGGCGGAAAGAGAGGGATGGCATATGCATGTTGGTGAGCGGTGGGCGGAAACCGAAAGTCTATCGCCGTCGTCGCCGCCTGGCTGTCTGCAACTGTCGCGCAGTTGTCGGGAAGCTGTCGGCAAATGTAAGCGCCATGCGCCACGCTTCGAAAGTTGCCATTTTGTTGTCATGGAACCGACATGTTTGTTTGTTTTAATGCATCGGCTCGCACGCCAAGGAAGAGCATCCGCCCGCCGCACAAACCATTCGGAGATGCACAATGACCGACACGAACATGTCCCCCACCAGGCGCAACCTGCTCAAGAGCCTGGCCGGTTCCACCGCACTGCCTTTCGTCGGCGCCTTCGCCGCGCTGCAGTCGCAGCAAGCCCTGGCCGCCAACGGCGCCACCGCGCTGGTCGACAGCCCTTATGGCCCGATTGCTCCGGTAAACGACATCGCCACCGGCTTGCCGCTGCTGCAGCTGCCGGCAGGCTTCACCTATAAAAGCTTCGGCTGGCGTGGCGACCCGATGACCGACGGTAAAGCCTGCCCGGGCGGACATGACGGCATGGGTGTCGTCCTGTCGCGCAAGGTGGGCCGCAGCACCGAGCTGGTGCTGGTACGTAACCATGAGATTGGCGGCACCAGCCCCGCCAACTTCCTGAACGCCACCGGCGTCTACGACAGCGGCACCACCGGCGGCGGTTCGACCAACCGCTACGGCGGCGGCACCACCAACCTGCTGTTCCGCGACGGCAACTGGGTCAGCATGAGCCCGAGCCTGGGCGGCACCCAGACCAACTGCGCCGGCGGCATCACACCCTGGGGCACCTGGCTCAGCTGCGAAGAGGTGAGCTCGGACGCGGTCGGCACCGCCGGCAAGAAGCATGGCTATGTGTTCGAGGTCCACCCGGATCCGGCCCTGACGACCGGCCAGCCGATCGTCGGCATGGGGCGCTTCGCCCACGAGGCCGCCGCCGTCGATCCGGTGACCGGCATCGTCTACCAGACCGAGGATTCCTCGGGCAAGTCGGGTTTCTACCGCTACGTCCCCGACATCACGACCGGCGCCCCGGGCACCCTGGCGATGGGCGGCGTGCTGCAGATGGCCAAGGTCAAGGGCGTGAATAACGTCAACCTGGCCAACGTGCCGGTCGATGCGGTGTATGAACTGGAATGGGTAAACATCGCGTATCCGGACGCCAACCGCGGCGACGCCACCGGACCGAGCGGCGTACGCATCACGAACGCCGCCGGCCCTTTCGTGCAGGGCTGGCTGCAGGGCGCGGCGCGCATGAACCGCGGCGAGGGCATCTGGTACGCACAGGGCAAGATGTACGTGATGGACACCTCCGGCGGCTCCGTGCAGCGCGGCAGCATCTGGGAGCTCGACCTGGCCAGCCAACGGCTGAAGTGCATCTACTCGAGTCCGAGCCCGCTGGTAGGCAACATGGGCGACAACCTCACGGTCAGCCCGCGCAACGCGATCCTGATCTGCGAAGACGCCTCGACCGCCGCCCTTGATGCTTTCGGCTTCGGCCAGCGCCTGATGGGCATCACCGGCGCCGGCGACGCCTATATCTTCGCCAAGAACAATATCAACCTGAGCGCCTCCCAGCTGCTGGGCGCCGGCAAGCTGGGTTCGCTCGCGGGCGACCAGCGCGCCAACGAATTCGCCGGCGCCTGCTTCGACCCGACCGGCCGCTACCTGTTCGTCAACATTCAGACCCCGGGCGTGACCTTCGCCATCACCGGTCCCTGGGCCAAGGGCCCGCTGTAAACCACCGACCCAATGGAGAAAACCATGCGCTTCGCCACACTTCTTTCGCTCGCCGCCGCGCTCACCTTCAGCGGCGCCGCCCAGGCCGTCGTACTGACCGGCACCACCGGCACCAACACCGTCACCGATTACAGCGGCGCCGGCCTGGTGTCCTTCGACCTCGACCTGGAGAACTTCAGCGCCACCACGCTGAACTTCATGCTGGACGCCGACGACCTGCGAGGCCCGCTGAGCTTCAACGCCCTGGTGCGCAACCTGGCCGGCGCCGAGCTGAGCCGCTTCACCTTCAGCCTGCAGGGCATCCGCTTCGCGGGCGCCGGCAGCGTCACCCCGGCCTTCGGGCAGGTGGGTAGGATCGATACCGGTGAACTTGCCGCCGGGATCAGCTTCGTGCGCCCCGAGTGGGCCGAGTTCCAGTTCGGGAACGTGCTGGGCGGCGGTCAGGACTGGCTGCTCGACACCAGCGGCCTGCGCGCGGGCGATGCCTTCGCGATCACGGCCACCATTCTGGAACCGTCCTCGGCCGCGCTGGTGCTGCCGATGCTGTGCATGGCCGGCCTGATGGCCGCGCGCCGCCGCAAGGAAGACTGAAACGGCTTGTCCAGGGGCTTGCCGGTACAATCGCACCATTTCGACAAGCTCTTGTTTTCATATGCACATCTGGGTCGATGCCGACGCCTGTCCGGGCGTCATCAAGGACATCCTGTTCCGCGTGGCCGAGCGCCTGCAGCTGGAAGTCACGCTCGTGGCCAACCAGCTGATCAAGGTGCCCGGCTCGCGCTTCATCCGCGCCCTGCAGGTCCCTAGCGGTGCGGACGCGGCCGATGCCGAGATCGTCGCCCGCGTCAGCGCCGGCGACATCGTGGTCACTGCCGATATTCCGCTGGCAGCCCAGGTATTGGACAAGGGTGGCTTGCCGCTCAATCCGCGCGGCGATTGGTACACCAAGGACACCATCGCCCAGCAACTGACCATGCGCGCCTTCATGGAGGAATTGCGCGGCAGCGGCGTCGATACCGGCGGCCCTAGCGCCTTCAGCCAGGCCGACCGGCAGCGCTTCGCCAATGCGCTCGACCGTCAGCTGGCGCGTTTGCGCACGCAGTCGGTGGGGAAGGACGGCCAGGACTGAGGCGCGTTGCCCGCGAACTCATCCTGTATTCCGTGCGCTCGCGCCGCGGCGGCGCAAGGCCCTCCATCCGATCAGCAGCGTAATGACGAAATAGAAAATAATGTCAGCTGCAAAGCTGGCCATGTGGACCTTGTCTTCACCAAACGCAAGCTGGCGTTCCCTGGAAACACCAGGCGCATCGAACAGGTAGGGAATGGGGAAGCCGGCTTTCAGTGCGGGTTTGGCGCACGGGGGAAGCTTCGGGTCCGGGCACAGATTCGAGTAAGAGACCAGCTCCGGGCCGGTGCGCTCGATGAGTGTGGACATGAGCGTAAGCGTCAGCGCCGCAACAAAGGCGATGCCGACGCGCGCCAGTTTCGACAGGAACCTGTTCATCAGTGCCGGTGGAGTCGAAAAACTACTGCGCACCCTGCTCGCAAACGCCATCGTTGAGACTGAAACTCAAGGCTACAGCGTAGCCTTGCGCCGCGTACCGGGTGATCAAAAGACCTTGCGATGTGTTGTAGCTTCCACCGTTCAGCGCGCGATCGGTGAAGCAGACCTCGAGATCCTCTATGCCGTCCTGGTTGACATCCTTGCGAGACAAGATCGTCAGTTCATATAGCCACTCGCCCGGTCTGTTGAACACGAGCGCGTCCTCAGTCGCAATGCTTGGCTTCATGCCGAAGTCAGCGAATGTACGCAGCGCAGCGGTGCGGCGGGGGCCAAAAGAACTGCGGATGCTGGCCAGGTCAAAATGACTGGCCAGGAATAGTCCGAGTTCCTTCTTGGGGAAATAGCTTACTGATGGTGCTGCACGAACCGTACCCGCAAACGCCAGGCTGAAGAATACCCATGGAAGAAAGCAGAAGCGCATCGGTGATCTCACGCTAGTGAAGTTGAAAAGGCGGCTCCGGGCCGAACGCGGCCGTTGAGTTCAGCATAACAGGGCAGGCAGCGCCGAATTGTCGCGGAGTGTCACGAACGGCCTTGATCGGCCCGCAGGAGCACCCTGTATGGACGCGTCACTGGCGCTGTCGATCGTCCGGGTACGACACTTCTTTTTTGACATCGATTCTCAGGGTAGGCAACAGCAGGACGCGTGCTTCGATCCTGGTCACGCGACGTGCTTTGTGAGCATTGTCCTTTGGAAGGCCACTGAAGTATTCATTGGCAAGCCCGTTGAATGTGCAAACCGCTGGCGTGCCGTCAACGCAGATGGCACGGCGTCGTAGAAGGTAGGCTTGATCGATGACTTGGCCGGGCGGCAGCCCGTTTTCCAGGTGACGCATCAGGTACCTGGCGACCCCGGCTTCGGAACTCATGTAGTTCCCGCGCATGAATTCCAGGATTTGTGCGTCGCCGTTCCCCCGGTAGCCGGTATCGACCCTCGGTCCCCCGACGCAACCAGCGGCAACCAGGCAAAGGAAAAGAAGCCCTCCAGACGGCAAGTCGATGCGGCGCTGTCCCATACCCGTGGCCTGTGTCAGGCCGCCGCTTCCAGCGCCACCATCTCCACGCCCGGCAGCTTGCATTCGGCCACGACCTGGGCCACGGCATCGATCGCCGCGCGCCGCGTAAAACTCTTGCGCCAGACGATGACCACGCGGCGCGACGGCGCCGGGTGGGCGAAGGGAACGTAGGTCAGCAGGCCGTTGGGATCGTGCATGTCGGCCACCGAGGCGCGCGGCAGCACGGTCAGGCCGATCCCGCTTGCCACCATGTGACGGATGGTTTCCAGCGACGAGCCTTCGAAGGTGCGCTGCATGCCGTTGCCGGGCGACGAATAGCGCGCCATTTCCGGACACACTTCCAGCACCTGGTCGCGGAAGCAGTGGCCGGCGCCCAGCAGCAGCATGGTTTCCAGTTTCAGGTCGTCGGCCGGGATTTCCTTGCGCCTGGCCCAGGGGTGCGAGCGCGGCATCGCGACCACGAAGGGTTCGTCGTACAGGGTCTGCATCGCCATGCCGTGTTCCGGCAGCGGCAGTGCCACGATGGCGGCGTCGAGCTCGCCCTGGCGCAGCAGTTCCAGCAGCTTGTGGGTGTAGTTCTCCTGCAGCACCAGCGGCATCTGCGGCACCGAGTCGATCAGGCGCTTGACCAGGGGCGGCAGCAGGTAGGGGCCGATGGTGTAGATCACGCCCAGGCGCAGGGGACCGGCCAGCGGGTCCTTGTTCTGCTTGGCCAGTTCCTTGATGGCCGCGGTCTGCTCCAGCACCCGTTCGGCCTGGGCCACGATCTGGGCGCCCAACGGGGTCACCGAGACTTCCGAGCCGCCGCGCTCGAACAGGGTCACCCCGAGCTCGTCCTCGAGCTTCTTGATCGCGACGGAGAGGGTGGGCTGGGCGACGAAGCAGGCTTCGGCGGCATGGCCGAAGTGTTTGGCGCGTGCGACGGCGACGATGTATTTCAGCTCGGTCAGTGTCATAGGTTCCTTGCCCAGGAGTCCAAGGCCGCAATGCCGTTTATCCTGACACAATGTTGGCTTTTAGTCAGCCATGATTTCATATTCTATCGAAATCAAGGCAAGGGCATCCTGAGACCCGATACTTCGTCTATATAATTGCCGGGCAGGATGTTTGCCTGCGTTCTTGCGAGGTACCCATGTCGTCGACCTTCGGCCCGGCGGAAGCCCAGGCCTATATCCACAAGCTGCTGACGGTGATGCACCACCAGGGCGGCTCCGACCTGTTCATTTCCAGCGATTTCCCGCCCAGCATGAAGCACCAGGGCGCGATGAAGCCGCTCAGCCAGCAGCGCCTGTCCGGCGAAGTGACGCGCGCGCTGGCCCTGTCCCTCATGAACGAGCGTCAGCGCGCCGAATTCGAGGCCGAGATGGAATGCAATTTCGCCATCTCGCTGCCCGGCGTGTGCCGCTTCCGCGTCAACGTCTTCGTGCAGCAGCAGAGCGTGGGCATGGTGGTGCGCACCATCGCCTCAGAAATCCCGAACTTCGAGAAGCTCGACCTGCCCGAGGTGCTGAAGGACGTGGTGATGACCAAGCGCGGCCTGGTGCTGGTGGTCGGCGGCACCGGATCCGGCAAGTCCACCACCCTGGCGGCCATGATCGACTACCGCAACAGCAATTCGGCTGGCCACATCATCACGGTGGAAGACCCGGTCGAGTACGTCCACAAGAACAAGAACTGCCTGGTCACCCACCGCGAAGTGGGCGTGGACACCCATTCCTGGCACAACGCCCTCAAGAACACGCTGCGCCAGGCGCCGGACGTGATCCTGATCGGCGAGATCCGCGACACCGAGACCATGGAGCACGCGATCGCCTTCGCCGAGACCGGCCACCTGTGCCTGGGCACCCTGCACGCGAACAACGCCAACCAGACCCTGGACCGCATCATCAACTTCTTCCCGGAAGAGCGCCGCAACCAGCTCCTGATGGACCTGTCGTCCAATTTGCGCGCGGTGGTGTCGCAGCGCCTGGTCCGGACGGAAGACGGCAAGGGCCGCAAGGCGGCCATCGAGATCCTGCTCAACACGCCGACCATCGGCGAGATGATCCTGAAGGGGAACTTCCAGAACATCAAGGAGATCATGCACAAGTCGCGGGAACTCGGCATGTGTACCTTCGACCAGGCCTTGTACGAGCTGTATAACAAGGGCTACATCAGCTACGACGAAGCGATCCGCAACGCCGACTCGGCCAACGGCCTGCGCCTGCAGATCAAGCTGTCGGGCGAGCGCAAGGGCCCGGATGGCGGCGCCGGCAAGGCGACCGAGCTGTCGATGGCGATCGAGGAAGAACCGCAAGACGACGCACCCACCACCTAAAAGAACTCCATGCCTGCATTCGAAAACAAGATCTGCACGCGCGCCGAGCTGGCGCAGCGTATCGCGCAACTGCCGAAACCCGTGGTGCTGACCAACGGGGTGTTCGACATCCTGCACCGCGGCCACGTGACTTACCTGGCGCAGGCGCGCGAATTGGGGGCGTCGCTGGTGGTCGCGGCCAACACCGACGCCTCGGTCAAGCGCCTGGGCAAGGGCGACGACCGCCCGCACAATACGCTGGCCGACCGCATGGCGGTGCTGGCCGCGCTGGAATCGGTCAGCCTGGTGGTGGACTTCGACGAGGACACCGCGCTCGAAGTCGTCATGGAGGCGAAACCCGAGATCTACGCCAAGGGCGGCGACTACGACATGACCAGGATTCCGGAAGGGCAGGCCGTGCTGGCCTACGGCGGTCGCGCGGTGGCCATCGATTTCGAGCATGACCGCTCGACTACCAAGCTGGTGGCCAGGATCCGCGGCTAAAAGAGGTGCGCATGCTCATCGCCCAAGTCACCGACCTGCACTTGCATGCCGACGCCGCCCACCCGAACCGGGCCCGTTTCGAACGCGTGCTCGCGCACTTGCTGGCCATGTGGCCGCAGCCCGACCTCCTGGTGCTGAGCGGCGACCTGGCCGACGACGGGGCGGCCGACAGCTACCGGCATTTGCAGGCGGCGCTGGCGACCTGGCCGCATCCGGTGCGGCTGGCGCTGGGCAACCATGACGATCGCGCGGCCTTCCTGTCCGTATTCGGCCAGGACCACGCCGACGGCGGCTTCGTGCAGGGCAGGGCGCTGCATCAAGGCCTGCATATCCTCGCGCTCGACACCCTGGAAGCCGGCCGCCACGGCGGCGCATTCTGCGAAGCGCGCGCCCGCTGGCTGCGCGCGGAGCTGGACGCGATCGGCACCGCGCCGGTGCTGGTCTTCCTGCACCATCCGCCCGCCGACGTCGGCATTTCCTGGATCGATCCTGGACCGCGCCAGGACTGGATCGCGCGCCTCGACACCGCCCTGCAGGGCGCGAACGTGGTGGCCATCTGCAGCGGCCACGTGCACGTCAGCGCGAGCCTGCGCTGGCGCGGGCGGGCGGTGCTGACCTGTACTGCGTCTTCCTCCGACCTGAGCCTGGCCTTCGCTCCGATGGATGCAAGCCGGCCGGATGGCCGGCCGCTGGTGGAGCAGGGCGAGCCCGCCTTTGCCCTGCACCGCTGGCAGGACGGCGAGCTGGCGACCCTCTTCGGCCGCGTGCCGCAGCGCGTGGTAGCGCACTGGAACGATGCCAGCCGCCAGGTGGTGGGCGAGATGCTGGGCGAATCCCGGAGGGGTTAGAGCGGCCGCGCCGCCCGGCTGTCGGCGAAGGACCGCGGCAGGGCGCCGATCTGCTGCAGCACCCCGAGCCGGTCCACCTGCACCCAGGCGCGCACCAGGAGGCCGTCGCGCAATTGGTAGATCACGTTTCCTTCCTGGGTGACCAGCGCGTGGGTCGGCGCCATGCCGGCGAAGCGCCCGTCGTGCGGAGCGCGGAAAGTCCAGCGCACCGCGACCCGGTCGTCTTCGGCGATCACGTCGTGCAGCTCGAAGCGCACGCCCGGAAAGCCCGTCAGCACGATCTCGATCGAAGCGCGAAATTCCAGCGGCCCGCGTTCGCCGCGCGGTCCCGTGAAATCGGGCGCGACCAGCGCCTGCAGGGCGTCCAGCGCGCGTGCGTTGATGTGTTCGTACAGGGTGCGCACCCGCTTCTTGTTGTAGGCGGCGGTGCTCAAGGCTGCGGTCATGGTTCCTCCTCTTGTCAATCGGTGCAGCCGAGTGTAAAACCTCAAGTTAACTTGAGGTCAAGGGGAAATCATGGCGAAACTCGATCCGGCCGAGATCGGAAAACAGCTGACGGTGGGCGAGGTGGCGCGGCGCAGCGGCGTGCCGGTGTCGACCCTGCATTTTTACGAAACCAAGGGCCTGATCCGCAGCGTGCGCAGCAGCGGCCAGCAGCGCCGCTACGGGCGCGACGTGCTGCGCCGGGTGGCGGTGATCAAGGTGGCCCAGCGCATCGGCATCCCGCTGGCCTCGATCGCCGCGGCGCTGGCCTCGCTGCCGGACAGCCGCACCCCGACCGCCGCCGACTGGGCCCGCCTGTCGCGCCTGTGGCGCGGCGAACTGGACGCGCGCATCGCCCAGCTCACCCGCCTGCGCGACCAGCTCGACGACTGCATCGGCTGCGGCTGCCTGTCGATCGAGGCCTGCCGGCTGCGCAATCCGCTCGATGCGCTGTCCGACCAGGGTAGCGGGCCGCAGTTGCTGTAATGCTTGCACTGCCGAATGGCTGTGTTAGCATGAAGCCATGACGCGCGTACCGACACCCTTCCTGTCGATTATTGCCACCATTCCAGCAATGGTGGGTTAGCGCGTTTTTCAATACTTTCGCAACCTGCCAAGAGGCAGGTTTGCGCGGTGACTGTCTCCTGGCCCATTCAAGGAGCAGTCCATGTCGAACCACCCCCTCACACAACTCATCCGCGCAGCCGACGCCGCCATCACGGCCGAAGACTACGATACCTTGATGGAATTCTACGCCGATGACGCCACGCTGGTGGTCAAGCCCGGCTTGTCCGTCACCGGCAAGGACGCCATCCGCAAGGCCTTCGTCGCGATCGCGGAACACGTGGCGCACAGCCTGGTCGTGAAACAGGGCCGGATGCAGGTGATCGAAGGGGGCGGCACCGCCCTGGTCATCATGGAGTCGGTGCTGGCATACAGCGTCGGCGGCGAGCCGGTGGCGTTGACGCGGCGTGCCACCTACGTGTTCCGGCAGGAGGAGAGCAGGCGCTGGGTCTGCACTGTCGACAATTCCTACGGCACTGATCTGCTCGCCGGCGCGGACCTGCCGACGTCCTGATCCACGCCCGGATGGGTTCCTCCATCATTTTTCGTGGCAATATTGCCAAACATTAAAAATAAGGAGGAGCCATGTTTGTACGATTCCTGGGAGGCGCCGTCCTGGCGCTGGCCGCCGCCGCCGCCGCGGCCGCCCCGCCGGTCGCCCGCGTCGAGCCCGTCACCGACACCCACTTCGGCGAAAAGGTGGTGGACCGCTACCGCTGGATGGAGAACGACAAGGACCCGGACTGGCTGCCTTTCCTGAAGAACCAGAACGCCTACACGCGCTCGGTGCTCGACACCCTGCCGCTGCGCAGCGAGCTGCTGGCGCGCATCCAGCAGCTCTCGGGCGACGTCACCTCGGTGAGCAGCCTCCAGCGCGCCGGCAGCCGCACCTTCTACCAGCAGCGCCCGGCCGGCAGCAACAACTTCAAGCTGTTCGTGCAGGAAGGCGGCAAGACCCGCCTGCTGGTCGACCCGACCACGCTCGACACCGCCACCAGCCACTATTCGCTGGACTGGTGGAGCGCGTCGCCCGACGGCAGCAAGCTGGCCTACGGCTTGTCGAAGGACGGCAGCGAGGATTCGGTGCTGCAGGTGATGGACCTGGCCAGCGGCGCGGTCCTGCCCGAGCGCATCGCGAACACCCAGAACGCCACCCCGAGCTGGCTGGAAGACAGCTCCGGCTTCTTCTACAACCAGCTCACCGGCAAGGTGAACACGCCGCAGCGCTACCTGGACTCGCGCGTGCGCTTCCACCGCCTGGGCGAGGATCCTGCCAAGGACCGCATCGTCATGGCGCGCGGTGCCGACCGCGCCGTCCGGTTCGAGAGCAACCAGATGCCCTTCGTGTTCGCCACCCCGCACTCGCGCCACGCGGTGCTGGTGCTGGCCGACGTGCGCCAGGAACAGCGCATCCTGGTCGCGCCGCTGCAGGACGTGCTCAAGGGCAAGGCGCGCTGGACCGCGGTGGCCGATTTCGAGGATGAAGTCACCGGCGCCGAACTGCACGGCGACGAGCTCTACCTGCTGTCCACCTTCAGGCATCCGCGCGGCCGCATCCTGAAGGTCAGCGCGCAGTCGCCGTCCGTGAAGAGCGCGCGCGAGATCGTGGCCGAATCGAACCTGGTGTTGCAGAGCATGACCCGCGCCAGTGACGGCATCTATGTGCGCGCGATGGACGGCGGCATCGGCCGTGTGCTGCGCCTCGATGCGGGCGGCAAGCTGACCAGTATCGCGCTGCCGTTCGACGGCACGGTGCCGACCCTGGCCGCCGATCCGAACCTGCCCGGCGCGCTGATGCTGCTGTCCGGCTGGCTCAACCCGAGCGGCGTGTGGAGCATCGATGCGAGCGGCAAGGTGGCGGATACCGGCCTCGCGCCCAAGCCGGCCATCGACACCAGTCCGTATACCACCGAGCGCCGCTTCGCCAGCGCGAAGGACGGCACCAGAATTCCGTACAGCCTGGTCTACCGCAAGGGCCTCAAGAAGGACGGCAAGAACCCGGCCTTCGTCTCGGCCTACGGCAGCTACGGCGCGGCGGCCTACACCCCGTCCTTTGTAAATCGCGCGCTGGCCCTGATCGACCAGGGCGCGATCGTCGGCTTCGCCAACGTGCGCGGCGGCGGCGAATACGGGCGCGATTGGCACCGCGCCGGCCAGCTGGAGAACAAGCCGAACACCTGGCGCGACCTGATCGCGGTGGTCGAGGACATGCACAAGGGAGGCTATACCGCGCCGGCCCACACCGCCATCGGCGGCCGCTCGGCCGGCGGCATCCCGACCGGCATGGCGCTGACCGAGCGGCCGGACCTGTTCGCGGCCGTGGTGTCGGGCGTGGGCTGGCACAATCCGCTGCGCTACGTGGCCGAGCAGAACGGCTACGGCGAGGAAGCGGAGTGGGGCGCGATCCGCGACCAGGCCGGGTTCAAGGCCTTGAAGAGCATCGACAGCTATCAGGCGGTAAAGGATGGGGTCAAGTATCCGGCCGTGCTGCTCACCACCGGCGTGACCGACCCGCGCGTGGCGCCCTTCCATCCGGCCAAGATGGCGGCCCGCCTGCAGGCGGCGAGCAGCAGTGGCAAGCCGGTGCTGCTGCGGGTCGACTTCGACGCCGGCCACGGCATGGGCTCGACCCGCGCCCAGCAGGATGCGGAGGCGGCCGATACCTATGCCTTCATCTTGGCCCAGACCAGGGGGAAATAAAGTGCGGTGAACCGGAAAATTTCCGCTTTGTTCACGTAATGAACCGATATTGAGTGAAGAATGACCCGTGCGCGCGGGTCATTGCATGATAATTCCCGGGATAGCATGGCCGTCGTGCCGGTCATGAACCGCTTTCAACAACTGACCCGGAGAACATCATGCATGTGCGCGATTTTTTGAAGCTGGGACTGGCAGTCCTGGTCTTGTCTGCATCGCTGGCTGGATGCGGAAACGATCATGACGAAACGGTGCTTCCGGCACCGAAGAACCTGGCGCAAGTGGCGAGCGACCAGGGCTTCACGGCCCTGGGCGCGGCGGTGGCCAAGGCCGGCATCGCCAATACGCTGACGGATCCGAATGCCCAGCTGACGGTGTTCGCGCCGACCGACGCGGCATTCAATGCCCTCGCCACGCGCCTTGGCTTTGCCGACGCCACGGCCATGGTCAACGCGCTGCCGGCGACCGCCCTGCAGAGCATCCTCACCTACCACGTGCTGCCGGCGCGCCGTGCGTCGGGCGACCTGAACGCGGCCGGAACGTCCCAGGCCACGGCCTACACCTATGCGGGTGCGCCGGCGCGGCTGACTTTTGACTTCAGCAACGGCGTCCGGGTCACCGATGCCGCCCTGACGACCGCCACCGTCACAAGCGCCAACGTCACCGCCAGCAACGGCGTGATTCACGTGGTCGACAAGGTGCTGGTGCCGCCAGGCGTACTGAACGTGGTCCAGATGGCCCAGGCCAATCCCCAGTTCAGCTCGCTTGTTAGCGCCGTGGTCGCCGCCAACCTGCAAGGCACGCTGGCCGGCGCCGGCCCGTTCACCGTGTTCGCACCGACCAATGCAGCCTTCGCCGCCGCGCCGCAGGGCCTCACTCCGGCACAGTTGCGCACCGTGCTGACCTACCACGTGGTCAGCGGCCAGGTGCTGTCGACCCAGATCCCGTTCGGCCAGCCGGTTGCCACGGTGGCGGGCCAGAACATCGTGATCAACAGCGGCACCCCGCCCACGATCCGCGACACCACCGCGGTGACGGCCAGGATCACGGCTGTCGACGTGCGCGCCAGCAATGGCGTCATCCACGTCGTCGACAAGGTGCTGATCCCGCGCCTGTAATTCGGCTAGCCGCGCCCAGTCCGCCTGCGCGCACGCCAGGTGAGGCCGGCCAACCCGGCCGCCAGCATCGCCCAGGTGTGCGGCTCGGGCGCCTGCGACAGCATCGTCAGGCGCGTGTCGCTGGTCCAGTACAGGTGGCGCTCGGTGGTCGTGTTGGGATTGAACTCGTAGGCGTAGTGCTGGTCGCCGGTGGTGATCAGGCGGCCGCCGCCGACCCAGCCTTCCGGGTCCTGGCCATAGCTGCCGACGCTGAAGTGCAGGCCGGCGTCCGGCGAGAACGAGAAGCTGGTGGCGCCGCACTGGTAATAATCGTTGCTGCCGGCGGCGCAGGCGACGTAGTCGAGTTCGCCAACGACGAGCGAGAGCAGTTCGTCCTTTTCCAGCAAGCCATCGTGGTCGAGGTCGCTGCCCTGGAAGGAACCGGCGATGACTTCATCGGGCAGGAAGGTGTTCGACACGCTGTCGAAGAAGCCGTTGAAGGAAAAACCCCAGGAAATAGTGTTGCTGGGGCCAGCTTGGGCGACGTCCGCGTAGGCGGCGGTGCAGCACAAGAGCAGGACGCCGGTGGAAACTAACTTCTTCATGTAAAACCTCGAGCAAAACAGGGGCGCCGATCGACACGTGACCAGCCTACTCCTGTTCGCCCGCTACCGTCGCGCTCACTTGCAAATGTTTTCACATTGTGTCGTGACTGCGCGACAATAAGTAACATTGCTGCCGGGAACGCCTCAAGTCCCGCCCAGGTATCCGTTCTGGCGCCAGGCTTCGTAGACCACCACCGCCACCGTGTTGGACAGGTTCAGGCTGCGGTTGTCCGGTCGCATCGGCAGACGGATGCGCTGGCTTGGCGGGAAACTTTCGCGCAGGGCGGGGTCGAGCCCGCGCGATTCGGCGCCGAACACGAACACGTCGCCCGGCCGGAAGCTGGCCTGGGCGAAGGGAGAAGAGCCATGGGTGGTCAGCGCGAACATGCGCGCCGGGTCCGGCTGGGCGTCGGCCAGGAACGCCTCCCAGTTCTTGTGCACCCGCATGCTCGCATAGTCATGGTAGTCCAGACCGGCGCGGCGCATCTTGGCGTCGTCGAGCGGAAAGCCGAGCGGCTCGACCAGGTGCAGTTGCACGCCGGTATTGGCGCACAGGCGGATGACGTTGCCGGTATTCGGCGGGATTTCCGGTTCGATCAGGACGACGTGGAACAAGCTGTTCTCCTTCTTCAGATTTCAGTGGGGCGGCGTGCGGGCGAACACCAGGTTCGTCACGCGCGTCGCGCCGGCACGCTTGAGCACGCCGGCAAGTTCATCGAGTGTATGGCCGCTGGTCATGACGTCGTCGACCACGCCCACGTGCCGCCCGTCCAGGTCCGGCGCATCGTCGGCCAGCGCAAAGGCGCCGCGCACGTTGCTGCGCCGTTCGCCGGGCGCGACGCCGGACTGGGCTGGCGTATCGCGTGCCCGCAGCAAGAGCCGCGGCGCGAGCGGGACGCCGAGCGCGGCCGACAGCGGCCGGGCCACCTCGAGCGCCTGGTTGTAGCCGCGCTCGACCAGGCGGCGCGATCCCAGCGGCACCGGGCACAGCAGGTCAGGCAAGGCGCCGGCCGGCACGGCCGCATGCAGGCGCCGCGCCATCCACGGCGCCAGCGCCAGGCGGGCGCCGAATTTCAGCTGCAGCACCAGGCCGTCGACCGGGGCGGCGTAGTCGCAGGCGGCCACCGTGGCGTCAAAGGCCGGCGGGGCGGCCAGGCAGGCGCCGCAGCGGCGTCCACCGTCCTGGCTTCCGACCGGATTGGCGCAGCAAGTGCAGCGCACTTGCGGACAGCGGCTGCGGCCGTCCGCCACATAGGCCGCCGTGCAGGCCGGGCAGACCGGCTCACGGGCGAGCGCGCCGCACAGCACGCAGCTGGACGGCAGCAAGGCATCGCCAAGGAGCGCACCGAGGCGCGACAGGTAAGAGAGCAGGGGCATCGGCTTCATCCGGCGCAACCATGTACACTCCCGCCATTATCTCATTTGTCCGATTCTCCACCATGGCTTCACCGCAACCTTCCCGGATAAGCGCGCCGATCGACCAGGCCCGCGTCCTGTCCCTGTTCTCCCGGCCCGCGCGCATCAACCCGTCCGACTTCCTGCGCCGCGAGGTGGCCCAGCGCATGCACGAGCGCCTGCAATTGGTCAAGATCGCGCCGAAACAGGTGCTCGACGCCGGGTGCGGCGCCGGCCCCGACCTGGCCCTGCTGCAGAAAACCTACCCGGCCGCCCAGATCCTCGGCATCGACGCCGTGCCCGCGATGGCCGCCAGTGCCAGGGCCCCGGCCCCGAGCACCCGGTCGCTCAACCAGATGCTCAGCCGTCTGCTGCCGGCCAAGGCCGGCGTCGACATCGTGTGCGGCGACTTCGGAAACCTGCCGTTTGGCGCGAACTCGCTCGATTTGCTGTGGTCGAACCTGGCGCTGCACTGGCATCCGCAGCCGGACCGCGTGTTTGCCGAATGGCGCCGCGCCTTGCGGGTCGACGGCCTGCTGATGTTCTCCTGCTTCGGCCCCGACACCTTCGCCGAACTGCGCACCGCCTTTGCCGCGCTGGACGAAACGCCGCATACGCTGCCTTTCGTCGACATGCACGATTTCGGCGATCAGTTGGTGGAGGCCGGCTTTTCAACCCCGGTCATGGACATGGAACGCATCACCGTCACCTACGACAGCGCAGCCAGCCTGCTGGCGGACGTGCGCGCTTTCGGGGGCAACCCGCTGGCCACGCGCCGGCGCGGCCTGATCGGACGGGCGGCCTGGCAGCGCATGCTGGACGCTTTCGAAGCCGGGCGCCGCCCGGACGGCAAGCTCGGGTTGAGCTTCGAGGTCATTTACGGGCACGCCTTCCGTCCGGCCCCGCGTACCACGGCGGCCGGGGAGGCCATCGTACGTTTCCAGCCGCGCAAGCCCTAATTATCTGCGGCAACAGCGTTGCCCGATTTTCCTTGAATAAAAATTACTGGTTTGATTATAATCAGTGGCTATTTTTGTCGTCTGGACGAGGAAAACGCTGAAAAAAGCAGCAATCCAGGCGCAAGAATAGAAATAAATGTGAAATGAATTGCAGCATCAGCAGAGCCGCCGGCGGCGGGTAGCACGAAGCTACCGGACACGGCGTGTAGGTTTCCCCACCGTTTCCGCAGCGCAATTTCGCGGTATTGGTGTGTGCCTTTTCTGCGAATTACGTTTCGGAGCGGCGGCAGTTCGTTCATGGAGCTGCCGACCGTTGAAAATATTTTTATTTTGGGTGGTTGGGGACAACATGACATACGCATCGCGACTTGGGGCCTGGATGTTCGGCCTCGCAGCAACGGCAAGCATCCCAGCGTGGGCGGCGCCGGAGATCACGGGCCGGCCGGTGGAACACCAGTTGAACATGCAGACGCCTGTCAACGACCTCGGCACCTACATCTACGGCCTGCACAACCTGATGATGTACATCTGCCTGGCGATCTTCGTCGCGGTGTTCGGCGTCATGTTCTATTCCGTCTTCAAGCACCGCAAGTCGCTCGGCCACAAGGCCGCCACCTTCCACGAGTCCACCGCCGTCGAAATCGCGTGGACCGTCGTTCCCTTCCTGATCGTCATCGGCATGGCCTTCCCGGCCACCAAGGCCGTGATCGCCCTGAAGGACACCTCGAATGCCGATATCACCATCAAGGCCACCGGCATGCAGTGGAAATGGGGCTACGACTACCTGACCGGCGAAGGCGAGGGCATTTCCTTCCTGTCGAACCTGTCGACGCCGCGCAGCCAGATCGGCCTGCCGGGCGAAGCCCCGACCGAGAAGAAGGGCGAGAACTACCTGCTGGAAGTGGACAACGAAATGGTGGTCCCGGTCGGCAAGAAGATCCGCATGGTGCTGACCGCCAACGACGTGATCCACTCCTGGACCATCCCAGCCTTCGCCATCAAGCAGGACGCCATTCCCGGCTTCGTGCGCGACGGCTGGTTCAGGGCCGAGAAAGTCGGTGTCTACCGCGGCAACTGCGTCGAACTGTGCGGCAAGGACCACGCCTTCATGCCGATCGTCGTGCGCGTGGTGTCTGCCGAGGATTACACTGCCTGGGTCGCCGGCGAGAAAAAGAAGATGGCTGCCCTGGCCGACGACCCGAACAAGGTCTGGACCATCGACGAACTGAAGACCCGCGGCGAACAGGTCTACAACGCGAATTGCGTGGCCTGCCACCAGGCCAACGGCAAGGGCGTGCCGAACGCGTTTGCCTCGCTGGACGGCTCGCAGGTGGTGCTGGGCGCCAAGGCGCACCAGATCGAGGTGCTGCTCAACGGCCAGGACACCCCGGCCTACCCGTCGGCGATGCCGGCCTGGAAGCAGCTGTCGGACACCGAGATCGCCGCCGTGATCACCTATACCCGCAACAACTGGTCGAACAAGGCCGCGGAAAACATCGTGCAACCGGCGGAAGTGCTGGCCGCACGCAGCAAGTGATTAGCTATTTAGCTTCAGGGAAATCGACATGACTACCAGCACCATCGATCACGCACACGACGGCCACGCGCATGACCACGATCATGCGCACGATCACCCACACGGCTGGCGCCGCTGGCTGTTCGCCACCAACCACAAGGACATCGGTACCCTCTACCTGTGGTTCTCGTTCATCATGCTGCTCTCGGGCGGCGTGCTGGCGCTGATGATCCGTACCGAGCTGTACCAGCCGGGCCTGCAGTTCTTCCGTCCCGAGTTCTTCAACCAGCTGACCACCATGCACGGCCTGGTGATGGTGTTCGGCGCGATCATGCCGGCCTTCGTGGGCTTCGCCAACTGGATGATCCCGCTGCAGGTGGGCGCCTCGGACATGGCCTTCGCCCGCATGAACAACTTCTCGTTCTGGCTGCTGCCGCCGGCGGCGATCCTGCTCGCCGGGTCGTTCTTCTCGCCGGGCGGCGCCACCGCGGCCGGCTGGACCCTGTACGCGCCGCTGTCGACCCAGATGGGCCCGGGCATGGACATGGCGATCTTCGCCATGCACATCATGGGCGCCTCGTCGATCATGGGTTCGATTAACATCATCGTCACCATCCTGAACATGCGCGCGCCCGGCATGACCCTGATGAAGATGCCGATGTTCTGCTGGACCTGGCTGATCACCGCCTTCCTCCTGATCGCCGTGATGCCGGTGCTGGCAGGCGCGATCACCATGACCCTGACCGACCGCCACTTCGGCACCTCGTTCTTCAACGCGGCCGGCGGCGGCGACCCGGTGATGTACCAGCACATCTTCTGGTTCTTCGGCCACCCCGAGGTCTACATCATGATTCTGCCGGCCTTCGGCATCGTGTCGCAGATCATCCCGGCCTTCGCACGTAAACCCTTGTTCGGCTACGCCTCGATGGTGTACGCGACCGCCTCGATCGCGATCTTGTCCTTCATCGTCTGGGCCCACCACATGTTCACCACCGGCATGCCGGTGACCGCGCAGCTGTTCTTCATGTACGCCACCATGCTCATCTCCGTGCCGACCGGCGTGAAGGTGTTCAACTGGGTCGCCACCATGTGGAAGGGCTCGATGACCTTCGAGACCCCGATGCTGTTCGCGGTCGGTTTCATCTTCGTGTTCACCATGGGCGGCTTCACCGGCCTGATCCTGGCCGTGACCCCGATCGACATCATCGTCCACGATACCTATTACGTGGTGGCGCACTTCCACTACGTGCTGGTGGCGGGTTCGCTGTTCGCACTGTTCGCCGGCTTCTACTACTGGGCGCCGAAGTGGACCGGCCACATGTATCCTGAACTGCGCGGCAAGATCCACTTCTGGGCTTCCCTGATCACGTTCAACATCACCTTCTTCCCGATGCACTTCCTGGGACTGGCCGGCATGCCGCGCCGCTATGCGGACTACGCCACCCAGTTCACCGACTTCAACATGATCGTGTCGATCGGCGCCTTCGGCTTCGGTCTGTCGCAGGCTTACTTCCTGTTCGCCGTGATCCTGCCGACCATCCGCGGCGGCAAGAAGGCGGAAGCCAAGCCCTGGGAAGGCGCGGAAGGCCTGGAGTGGACCGTGCCGAGCCCGGCGCCGTTCCACACCTTCGAAACCCCGCCGCTGGTGAAGTAATCATGGACAAGGCAGCACAGAAGAAGAGCAACCTGAAGACGGCCCTGGTGCTGGCCGCGATCGCGCTGGTCTTCTTCGTCAGCATTTTTGTCAAGTTCACTTTCCTGAGTTGAGATGACGCCCATCAGCAGCCGCATTCGTCGACTGAACCGCACCACCCTGGGGAAACTCGTGGTGGTGGCGGTCCTGATGTTCGGCTTCGGCTATGCCCTGGTGCCGGTGTACCGCCAGATCTGCGAAGTGCTGGGCGTGAACGTGCTGACCCAGAAGGGCGACTTCGTCGAAGCACCGGTGAATTCCCAGGTCGACAAGTCGCGCACCATCGTCGTGGAGCTGGACGGCAACGCCCAGGGACCGTGGCGCTTCCGTCCGACCCAGAGCAGCATCTCGGTCCATCCGGGCGAACTGGTCACCGTCACTTACGAGGTCGTCAACAAGCAGGCCCGGGCGATGAAGGCGCAGGCGATTCCGAGCTACGCGCCCCAAAGCGTGACGCCGCACTTCAAGAAAGTCGAATGCTTCTGCTTCCGCGAGCAGACGCTTGCCGCCAACGAGGCGCGCCAGATGCCGGTGGTGTTCTACATCGACCCGGCGCTGCCGCGCGAGGTGAAGAACATCACCTTGTCGTACACCTTCTTCGAGATCGCCGGCGCCTTGCAGACCGCGTCGAGCGGCGCAGGCAAGGTGAAGTAAATGGAGGACAGGCCGCACCAGAGGAAAGCGAGCTTCCTGGCCACGATGAAAGCGGTGTTCTGGTCGTTCTTTGGGGTGCGCAAGCGCCGCGACTACGAACAGGACGCAGCCAACCTGAACCCGGTGCACGTGATTGTCGCCGGATTGCTCGGGGCGGCGCTGTTCATCGGCCTGCTGCTGGTGGTGGTGCGGTTCGCGGTTTCACAGTAAATAGTTCATGTTCAGCGCTACGAGAATCACCCGAAAATTCAAAGAGTAGATTGAGGAGATTAAGATGAGTTCGCCACAAACCGCGCCTTACTATTTCGTGCCAGGTCCGTCGCGCTGGCCGATGTTCGCCGGCCTGTCGCTGCTGGTAACCATGGCCGGCGCGTCGGGCTGGGTCAACAGCGCCCCATGGGGACCGGCAGTCTGCCTGGCCGGTATCCTCTCTACCCTGGTAGTGCTGTATTTCTGGTTCGGCGACGCCATCGGCGAATCCGAATCGGGCATGTACGGCCGCCGCATCGACGTGTCCTACCGCTGGTCGATGAGCTGGTTTATCTTCTCCGAAGTCATGTTCTTTGGCGCCTTCTTCGGCGCGCTGTTCTACGCCCGCTCCATCAGCATGCCCTGGCTGTCCGACCTCGACCACAAGATCCTGTGGCCCGACTTCGCGCCGACCTGGGGCAACACCGGCCCGGCCGGCGTGGTGGACAGCTTCCAGACCATGGGCCCGTTCCCGATCCCGACCATCAACACCGCGCTGCTGCTGATGTCGGGCGTGACCCTGACCATCTCGCACCACGCGCTGCGCGCCGGCCACCGCGGCAAGACCGCCTTCTGGCTGGCCGCCACCATCCTGCTGGGCGCGGTCTTCATGGGCTTCCAGGCCTATGAATACATGCACGCCTATTCGGAACTGAACCTCAAGCTGACCTCGGGCATCTACGGCTCGACCTTCTTCATGCTGACCGGTTTCCACGGTTTCCACGTGACCATGGGCGCGATCATGCTGTCGGTGGTCCTGTACCGTGTCCTCAAGGGCCACTTCACGCCGGATCACCACTTTGGCTTCGAAGGCGCGGCCTGGTACTGGCACTTCGTCGACGTCGTGTGGCTGGGGCTGTACGTGGTCGTGTACTGGCTCTAAGCTGGATCAGAGATAAGTAGGGTGGGCGGCTTTGCCGCTCACGCGTTCAACGCACGGATGAATGGACGCGCACATGGCGTTCGCACGATGTTTGAACGCGTGGGCGGGAGACCCGCCCACGCTACGTTTGTGACATGCCGGCGATCTCAGCGAATCCCGGTCGGCGCGATCCACCCCATCTTGTAGGCGCCGAGCAGGCACAGGAAGAGGGTGATCGACAGGCCCACGCGCATCGCCAGCGCGTGCACCGTGCGGTTGCTCTGGCCCTTGTCGCGCATCAGGAAGAACAGGGCCGACGCGAGGCTGGCAAGTATCAGAATGAAGGCAATGGCAACAAACAGTTTCATGGTCGGCCCGGGAAAGGTTGAGGCATCATTGTAATGCGGTTCCCCTTCCATTTTCGCCCCATTCCGTTCGTCGCCGCGCTCGTTCTTGCCGTGCTCGGCATTGCGCTCGGCAACTGGCAGCAGGGCAGGGCTGTCCAGAAGGCCGCCATCCAGGACCGGATCGCCACCCTGTCCGCCGACGCACCGGTCACACTGGGCCCCGCATCGCACTCCCTCGCCGAACTCGAATACCGCCGCGTCCGGGTTACCGGCGAATTCGTCGCCGGCTGGCCCTTGTTCCTGGCCAACCGCCCGATGGCGGGCCGCTCCGGCTACTATCTCGTGATGCCGTTTAAAATCGCCGGCTCGGACACATATGTGCTGGTGATGCGCGGCTGGCTGCCGCGCGAGGCCGAGTACGGCAAGCTGCCGGCCTTCAGCACCCCGGCGGGCGCGGTGACGATCGAAGGCATCGTCAGCGGCAGCGCCGGCCACGTGATGGACCTGGGCGCGGCCGCGCCGCTGGCGCCGCACGCGATCGTCCAGAACGTCGACCCGCAGGCGGCCGCCAGGGCCATGGGCCTGGCCTTGCTGCCCTGGTTCGTGCAGCAGACCGGCCCCAGCCAGCCGGACGACCCCTTGCTGCGCACCTGGCCCTCGCCGGCGAGCGGCATCGACAAGCACCGCGGCTACGCCTTTCAGTGGTATGCGCTGGCGGCGATGTCCGTCCTCTTTTTTGTGATAACGGGATTCCGAAGTGGTTCAAGAAAACGACACGCAGCAGACTCGACAACAGGCCCCGTCGATGCAGGCCGCAACTGATCCGGTCAAGACGCGCCGCTCCGGCCGCTGGAAACTGTTCGCGGTGCTGCTGGTGTGCGCGGCGCCGATGATCCTGTCCTACCTGACGTATTACGTCATCAAGCCGGGCGGCCGCACCAACTACGGCACCCTGATCGACCCGCGCACCCGGCCGATCCCGGCCATGCCCAGCACCACCCTGGACGGCCGCCCGGAAAAGCTCGAGCAGTACGCGGGCAAGTGGATCATGCTGAAGGTCGGCGGCGGCGCCTGCGCCAAGGCCTGCGAAGACCAGCTGTTCGCGATGCGCCAGTGGCGCCTGATGCAGGGCAAGAACATGGAGCGCATCGAACGGGTCTGGCTCGTGACCGACGACCAGCCGCTCGACACCATGACGATCCGCAAGTACGACGGCATGCACCTGCTGCGCGCGCCCGCCGGCACCGTGGGCAGCTGGCTGCCGGCCGAGCAGGGCACGCAGCCGTCCGACCACATCTACCTGATCGACCCGCTGGGCAACCTGATGATGCGCTTCCCCGCCAACCCCGACGTTCGCAAGGTCTACAAAGACATTGCTAAACTTCTTAAAGCGTCGGCCATCGGCTGAATGACCATCGCCTCGGCCGGACGCCTCCGGCCGAACACCACTGACGAACAATGCAAGCTTCTTCCCTGTTGCAACTGGGCCTGATGGGCCTGCTGGTGGCCACCTTGCCGCTGTCCATGGTCTTAATGTCTGCGGACCCCAATAAATTCCGCAAGCTGGTCTGGCTCGCCGTGTTCCTGACCTTCGACCTGATCGTGTTCGGCGGATTTACACGCCTGACCGACTCGGGCCTGGGCTGCCCCGACTGGCCGGGCTGCTACGGCATGGCCAACCCCTTCCTGGCGCACGAGCAGATCGCGGCGGCCGAAGCCATCATGCCGACCGGCCCGGTGACCGTGGTCAAGGCCTGGATCGAGATGATCCACCGCTACCTGGCGATGGGCATCGGCGTCATCATCATGGCGCTCCTGATTACGGCCATCGTCCAGTGGCGCAAGACCAGGGTGCAGGCCTTCAAGCCGGGCATCCCGCTGGCGCTGTTCGTGTTCGTCTGCATCCAGGGCGCCTTCGGCGCCTGGACCGTCACCCTCAGGCTGCAGCCGGCCATCGTCACCACCCACCTGCTGCTGGGCATGGGGCTGCTGGCCCTGCTCGCCTGGCTCGGCGGGCGCGAAGATTACCTGATGCATCCGCCGGCGCCGGCCGGGGATGACGCCACGCTGCGCCGCCTTCGCCTGCTGGCGATCCTGGCCGTCGTGATCGTCACGACCCAGATCGCGCTGGGCGGTTGGGTGAGCACCAACTACGCGACCCTGGCCTGCGACGAGTTCCCGCTGTGCGACGGCCGTGTGGTGCCGGACATGGACTTCGAGCACGGCTTCCACCCCTGGCGGGAACTGGGCAAGACAGCGGCGGGCCACTACCTGCCGTTCTCGGCGCTGGTGGCGATCCACTGGGTGCACCGCAACTTCGCCCTCGTCGTCGTCGTGGTGCTCGGTTTGCTGGCCTGGCGTGCATGGCGTCACCCCTATCTGGCGAAACACGCCCGCTGGCTGGCCCTTGTGCTGTTTGTGCAACTGCTGACCGGCATCGCCACCGTCTATCTCGACTTCCCCCTCGCCATTGCCGTAATGCATAACGCGGGGGCGGCCCTGCTAGTCCTGCTGGTGACCATGCTAAACTACCGGGTGAAGCAACAGATCGAAGTAAATCGCCTGCATTCAGCGGTGAGATGACGCCCGCGATGTACAACCTGATGCGGAGCGCGCCGCCGCCGCGTGTCGAGCCAGCCAGCACCCCATTGATGACGACCCAGACAGCCCTCCATAAACCACCGAGCCGCGTCGCCCAGTACTGGGCCCTGACCAAACCACGGGTCACGCAGCTGGCCGTGTTCTGCGCGGTGATCGGGATGTTCCTTGCAACCGACGGTTTCCCCGGGTGGCAGGCGCTGGTCGCCGGCACCGCCGGCATCTGGCTGCTGGCGGGCGCCGCCTTTGCCGTCAACTGCCTGGTGGAGGCCGAGATCGACGCGCGCATGGCGCGCACCGCCCGCCGCGCCACCGCGATGGGCGAGCTCACCAGCACCCAGACGATCATCTTCTCCGCGATCATCGGCGGCCTCGGCATGTATGTGCTGTACGCCTTCGTCAATCCGCTCACCATGTGGCTGACCTTCGTGACCTTCGTCGGTTATGCCTTCATCTATACCATGCTGCTCAAGCCGGCCACGCCGCAGAACATCGTCATCGGCGGCCTGTCGGGCGCCATGCCGCCCGCCCTGGGCTGGGCCGCGGTGGCGGGCGAGGTGCCGATGGAAGCCTGGCTGCTGGTGCTCATCATTTTTGTGTGGACCCCGCCGCACTTCTGGGTGCTGGCCATGTACCGGCGCGACGACTACGCCCGTTCCGGGCTGCCGATGCTGCCGATCACCCACGGCATGCAGTACACCGGCCTGCAGGTCTGGCTCTATACCATCGCGCTGGCCGCGACCACCTTGCTGCCCTTCGCCGTCGGCATGAGCGGCCTGATCTACCTGGCCGCCGCCGTCGCGCTCAACGCCGTATTCCTGCGCCACTCGTGGCGCGTGCACAAGCACTACAGCGACCTGGCCGCGCGCAACGCCTTTACCTGGTCCATCGTCTACCTGTCGCTGCTGTTCGCAGCACTGCTGGTCGACCATTACTTCAAGTTTTGACCATGAAAAAACTGCTGACCGCACTGATGCTGACCGTGGCGGTGCTGGGCGCCGGCTGCGACAAGCTGGCGAACAAGCCCCCGGCCTTCAACAGCACCGACATCACGGGCCTCGATTACGCCAAGGGCTTCTCGCTGACCGACCATACCGGCAAGCCACGCACCCTGCAGGACTTCAAGGGCAAGGTCGTGGTGCTGTTCTTCGGTTATACCCAGTGCCCGGACGTGTGCCCGACCACCATGGCCAAGATGGCCACCGTGATGAAGGACCTCGGCCCGTCGCGCAAGGACGTGCAGGTGTTGTTCGTCACGCTCGACCCGGAGCGCGACACCCAGGAACTGCTGGCCGCCTACGTGCCGGCCTTCGACCCGAGCTTCATCGGCCTGCGCGGCGACCTGGAAGCCACCGCGCGCACGGCCAAGGAATTCAAGGTGTTCTATACCAAGCGGCCCAGCGGCGACGACCCGAAGAACTATACGGTTGACCACATGACCGGCACCTACGTGTTCGACCGCGAGGGCAAGGTGCGCCTGTTCGTGCGCCACGAAGCCGAGCCGGGCGCGATCGCGGCCGATCTGCGCCAACTACTGTAAGTAGGGTGGGCGGATTCCGCCCACGCGGTGATACATGGCAGCGAGATCATCCGGCGCGAAAACGCAGCTGATAACGATCACCGCGTGGGCGGGAGACCCGTCCACCCTACGCCGATCCTAGACGTCTGCTGTTATGATGGTGGAAACACCATCGGATAGGGACGGCATGGAGCAACGACCAGGCAGGAACTACACCCGCATCGCCATTGTCGTCCTGCTGACGCTCGGCTGCCTCTACGTCCTCAAGCCTTTCCTGGCCGCGATCCTGTTCGCGGCCTGCGTCGTGATCTCTTCCTGGCCGGTCTACCTGCGCCTGCAGGACGCCATGCGCGGCCGCCGCACCCTGGCGGCGCTGACCATGACCCTGTCGCTCACCCTGCTCATCATCATCCCGCTGGCCATGGTCGCCTACAACCTGGCCGACGACGTCGCCGGCGGCTTCACCGAACTGCGCCACGCCATCGAACACCGCGAGCTGATGCCGCCGTCCTGGCTGCGCGAGATCCCGCTGGTGGGCGAGGCGGCGGACAGCTACCTGCGCCGGCTGGTCGCCAGCCGTGAAGAGATGCTCGCGCTGGCCCAGCGCATGCTGGAACCGGCGCGGCGCTACCTGCTGGCCGGGGGGCTGATGCTGGGCACCGGCGTGGTCCAGCTCAGCCTGGCCGCCTTCGTCAGTTTCTTCTTCTACCGCGACGGCAAGGCCCTGCTCGAGGTGGTGGCGGTGACCATGCGCCGCGTGATGGGCGAGGGCGCCGAGTCGGTGTCGAATACGGTCAGCCAGACCGTGCGCGGCGTCATGTACGGCCTGCTCGGCACCGCCCTGGCCCAGGCGCTGGTGGCCGCGATCGGCTTTGCCATCGCCGGGGTGCCGGCGGTGCCGCTGCTGTCGGTGCTGGTCTTCGTCTCTTCCCTGATCCCGGTCGGCCCGCCCATCATCTGGGGCGGCGCGGCCTTCTGGCTGTTCCTGCAACACGAGACCGGCTGGGCGATCTTCATGGTGATCTGGGGCACCTTCCTGATCAGTGGCGTCGACAACATCGTGCGCCCCATGCTGATCAGCCGCGGCAGCAGCCTGCCTTTCCTGCTCACCCTGCTGGGCGTGCTGGGCGGGGTGATCGCCTTTGGGTTCGTCGGCATGTTCATCGGCCCGACCCTGCTGGCGGTCGGCTACTCCCTGATGACGGACTGGACCGGAACTCCGGACCGGGTGATCCGACAAGATACGACCCGTTGAAGGAGCGCCTGAAAGCGCAGCGCCCCCGAAGGAGCGCTGCCATGACAACAAAATGCCGAACGGTCTCAGTTCTTGCGCGTACGGCGCCGGCTGAGGCAAATACCCGCCAGGGTAGTACCGAATAGCGCAACCGAAGCCGGCTCAGGCATCGCGGCCCGACGCTCCTCGAGCGTCAGGGTGGAATCGGCAAACGCGAAATTTCCGGTTGCTCTGCCAATCGTCACCGATAGCATGCCATCAGTATTCAGATCGGCCAGTGCGGCGGCGCCCAGAGAAAATTCAAAATAGGTACCAGCAGGCGGGTCCACGTTCAAGGTCTGGTCCGCAATATTCCCTGTAGGAATAGATTGGCCGGCGATCGTAATCGTGCCCGATTCTTCCTGCGTCATGTCGGTGAGCCGAATTTTCAGCGTGCCCGACAGGTAGTTGGTTGTGCCTAGGATGAACCCGTTGTCCAGCAAATTATGTGTGTAGGTGTATGTTGGATTGCCGTTGTTGAGTACAGTGTCCGGATTCGACACGACAGTATCGATAACGGAAGCATTTGCATGAATGGAACAGAATGCGGAAACTGCCAGAGTGCATGCGGTCAGTGCGTTGCTGATTTTCATATCATCCCCTTTTGGTTAGTGATGCACGAAATATCTCGCAATGTTTATGCCAGCTGAATAAGTCCTTGATTTTATTATGTGTATTTATTCCTAAAAATTTAATTGTAAATATTTTCGACAAAATTAAGTGACTAGAGAAAACTGTTATAAATTAATATTGATTTGAAGAATATATATTTGAATCGAATTGTATTTGTTTATGACATTTTTTGCTATATAAGAATATTGGGCCAAAGAATCCCTTCGGTTGAAGAAAAATACATTCGTGGAATTTTTAGATCAATATCAATGACACTTGGCATAGCCGCCGGGGCATTATACAATACATATATGAATCGTATATGGAGGGAAGCGTGGGTATTGTGAACATCGACGACGAAGTGCACGACCAGATCCGCAAGGCCAGCAGCGTGTCCTGCCGCTCGATCAACGCCCAGGCGGCGTTCTGGATCAAGATCGGCATGCTGTGCGAGATGAACCCGACCCTGAGCTTCAACGAGATCGTCGCGCGCGAGCTGGCGGCGGCCGGGGTCGCGCCCGAAAAGGTGAGGGTGGCGGCGGGGCTCGATGCCGTGAAGGCGGCGGCCGCATGATCAAGCGGCCCGAGGAAATCGCCCTGATGGCCGAATCGGGCCGCCTGCTGGCCCAGGTGTTCGCCTATCTCGACACGCTCGAACTGGCCGGCAGGTCGACCATGGACGTAAACGACCTGGTCGAGCGCCATATCGTCGATACGCTGGGCGCGCGCCCGGCCAGCAAGGGCCAGTACGGCTATGCCTACGCCCTGAATTCCTCGCGCAACCAGGTGGTCTGCCACGGCGTGCCGTCGAGCAGCGAGATCGTGCAGGACGGCGACATCGTCAACCTCGACATCACGCTCGAGAAGAACGGCTACATCGCCGACTCCAGCAAGACCTACCTGGTCGGCGCGGTGGCGCCTGAGGCGCAGCGCCTGGTGCGGGCGACCTACGAGGCGATGTGGAAGGGCATCCGGGCGGTGCGTCCCGGCGCCCGCCTGGGCGACGTCGGCCACGCCATCGAGCGCCATGCGCGCCGCAACGGTTACTCGGTGGTGCGCGACTACTGCGGCCACGGCATCGGCCGCGAGATGCACGAGCCGCCCCAGGTGCTGCACTGGGGCCGCCCCCAGACCGGGCTGGTGCTGCGCGAAGGGATGACCTTCACCATCGAGCCCATGCTCAACCAGGGCCGGCATGCGGTGCGCACCGAGGACGATGGCTGGACCGTGGTCACGGTCGACGGCGGCCTGTCGGCGCAGTTCGAACACACGGTGGCGGTGACGCGCAGCGGGTTCAAGGTGCTGACCTTGCGGCCGGGCGAGACGATGCCGGCCTAGCCGGTTTGGTAGGGTGGTCGGCTAAGCCGACCACCCTACGAACTTCAGCCCGACGCGCCCGGTCCCAGCACGCTGCGCAGCCGCTCGAAATCGATCGGCTTGGTGAGATGGTGGTCGAAGCCAGCATCGAAGGCGCGCTGGCGATCCTTCTCTTGCCCCCAGCCGGTGGCGGCGATCAGGCGCATGCGCCGGCCTGCGTCGGTTTCGCGCAGGCGCCGCGCCAGTTCGTAGCCGTTCAGGTCGGGCAGGCCGATGTCGAGCAGGGCCACTTCCGGCGCGAAGTCGCGCGCCACCGCCAGCGCCGCCGTAGCGCTGTGGGCGGTGCGCACTTCGCAGCCGAACAGTTCCAGTGCCATCAGCAGCATCTCGGCGGCGTCGGCATTGTCGTCCACCACCAGGATGCGGGCCGGGGCCGGCATCGGCGCCGGCGTCGGCGCGCGTCGCTCGGCTCCCTCGGCCAGCGCCAGGCGCACCGTGAAGCAGCTGCCCTGGCCTTCGCCCTCGCTGTGGGCCGCGATGGTCCCGCCGTGCAGCTCGACGATGCCGCGCACCAGCGACAGCCCGATGCCCAGGCCGCCCTGGGCGCGTTCGAGCGCCGGTTCCAGCTGCGAGAACATGTCGAACACGGTCGCCAGCGCATGCGCCGGCAGGCCGATGCCGTTGTCGCGCACCGCCAGCACCGCCATGCCGTCCTCGACGGCCAGCGACAGCACGATCCGCCCGCCGTCCGGCGTGTACTTGGCCGCATTGGTCAACAGGTTGACGATGACCTGGTTGATGCGCGTGGGGTCGGCGTCCACGATGACCGGATGCGGCGGCAGCTCGAGCGCCAGTCCATGGCGCCCCTGCTCCATCAGGCCGGCGGTGTCGCACACGGCGGCGCGGGACAGCGCCGCCAGGTCGACGGCTTCGCGCCGCAGCTCCATCTTGTCCTGGGTAATCCGCGAGACTTCCATCAGGTCGTCGACCAGGTGGGTCAGGTGGTGCAGCTGGCGGTCGAATACGGACAGCACGCGCGCGTTGGTCGCCTCGGCGGCCTGGGCATGCCGCATCACCTCGAGCGCGCTGCGCAAGGGTGCGAGGGGGTTGCGCAGCTCATGCGAGAGCGTGGCCAGGAATTCGTCCTTGCGCCGGTCGGCCTCGGACAGGGCGGCGTTCAGTGCCTGCAGTTTGAGTTCGGCGCCGCGGCGCGCTTCCAGCGCTTCTTCGGCGGCGCGGCGAGCGTTGCGCAGTTCGCGCTCATAGGACTGGCGCTCGGTGGCCATGAACAGGGCCCACTGGTCGCGCGCCTCGCCGCGGCTTCCATCGCCCTCGCGCCGGCGCACCACGTTGACCAGCATCGGCAGGCGGGTGCCGTCGCGGTGGCGCAGGTCGATCTGCAGCTCGGCCACCGAGCCGCGTCCTTGCAGCACCGGCACGCAGTGGGTGTGGTGGAACAGGCGTGCGCCCACCGTCATCAGCTCGTGGATGCGCACGATGCCGGTCAGCTCGTCGGGTGCGAAGCCGAGCCAGGCGCAGGCGGTGCCGTTGGCGCGCAACACCAGGCCGTCGATATCGGTCAGCAGCAGGCCGCAGGGCGCCTGCTCGTACAGCAGGTCGGCGGCGCGGATGGCGCCGCCCTGGCCGGGCAGGTGTAGGTTATTGCGGACTTGCACGGTCATTGTCGCTCCCTGTGCTGGGACTGCAGAAGTGCAACCGCCGGGACATCCCGTCACATACAAGTATGCGACAGGAATATTGCAAGCGCAACAACTAATTGTCGTGATGTGGCTGGAAAGGTTTCAATCGTGTTCGTCGTCGCCTTCGCCGCGCACCTGCTTCGGATACACCTTCACCAGGAGGATGCGCGGCCCGTTCATCTTCTTGACCACCACGTCGAAATGCGGGAAGCCGATGCGCTGTCCCTGCTTGGGAATGTCGCCCAGCTTGGCCATCAGGAGGCCGCCGACCGACTCGACGTCGTCCAGGCCCATCTCTTCGTTGTCGATGTCGATCCCGAGCAGGCGCTCGAGCGAGAAGATCGGCAGGCTGGCCTTGCCGATATACGTGCCGTCCGGCTGCGACATCCAGTCGTTCTCGTTCATGCGGAACTCGTCGCGGATCTCGCCCACCATCGCGCCCAGCAGGTTGTCGAGGGTGATGAAGCCGACCGGGCGCTTGCCCTTTTCGCCGATCAGGGCGAAGTGCGGGGCGCCGCTGCGGAAGCGCCGGAAGATGTCCTGGGCCGGGGTGCGCGCCGAGATCGTCTCCACCGGACGCAGGTGCTGGGTCAGGTCGGTGATGGTGCGGCCGGCCTGCTGGGCGAAGAACAGGTCCTTCAGGTGGATCACGCCCAGCACTTCCTCGCCTTCCTCGTCGAAGTAGGGGTAGCGCGAGAAGCGGTTGCGGCGCACCGTCTCCATGTTTTCCTCGAGCGAACGGCTGGCGTACAGCGCGCTGACCTCGTTGATCGGGCGCATCAGGTCGGACACGGCCAGCTGGCTGAAGTCGAGCGACTGGGCCAGGATGTTGCGTTCGTCGTTGGTGAACTTCTCGCCCGGCGTGCTGGTGCGCAGGATCATCTTCAGCTCGTCGGTCGAATAATGGGTTTCGTGGCTGCCGCTGCCGGCCAGGCCGGCGATGCGCAGCACCATGTTGGCGCTGGCGTTGAGCAGCCAGATGGCCGGATACATGGCCCAGTAAAAAGCGTACAGCGGGATGGCGCACCACAGCGCCACCACCTCGGGAATGCGGATCGCCAGCGACTTGGGCGCCAGTTCGCCGACCACGATGTGCAGGAACGAGATCACCGAGAAGGCGACCACGAAGGACACGCCATGGATCAGTTCGGGCGAGGTGACGCCGAGCACGGCGAACACCGGTTCGAGCAGGCTGGCGAAGGCCGGTTCCCCGACCCAGCCCAGGCCGAGCGAGGCGAGGGTGATGCCGAGCTGGCAGGCCGAGAGGTAGGCGTCGAGCTTGTCGTGGACCTTGCCGAGGATGCGTCCGCGCAGGCCGGTGGTCTTGGCGATGGCGCGCACGCGGGTCTTGCGCAACGTGACGATACTGAATTCAGCGGCCACGTAGAAGCCGTTCAGCGCCACCAGGAACAGGGCGAGAACGACGAATAAAAAGTTTTCCATTGAAGAGATTTAGTTAAAAAATGGCAATAGCCGACACCAATTGTACCGCTCCTACCTCTCTACGTGCCTGCGAGCACCCCCTTGTGGACGGCCGACAGGATGGCTTCCACGGCCGGATGCTTGATCTTGCGCTCGTTCGACACGGCATAGAAGTGCTCGCGCACCTGGGGCACCCGTCCGACCAGCCGCGCGCCGAACTGTTCCTCGATGTCGTGGACCAGGGCCGACGGCGCGAAGAACAGGCCGAGTCCGCGCCGCCCGAAGGTACTGAGCAGGGCGTTGTCCTCGAATTCGCCGACCACGTCGGGACGGACCCCGCTCAGCTCGAACCACTCGTCGATCTTGCCGCGCAGGGCATTATTCCTCGTCGGCAGCAGGAAGGGCGCGCCATTCAGTGAGCGCGGGAAGTCGCCGCCCCACACCTGAACCAGGGCCGGGGCGCCGGCCACGATGGTCTCGCTGTCCGAGAGCAGGTGGCTGAACACGCGCAAGGTGGTGCCCGAACGCACCGCGCGGTCGGTCAGCACCACGTCCAGCTTGTGCAGGGCCAGGTCGGCCAGCAGCTCGTCGAATTCCCCTTCGTAGCACACCAGGCGCACCGGGCGCGGCAGTTGCGTCGCGATCTCCAGCAGGCGGTAGGCGGTCAGCTTGGGCAGCGAATCGGAAATCCCGACCGTCAGGCGGGTGCGTGCGCTGTCGGACTCCGCCATCGCCTCCTGCATCTGCTCTCCCAGAAGGAAGATCTGGTCGGCATAAGACAAGGCAAGGCGCCCGGCTTCGGTGAGATTCAAGCGCCGGCCCTGCTGGGCGAACAGGGCCTTGCCCATGCTTTGCTCGAGCTGGGCCAGCTGGGTGCTGACGGTCTGGATCGCCAGGCCCAGGCGCTCGGCGGCGCGCGTGATCGAGCCTTCCTTGGCGACGACCCAGAAGTAGTACAGGTGGCGGAAATTCGGCGGGCTGTGGTTCATCTCTTCCGTTTTTATGAAGTAATTCTTCGATTATCTTCGCTTTTTCAAGATGTGCGCAAGCCTCATACTGCGTCTGTCGGTTCAACAACGTGAAGGAGCCGGCATTCACAAACAAGGGGAAACAACAACATGAAGCACTTTACGTGGTCATTCGTCGTGACCGCCGTCTGCCTTGCGCTGGCAGGCTGGTGGGGATACGACCATGGCGGCCTCTCGGGCGCGCTGACGGCGGTCGGCGTGGCGGCCATCCTGTCCGTGATGGAAGTTTCACTGTCCTTCGACAACGCGGTGGTCAACGCCTCGGTGCTGAAGGGCTGGAACGAGTTCTGGCTCAAGCTGTTCCTGGGCCTGGGCATGATCATCGCCGTGTTCGGCATGCGCCTGGTGTTCCCGCTGGTGATCGTCGCGGTGGCGGCCGATCTGGGCATGACGGAAGTCTGGAACCTGGCGCTGACCGATCCCAAGGCGTTCTCGTCGCACCTGACCAACCACCACGCGGAAGTGGCGGCCTTCGGCGGCATGTTCCTGCTGCTGGTCTTCCTGAACTTCCTGCTGGACGATGAGAAGGAAGTGCACTGGCTCGGCAACATCGAGCGCAAGCTCGGTTCGCTCGGCAAGGTGTCCTCGATCTCGGTGCTGGTGGCCCTTGGCGCGCTGATGTTCGCGACCGGCTATGTGGCGGAAGGCCAGAAGATGGTCGTGCTGATGGCGGGCCTGTGGGGCATCCTGGTCTACATCGGCGTCGACATGATCTCCAGCCTGCTCGAAAAGAGCGAGTCGGATGCGAGCAGCGGCGTGGGCAACATGGTCAAGACCGGCGGTATCGGCGGCTTCCTGTACCTGGAAGTGCTCGATGCATCGTTCAGCTTCGACGGCGTGATCGGCGCGTTTGCGATCACCACCGACGTCGTGATCATCATGCTGGGCCTGGCGATCGGCGCGATGTTCGTGCGTTCGATGACGGTCTACCTGGTGCGCCAGGGCACGCTCGACGAGTACGTCTACCTGGAGCACGGCGCGCACTACGCGATCGGTATCCTGGCCGTGATCATGCTGCTCAGTATGCACATGCACGTGCCCGAGCTGGTGACCGGCGGCGTGGGCGTGGCCTTCATCCTGGCCTCGCTGTGGAGCTCGATCCGGTACAAGAAGAAGCACGCGGCAGTAGAAGCTTGACGGTAGCGTGGGCGGGTCTCCCGCCCACGCGGTGATAGTTAGGAATTGCACTGAAGCGAACGCTGTTTGAACGCGTGGGCAGGAAACCTGCCCACCCTACGAACAGCGATTGCAACGAACCGCACGGGGAGCGGCAGAACACCAGCTCCTCATGCGTCATACCCCCGGTGTTCAAGCAGTAACTTTAAGGAGAGTCACAATCATGGCAATCAGTCTGCAAAAAGGCGGCAACGTCAACCTCTCGAAAGAAGCGCCCGGCCTCGTCAACCTGAAGGTCGGCCTGGGCTGGGATACCCGCGCCACCGACGGCGCCGGCTTCGACCTCGACGGCGCGGTGTTCCTGCTCGATGCGCAGGGCAAGGTGCGTTCGGATAGCGACTTCATCTTCTACAACAACCTGAAGTCGTCCGACGGCTCGGTGGTCCACTCGGGCGACAACCGCACCGGCGAAGGCGAGGGCGACGACGAAACCGTGGCCATCGACCTGTCCAAGGTGCCGGCCGACGTCGACAAGGTGGTGCTGGCCGTGACCATCCACGACGCGGAAGCGCGCCGCCAGAACTTCGGCATGGTCGGCAAGGCCTTCATCCGCTGCATCAACGCCGCCAACAACAGCGAGATCGCACGCTACGACCTGTCGGAAGACAGCTCCACCGAAGCTGCAATGATCTTCGGCGAGGTGTATCGTAACGGCGCCGACTGGAAATTCCGCGCCATCGGCCAGGGCTTCAACGGCGGCCTTGGTCCGCTGGCCCGCAACTACGGCGTCAACGTTTAAACAATGCTCGCGGCCCGCGCACGGACGTGGGCCGTCCAAGAAAGGAAGTCCACATGCCAGAATTTACCGTGACCGGGGACGTCGATCCCTTCCTGCATGTCTCGATGCGACGCGGCGAAACCATCTATTGCGAATCGGATGCGATGGTGATGATGGAGTCGACGCTCGACCTGAAGGGCAAGATGAAGGGTGGCCTGGGCAGCGCGCTGATGCGCACCTTCGCCAACGGTGAATCCTTCTTCCAGCAGCACATCGAGGCCACCCGCGGCGACGGCGACTGCCTGCTGTCGCCGACCCTGCCGGGCGCGATGCAGATCGTCGACTGCGGTCCGAACCAGTACATCATCAGCGACGGCGCGTTCGTGGCCGCCAGCTCGGGCGTGGACCTGAAGGTGCGCACCCAGAGCCTGGGCAACGCCCTGTTCGCGCAGAGCGGCGGCTTCTTCGTCACCGAGACGACGGGCAGCGGCCAGGTGGTGGTGTCGGGTTTCGGGTCGATGTCGATGCTGGAGGTCGAGCCGGGCAAGGACGCGATCATCGACAACTCGCACGTGGTGTGCTGGGACAGCGGACTGCGCTACGAGATCTCGATCACGACCGGCCAAAGCGGCGGCTTCCTGGGCAACCTGATCAACAGCCAGACGAGCGGCGAGGGCATGGTGCTCCGCTTCTCGGGCAAGGGCAAAGTCTACGTATGTTCGCGCAACCGGATGGCATTCAAGGCATGGATGCAGGCGCCGGCGCGTTGAACCTCAAAAAACTAGGAGAATGACATGGCAGTAAATCTGACGAAGGGCCAGAAGATCTCGCTGGACAAGGAAGCCGGCGGTGCGCTCAGCCGGGTGACGATGGGGCTGGGCTGGGACGTGGCCAAGTCGAAGGGCTTCTTCGGCTTCGGCGGCGGCGCCGGCCAGCCGGTGGACCTGGACGCCTCGGTGGTGATGTTCGACGAATCGAATCGTCCGGTCGACGTGGTGTGGTTCCGCCAGCTCAAGAGCAAGGACGGCAGCATCGTCCACACCGGCGACAACCGCACCGGCGCCGGCGACGGCGACGACGAGCAGATCCAGGTCGACCTGTCGCGCGTGCCCGCCAACGTGAAGTCGCTGGTGTTCACCGTGAACAGCTTCACCGGCCAGAACTTCTCGACCGTGGAAAACGCCTACTGCCGCCTGGTCAACGGCGGCAACAACCAGGAAGTGGCGCGCTTCAATCTGTCGGTGCAGGGCTCGCACACGGCCCAGATCATGGCCAAGCTGTACCGCCACAACGGCGAGTGGAAGATGCATGCGATCGGCGAGAACGGCTCCGGCCGCACCTTCGACGACCTGATGCCGCTCATCACGCCGCACCTGTGATATTGACCTAGCGGTCGAAAGGAAGCCGGGCTTGCCCGGCTTTTTTTGTAGGGTGTTCGGCTTCGCCGAACGCGCGTTCAGCTCTGCCATGGTTAGCGGCTGCAGCCGCACCGCTTGGACGCTACGAAATTACGCCAGCGGCAGCCATACCGTGAAAGTGCAGCCGGAGCCCGTCCCCTCGCTGTGCGCCTGCACCTCGCCGTCGTGCAGCGCCACCAGGGTGCGCACCAGCGCCAGCCCGATGCCCAGGCCGCCCTGCGAGCGGTCGGGCGTGCGTTCGGCCTGGGTGAACAGGTCGAACACGTGGGGCAGCAGGGCGGCGTCGATGCCGATGCCGTTGTCGACGATGCACAAGCGCAGGCGTGCGCCGTCCAGGCCCGCGCGCAGGGCGACACGGCCGCCGCGCGGGGTGTACTTGGCGGCGTTGTTGAGCAGGTTGGTCAGCACCTGGACCAGGCGCGTCGGATCGCCGTCCAGCTGCGCCGCGCCGGCGGCGGGGTCGACCTCGGCCGAGAACGCATGTCCGTGCGCGTCCATCAGGGGACGCGACTGTTCGACCGCGCTCGCCACCAGGGCGGCGGCGTCCACCCTGCGCCGCTCGAGTTTGATCAGGCCGCGCGTCACGCGCGAGACGTCCAGCAGGTCGTCGACCAGGGAGCTCATGTGGCGCACCTGGCGCCCGATCACTTCGCTGGACACGCGAATGCGCTCGGGGCTGGAGGCAATCTTGAGCACCTCGGCCGCGGCGGCGATCGGCGCCAGCGGATTGCGCAGCTCGTGCGCCAGCATGGCCAGGAATTCGTCCTTGCGCCGGTCCTGCACGCGCAGTGAATCGTAGAGCCGCGCGTTCTCGAAGCCGTTGGTGGCGATCGCACCGAGCTGCACCAGGATGGCTTCGTCCTCGTCGCTGAAGCCGCCCGGCTTGTCCCAGGCTTCGAGCACGCCGATCGGCCGTCCCTTGCGGCTGACCAGGGGAACCGACAGCTGCTGCGCCTGCGCCGCGGGCGCATCGAGCGGCGCCTCCGTGCCGAGCCGCACCCGCACCCGGCCGGCGCCGATGATCGCGCCCACTTCGCGCACCAGGACCTCGCGGATCTCGGCGGCCGACAGCAGCGTATGCAGCGCGCGCGCGGCGGCGGCGACCTTCGCCAGCAGGGCAGCCTGGCGCTGTTCGCGGTCGAGGCGCTCGGCCAGTTCCGACTGGGCCATGACGACGTCGTGGATGTCGCGGTTGGCGCCGATCCACTCGCGCACCTGGCCCGACTCGTCACGGATGGGGATGCCCTTGACCGTGGTCCAGCGGTATTCGCCGTCCCGACGCCGCAGGCGGTACTCGGTTTCGTACACCTGTCCGCTCGCCACGGCGCCGGTAAAAGCCTGGTGGCTGTGCGCACGGTCGTCCGGATGGACCGCGTCGAGCCAGCCGAAATCCCTGAATTGTTCGAAGTCCTGGCCGGTGAATTCGGTCCAGGACGCCGAGGGTTCGCACACGCGGCCGTCCGGCACCGTGGTCCAGATGACCTGGGCGGTCGCCATCACGAGCGAGCGGAAGCGTTCTTCGCGCATGCGCAGGGCCGATTCGGCTTCGATCCGGTCGGTGATGTCTTCATGCATCAGCATGACTTCGGCGATCCGGCCCGCGCCGTCCCTGATCGGATGGGCGCGGGCGGTCACCCAGCGCGCACGCCGCGATTCGCCGAGAGCGGAAACGTCATAGTAAATGGCGGGAATCTGCACCGCTTCCCCCGCGATCGCGCGGCGCAGGTAGTCGACGATGCCGTGCTGTACCAGCTGCGGATCGCTCAGGACGTTGTAGTCGCGGCTCAGGACCAGGCGGTACAGCTCGCCACCCTCCCGGATCTGCCACAGGTCCTGCCAGGCCCGGTTGACGCGTACCGTGTAGCCGTCCGGATCCAGGATCTGGATGCTGACCGGGGCCTGTTCGAACAGTTCCCGAAAACGAATTTCGGGTGTCGCATGGGGCGAAGCTGGCTGCGGAAGCGGATTATCTCGGTGATTCATGGATGACGGGCGAGGAGGGGGACACGGCGCAGGGGCATGATGTCACAAAATCATTTTTGCTGCTCTGCAATTCGTTTCCATGCGGGCGGCATGGAATGCCGGACAAGGTGTTGACGAAGAGCACATGATGGGTGTACTGTATTGCTTGATTAATACACATATACGCCACTTTGACGCCATGGCCACCCATACCGCCCAACTGTTTTCCATCGTGACCGGCTCCTCCGAGCCGATCTATCGCCAATTGGTCGAGCAGGTGCGGCGCCTGGTGGCCGGCGGCCAGCTCGCGCCCGGCGACGAGCTGCCCTCGGTACGCGAGGTGGCTTCACTGCTGGCGGTCAACCCGATGACCGTCTCCAAGGCCTACAGCCTGCTCGAGGCCGAGGGCCTGCTGGCGCGCCGGCGCGGCCTGGGCATGGTGGTGGCCGAGCGGCCGCGCGCCGCGGCCGGCAAGACCGACCGCGCCGAGCTGCTGCGCCCGACCCTCGAGCGCGCCGCCCGCGAGGCGCGCGAGCTGGAGCTCGACCCCGACACCGTCCTCTCTCTTTTCACCCACATCCTGAAGGAAGCATCGTGACAGCACCCCTCATCCAGTTGCGCAGCGTGGCCAAGCACTTCGGCAGCGCCATCGTCCTGAACGGTCTCGACTGGGAAGTCGGGCAGGGCCAGGTGGTCGGCCTGCTGGGCCGTAACGGCGCCGGCAAGTCGACCCTGATGGAATGCCTGCTCGGCCTGCGCGAGGTCGACGGCGGCAGCGTGCGCCTGTTCGGCGAAGACGTGGCCGCGCTGTCGGACGCCGCCCGCGCCCGCATCGGCTACGTGCCGCAAAAGTCGAACCTGTTCGAGTGGATGACGCCGCTGCAGGTGCTGGATTATTTCAAGGCCATGTACCCGCGCTGGAATGCGGTCAAGGTCGCGGCCCTGCTGGAGCGCTGGGGCTTCGATGCGCTCATGCTGAACAAGCCGGTCGGCCGCCTGTCGGGCGGCGAGCAGCAGCGCCTGTCGATCATCCGCGCGCTGGCGCACGACCCGGAACTGCTGGTGCTGGACGAGCCGGTCTCGAGCCTGGATCCGGCCGGGCGCCGCGCCTTCCTGGCCGAACTGGTGGACGGCGTGATCGAGCGCGGCACCACGGTGGTGTTCTCGACCCTATGTACAAACTCGCGTTGGATAGCCAATACGGAACACTTTTTAAAAAATGGACAGAACGCTCTGACACCCTTAAGATTCGGCCCCCGATTACATTAAGGATGTTCGATGCATGCAGGCCCCCGGCGGTTGGTATTACCCCGTTTTACATTGACTGAGACGGCTGAGGGACCTGGTGAGGGTGTTTCGAAGATCGCACTTCGCGACGGAACCTTCTACTACGTTCGGGACAAATTCACTGATGCCGCCAGCTCGCGCGTGGACGGCAAACCCGACTGGGTGAACGCCGCATTCGATCGATTTCCAATCGTCTTGAAAGGGAATGGAGAGCCCTGGGACGAAGTGAACATCTGGATACTTATGCGGTTGGAAGGGCAGCCGCAGCCCGAGATGGAGACCTTCCTCGGCATTGCGGAGGACATGACGTATTACTGCAGGTTCCTCGAGGAGCACAGCCTTGATTGGCTGACCTTCCCGCAGTTCAAGCTGCGTCGACCAACCTACCGGTATAACGGCCACCTGAAAACACGACTCCAACTTGGGGAAATAAGCGTCGCCACCGCCAAACGGCGAATGTCTCGAGTTGTGAATTTCTATCGGTTCATGATGCAGGCCGGCCTGATTGCGCTCGACTACCCTCCGTGGAACGAGAAGGAAGTCTACGTGCAGATCGATAATCCTGACGGACAGTCCGGTTCGATGAAGGTCACGACCACGGATGTCGGGATCAAGGTTGCCAAGCAGGACGACCCGTTCGATGAAACGATTGACGATGGCGGCAAGCTCAGGCCGCTGCCGGCGAATGAACAGGCGTGGCTGCTGGAAGCGCTCCTTGCATGCGATCACACCGAAACCATACTGATACACGCGCTTGCGCTCGCCACTGGTGCTAGGATTCAAACCATTCTGACCTTCAGGGTAAAAACGGTGCAGGCACCGATCCAGGGAAGTGGCTTGGTGCGGATACTAGCTGGCCCCCATCGCGGGCATAACACAGGCATCGATACGAAGAACAACAAGTGCATCACTCTCCAGATCCCAGCCTGGCTGTACGCCGATTTACAAACTTACGCTCAAAGCGAGCGTGCTAAGTCTCGCCGTCAAAAAGCGCCTGGCGGCGATCATCCAGACCAGTACCTTTTCCTTAGCCCTCATGGGACGCCACTGTACGTCTCCAAACAGGATCAACACTATGGCGATCGATTAAAGCGTCACAAGAAGCGGGGCCAAACGGTGCGAGCGTACATCAGCAAATACGTGATTTCTTACATCAGACGCCATCATTCTCCGAGCTTCAGCTATCAGTTCCACGACCTGCGCGCCACCTTTGGAATGAACCTTATGGACGCATACAAGCAGAAAATCGAAGCCGGCGAAATCACCTATACCGCTGCATTGAATATCGTGTCGGCGAGGATGTGTCACGCCTCGCCTGTAATCACCGAGCGTTACTTCAACTATCGAGATCGTCTTAAGCTTGCCTATGCGGGCCAAGACGGATGGGAAGACGAATTGCAACGAATGACGCAACTCGCGGTGGTGCCACAGCAATGATGACCAGTCGCGAAATCGAACGTTACTCGTTGCCGTTACCTCCGGGGGTCACGCTATTAAATACACATAAAATCGTCTTGGAGATTCTGAGAGGTTACACCATTGACTTCGGCGCCTGGTGCTATTTGAGGCGCTCTGGCAAGCAAAGGATCGTGGGCAAAGGTCGCGAAGTTGCGATAGAGTCTCGTTGTCCAGTACGAACCGAGCAAGTGGCGAAGTTGATAACGCAATTGGCCGAGTTATCAGCAAGTGGGCAGTTTGCGCCCCATACACTAAAAAGTCGCTACAAAGATTTCGAAAAGTTCCTTTTCTGGTGTGACGCGAACGGGCGATCTGATGTGTTGCACGATATATCATCTGCACGTCGTGCCATCCACGCTTATGTCTTTGAACTGCGACGTCAAATAAGTGCTGGCGCGATTGCAAACAATGCAGCCGCACCGCTGCAACGTTCGGCCATCCGTGTTCTTCAAGAGCACCATGGAATCTATGATCTCGATCGAGGTTTGAACCTGATTCGAGAAAACCGTGTGGGATATGTGGGGACACCTGTACCATCAGACGAAGCTGTTGGGCGCTTGGTGGGCTTTTGCAGTCATATCTTCAGCGGATTATCCGATCTTGTAATCGGCTTCGAACCCTATCCTTTTCAACTAAAAATGCCCGCATTTCTAGGGTGGCCCGATGACTCGTTGTGGCTTTTCCCTGCCAGGCGTTGGAGAGTAACTCCAGAGGAAACCTTACCTCTAACCCGTAAGTCATTTAATTTCGTTTTCGACTACAAAAGAGGGCGTGTGCGCGAGGTTGAGGAGATTCGGGAATCGTATTTTAGCCTTTTCACTGCGCAAAAGGCCGTTCGCGATACGCAACAACGGATCGAGGAGGCGAACGCCGATCAATATCACGACATTAGACTGAAAGCCGCGATGATAGCGATGGGCGCCTTCGCTACTGTCTTTATTGCCGCAACCGGAATGAACTACGCGCAGTTTGTCTCGCTTCCCTGGACCGAAGAACTTGATCAAATCCCAAGGGAACCTATTGTCGAGCGAAGGCACTTTCGTACGATCAAGTACCGAGCTAATAACAAAGAGGTGACGTTCACAATCAGTTTGCGCTTTGCCCCCATGCTGCGACGGTATCTCGAGCTAAGAAAGTGGATTTTGCGGGGGCAGACTTTCGACTACCTGTTCTTTGGTTTCCACGACAAATACAACAAGCCTATTGCATCAATTGAACCATCCCAGGTGTCTCGCCAATTTGTTAATGAGTATCTTGACTTAGTAGAGACAATGACGGCTCAAGTGCCAAGGGTAACCGCTCGAGAGCTACGGTCAGCCAAGCAGGACTTTCTCATTCGTCACTTTGATCCCGTTACCGCCTCCAGTCTGATGCAGCATTCTTTGAAGACTGCGATCAAGGCATATAGCAAGGGCTCTGAAACGCTCGCCCAAAAGGAAATGGGAGATTACCTGAGTCATGTGGAAGAAACCGTCCTGAAGCGGGGGGAAGATCCGGTCGGCAGTGCGGCCAGGCCGACCGGGCTTTGTGTTGAAGAAGACAGCCCGCGGCCGATTATGATCGATCCACCGGCGAAGCCAAACTGTAAGGACCAGGAGGGCTGCCTTTATTGCGACAAGTACCGTGTTCACGCAGACGAAACAGATGCTCGAAAACTGTTAAGTCTGCATTACTGTCTCCGGCAGACAGCTCACTTCGCTGCGAGCGCTGAGGAACACGCCGCAGTGTTCGGCCATCTCCTATCTAGAATCGATAGCTTGCTTGACCAGATCTGTAATAAAACCCCAGAGATGTCTGCTTCGATTAAACGGATTCGAAACGAGGTCGACGAAGAGGGAAAGTTGGACGCGTATTGGGCGGCAAAGCTCGACTTCCTCTATCAACTCGGTGACTTAATCGAAGACTAAATTTATGCTCATGTATCAGGCCAAGATCCAGCACGTGACCGAAGCGTCGCGGCCAGACGATTACGACTTGTCATCAGGTCAGCGACCGCCTCCCAATTTCGTCATCTCGCGAAATGCGGCTGGCGAAACGGTATGGGTTTACGGAGACGTACGATGGGATCGTACCCCCTATGATCTAGACGGCAAGACTAATATTATCAATTTTCAGTTCTGGACTGACGAAGAGCAGAGTCCTGCCCGGTCGGAACTCCTTGAAGAAATCCGGTGGCTGATTTTTCTGGTGATCTACACGGCGCCTGTTCCGCTTGCAGACCAGACGACCAGACGGTATTCGGCCTTGCTGCGGATAGCGGCCCGACAAGCCGAATTGAAGGCAGTCGGGGTCATGGACTTGATTACCGACCCTCATGACTTTCCCACTTTAGTCGGTATATCACACGCGAAGACTGCGCGAGCGCTTCTTGCACTTCTTCATAAACTGGGGCCGTCGGTATCCGGATACACCATCAGAACCGCCGAGACGATTAAGTCGATGCAAAAGCTCATCAATCAGTACAGTGCTTCGCTTAAGCAGACAGTGCCGATCCCAACGCGCATTTATTCGCTGTTGTTAGGCAGGATGTCAGAGGAGCTAAATTCGGTCGAGCCGTACTTCGATAACATCCTGGCTCTCCTCCGTGACTATTGCAGTGACCCGGCGATTGGATTGTCTCTGCAACACCAGCGCGCAATCGGTCGCACGCCCGGCAAGATCAGCCCGCGCATACGTACAAAGACGCAGTGACCTTCCCGGACCTGCTCCGCAGGCACGGACTCGATCAATTTTGGGCGGATAGGAATTTTCGGCCAGACGGCAAGCAACTGAGCAAATTTCTAACGCGGGTTCAGCACATTGCCTCTCTAACTGTCCAGGCATTTACTGGAATGCGAGGGGAAGAGGTCGACACTCTACCTTACTTCTGCCTTGAGGAACAAAAGCGGTATGGCGATGACCGGGTTCACTATATTGTCAGAGGCAAGGTAACTAAGGACGGAGGAGATGCGCGCACAGTTCAATGGGTCACCAGCCGAAGCGGGCGTGCAGCGATCATTCTGGCGCAAAGGCTGGCATCGACCATTTACGACATCCTCGGCATAAAACTCAGTCCAAAGAATACCGAGGTCGATTTTCACCTTTTTGTACGGGTGACTTCGGTGTTAATTCGTACTGTGGCCCCAAGACCTATCGAAGTTGACATGTCATCCAATGAGGTCGCACGGGGTTTCCTCGGAATTCCGATTGAGGAAAGTGACATTATCGAACTGGAGTCGATCGATACCAGCCGGGCTTGGCGTCAGGAACCAACGTTTCAAGTAGGGCAGCCATGGCCCATGCGAAGACATCAACTCCGCCGCTCGTTGGCACTTTATGCACAAAAGTCCGGGCTGGTGTCACTTCCGGCGCTGAAGAGACAACTTCAGCACATCACCGAAGAAATGACGCTTTACTATTGTGCAGGTTCGCCTTTTGCCAAAGACTTCATCGGTGAAGGACATATCGAGAAACACTTTGGCCATGAATGGCAAGAAGTTCAGCCGGTGAGCATGGGCCTTTCCTACATCAAGAATGTATTGATGGATTTCGATGACAAGTTCGGACCATTGGCTCTATGGCTCCATCAGCACGGAAGAGCAGACGGGGCGGAAATACTGATTGACCGGGACATGACAATGAAGGCCATGAAGAAAGGTCAGTTGTCGTACAGGCCTACTCCGATCGGCGGTTGTTCCAAGACTTCCAGATGCGAGACGTTGCCGATTTCAACACTGCACACCGAATGTATGACAAGCCTTTGCAAGCATATGGTTGGTAGCGTCGCCAAGGTCGAGCGACTGATCGATGCGAAGAGTGCGCACGTAGAAAAGTTAGAGTTGGGGGCGCCAATGTCATTCGAATACAAAGTGGAAAACGCCGAGCTGGAGGCTCTGCGGGCCGGGCTGGCGCGGGGGAAAAAAGAAATCAGGAAGAGGAATTTGCCACAATGAATGAGGATAGCCTCACCGAATACCGTACCGCACTGAATCGGTTGAAGGACGGTCAGCCGAAAATTGTTCCAAAAGGCACCAAGATAACGCGGGATGCAGTGTCACTGGAGGCCGGCCGGGGGAAAGGGTCAATCAAGAAATCCCGACCGGTATTCTCACAGCTCATTGCTGATATCGAGGCAGCAGCTGCAGAACAAAGTCTTCCAAGGCGCGGGGTTGAACAGCAGAGCGATCGCCTGAAGAGTGAAATAAAGGAATTACGCACACAGTTGGACGCGGCTTTGTCCCGTGAGATGTCGCTGGTGTATGAATTATTCGAGGTCAAGCACGCCCTTGCAAAAATCAACAACTCGAAAGTAGTCCCTATCCGAGGCCGGAACTCCACACCTGGCGATCCTAAGGAAGCGCTGGAAGAATAGGCTTTGCTGCCAATCCGACGCGACCGAGCCAGCGTCGGGCACAACGGAGGTCGATTCAGCTTTTTTCGCGTGTGTGCTCGAGTCCCCGCAGAGCTAGCCGACGCTGGCCGGCTGACTGCCGATCAGTTTGCACCCGCACTCTGTCGTGCACCCCTCGATCGCGACCGGTACGCCGTTGACGGTGAATGACTTAGAAGCAGTAACGATCTTGTTGACCCCATGCGGTTTGCCTTCAGGGTAGACCTGTGGACAGTCAACCTGATCCCCGAGCCTTGCAATTGCGCGCCCCCGAATATCGTGATTCGGCGAGCCGCTAATGACGGTTCCGCCGTGATCGGTTTTATCGCCGACTGTGATTATTTTGAGAGGCATATTTTCCTCAGAGAGGATGAGGTCAATAGGTCGGCGGGCCGTCCGGTTCGGGCTCGATCGCGTCCTGAATGCCTTTCCATGCCGGTAGTTCCGCAGGAGGCAGCGGCAACACATGGTCGAGGCGGGCAAATTTAAGGTCGGGGTTAATATCCAGTGCTTGATCGACTTGCTTGTACCGGTTCTTGCGCTCCGGATCGGGCAAGATACCGAGCTCCCTCAGCGCAACTTGCTCCTGTTTGTCGCGCGAACTCCAATCTTCGGTGTCGAACATAATCATGAGTGCCGCTGCAGAGGGTTCACTTCCGAACTTCACTCCTGCCTGGTAATACTCCAGCGCTGCAGCGAAGTTCTTTAAAATGTCCGCCCTGATTCCGAGTTTATAGGCGGCAGGACCGTGGCCCTGCCGATACGCGCACATCACCATTGCTGCGTCGGCATCGCGGCGTTCGGCTTTCAAATAGGCGCTTGCCAGGGTCATCTGAGCTTCCGGACTACCGAGCTCTGCGGCCTTCCGGTAATAAGCCCACGCGATCTGTTCATCCTGCGCAGCGCCCCCGTAGCCATGCTCGTGGGCGACGCCGAGATCGTAGTAGCCCCAGGCCTGGCCAGCCGCGACGGCCGAGCGCAGGATTTCAACCAGTTTGTCCGCATCTGGATCGAGCACGTGGTTAGTATCGAGGGGGCCAAGACCGTTCCGGTAGAAGTAGGCCATCAGCGCACGCGCGCCCCAGTCGCCCTGGTTCGCAGCGGCTTGCACGTCGTGCAGGATGCTGAGCGCCTCCTGGCGCGTCAGCTGCCATGCAATCTTGCTGCGCCATAGCTTGCGGGCGTTGATGTAGAGCCGGTAGGCGGCTGGATCGCGGGTCTTCGGCATCGTGTCCTTCCAGCGTCCGCAAGTCGGGATCGGGCCGTTGACGTCAAATGCCTGCAAGTCGGCGGGAATCGTGTGCATCTTCACGTACTCCAGATGTTGTTGTAGAAAATAGGCGCCGGTCGCGATAGCGACCGAAGCGGCGGCGATGTACATCCAGTGGCGGATTGTCAGTCGCATGTCAGATCACCGGCGGACCGGGTTGCCGGTCGACGTGGAACGTGGCGATCTGGCCCTTCAGCGGCCAGCCATTCGCCATCGCCTCTGTGTTCTTCTCCATCAGCTTCAGCCAGTCCTTGAATGTTCCTTCCATATCGCCGAACTGCGCCGGACCCGCATTGTTGGTGCATTGGTGGAACAGCTTCTTGCGCAAGTCAAAAGCGACATCCATGGCCTGGCTGAGCAGATTGAGTTCACTGTCGAGGGCCATGCTGCGCACGTTCAGGTTGGCCGAGCCGACTGTGAAAGCCGCGTCGTCCACGATTGCCACCTTGGCGTGGATGTAGGTCTCTTCATAATCCTTCGGGGATCTCGGTTTCTCGGCGCCACTCCACATCGAAGCCATTAGGGCTCTGATTCCTCGCTCGGCCAACTTCTCGGCCGTAATCGGCATCTTCGCTTTGCCGCGCTTGGCCTTCGCCACGGTTTCCTCGTGCTCAACCTTCATGGTGTCACTGCTTCCGAGTTGCACGGCAACGTCATAGGTCGCCAGGTCCATCCCATCGGTCTCGGGTGTCGAGGTCACGATGAACACGTAGATGGGTTTGGTGTAGCCTGCTTTGCGCAGCTTCTCCACGCACGTCGTCAGGTAAGTCGCCCACTCCTCGTACTGGATGTACTGGTTCTGGATGAAGATGTAGTGATGCGTGAGCCGGGTCAGGTTGGCGTAGCATTCCTTGATCGATTTTTCCTGGTAAGCCGGGTAGGTGCGCAACAGCTGCGCGCTGTGGTGGCAGTCCTTCAAGGCGAAATCGGCAGCCTTGAGGTGCCGTCTGCTCTGCACCAGCGCAGGCAGCGTCGCCGGCTTCTGGCCGGCCGCCTGGATCGGGACGGGTTCTTCCACGCCCGCCATGCCGGGCGGCGTCATCCAGATAGCGTTGTTCAAGGCTGGCGTGCCCGGTGCGGATTCCTCCCACCCAAAACAAAAATTGTGGTTCATGTCGTACAAGATCGAGCCGCGCACGCGCAGCGACACGTCTTGATACGGCTTCGCAGTGAATCCATATTTGTTGACGAATTCGATGAGGCGCTCGGCCTTTCGCCGCGACGCTTGTTCAGGCTGGCCCGACATCGATCGCATTTGCCGCTCGTACCAATCCTGCGCTTCATCCATAGCGGCTGTCAGCTTGCCGATCGCTTCGGCAGGATTCTTCTTGTACAGCGTTTCACGGCGTCTGTCCTCGAAGCGATGCGCGGCCGTGTCCCAGAAGTCGGTCGTCGAGTTATGCCCCATCACGTAACCGACGGCCTGCTGCGGCGTTTCGTAATCGACCAGGATCATCTTTTGATGATGGGTGGGATAGATGGAGCCGGCCCGGCCGTCGATAGGGCTGATCTTGTACTTCTCGTCCGCCAGCGCCGGGCTCCGGAACTTCAGGGCGACTTCCCTGGTACGCAGCTTGATGTTCGGCACCTTGTTCGCGATGATCTCGTCGAACCATTCGCGGTTGTACCGGTCATGCGTTTCGCCGAAATAGCCGGCGTAGGCACCAATCGTGGGAATGCGGGTTCCATACAGCCCAGGATTGTTTTTCTGGATCCAATAGGAGGCCGCGTTGTCGTGCCAGAGCAGCAGGCGCACCGTAACCGGATTCTCCTTGCGGGTCGCAATCTGCTTGAGCAGGTCGCCGTAGCGCATGCCGTCTTCGGCCGAACCGCCACGGACGAGCACCATGCCCGGGTCGAATCCCCACGTGATGATGTCTACGCTCCGCTGCGCCGCGAGGAGGTCTTTCTGGATTTTTCCAAATACGTCTTCGCCGCAGATGAGCGGCTCGATACGGCAGTGGTGGCGCGCCAGGTAGGTCTTGTGCTTGCTCGTTCTGACCCACCAGGGCAGGGACAGACACTGGTAAGGGCCTACCGTCTGGTTGTAGCAGAGCTTCTGTGTATAGAGCCCCTCATTTTCTTCCATGCCCATTCGCTTTCCTTTCCTTTGAAGGCTACTGTCGGCGCTTGCCCCTTATGCTTGCTGACTGGACCAGGGATTGGCATCGATCCGGTCCTGGTCCAGGGACTGTTCGTCGTCGGTCAGGGCGCCGCCCGGATTCTCGTAGCCGTGGTATCCAACGCCCGCGTTCTGCTCATGCTCCTCGGCGTAAGCGCTGGCAGCTACCTCGAAAGACTGGCCGGTCGGGAGTTCGACCTTGTACTGCGCAGCGGCATCCAGTTCGTGCGCGAACTGGATGTTTCCTTTGTCGTCGATATGCCCTTGCTCGACCAAGGCACCGTCCTTGAGCAGCTTGAAGGGCATGCCGGTAGATGCTCGTCCCGCAGTCTCGGCATGGCTGCCAAGGTGCAGAACCGCCCGTCCTTTGCGCAGCACGTCGACAACGGGCGGCATGGTGACGGCCATGTCCATGTTCTTGGCGTTGACCAGGCTGTGGTGTTTGGCATGGGCGACGAAGGTGCCGTTGGTCCCATGTTCGATGCCGCCGGCAGCGAATTTCACGTAGCTGCCGCCGCCGTTGATGACTACCTCTTCCTTGGCAGTGATCGTGATCCGGTTGGCCGTGTGCGTGATTTCCAGCTTCGCCAGCAGCTTGATGTTGTCCGACAGTGCTTGCAGGTCGATGTCGCCGGCCGCGGCCACCATCTTCATGCCGGCCTTCTGGACGAACAGTCGTAAGGATTGGCGGACGCTGGCAAAGAAATGCGTGCCCACACCCATGGACAAGCTTTTTCCGGTCGTGAGGGCCGTATGGCGGTCGCTTGCGATGTGCGTGTCGCTGGGAGTCGTGGTCGCGATGCCGGCCGCACTTGAGAGCACCAGGTGCGGTTTCGCCAGCTCAGGGAAGCTGCCCGCTTTCGAATCCTGGCCCTTGACCGAGTCGGTCTGCGCTTGCAGCTTGGAAGCGACGGCATCCTGGTTCTCGACAGGCTCCTGGGCACCGTTCTTCTGCGCCATCTCCGCCAGCAGTTGATGCTGTTCGCTGGCCAGCACGAGACGTCTCGTCGTTTCGTCCATGTCCTTGATAGGACCACGTGCCGCCTGCCGTGCTTCGGTCGTGATCAGGAGGCCTTTGCCAGCGCGCGCCACGCCATGCCCGTCGGTGCGCAGTTCCCAACCTTCCCCGCGTGCATCCTTGCGTCCACTGGTGTCTTCGATGCGGGTAATGTGCCCGAGCGACAGCTGGCTGCATTGATGATCGCTTTTCAGCTGTGCCTGGATCTTGTCTTTCGTGTCATCCAGAACGAGATGATTGCCGCGCGTGCCACCGCCCAGTTCCCGGCTGCGCAGGCCGGCAAGCGATTGCTGCTCCGGTAGGGACCACGGCGGCATGTGCATCTGGTTGTAGAGCGCGCCAAGGATGAGCGGATGGTCGATATTCCCGTTGGGGTAGACGACGGCCACTTCCTCACCGACGCGGGGCAAGCGGATCTGCCCGAATTCGCTGCCAGCGGCCGGTGTCATTACCCTGATCCAGGGTGAGCTCTTTTCGTCGTAGTTGCCCAGCCGGTCCCAGTGAAGCTGGAGCTTGACGCGTCCATAGCCATCCGTGTGGATATCGACGCCTGCCGGGCCGACGACGATGGCGGTATGCAGCCCCGTATAGA
>Ga0209023_10000236_pt1 | contig 93521 bp, 84 predicted proteins | sample LakOneMetagenome_FD_187468 | JGI IMG/M metagenome (GOLD analysis project Ga0209023, IMG submission 187468) | Freshwater and sediment microbial communities from Lake Erie, Canada (SPAdes) (version 2) | ecosystem: Environmental > Aquatic > Freshwater > Lentic | place: Lake Erie, Canada... | reverse complement strand
GTTTTGAGGTCTGACCCCGGTTTGTTTGCAACGAGTGGGAAGGGGGCTTAGGCGGCGGCGACTTTCAGGCACAGCTTGCCGAAATTCTTGCCTTCGAAGAGCATCAGCAGGGCTTCGGGGAAGTTGTCGAGGCCGTCCACGACGTCTTCCTTGCTCTTGAAGGTGCCTTCCTGCATCCATTTGGCCATGGCGGCCACGCCCTTGTGGTAGCGGTCGGCGTAGTCGAACACGACGATGCCTTCCATGCGCGCGCGGTTCACCAGCAGCGACAGGTAGTTGGCCGGCCCCTTGACGGCCGTGGTGTTGTTGTACTGCGAAATGGCGCCGCAGATGACGATGCGGGCACGCAGGTTGATGCGGGTGAGCACGGTGTCGAGGATCTCGCCGCCCACATTGTCGAAGTAGACGTCGACGCCGGCCGGGCAGTGTTCTTTCAGGCCATCCTTGACGGCGGTCGGACCGGCCTTGTAATCGATGCAGGCGTCAAAGCCCATTTCCTTGACCATGAAGTCGCACTTTTCCTTGCCGCCGGCAATGCCGACCACGCGGCAACCCAGGTGCTTGGCGACCTGGCCCACCGTCATGCCCACCGCACCGGCCGCGCCCGACACGACCACCGTCTCGCCCGCCTTCGGCTGGCCCGATTCGAGCAGGCCGAAGTAGCCGGTCATGCCCGGCATGCCCAGGGTATTGAGCCAGGTGGTCAGGGGCGCCATGCGCGGGTCGATCTTGAAGAAGCCGGCCGTCTTGTCGCCAGCCGCGCCCACCCAGTACGCTTGCACGCCAATCCCGCCCGACACATGATCGCCCACGGCGAACTTGTCGGACTTGCTGGCCACCACCACGCCGACGCCGCCGGCGCGCATGGTTTCGCCAATGGCGACGGGACGGATGTAGGACTTGCCTTCATTCATCCAACCGCGCATGGCCGGGTCCAGCGACAGGTACAGCGCCTTGACCACGATCTCGCCATCGGCAATCTCGCGCACCGGTTCCGTCACTTCCTGCCAGTCGCTGCGCTTGGGCATGCCGACGGGACGGGCGGCAAGACGGAATTGCTGGTTCATCAGGGCGGTGGTGGACATGAAGGGTCTCCGGTTCAGTTGTAATCCGCTTACTATACCGCAAATTCGCACGCCCGTGCTTTTTTATGATGGGCCAAATTTCGCCCGCGCATGCGACAATATGAGGTTGGCATTCTTAACCATCGTCCCTTCCGAACATGACGCATCCCGAATACATCCTGACCCTGTCCTGCCTCGATCAGCGCGGTATCGTGCACCGGGTCTCGGGCTTCCTGGCCGAACATGGCTGCAACATCATCGATTCGGCCCAGTTCGGCGATGCCGAATCGAAGCTGTTCTTCATGCGCGTGCATTTCGCGCTGGAAGACAGCCAGGTCGGCGACGCCCTGCTGCGCGCCGATTTTGCCGCCCTGTGCGCGCAGATGGCCATGCAGGGCCAGTTGCACGATGCCCGCGCCAAGCCGCGCGTCATGCTGATGGTGTCGAAGATCGGTCATTGCCTGAACGATTTGCTGTTCCGCTACAAGAGCGGCCTGCTGCCCGTGGAGATTCCGGCCATCGTGTCGAACCACATGGATTTCTACCAGCTGGCCGCCAGCTATAACATTCCTTTCCACCATTTGCCGCTGGCAAGCGGTGCCGACGCCGCCACCAAGCTGGCCCAGGAAGCGCGCGTGCTCGACCTGATGGCCACCCACCAGATTGATCTGGTGGTGCTGGCGCGCTACATGCAGATCCTCTCGCCGGGCCTGTGCGAGGCGATGCGCGGGCGCGCCATCAATATCCACCATTCCTTCCTGCCCAGCTTCAAGGGCGCCAAGCCATATGCCCAGGCCCATCACCGCGGCGTCAAGCTGATCGGCGCCACCGCCCACTTCGTCACCGGCGACCTGGACGAAGGCCCGATCATCGAGCAGGATGTCGAGCGGGTCGACCATGCGATGGATGCCGAGACGCTGTCGGCGATCGGCCGCGACGTCGAGTGCGTGGTCCTGGCGCGCGCCGTCAAGTGGTTCGTGGAACACCGTATTTTGCAAAATGGCGACAAGACTGTCGTCTTCAAATAATTCAAGGGCATTGCATCAATGGCACTCAAGGCAACAATCTACAAGGCGGAATTGCAGATCGCGGACATGGACCGCAATTACTACCAGACCCATCTGCTGACGCTGGCGCGCCACCCGTCCGAAACCGACGAGCGGATGATGATCCGCCTGCTGGCGTTCGCCATCCATGCGAGCGATTCGCTCACCTTCACCAAGGGCTTGTTCGATACCGAGGAACCGGACCTGTGGCAAAAGGATCTGACCGGGGCGATCGAACTGTGGATCGAAGTGGGCCAGCCGGACGACAAGCGGCTGATGAAGGCGTGCGGCCGCAGCGACAAGGTCGTCGTCTACAGCTACAGCGCCACCAGCCATATCTGGTACAAGCAGATCGCCAACAAGCTCGAGCGCGCCAAGCAATTGAGCGTGGTGAATATCCCGTCGGATGCCAGCGAACAGTTGCAAGCCATGGCCAACCGCAACATGCAGCTGCAATGCACGATCCAGGATGGCCAGATCTACCTGACCGACAGCGTCAACACCGTGCTGGTCGAGCGCGAAGATTTCAAGGCCGAACGCTAAGCTATAATTGATGTCGAACTCCGCGCTATCCACCATGAAAAAACACTTGTCCGCCCTGATCGTCCTGTCCACCTTCTGCGCCGGCGCGCTGGCGGCCGTCAACGTGACCGCCCCCTGGGTGCGCGCCACCGTGCCTGCACAAAAAAGTTCGGGCGCCTTCATGCGCCTGGAATCGTCGACGCCGGCGCGCCTGATCGGCGTCAGTTCGCCGGTGGCCGCCCAGGTCGAGCTGCACCAGATGGAAATGAAAGACAGCATGATGAAGATGCAGCAGGTCGATGGCATCGATCTGCCCGCCGGCAAGGGCGTCAATCTGGCCTCGGGCAGCTATCACATCATGCTGGTGGGCCTCAAGCAGCAGCTCAAGGCGGGCGAGGCGATCAACCTGACGCTGCAGATCGAGCATCCCGGCAAACAGCGCGAAGCCATCACCGTCAAGGTGCCCGTCAAGCCGCTCAACTTCGCCAGCCCCGACATGGCGGCGCCGGCGGCGCATTGAATTACTTCCGGCATCGGGCCAGGTGGCATTGGATCAGGATCGCCTGCCTGGCGATCCTGATCAACGCGCTGGCGCCGTCGGTGTCGCACTTCGTTGCCGCCGCCCGTGCCGACGGCGACCTGTTCCTGTCCTCGCTGTGCGTGACTGGTCCCGCCAGCAAGGACGCCATCGTCAAAAAAATCGCCGGCAACAGCGCTGGCATGGGCATGGAACATTGCGCCTACTGCCTGCCCCATGGCGGCAGCGATCTGCTCGCGCCCGTGCAGTTCAGCGGTCTGGGACGCACCGCCAACCATGGCGTGCGTCCGTATCTGTTCTACCGTTCTCCCCAGCCCTTGCTGGCGCTCACTGCCGCGCCACCGCGCGGTCCCCCTTCCTTCGCTTGACTGCCCGCGGCGCCGCAGCGCCGCTCTTCCCGTGTCCGTTCGCGCTCGCCGGCCTGTGCCCGCCTGCGCGCGGATCGTTTGAACGCATGCCAAGAGAACACCATGAAATCCATCTGCATCTGCCTCGCCGCGGCCGTGTCGACGCCGCTGGCGCAAGCTGACGGTCCCGTCGTCCTGATCCAGGGCGGCCGTCCCAGCTCGCTGCCGACCCAGCTTCCCACCACCATCGAGAGCATCAGCGGCGAGCAAGTCGAGGCGCGCATCAACGCCACCGACAGCGAAGACGCGCTCAAGTATTTCCCCAGCCTGAACGTGCGCAAGCGCTATATCGGCGACTATGACCACGCCGTGCTGGCCAGCCGCGCGTCCGGCACCGGCAACAGCGCCCGCTCGCTGGTGTATGCGGACGGCATCCTGCTGTCCAACCTGCTCGGCAATGGCGCCACCTTCACGCCGCGCTGGGGGCTGGTCTCGCCCGAAGAAATCGCCCGCGTCGATGTCCTGTACGGCCCGTTTTCCGCCGCCTATCCGGGCAATGCGGTGGGCGCCGTGGTCGACTTCCAGACCCGCATGCCGGACCGGCGCGAGGCCCACGTGCGCCTGGCCGGCTTCGGCCAGCGCTTTGCCGTGTACGGCAGCGACGGCCGCTACGGCGGCGGCCAGGGCAGCGCCGCGCTGGGCGACCGCGCAGGTGTCTGGTCGTGGTGGGTGAATGTATCGCGCCTCGACAGCCGCGGCCAGCCGCTCTCGTTCGGCACCAAGCTGCTCTCGGCGGGCGTGCCGGGCGCGGGCGGCTTGCCGGTCGGCGGCGCCATCGCCGCGCGCAACCCGGCCGGCAAGGCGTGGTGGATCATCGGCGCCAGCGGGCAGTCCGACACCGTGCAAGACCATGCCAAGATCAAGCTGGCCTGGGATATCTCGCCGATTCTGCGCGCCAGCTACACGCTGGGCTGGTGGGACAACACGGCGCGCCGCGCCAGCGCCTCCTACCTGCGCGACAGCGCCGGCACACCGGTCTACCTGGGCGACGCCAACAACCAGATCAATATCGACGGGCGCCGCTACGACCTGCGCGCCGCCGACCTGGCGCCATCGACGGGCGATCTGGCCCATCTCATGCATGGCCTGTCGCTCAAGCAGCACAGCAAGGGCGTCTGGGACTGGGAGGTCGCCGCCAGCAGCTACGCTTACATGCGCGACCAGGTGCGCACGCCCACCGTGCTGGTGGCCGGGATCGACAGCCCCGGGCGCGGCACGCTGACCGATCTGGCGGGCAGCGGCTGGCAAACCTATGCCGTCAAGGGCATCTGGCGGGGGCTGCCCGGCCATGTGCTGGAAATGGGCGCGCAGGGTCAGACCGCCATGCTGCGCAATGCCGTGTGGGCGACGGCCGACTGGCGCAGCGGCGCGCCGGCCGCGCGCCTGTCCACCTTCAATGGCAACACCCGCCTGCGCAGCCTGTGGCTGCAAGATACCTGGCGCCTGACCCCGGCCCTCAAGACCACGCTGGGGCTGCGCCACGAACACTGGCGCGCGTATGGCGGCGAGATCTCGAATGCCGCCTCGGTGGCGCCGCTGCCGTTTGGCGCGCGCAGCGAACGCAGCTGGTCGCCCAAGGCGGCGCTGGTGTGGAAGGGCGATGGGGAATGGGGCTGGAAGGCATCGGCCGGCCGGGCCGTGCGCAACCCGACCGCCTCCGAACTGTTCCAGGGAGCGATCGTCGACCAGGTCATCGTCAATCGCGACCCCAGTCTGCGCGCCGAGCGCTCGTGGACGGGGGAGCTGACGGCCGAGCGCGCGCGCGCCGACGACCTGCTGCGCCTGACAGCCTTTGCCGAAACCACGCGCGACGCGCTGTATGCGCAGGCGCTGACGCCGCAAATTAACACGGTGCAAAACGTGGGCCGCATTCGCACCAGCGGGCTGGAGCTGGCGCACCAGGCCGACCATGTCGTGGTGCCCGGCCTGACGATCAACAGCAGCGTCACCTACGCCCATTCCATCATCGCCGAAAACGCGGGCTTTGCCGCCAGCGTCGGCAAGCGTCAGCCGCGCGTGCCGGTCTGGCGCGCCAACGCCATGGCCGCCTGGCAGATCGGCGACAAGTGGCATGCCACGCTGGGCGTGCGCTACAGCGGCAGGCAGTTCGGCACGCTCGACAACAGCGATCCGAACGGCGAAGCCTACACGGGCGTGTCGGCCTACACGGTGGCCGACGTGCGCGTGCGCTACCGCATCAACGGCCAGTGGAGCGCGGCGCTCGGCATCGATAACTTCAACAATGCCACTTACTGGGCGTATCACCCCTACACCCAGCGTACCGTGCTGGCCGAACTGCGCTGGGATCTGGCGCCGGCGGGCCGGCCTTAGCGCGGGGCGGCGCCCAGGCGGCGCGTGCCGCCGGAACCGACCACGGAGCGGCTCACTTTCGGGTCGCCGTAGTAATTCACGTCGCCCGAGCCGGCAATGGTCACGCTCAGGGCGGTGCTGGGCCAGACCGTCGCCGCGCCGGAGCCGGCCAGGCTCACGCTCGCTTCGCGCGCCTTGAGCTGGCCCAGGTCCACGTCGCCCGAGCCGCCGATCGATACCGACACCGACGCGGCCGTGCCGCCCCCGGTCTTGAGGTTGCCGCTGCCGCCCAGGCTGACGGCGACCGACTCGGCGTCGAGCGCCTTGATGTTGATCGAACCGGAGCCGCCCAGATCGATCGACAGCTTGGGCGCCTTGAGCGCGTCCGACTCGATCGAGCCGGAGCCGCCCAGGGCGATGCGGTCGATCTCCTTGGCCGTGACGACGATCTTCATGGTGCGGCTCGACAGATTCATGTTGCGTTTGACGGGACGGATCTTGAGGGTGCCGTTCTCGATGACCGTCTCGATCTGCGCGAGCAGGTTGTCATCGGTTTCGATGACGACCGATTCGGTAGTGCCGATGCGCAGTTCCAGGTTGGCCGCCAGGCTCAGGCTGACACCGGTGAAGTGGGCCAGTTCGCGCGACTGCTTCTTGATGACGCCGCTGCCCTGGATGCGTTCGCCCGCGATCCAGTCGAGCGGCGAGGCCATGGCCTCGGTGGCGGGAATGGCGCAGGCCAGGACGGCCATGGCCAGGGCGGCCTGGCGCAGGCCGGTGTGGAAGCGGGATGGGGTAGGCATGGCGGGTCTCCGGTGGTGTTCTGATGGGTGCCATCATACGAAACCGGCGCCGCCGGGGCGCGCCGTTTGCGACAAACTGCCGCGCGCGCCGGACAGACTGCAGATTGGCGCGACAGGGCGCCTAAGGTGCAGTCGCTACCGGTGCGCCATTGTGTTCGAGCCAGTCCAGCGCCCCCTGCCAGAGCGGCTGGCACTGCTGCTTGAAGTAGCCCATGTGGCCGATCGGGCCCAGGCCTGCCAGGCGCGGATCGATATCCGTCTTGAGCCACTGGACGTTGCGGTAACCGCTCATGAAGGCGTCGCGCGACTTGGGGCGGGCCCACAGGTCGTCGAGCGCATTGCAGGCCATGATGGGGCTGCGCACGCTGTCGAAGCCGGCGGCCAGGTGGGCCATGGCCGGATCCTGGAAAAAGTAGCGCGGGAAGCTGCACCAGTGCTTCCACTGGCGATACACGTCGAGCGGCAAGTCTTCGCCCATGCCCAGCCAGCTCCAGGCCAGATAGCCTTTCAGGCGCACGATCAGCGGGCCGATCACGCCCCACATCAGCTTGACGCGCAAGCGTTCGGCCAGCGGCATCCAGCCATCCCAGCCGGCGCCGGTGGCGAAGGTGTACAGGGCCGCGACCTTGTGGTGGTTGGGCAGCAGGCCGAACGCGTGGCCGCCGTAGGAATGGCCAACGATATACAGCGGCAAGCCGGGCGCGCTCATGGCGTCGACGGCGGCGGCCAGGTCCTGGCGGCCCCAGTCGAGGTAATTCATGCGAAAGCCCTTGAGCGAGGCGGGGCGCGAGCGGCCGATGCCGCGGTAATCGAGCGTCATCACGGCATAGCCCTGGCTGGCGGCAAATTCGGCAAAGCGGCGATAAAAGCCTTGCGGCACACCGGTGGCGCCCGCCACCACCAGGTGGGCGCGCGTGCTTCCCCTGGCCGGGTAACGGGTGGCGGCGATGCGATAGCCGTCGGCCGTGGTCAGGGTCAGGATTTCGGTCGGAAAGGTCATGCTGGCTCCTGGGGACGGTGCAGGGTCAGCAGGGACAGGAGAGCCTGGCCGACCAGCTGCATGGGTTCGGGGGTGCCGGCGGCGCGCGCCTGCAGCAGGCCGCCTTCGTAGGCGGCCAGGATCAGGGCGGCCAGGGCGGCGGCGCTGGCCGCCGGGTAGCCGGCCGCGCACAAGCCGTGCTCCATGCGCACGCGGATACGCGCAAAGCCGGCGCCGAGGGCGGCGCGGATGGCCGTATCGGCGGCGGTGGTTTCCAGGGCGATGGTGGCCAGCGGGCAGCCGTGTTCGTAGGCGCTGCCTTCCAGGCGCCGCTGCGCGCCGTCGATCCAGGCCATGACGGCAGCGGCTGGGTCGCCCGCGCGCATGCGTTCGTCGAGCAGCAGGCACAGTCGTTCGACGGTGGCCTCGACGGCGGCCACGGCCAGCTCGCTCTTGCCGCCGGGGAAGTGGTGGTAGAGCACGCCCTTGGGCGCCCTGGCGGCCGCCAGCAGCTCGGTCAAGCCGCTCCCGTGGTAACCCTGGCGCTGCAAGGCGTGCACCATGGCGGTGATGAGGCGGGTTCTGGCGTCGGGTGCGGTCATGCATGGCAGTCTATAGACCGATCGGTCTAATGGCAATCCATGCGGCGTCTTTCTAGAGCGGGCACTCTAAATGGGGGCGCAGGCGGTATCATGTGCGCTGAATCGCTCTCACACTGGACCCGCATGCTCATCATCACCATCAAACAAGGCAAGGAAAAAAGCTTGCTCGCCGGCGAAACCTGGATCTACGCGTCTGCCGTGGAGAAGGTCGATGGCAAGCCGAACGAAAAGATGAAGTTGGGCGGCACGGCCATTGTCCAATCGTCCTCGCAGCAATTCTTGGCGCGCGCGGCCTACAACGCCAAGTCGCAGATCCGGGCGCGGGTGTGGAGCTTTCGCGAAGATGAGCCGATCGACCATGCCCTCATCAAGCGGCGCGTCAAGGCGGCGCTGGAAAAAAGCGCGGCGGCGGCAAACAAGGCGCGGCCCGATGCGCTGGTGCGCCGGGTGCATGCCGAGGCCGACGGCTTGCCGGGGTTGCTCGTGGACCAGTTTGGCGGCAAGGCCGGCTACCTGATCTGCCAGTTCCAGGCGGCCGGCGTCGACGCCTGGAAAGTGCCGATCGTGCAAGCGCTGCTGGCAGAGACGGGCTGCAAGAATGTGTACGAACGCGCCGACGAACTGGTGCGCAAAGGCGAGGGCTTGCCGGTCGTGGCCGGCGCGCTGGCCGGCGACGAACCGCCCGACGAAGTCTGGGTCGTGACCGACGGTGTGCGCATGTCGACCGACCTGAAAACGGGATTCGAGCGGCCGTTCCGCAAATAAGGGAAAGAGTGCGGTTTTTCCGCATCATATTCTGTATCTTTGCCGCAATCTTTCCTCACCGCATCAGCGTACTCGTCTTATAATTGGTCGCACAATTTTGTCGCTGATAGAAGAGACTACCGCCAGATGGAAAACCACCAGTCCTCGCAAATTCGCACCCTGACCTACATCGAAAACGAAGACCATCCGGTCTTCGGTACGCTGGTCGAACAAATCCTGCACCTGCTGAACTCGAAGCTGATTTTCAGCGACATCATCATCCACCAGAACAGTCCGCTGATGCTGCGCCAGCCCAAGGGTCTGGTGGCGGTGACGGATTCGCCGATCACCAAGGAAGAGCTGGAAGAATTCTTCGAAGTCATCGAGCCGAACTGGTCCGAGCGCATTGCCGACCGCGCCTTCGACCGTTCGATCGACCTGCACACCGCGCGCATCCGCGCCAACTGCTTCACCTTCCAGGGCAAGAAGCGGCTCGGTTGCGTGGTGCGGCGCTTCCCCAAAGAACCGCTGTCGCTGGCCAGCCTGGGCTTGCGCGCGGCCGAGCAGGATTTCGCCAAGCTCACCAGCGGGCTGGTGCTGCTCATCGGCGACACCTGCCAGGGCAAGTCGACCACGATCGCCTCGATGCTCGACCAGATCAACATGACGCGCTCGGGGCACATCATCACCATCGAAGACCCGGTCGAGACATTGATTCCCCAGCGCCACTGCATCATCACGCAGCGCGAAGTGGGCAAGGATGGCGATGTGGAAAGCTACTTCAAGGGTGCGCTGGACGCGCTGCGCGAGCGGCCGGACGTGATCGTCATTGGTGAAATCCGCGACGCCGAAACGGCCAAGGAAGCGCTGGCGCTGGCCGAATCGGGTCCGCTGGTACTGGCCTCGCTGCATGCGCGCTCGACCGAGCTGGGCCTGCAAAAGATGCTGCGCCTCCTGGGCAATTCCGAAGCCCAATCGCAGGCGCTGGCCAGCGCCCTGCGCGGCGTGCTGTGCCAGGCGCTGCTGCCGTCGGTGCAGGGCGAGCGCTACTATCTGGCCACGGAATGTCTGACCTCCAATCCGGAAGTGGTGCGGATCATCGAATCGGGGCGGGTTGCCGAAGTGCGCACGCTGATGGACGGCGGCACCGGCAAATTCAATGCCGGCTGCCACTCGATGAACTCGGCGCTCGTGAATCTGCTGCGCGACAAGAAGATCAGCATGGAAGACGCGCGCAACGCCACGACGGACCGCATCGGCTTCGCCGACGCCTGCTACAGCGCCATGCTCGACGCCGCCTAACCCTTCCAAGCAACGTCGGGGTCAGACCTCAAATCTGGAACATTCCAACATCGGGGTCAGACCTCAAATTTGAAATTAATTTCAGATTTGAGGTCTGACCCCGATTTTGTTTGGTGCTGGACGCAGCGGCCGAATTTGCTGCGGGTAGTTTGGAGAGTGTAGGAAAGGGGCGCTGATCCATGGCACGATTTCGGGCGCTTTTTTGGCCATCATCGTCCGATCGGGGTCAGACCTCAACACTGAAATGTTCCAGTTTTGAGGTCTGACCCCGTTTTTGTTTGGTGTGGATGAGAGAGGGGCGAATTTGTGGTCGTTAGTCGAGGGGGACGCTGCGGTAGCGGTTCACTTCCGATGGGGTGACGGGCGGCGCTTTGTTGCCCCAGCTGGCGCGCAGGTAGGTCACCACCGCGGCGACCTCGGCGTCGTTGAGGACTTGCCCGTACGGCGGCATGCCGTACGGCCGCGGATTGCCTGCCGTCGCGGGCGCGAACCCGCCGTTGAGCACGATGCGCACCGGATTGACCGATTCGCGCATCGTCAGCGCGCGGTTGCCGGCAAGCGGCGGATAGTGCGGCGCCATGCCTTTGCCATCGCCGCCATGGCAGTCGATGCAGTGGGTTTCGTAGAGTTTCTTGCCTAGTTCGATCACGCGCTCGACTTGCGGCCCACTGGCCACGTCCAGCGGCGCGCCAGGCTGCGCGGGCAGCGCCTTCAGGTACACCGCCATGGCTGCCACGTCGTCGTCCGTCAGGTGCTGCAGGCTTTTCTGGACGACTTCGGCCATCGGTCCGAAGACGGTCGCGCGCTGCGAGACGCCGGTCTTGAGCAGGGCGCTGATCTCGGCCACATCCCAGCTGCCCAGCCCCGCTTCCTGGTCGGAGGTGAGCGAGGGCGCGTACCAGCCCAGCGTGTGGATCATGCCGCCCGACAGGCCTTTGTCGCTGGCCCCCAGTGGGTTGCGGCTGCTGTGGCATGCCACGCAGTGGCCGGGCCCTTCGACCAGGTAGGCGCCGCGGTTCCATTGGGCGCTCTGGTTCTGGATCGGGGTGTACACGCCAGGCTTGAAATACAGCAGGCGCCAGCCGGCCAGCATGATTTGCTGGTTGTACGGGAAGCGCAGGCCGTGCTCCTGATTGGGCGCGTGCTGCGCGGGCACGGTTTGCATGAAGGCGTACAGGGCGTCGGCATCGGCGCGCGTGATCTTGGTGTAGCTGGTGTACGGGAAAGCCGGGTACAGCAGGCGCCCGTCGCGCGACTTGCCGTTGTGGAGGGCGCGCCAGAAGTCGTCGGCGCTCCAGGCGCCAATGCCGGTTGCGCGGTCGGCGGTGATGTTCGGCGCGACCAGGCGGCCGAAGGGCGTGTCGATGGTCCGCCCGCCCGCATACGGCGCGCCGCCGCGCACGGTGTGGCAGGCCATGCAGTCGCCCGCCTTGGCCAGATAGGCGCCGCGCGCGATGTTCTCAGCGCTCGGCGCGGTGGCCGCCGGGCCCGATGAGGCGATCTTTTCTTCGCGCGGCCAGGCGACCAGCACCGTCAGGATGAGCAGCGCGCCGATCACGCCGGCAGCGAACAGCAGGGTCTTTTTCATGGCATGCTCCCGCAGGCGATGGGCAGGGGCTTGGCGATGCTCGTGGCCGGACGTGGATCGGCAGGCAATGGCTGCAGACCGAGCCAGCTGGCCACGGCATTCACGTCAGCCAGGCTCAGGCGGCCGGTGATGTCGGCCATGCAGTCGGGCGCGAGCGCGCGCCGGCTCTTGTTGCGCCAGGCGCCGAACTGGGCGTTGACGTAGTCGCGCGGCAAACCCAGCAGCCCGGGCACGGCGGGGGCGATGCCGGTCAGCTTGTCGCCATGGCAGGCGATGCAGGCCGGTACCTTGAGGGCGGCGTCGCCCTGGGTGGCGAGCAGGCGGCCACGTTCGAGGACGGCGGCGCTGGCGTCGCTGGGCTGGGGTGGCGGGGAGGGCAGGTGTTCGGCCGAAAAATGGTCGGCGATTTCGCGCAGGTAGGCGTCGGACATGTGATCGACCATGTAGCTCATCAGCGGAAACTGGCGCCGCCCTTCGCGAAAGTTAATCAGCTGGTTGTACAGGTAGCCGGCCGGTTTGCCCGAGATGCGCGGGAAATACGCGTCGTTGACGTCTTTCTTGGCGTGGCAGGAGGTGCACGCCAGCAGGCGCTGGGCCATGGTGTCGGGCAGCACGGCCGGGCGTTCGGCGGCGGCAGCCAGTGGCAGCGCGGCCAGGCAGGCGAGCAGGGCAATGCGAAGGACGGTGGGCATGGTGGTGGCAATCGTGTTGATATAACCCCGATTGTCGCACGCCCCGTCCAAAGCAACACCGCGACAGCGGTGGCTTAGGTGGCGGCGCGCCAGTGGCGGTAGATCTTCAGGGCGACGTGGGCGTCGTCGGCGGCGTACAGAATTTGCTTTTCCGACAGGCGCGGCAGCGACCAGTTGGTGGTGGTGATCTTCTTGGATTTTTGCAGCGTCTGCCCGAAGTAGCGCGCCACCGCTGTCTTGGCGCCCAGGGTGTTGCGCTCGTTTTTCTTGCGCAGGGCGGTCGACAGGTCCAGCACGTTGGCTGTTTCAATGCCCAGCTTGGCGCGCAGGCGCTTGATGTCGTCCTGCAGGCCGAAGCCCACCTTGAGGATGGCGGCGTTCTCGAGCACGGTCTTGAGCATGGCCGGCGCCGCCTCGGTCCCGATCTGGAACAGATAGGCGGTGTCGTCGGTGGCCAGCTGGATCAGGTGCGGGCCGGTCGACGCTTCGCCTTTCTGGAAAGTCGGCTTCGATTCGGTATCGAAGCCGATCACATCCATCGCCGACAGCGCTGCCAGCGCGTCGGCCGCGTCGCGCGCCGTTTTCACCATTCGGACGTCGGCCAGCGTGATGCCGTCGTAAGGCGGCAACAATTCGTCTGATTCGGTCGTCATTAACGGCGATTAATTATTGCGGGAAAACTTGGAGGCGAGCTGGAGCAGCTTTTCCTGGCGCAATTTGTTCGCTTCTTCGGCCTGGGCGGCATCGCGTTCGGCCTTTTTGCGCTCGGCTTCTTTCTTGAAGCGCTGCTGCAAGGTTTCTTTGGCGTGCAGACGGTGGGTGTCGGTCACCTCGGCCCCGGCGGCGCCGTCGAGGTCGTAGCGGACGGTGGCTTTTTCCATGGCGCGCAGGTAGCGCAGCGAGCCGGTATGGATGCCCAGCGCGGTGCGCATGGTCTTGCGGTCCAGTTCGGGCATGCGCGCGAGGATCTGCTTGTCAATACCGATGGCCAAGGGCAGGCAGTCGCGGAAAGCGGGAAACTGTTGCTGAAATTGCTTTAACAGGGTACGTGCGGTCAGGGTGGGAGCTGCTGCGGGAGTGGCAGGCGCCGGTGCGTCGGCCGACTCGGCGACTAGGCTAGTTGTATTCATCGACTTCATTGTAAGAGCTGGAAACGGAAGGATAGCATGGGCACATTGCCAAGTGCGGGGATTTTATTCGCGCGGACGGGGTTGCCAAACGCGCGGAAAGGCGCGAAATCGTGTATCATCGACCCCTTGCCCTGCGCGTAGGTTGATGCAGCGCAGACGTGTCAGAAGATGGAAGAAGGCAGCCAGGCGGTCCGCAAGTCATCAGCTTTCGTTATATCTGGTATTCAACATATCAATTATCGCGATAACTTGCGTTAGTGCATAATCGGCCTTGTTCCTTCCATTCTCTTATGGAGTGGTGCTAAAGCCCGTTTCAGCTAGCGGGCTTTTTTTCGTTCTGCCACACAGCGGCCCCAGCGGCCACATTGCCCGTAGCGCGGGCCACCCTTTACGCTCCATCGGGCCACTTTGTTCGGGCCGGGTGGATTATTGACTGGAGTTTTAATGACGACCAAAGCCAAGACCCTGACCCTGACCGCTGCCAAGGCACCACGCAAGACCGCTGCCCAGCTGGCTGTACCGAAAACGGCGACTTCCTATTTCCTGGAAACGGAAGAGGCGGTCAAAGTCGCGGTGGTCAAGAAGGGGACGCGCCTGGCTGCCGTCGACGCTGCCGCTGGCAGCGCGGCCAACGAAGCGGCTGCCGAAACCGTGGTCGTGCGCAAGCGCTCCAAGCTGGCCGCGCGCGACGAAGTGGTGGCCGAGGCGTCCGAGCCGGTCGTCAAGACGGTCAAGGCGCGTGTGAGCAAAAAGGTCGTCGACGCCGAGCCGCTGGTCATCCAGACTGCCGGCCAGGCCGTCAGCCAGACCACCGACGCGGCCGCCCTGGCGGCCATCGATACCTCCGGCTACTTGCTGCCGTCGGTCAAGGTGCCCGGCCGCCGCGGCCGCAAGCCGAGCGAATTCACGCCCGAAAACGATGAAGTGGCCGCCCTGAACGCGGTCGAGCGCGCGGAATTGAAGGCCGTCTCCAAGGCCAAGGAACGCAAGGCCAAGGGTGGCGTGATCCTGGCCGCCGATCCGAAGGCAACCGAAGCGGACATGGAACGCCGCCGTACCCAGATCAAGAACCTGATCAACATGGGCAAGGAACGCGGCTACCTGACCTACGCCGAGATCAACGACCAGCTGCCAGAGAACATCATCGATCCGGAAGCGGTCGAAGGCATCATCGCGACCTTCAATGACATGGGCATTGCCGTCTACGAGCGCGCCCCCGACGCGGAAATGATGCTGCTGACCGACACGGTCGCCACCGCCACCAGCGACGACGAAGTTGAAGCGGCTGCCGCCACGGCGCTGTCGACGGTCGACTCCGACTTTGGCCGCACCACCGACCCGGTGCGTATGTACATGCGCGAAATGGGCGCCGTGGCGCTGCTCACGCGCGAAGGCGAGATCGAGATCGCCAAGCGCATCGAAGGCGGCCTCAAGGATATGGTCCAGGCGATTTCGGCCTGCCCGACCACGATCGCCGAAATCATCGCGCTGTCGCACAAGATTGCTCGCGACGACATCAAGGTTGACGAAGTGGTCGACGGTTTCGTCGACCTGAACGAATCGAACGCGCCTGCCGCACCGGCCGTGCACGCCGCCCACGATGACGACGAGGACGACGAAGAAGAGCACGAAGAAGAAGACGGCGACGCCAATGGCGGCGCGGCCGGCTTCTCGACCGAGCAGTTGAACCAGCTGCGTACTGGCGCGCTGGAAAAATTCGCCCTGATCGAAGCCGAGTTCGACAAGATGGCCGCCGCCTTCACCAAGGATGGCTACGGTTCGCCCAAGTATGTCAAGGCACAGGAAGTCATTTCCAACGAGCTGCTGGGCATCCGCTTTACCGCCAAGGTCGTTGAAAAGCTGTGCGACACCCTGCGCGGCCAGATGGATGAAGTGCGCCAGATCGAAAAAGCCGTGCTGGCGATCTGCGTGGACCGCTGCGGCATGCCGCGCGCCCACTTCATCAAGGTCTTCCCGGGTAACGAGACGGACCTGGAATGGGTCGACCGCGAAGTCGATTGCGCTTACCCGTACTCGACCGTGCTGAGCCGCAACGTGCCTGCGATTAAGGAACTGCAGCAGCGCATGATCGACCTGCAGGCGCGCGTGGCGCTGCCGCTGGCCGACCTGCGCAAGATCAACAAGCAGATGGCCGCCGGCGAAAAGCGTGCCCGTCACGCCAAGCGCGAAATGACGGTTGCCAACTTGCGTCTGGTGATTTCGATTGCCAAGAAGTACATCAACCGCGGCCTGCAATTCCTCGACCTGATTCAGGAAGGCAATATCGGCCTGTTGAAGGCAGTCGACAAGTTCGAGTACCGTCGCGGCTACAAGTTCTCGACCTATGCCACCTGGTGGATCCGCCAGGCGATCACGCGTTCGATCGCCGACATGGCGCGCACCATCCGCGTGCCAGTGCACATGATCGAAACGATCAACAAGATGAACCGCATCTCGCGCCAGATCATGCAGGAAACGGGCAGCGAGCCGGATCTGGCCACGCTGGCGCTGAAGATGGAAATGCCGGAAAACAAAGTCCGCGAAATCATGAAGATCGCCAAAGAGCCGATTTCCATGGAAACGCCGATGGGCGAAGATGGCGATTCGCAACTGGGCGACTTCATCGAAGACAACACCACGCTGGCGCCGCTCGATGCAGCGCTGCATGCATCGATGCGCAATGTCATCAAGGAAGTGCTCGATTCGCTGACCCCGCGCGAAGCGAAGGTGCTGCGCATGCGCTACGGCGTCGAAATGTCGAACGACCACACGCTGGAAGAAGTGGGCAAGCAGTTCGACGTGACGCGCGAGCGGATCCGCCAGATCGAAGCGAAGGCCATGAGCAAGCTGCGTCAGCCGTCGCGTTCGGACAAGCTCAAGAGCTTCCTGCACAACCATTGATGGCCCGGCCCCGCGGCCATCGTCAACCCCGGCAGCGCGCAAGCGTGCCGGGGTTTTTTCATGGGCGCGCTATTTGACGGTCAGCGGCACCGTGAAGGAGGCGCCCACTGCATCGTTGACGACAATGCTGCCCAGGCCCGCTGCCTTGGCCTTGATCGTGAAATCGACGCCGCTCATGGTGACCGTGGCGATGCTGGCGTCGCTGGTCGTGACGGTATAGCGCGGGGTGCCGCCGCCGGCAGTAAAAGTGGCGCTTTCGCCAACCGTCATGGTCAGGCCCGCGGGCGCCGTGGTATACAGAGCCACGCCGGTGTTCATGCCGACATCGCCCCCGCCGCAGCCGGCCACCAGGGCGGCCATGGTCATGCCGAGGAGGGCGCTGCGCCAGCGCGCGGGAATGGATGCGTTGCGATTCATGAGGACCTTTGTCAGAGAGGCGCCAGCAGGCTGGCGGAATGCCGTTGCGGCCGGTTGCACGACGCCATGGTCGCACACCCTGGCGCCGCCGACAAAAAAATCGGTGAATGGCGATTCGGTTCTATAATCATTCGCGGCAGAAATCCAACGTTCCCATCACAAGCACCCAGCCATGACCGTGTCCGCTCTCCGATTCGACCATCTCGTTAAACGCTACGGCAACAAGGATGTGCTCAATGGGATCTCGCTTGACGTGCTCCAGGGCGAATCGTTCGCGCTGGTCGGCATGAACGGCGCCGGCAAGACCACGCTGTTCAAATGCCTGCTCGACTTCCACCTGCCCGACAGCGGCAGCATTGCCATTGCCGGCACGGACCACCGCCAGAGCGGGGCGCGGGCGCCGCTGGCCTATCTGCCCGAGCGCTTCATGCCGCCATACTTCATGCAAGGGCAGGAGTTTCTCAAGTACATGCTGAGTTTGCAGGGCCTGGCTTACGACCGGGCCGCCGCGGTGGCCATGCTGGCCAGCCTCGATCTCGATGCACAGGCGCTCGACAAGCTGGTGCGCACCTATTCCAAAGGCATGAGCCAGAAGCTCGGCCTGGCCGCCTGTCTGCTGGCGCACAAGGCCGTGTATGTACTGGACGAGCCGATGAGCGGCCTCGATCCCAAGGCGCGCGCCTTGCTCAAGGTGCAGCTGAGCGCCTTGCGCGCGCGCGGCAGCACCGTGTTTTTCAGCGCGCACGCGCTGGCCGATGTCGAGGAACTGTGCGACCGCATGGCCATCCTGCATGGCGGCCAGCTGCGCTTTGTGGGCCCGCCCGCAGCCTGCCGCGCCCAGTTCGCCAGTGCCACGCTCGAGCAGGCCTACATGGCGTGCATTGCCGATCCGGCGCCCGCCTGAGCGGGCGTTGATGTTCGCGCGTGGCAATTTGTGTTTTAATAACGACAGACTTCCGACCTTGCCACCACTATGTATCTAGCCCATTACGGTCTGAACCTGCCGCCTTTCGGCATTACGCCCAATCCGGATTTTTTTTACACCGGCAATCAACGTGGAGAAATTCTTGACGCGCTCCTGTATGCGGTGACGCACGGGGAGGGTATCGTCAAGGTCACCGGCGAAGTCGGCAGCGGCAAGACCATGCTGTGCCGGATGCTCGAGCGGGCACTGCCGGCCAACGTGGTGCCCATCTATCTTGTCAATCCCACCCTCGGGCGCGAAGAGGTCGGGTACGCCATCGCCGGCGAACTGGGGCTGGACGCGGGCGGGCGGCGCGCCGATGAAGTGATCCGCCTGCTCCAGAACGACTTGATCGCCAAGCATGTCGAGGGCAAGCAGGTGGTGTTGCTGGTGGAAGAGGCGCAAGCGATGCCGCTCGAGACGCTCGAAGAAATCCGCCTGTTCTCCAACCTGGAAACGTCGCACCACAAGCTGCTGCAGATCGTCCTGTTCGGCCAGCCGGAACTGGACGACAGCCTGGCCTTGCCGCGCATGCGCCAGCTCAAGGAACGCATCACGCACAGCTTCCAGGTGCCGCCGCTGGCGCCGACGCTGTTGCCAGAATTCCTCATGTTCCGCATGCGCGCGGCCGGCTATCGCGGCCCGAACGTGTTCAGCAAGGAGGCGATGGGCCTGATCGCCTCGGTGTCGGAAGGCATCGTGCGGCGCGTCAGCATCCTCGCCGACAAGGCCTTGCTGGCCGCCTTTGCCGACAACACCCACGCCGTCACGGCGAAACATGTCAAGGCCGCCATCCTGGACAGCCAGTTTTCCTATTCCGCAGGCAAGCGCCGCCAGCGCAGGCTGATCGCGGCCGGCGCACTGGCCGGGTGTGCCTTGCTGGGCGCGGCGGCGTGGACCTTGTGGCCGCAACGCACGGTTACCGTGGCCCCGCTGCGCGCGCCGCAGCCGGCCGCGGCAGTGGCCGCAACTGTGCCGCCGCCAACGTCCGTCCCGCCCAGTGCCGCTGCACTGCTGCAGCAGTCGCGTTCCTGGCTGCAGCAGCAGGATGGGGCGCGCTACAGCCTGCAGATCGCGCTGGCCGATCCCGACCCGCGCAAACTCGAACGCCAGCTGCGCAAATTGAATGAGGAAGTGGGGTTAGACATGCTCCATGTTTACCCCACCAGGCTGGCCGGCGAGGCGCGCGTCGGCGTGCTGTATGCATCGTACGGCGCGCGTGCCGAGGCGCTGGCCATGAAGCAGCAACTGGCCCGGGAGTGGGGTTACCAGCCCCAGTTGCGCACCATTGCGGGTGTGCGGGAAGAGGTCCGGCGCACCGATAGCGATGCAATGTGGCCGAAATAGAAACGGTATTTGTGAATCCGCCACGGATTCGCTGCGCTGAATTAGTTAAATCGGATAAATTGACTTAGAATTGATCTAGAACAACGTTCGCTAACCGTTTGATTTGTATCGGGTCTAGATGCTAAAAGTCACTGCCTCAGTTGTTACATGTGCTTTGCTCGGTGCCTGTGGTGCCCGGCCCCTTGCTCCTTCGACCAGCCATATCCGCGATGGCGCGCCGCCCGCGCCCAGCGCGATCCCCGCGCCGCTGGCCAACAGTGCCACGCTGTTGCCGCCCAAGCCGAGCGCCAAGGCCGAAACTTACAGTGTGTCGGTGCACAACGTGGCGGTGCAATCGCTGCTGTTTGCGCTGGCGCGCGACGCCAAGCTCAACGTCGACGTCCATCCCGGCATCAGCGGCCAGGTCACGCTCAACGCGCTCAACCAGACCATGCCCCAGCTGCTCGCGCGCATCAGCAAGCAGGTCGACATGCGCTACGAGCTCGACGGCCAGAATCTGATCGTGCGGCCCGATACGCCGTACTTGCGCAATTACCGCATCGACTACGTCAATATGGCGCGCGATTCGAGCAGCACCAGCAGCATCGCCACCCAGATTTCGACGACCGGCGCGACCGACACGGGCAGCGGCAGCGGCAGCAACAATTCGACAACATCGGTATCGAACACGTCCAATAACCGGTTCTGGGAAACGCTGGTGCAAAACATCCGCGACACCCTGCGCGAAACCGACAAGGTCATGCCTGACGGCGGCGAGGCGCCCGCGCCGGCGCCCGCGCCGCTCATCGCCGCCAATGGCAAGCCGGCGCCCGAGCAGGCGCTGCCTGCGCGCGCGCCCACGTTCCGCGAAGCCGCCTCCGTGATCGCCAACCCGGAAACGGGCCTGATCGCCGTGCGCGCGACCAGCCGCCAGCATGAAAAGATTCAGGAATTCATCGACATGGTCATGTCGAGCGCGCGCCGCCAGGTGCTGATCGAAGCGACCGTGATCGAAGTCCAGCTCAGCGACAATTACCAGCAGGGCATCAACTGGTCGACCTTGCGCACCAGCGCGACCCAGGGCTTGAACGTGGTGCAGGGGCAGGTTGGCACGAATCCCTTGCCGTCGAACGTGTCGCCGGGGATCACGCCGGGCGTCTTTGTCATGAATTATCTCAAGCCATTCTCGTCGATCGGCAATCTGACCGCGACGGTGCAGCTGCTCGAATCGTTTGGCAAGGTCAAAGTGCTGTCGAGCCCGAAGATCAGCGTGCTCAACAACCAGACGGCGCTGCTCAAGGTGGTCGACAACAAGGTGTATTTCACCATTACCGCCACCACCACCGAGGCGACCGCGACCACGCTGGCCAAATCGACCTATACCTCCGAGCTGCATACCGTGCCGGTGGGCTTTGTGATGAGTGTCACGCCGCAGGTGGCCGAATCGGACGAGGTCACGCTCAATGTCCGCCCGACCATCTCGCGCATCGTCGGCTATGTGCAAGATCCCAGCCCGGCGCTGGCCATTGCCAACGTAGTCAGCAATGTGCCGGTGATCCAGACGCGCGAAATGGAATCGATCCTGCGCGTGTCCAGCGGTAACATCGCCGTGATGGGCGGATTGATGCAGGACACCGTCGACAACCTGAAGGATGGGGTACCGCTGCTCAGCCGCATTCCCGGCCTGGGCGACGCTTTTTCCTATCGCAACGAGAAAACCAGCAAGTCGGAGCTGGTCATCTTCATTCGGCCCGTGGTGATCAAGGATGCCAGCGTGGGGGGCGATTACCGCGACTTCCGCAGCTATCTGCCCGACAATACGCCGCCCGCCACGCCACCGTACGACGAACCGCGCGCGCGCGCGCCAGCCTCGGGGAATGCAAAAAAATGAGCCTGCTGATGCAAGCGCTGCGCAAGGCCGAATCGGCCAAGAAAGGGCAGGGGGCCGATGCCGTCGCGCCGGATCCCGTGCAGGCGAGCACCGCCGGCGCGGTGGCAGGCGAACTGACGCTCGAGCAAAAAGAGCCGACCCAGGAAGACCTCGCCACGGCCCGCCAGATTGCGGCCGAAACGGCCGCTGCGGCGCCGATCGAGACGGTCGATTATTTTTCGTCCGAAGTGCCGCCCGCGCGCACACCGTACGTGGCGCCCGACGGCGGCGCGGCCGAGCCGGCAGCGGCCCAGGGGTTCGATCCGGACCGCGGCTTTCAAGCCGCCGCCGCGCCCGCGCCCTCACCGGAGCCAGCAATCCCCGCGCCCGTGGTGGCGCCAGCGCCACCGCCAGCGCCACCGAGCGTTGCGGACCGGCAGCAAAGCGCTGCGCAGGCTGAACGCAATGAAGCCCAGGCGCGCAGCGCCGCCGCGGCCGTGTTCGCCGCCAAGCAGCGCGCACGGCACCAGCGTCCGCTGATCCTGGCGGCCTGCGGTTTGCTGCTGCTGTCGGGTGCGGCGGCCTTCGGCTATTACCAGTACATGAAGATCGCGCAACCGCAGCCGCTGGCCTTGCCGCAGCCGGTGCAGGCTGCCGCGCCCGCCGACGCCGTGCCCGTGGCGGCGCCGGAGCCAGCCGCCCCGGTGGCCGGTGCCGTCACCGTCCCGGCAGCCCCGGCCGACAGCAGCGCCCCGGCACCCGTGCGCAGTCGCGCCGCCCCGGCCCTGCCCACGGCGGAGCGGGCGGACGCGCCATCCAGGCCGGCAGCGCGCGCCGCCGTGCGCAGCGCCACGGCCCCAGCGCAACGGGCCCCGCGCGCCGATGGCGGCGCCCCGGCGAAAGCGCTGCAGGCGGACGCGGCCGGCATCGAGCTGCGCCGCACCGACGTGCCGCGCCAGGTCGATCCCGCCCTCACCAGCGCCTATCAATCCTTTGTTGCCGGCGACAGCGCCGCGGCGCGCACCCAGTACCAGCGCGTGCTGCAGAAAGACCCGGACAACCGCGATGCCTTGCTCGGCATGGCGGCCATTGCCGTCAACAGCGGGCAGGGCGCCGAAGCGGGCGCCTTCTATGCGCGCCTGGTCGAGCTCGATCCCACCGATGCCGAAGCGGCCAGCGGCCTGGCCAGCGTCCAGCGCAGCGATCCGGACCAGGCTGAAAGCAATCTGAAAAAAGTGCTCGCTGCCAATCCGCATACCGGTTCGGCGCACTTTGCCCTGGGTAATGTGTATGCCCAGCAGCAGCGCTGGTCGGAAGCCCAGCAATCGTATTTCCATGCCGTGGGCACGGCGCCGGCGAATGCCGATTACGTGTTCAACCTGGCTGTCAGCCTCGACCGGCTGGGACAGAACAAGCTGGCGCTGGAGAACTACCGGCGCGCGCTGCAACTGGCCCATGCCGGCAGCAATATCAAGCGCAGCGCGGTGCAGGCCAGGATCGACCAATTGCAGCGCGAAGCGGCTGCGGCAGCGCGCTGAACGACATTGCGCACGGCGCGCCAGCGCCGCCGCCCCCCTTACCTGACAGGAATTAACAAGCGACAGATGGCTGAAAAACCGAAACTTCCCCTGGGCACCCTGCTGATCCAGAAGCGGGTGATCAGCGAGGACCAGTTGCGCATCGCACTGATCGAGCAAAAAAGCAGCGGCTTGCCGCTGGGGAAAATGCTGATCAGCCTGGGGTTTGTCACCGAAGCGACGGTACGCGAAGCGCTCAGCGAGAACCTCAACCAGCAGTCGACCGACATGGCCAACATGTCGGCCGACGCCAGCGCCATCAAGCTCATTCCGAAGGATGTGGCCAAGCGCTACATCGTCTTCCCGATGACGTACGACAAGACTGCGAAGACGCTGATGCTGGCCATGGCCGATCCGGCCAACATCGTCGCGCTCGACCAGATCAGCGCCATGCTGGGCCAGGACATCACGCTGCTGCCCATGCTGGCCGGCGAATCGGAAATCACCCGCGCCACCGACCAGTACTACGGCTTCGAGCTGTCGATCGACGGCATCCTGAACGAGATCGAAACGGGCCAGGTCAATTACCAGAGCATGCAATCGGTGTCGGACGAATACAGCCAGCCGATCGTGCGCCTGATGGATGCGCTGCTGGTCGACGCGGTCCAGCACAATGCGTCCGACATCCACTTCGAGCCGGAAGAATTCTTCCTGCGCATTCGCTACCGCATCGATGGCATCCTGCGCCAGATCCGCAGTCTGCACAAAACGTACTGGCCGGCCATGGCGGTGCGCCTGAAGGTGATGAGCAACATGAACATCGCCGAAACGCGGGCGCCCCAGGATGGCCGCATCTCCATCGGTTTTTCCGGGCGCCAGATCGATTTCCGCGCCGCCGCCCAGCCCACCACGCACGGCGAAAACTTCGTGCTGCGGATTCTGGACCGCCAGAAGGGCATCGTCCCGCTCGACGGCCTCGGTCTGCAGGAAGAAGAGCTCACGCTGCTCAAGCTGATGATCGCGCGGCCCGAAGGCATCATCCTGGTAACTGGCCCGACCGGCAGCGGCAAGACCACGACGCTGTACTCGATCCTCAATCACATCAATACCGACAGCGTCAACATCATGACGCTGGAAGATCCGGTCGAGTATCCGATGAGCATGATCCGCCAGACCTCGGTCAACGAATCGGCCAAGATGGGCTTTGCCAACGGTATCCGCTCGATGATGCGCCAGGATCCCGATATCATCCTGATCGGCGAGATCCGGGACAAGGAAACGGCCGAGATGGCGTTTTCTGCCGCCATGACGGGCCACCAGGTGTATTCGACCCTGCACACCAACTCGGCAGTGGGGGCGATTCCGCGCCTGCTCGACATCGGCATTTTGCCCGACATCATGTCCGGCAATATCATCGGCATCATCGCCCAGCGCCTGATCCGGCGCCTGTGCCCCGCCTGCAAGGAGCCGTTCGTGGCCGACGAGGTCGAGCGGCGCCTGCTGGGCCTGTCCGAAGCCCATCCGGACGTCACGATTCACCGCGCCGTCGGCTGCAGCAAGTGCGCCCATCAAGGCTACAAGGGACGCATTTCGATCGTCGAAATGCTCAAGATGAATGCCGAGCTCGACGACCTGATCGCGCGCCGCGCCACCACCAGCGAACTGAAAAAGAAAGCCATTGCGATGGGCTTCCGTCCCCTGGTCGAAGATGGCGTGCGGCGCGTGCTCGACGGCTCGACCTCGCTCGATGAAGTCTCGCGCGTGGTCGATCTGACCGACAGGCTGATGTAATGGCGCTGTATTCGTATACGTCGATGAATCCGGCTGGCAAGCTGGTGCGCGGCGTGATCGATGCTGCCAACCAGCCTGACCTGGAACTGCGGCTGCGCCGCATGGAGCTCGATTTAATCGATTGCAAGCCGACCGGGCAGCGCCTGTTCCAGTTTGGCCGTGGCAAGATCACGCGCAAGGATTTGATCAACTTCTGTTTCCACATGGAGCAGCTGACGGCGGCCGGCGTGTCGGTGCTCGACGCCCTGACCGATTTGCGCGACACGCTCGACCAGCCGCGCTTTCGCGGCATCGTGGCCGACATGATCGAAGACATCGAAGGCGGCTCGCAATTGTCCGAAGCGATGCTGCGCCACCCGCAAGTATTCGACCTGGCGTTCAGCAGCCTGATCACGGCCGGCGAGCAGAGCGGCCGCCTGTCGGACGTGTTCCGCAGCCTGGCGGACGGCCTCAAGTGGCAGGATGAACTGGCGGCCCAGACCAAAAAGATCGTCATGTACCCCGCGTTCGTGGGCACGATTGTGCTGGGCGTGACGATTTTCCTGATGATTTTCCTGGTGCCCCAGCTGACCGGCTTCATCCGCACCATGGGCCAGGAGTTGCCCATGCATACGCGCGCGCTGATCGTCGTGTCGGATATCTTTATCCATTACTGGTTCCTGGTGCTGGCGTTCCCGTTCGTGGTGTGGGCGATTATCAAGGTGACCCTCAAGGTGAGCGCGCGCGCCCGCTTCCAGGCCGACGTCTACAAGCTGCGCCTGCCGCTGGTGGGCGAAGTCATGGAAAAGATCATCCTGGCCCGCTTTGTCACGTTTTTTGCGCTGATGTACAGCTCCGGCATCACCATTTTGGACTGCATCCGCCTGTCCGAAGGCATCGTCAGCAACCAGCAAATTGCCCAGGGCTTGCGCCAGGTGCGCCAGCTCATTTCCGAAGGGCAGGGCGTGACGGCAGCGTTCCAGCTGACCGGCATCTTTCCGCCGCTGGTCATCCGCATGCTCAAGGTCGGCGAATCGACCGGTGCGCTCGACAATGCATTGCGCAATGTCGCGTATTTCTATAACCGCGATATCGAAGAAAAAATTCAGCGGATCCAATCGCTGATCGAGCCGGTGATGACGGTCGTGCTCGGCATGCTGCTGGGCTGGATCATGATGTCGGTACTCGGTCCGATCTACGACACGATCAGCAAGATCAAGGTGTGAAGGGGCGCCGTGCAGAAGCATCTGTTTTATCTTAGCAATCAAGAACTGGTCGCCTACGCCCTGAAGGCGAAGGTATTGACACGCGTCGACAGCTTCGAGCATGACGAAGCAGGACGCGCGCGCTTCAGCGCGTATCTGGCGACGGTCACGTCGGTGCCATCGTATCTGCTGGTCGATGTCATCGAAGAAGACTTCCAGCGCGACAGCGCGCCGCACGTGTCCGGGCGCGCGCGCGTTGCCGTGCTCGATCGCAAGCTTCAGCAGCTGTACCGCGACACGCCGTTCCGCCAGGCCACGCTGCAAGGGCGCGACAAGGAAGGACGCAAGGACGACCGCTACCTGTTCAACGCCCTCACCAACGCCGAACTGCCCAAGGCCTGGCTGGCGCTCATGCAGCAGCATGCGGTGCCGCTGGTCGGCATCTATTCGCTCGCCTCGCTCAGCCAGCTGCTGTTCGACAAGCTCGAGCTGGGCAGCGGCCCGGTACTGCTGGTGTCGCACCAGTCAAGCGGGCTGCGCCAGAGCTTTTTCCAGGAAGGCTTGCTGCGCTTTTCGCGCCTGACGCCGCTGTTCGACCATGCGCCCGAGCGCCTGGCCGAAGCGTTTCGGGTAGAAACGGTCAAGACGCGGCAGTTCATGGCCAATTCGCGCCTGCTGGCGCGCGGCGCCCAGGTCAAGGTGGTGGTGCTGGCGCGCCAGACCAATCTGGACGCGCTGGCCAGCGGCATGCAGGGCGACGCCGACGTCAGCTATCTGCCGATCGACCTGGAACAGGTGCGCACCATGCTGCACCTGGGCCAGTTCGACGTCGACGCCGAGTGCAACCCGCTGTACCTGGCCTTGCTGGCCAGTACCCGCGTGCCCACCCATTTCCCGCTGCGCGACCAGAAGCATTTTTACCAGCTGCTGCAGGCCCGCATGATGCTGTATGTCATGAGCGGCGTGGTGGCGCTGGCGGCCGTGGTGTGGGCGGCGCTCGACATCAGCAGCATCGTGGCACTGCGCCAGGAAGCGGGGCGGCTGGACCAGGAAGTGGCGCTGACCGAGCAGCGCTACCAGGACATCGTCAAGAATATGCCGGTCACCAATGTCTCGCCGCATAACATGAAGGCCGTGGTCGACCTGCAAGCCATGCTCGACAAAAACGTGCCGTTGCCAAACGCGCAGATGGCCGTCATCAGCGCCATTCTCGACACGCTGCCCGACATCAAGGTCGACAAGATGTCGTGGGAGGCGCGCGACGTGGCCAGCCTGGAAGCCGTGGCCGATCCCAACGCGCCGCCGCCTGCCGCCGAAGATGTTGCGCCCGCCGCCGCGCTGCTGGGCTTGCCGGAAAAGACGGCGCAGGCGGTCCTGCTGGAAGGCGAGATTTCTCCCTTCAAGGGCGACTACCGCGCCGCCAATGCCAGCGTGGCGCGCCTGGCCGCGCAACTGAATGCCAGGCCCGGCGTGCATGCCGAGGTGCGCGTGCAGCCGCTCGACACGCGCCCGGGCGTCAAGCTGGAAAACAGCGCCGGCGCCGGCGAAGGCAGCGAACGGGCGCCGTTCTCCCTCTACATTACCTGGAAGCCGTGAGCATGGAAGCGAAAAATCCCGCCCCGCCAGCGGCCAAACCCGGTTCCGCCAAGCCACGCACGGTGGTCGAGATGTACACCTTCCGCAAGCAGGGCTGGCCGTACATCCGCAAGGCCGGCATCACGTTCGGCACGGTGTTCGTGCTCAGCTGCGTGCTGGTGACGGCCGTGCGCCTGGTGTTGCTGCAAGCGCGGCCGGACACGGCTGCGGCGCAGGCGCGCCAGATCGCTGCGGCCGGACGCTTGTCCCAGGCCGAAATCGAGCGCACGCAATTGCGCGATTTCCAGCCCGGGTTTACGCAATTGCGCGCACGCGGCTTTGTGGGCCCCGAGAGCCGCCTGAACCTGCTCGAAGCGATCCAGTCCATCCAGAAAACCCGGCGCCTGTTGCCGGTCGCATTTGACGTGTCGCCTCAGCAAATTGTCGCCCTCGACCCCAGCCTGCTCGAAGCACCGCTGGAAATGCATGCGACGACTGTGCGCGTGCGCATGGATCTGTTGCACGAAATGGACCTTGTCCACTTCTTCCAGGATTTGAAAGCGCGCGGTTTCTACACGGTCAGGCAATGCCAGATCAATACGGGGCCCGAGGTGCCCGTGCTGAGCCTGTCGCCGCGCCTGAATGCCGACTGCACCCTGTTCTGGGTGACGGTCGATGCGGCAGCGGTCGACCCGGCGGCAGCGCCAGACCCTGCTGCCGCCACCCCCGCAGGAGTTACACCATGAAGCACGCTTACGTCGCCGGGCCGGTTCTGCTGGCCGCACTCACGCTGGCCCAGGTCGCCAGCGCGCAGGAACTGGGCCGCCTGTTTACCACCAGTGCCCAGCGCGCCGCGCTGGAACGGGCGCGCTTTTCCACCCCGGCTGGCACCCAGCCGAGCGCCGAGAGCATGGCCGCAGCGCCCAGCGAAGCGGCCCCGGCCACGCGCGAAGGCGAGCAAGTGCTGGTCGTCAATGGCGTGGTACGGCGTAGCGGATCAGGGCGCGACACGATCTGGGTCAACGATACGCCGGTGCCGAGCGGGTCGCGCCTGCAAGGCGGCGCCACGCTGGCGCAGGACCGCAGCGGCATGGTGGCGCTGACCCTGCGTTCGGGTAAAAAGGTATTGGTCAAGCCGGGACAGAATGTCGACGCCGTCACCGGGCGGGTGCGGGACGGTGCGCCGCCGCCGCCGCCCGTGGAGCCGCCGCCGGACGCATCCGGCCAATAAACTCAGTGCGGTGTGCGCGCTGCCAGACTCGCGCGCTGCAGGACCGTGGCCAGGGATGGATGGCTGAGCACATCGTCGAAGTAAGTCACGCCGGCCGTCGCCACGGGCGCGCGGTCGATGAATACGGTGGCCGCGCCCAGTGCCAGGCCATTGCGGTTGGGCAGTTCGCTGTTGCCGGCCGCGCCACCATGCAGAGCGCCATTGTTGTCGTACGCGCCAACCCCATTGGCGCCGTGCGAAACGAGCACATAGGCCGCGCCGCTCGAGGCTGGCGGCGCTGAAGGCGGGCCCGGCCAGGCTGGCGCAGGCTGGTTGAGCCAGCCGCCGCTGCCGTCCTGCACCTGCAGGCCTTTTCCATACAAATAGTTATTCGGATGCATACAGGCGTTGCCCGTGCAGGGCGCCGGTGCGCAAGCGGCAGTCAGGCCGGTAGCGCCGCCGGTGGACCCGGCCGGATCGCACCAGCTCATGTTCATCAAGTTGAGCAGATTGCTCGCCAGCGCCGCCTGGACCCGGTAGCTGATGCGCCCCTGCCAGGCGTCGCGCGCCTGGTCGGCGCTCAGGCCAAGCGAGACCCAGGGCACGACCCCATTGATCTGGTTGGCGGGATTGCACTGGCCGTTGGCCAGATTGATCGCTTCGACGCCCGCATTGAGGGCGCCGTCGGCCAGCAGCCCGCTGGCAGGACAGGGCAGGCGGCGGTTGCGCGCGACGAACTGGGCCAGCGCATCGTCGATGGCGCTCAGGCGCGCCGGTGCCGCAGTGGCGGCGGCCAGCGAACGCTGGCTGGCCTGCAGCGCGAGGACGGCAAAGGCCGACAGGACCAGCACCAGGATGATCCCGACAACGGCCAGCAGCAGCGCGCCGCGCTGGCGTTTAATGGACGCGCGGACCAAGGTGTGCCCGGTTCAGCACCGCGAGGATGGTCGGATGGCTGAGGTAATCGTCGAAATATGTCAGCGTCTGCGGCGGCAGCGGCGGCGTGGGCGGATTGTTGCGCACGACCTCGTTGGCGTTGAGCGGCGCATCGCGGTAGACATTGGTCACGCTGGCTACCAGCACGACTGGCTGATTGTTCACGTTCGGCTGTTCATCGTCCGGGTTGATCGGCACGCTGCCCGGGCTGAGCACGCCGTTGCTGCCGTAAGAGCCGGTGCGGCCGGGACCGTGCGAGATGGCGACATACGCCGCGCCGCTGCCGAGCGGCCGGTTGTTCTCGCGCTGGGCGAAGCCAGCGGCGCCGTTGCGGCCGTTCCAGACATCGAGCCCTTTGCCGAGCAAGAAATTGGCGGGCGAGGTGCAGGCGGCCGAGCCGGTGCAGGTGGCCGCGGGAACCACGCAAATGCCGCCAGCGCCGGTGGCGCCGGTGGCGGCCGGATCGCAATTGCTCATGTTCATGAGTCCGGCGCTGGAGGCCAGCACCGGGTCGACGCGGTAAGTGATGCGCCCGTTCCAGGGATCGGTGGCATCGGCCTCCGACAAGCCCAGCGTGACCCAGGGCAGAACCCCCCGTTGTTGCGTGGCAGGATTGCAGGTGCCTGCTGCCGGTACCGGACCGGCCGACACCGCCTCGATTCCGGCGCCGGGAGAACCGCTGGGGATGCTGCCATCGGCCGGGCAGGGCAGGCGTTTATGGACGGTGACAAAATTGGCCAGCGCGGTATCGACCGTATCGAGCTGCACACGCACCGTTTTGCGGCGGTTGGCGTCGAGCATGCCGCCGGTGGTGCCGATGATCATGGCTGCCGCCAGGCCGATGATGACGACCACGATGGACACCTCGATCAGCGTAAAGCCGCCTGTGCGGCGTGCAATGGCAGGGGACAGGTGGAAAGAAGGCAAGCGCGTCGCTCCCAAGGTTGTACGGAATGCCAGCTGGCGTTGCAGTTCAGGCATGCCTGTTTGCGGCCAGATGTGCGATTATTCTGATTATCAACTATTTTACGGCGCGAACCTGGATTTCATGAACTTTCACACGATCAGACAAGTCCGCTCAATTGCCTGGTACACGCTGCTCGAAGCCGTGCGCAATCGCCTGGTGTGGCTGATTGTGGCGGTGGCGCTGATTGCCGTCGGTCTGGCCGGCTTTGCCGACAGCCTGGCCATTACCGAAAGCCGCCAGGTGCAAGCGGCGCTGGTGGGGGCGGTGGCGCGCGGCGCGGCCGTGTTCATCATGGCCACGTTTGTGGTCACCAGCATGGCGCGCGAATTCAATGACAAGGCGCTCGATCTGCTGCTGGCCCTGTCGCTGCCGCGTGTGGCTTACCTGTTCGGCAAACTGTTCGGCTACGGCGCCATCGCGCTGTTGCCGGCGCTGTTGTTCGGTCTTCTGACATTGGGCTTTGCCCCGCCGCTGCAAGCGGCCCTGTGGACCGTGTCCCTGGTATGCGAACTGTGGATCGTGGCCGGCTTCGGGCTGCTGTGCATACTGACGTTTAAGAATGTGATGGCAGCGCTGAGCGCGGCCATGGCGTTCTATATCGGCGCGCGCTCGGCCGGCGCCTTGCTGCTGCTGGCGCAGGGCCAGGCGGGCGACGCGACTGCCTCGCGCCATGTGATGAACACGGTGTTCGAAACGCTGGCCGCGGTGCTGCCGCGGCTCGATGCATTTACGCGCACCGAGTGGCTGGTGTACAACAGCGGCAGCCTGGGCAGTTTGTCCACGATCGTCATCCAGACCGTCGTGTGCATGGCGCTGCTGGGCGGCGCCGCCCTGTTTGACCTGTACCGGAAAAATATCTGACGATGCGCGAGCGCCCCATTTCTTCCGTCCCGCTGGCCGCCCTGGCATTGCTGGCCCTGGCGCTGGCAGCGCAGCTGGGCTTGCATGCGCTGATGCCGGTGCAGCGCGACCGCGATGCCATGCTGACGATGCCGCCATCGCTGGGCGCGCTGCGCCTGGCCGCGCTGGGCGACCAGGTGGCGCTGTCCAAGCTGCTGATGCTGCAGCTGCAGGCGGCTGACAGTGCAGGCGGCAGCGTGGCCATTGGCCAGCTCGACGCCAATGCGCTGCAAGCGTGGCTGACCCGCATTGCCGACCTCGACCCGCGCGCCAGCTATCCCTTGTTTGCCGCCAGCCATATTTACGCCGAAGGCCGCGACCCGGTGCGCAAGCGCCAGATGCTCGAGTTTGTGTACGACCGCTTTGTGCAGGACCCCAACCGTCACTGGGGCGCGCTGGCCTATGTGGCGCTGGTCGCCAAGCACCAGCTGCACGACTTGCCGCTGGCCCTGCGCTATGCGCGCGCGCTGCGCCAGTACGCGACCGGGCCGCAGGTACCAAGCTGGGCGAAGCAGATGGAAGTATTCGTGCTGGAAGATATGAACGAACTCGAGAGCGCCAAGGTGCTGCTGGGCGGCATGCTGGCCAGCGGACAATTGACTGACCCGCACGAGCGCGCCTTTCTCGATGCCCACTTGAAAGCGCTCAAGGCGCGCACGGAGCCAAAATGAGCGCACAGCGCATTTTGCTGGTTGAGGACGATCCATCGCTGCGCGCCATGCTGCGCGGTTTGCTCGAACTGAACGATTTCGAAGTGATGGAAGCGGACCACCAGGCCGCCGCCATGGCGATTCTGCGCGCCGACCCGACCATTCGCATCGTGCTGCTGGACTTTGGCTTGCCGCCGCACGCGCACGACATGACGGAGGGCATTGCCACCCTCAAGGCGATTCAGGCCGAGATCATGACGGCCAAGGTGATCGTCCTGACCGGGCAGGAGCGCAACGCCGCCGCCCTGGAAGCGATTCGCGAAGGGGCGTTCGATTTTCTGGCAAAACCGGTCGCGTCGGACGCGATTGTGCGAGCGATTACGCGCGCGGCGCTGTTTCTGGAAAAAGAGCAGGAGCTCAGCCGGGAAGGCATTACACGCATTGCCGTCAATGCCCAGGCAGGCGAAGGCTTGAAAGGCATTCGCTCGGACGCCGAAGAGCGCCTGGTGCGCCAGGTACTCAAGGAAACCGGCTTCAACGTGTTCCAGAGCGCCAAGCGGCTGGGCGTCAAGCGCGAGAACATTTACTACTTCATGAAAAAATTCGGCATCGTGCGCGATGATTGAACAAGCCTATCTGTATCTGATCCTGGTGGGGCTGACGATCGGCTCCGTCATGGTCACGCTATGGATCATGGCGCGCCGGGCGAGCAGGCTGAACCTCGAATTGATCCGCCTGAACGAGCAGCTGCAATTTGACACCCCCACGTTTTTGAACCAGGCCTGGAGCCTGCTCGCCAAGTCCAGCTTGCGCGGCGTGGCATGGGAACTGGACTGGTTTGGCGTGCCGACCACGGGGCAGGGCGGACTGGCCAAGGGCCGCGCAACCCGGCGCCGCATCGATGTGGGTGAAATGGGGCTTGCGCTGACGTTCTATCGTCACGAAGGGCGGGGCGAACAGCGCTATTTTGAAGAGACGCTGATCGAAACGCTGGTGCTGCTGCTGCGCACCGACATGCTGATCAAGGCGGGTACGACGGACGCGGCGTTGTCGCACATGTCCAAACTCAATTTGTTCCTGCAGCACGACATGAAAAACATCGCCCAGTTCATCCAGTTGATGGGCGACCAGCTGGGCGCCGTGCCTGCCGGGAAAGAACAGAAGGTGCTTGAATACCTGCGCGTGGCGACACCGCTGATTCGCCACCGTGCCGACCGCATCGTGCGTACGCTGACGGTGGGGGCGGTCATTGCCAATCCGGGGCCGCCCAAGTCGCTGGCGGTGCTGGTGGAGCAATTGTGCGCCCTGTACGGCCTGCAGTGCCACGTGACGGGCGACTGCGTGGCGGCCGTGGCCGGCAACGTGCTGGAGACGGTGCTCGACAACATCCTGAAAAATTACCAGGACTTGAGCGTGCGGGACCAATTGCCGCCCCTGACGATGGAATGCACGATAGGCGCGCAGGACGACATGGTCGAACTGACCCTGTACGCACCCGACGCCCCGCGCGCGGCCGAGCCGGAACGCCTGTTTGAACCGTTCTGGAGCAGCACGCCGGAGGGGCTGGGCATCGGCTTGTTCCAGGCGCGCCACCTGATTGCGACGCAGGGCGGAGCCCTGTTCGTGAGCCAAGCGCCGGACGGGCCGCTGCGCTTCCACATCCGTTGCCCTGTTGCACATCAGACAGTATTGCAATCCTGACTGTGAAAATATTGCCCGTGTAAAAAATTTAGACAGGTGGCGCGCGTGTTGCGCTATGGTAACTTACGTTTCATCGAAGTCGATGTCGACTTTATTTCACTGGAGCTACTCAATGAAACGTACTGATTTCCCCTCGCGCAAGCAAGCTGGTTTCACCCTGGTTGAAATCGCCATTGTTCTGGTCATCATCGGTCTGCTGCTTGGCGGCGTACTGAAGGGCCAGGAAATGATCGAAAACGCCCGTATCAAGTCCGTGGTTGGCGACATGAATGGCGTTTCCGCTGCCTACAACTCCTACCTGGACCGTTACCACGCAATTCCTGGCGATGAAACCGCAGCGACGCTGGCTGCACGCGGCTGGACCGGTACTGCCGGCGGTAACGGCAACGGCGTACTGCTGATCACCCCAGCGCAAACGTTCACCAACGGTGGCGAGCAAGCCGCCCTGTGGCGTTCGCTGCGCGCCGCCGGCATGACCGCTGGCGACCCGACCGCACCTGCCAACGCAACCGGCCTGCCACGCGCTGGCACGACTGGCCTGATCGGCGTGACGGTTGGCGTGTACGGCCTGACCGGCAACGCTGTGTGCGTATCGAACCTGAGCACCCGCCAAGCGACTGGTGTTGACACCACGATTGACGGCCCGCTGCCAGCAACCAACATTGGTAACAGCGTGGGCTTGGCCCGCGGTGCAACCGGTGCAGCCCAGCTGGCCCCTGTTGTCGGTGCCCCAGCCGGTACCGCCTACAACGAAACGACCGTGCTGACGCCTTGGACGATGTGCCGCCAGATGTAATTGGTAGTGCATGAGCCTGCCTTAACGGCAGCGCGACAATGCTATGCTCAAGGCCCCGGACTTCGGTCCGGGGCTTTTTTGTTTATTGCTAGTGAAACGAAGTTGAAGATGAGTCTGGAAAAAACGAGCAAGTTCCTCAGCCTGGTGCTGCGCCATCAGCCGGAGCACATTGGATTGACGCTGGATGGGCAAGGGTGGGCCGACATTGCACACCTTATCGCGCAGGCGAACGCGGCTGGGGTGGTACTGACGGAGGAACTGCTTGCCGAGCTGGTTGCCACCAGCGACAAGCAGCGATTTGCCATCGACCCCAGTGGTACGCGGATACGGGCCAACCAGGGGCATTCTATCAATGTGGATTTAAAGCTTGGGCCCCAAGTGCCGCCAGCGCAGCTGTTCCATGGCACGGCAACGCGATTTGCTGCGGCAATCCGCAGTGAAGGCCTGGTTGCCGGAGCGCGCCAGCACGTGCATTTGTCGGCCGACCGCGATACGGCCCGAAAGGTTGGGGCACGCCATGGCACGCCGCTGATCTTGACGGTGGATACGGCAGCCATGCAGCGGGACGGCAAGGTATTTTATCTGTCTGCCAATCAGGTGTGGCTTACGGATGCCGTGGATGCCGTCTATATCGGCTTCCCCGATTGATATGCGGCTGTTACTCATCGCCGCGCTGATCGTTTAACCGAAAGCTGCGCTAGCGAGCCGTTTCGATGATGGATGTCTGCTATTGCTTGCGCGGCGCTAAACGGCCGACGCAAACCTTGCGCCAGGATCAAGCTGGCCAACCAGGTCGCACTACGCTGAACGTTGCCGCCTCGCGGCCAACGGAGACGACCATGAAACTCGATTCGCAAAACCTCAAGCTGATCCCGCAGTTCATTCGTAATCTCGGGCTGTCGCCATTGATGGTATTTCTCATCATGGCGATTCCGACGACGCTGTGTGCCGGTTGTGCATTGTTCTTTGCTGATGGCTTGCTTGATGCGAGTGATCCGGGTGTAATGACGTTAGCGCTGGTGGTACTGGTGGTGTTTCATGGAGTGTTGTGGAAATCGGTTAGAGCGCTGATGAAGTAGCAGGGATGCGACGCGCGCTGTCGCGAAATACGCACCTCAAACGAGGTGCTTTTTTTTCGTCAAGATTTCGGCAGCATATGTTTTTTCTCATGACAACCGGTGAGGCCGCATGGTCAGATGTTTATAAATTATTAGTAAAAAATCGCAAACAGTGCAGGGCCGTTTACTCATACTGCAACCAGTGGATGAGGCGAAATCATGAAGATCATCTTTGGGCCAACCTTCTTTTTACGCTGGGTCTGTTTGCTTGTGGTTGCGCTCAGTGTCGAGGCCAACGCACAGATCGATCCTGGAATCGACGCACAACAATCCCAGTTGCGGCAGCAACGCGAACGGGCTGATGAAATCCATGCTGCAGCGGCTGCTCCCGACATAAGACTTAAACGGCAAGTGGAGACAGCATCGGATTTTCCCGCCAGTGAATCGCCCTGTTTTCCTGTTAAGGAAATCATATTGGACGGTGTCGGTTCGGGGCGCTTTCAATGGGCTCTCAAGGCGGCGAATATTGCGCGCGGGCGTTGCCTTGGAACGGCAGGAGTCAATGCCGTTATTTCCCGTATCCAGAATGCGCTGATTGGTTCTGGCTATGTGACCACCCGTGTACTTGCTCCAACCCAGGATCTTCAATCTGGAAAGCTAGTGCTTCTGCTGGTTCCCGGGCGGGTCAGAGAAATCCGTGCAGCCGAGCCTGTTTCCGGGACTCGACCGGTCAAGACTTCCTTTCGAAGGGCATTGCCTATGCGGGCAGGCGACGTAATTAATTTACGCGATGTCGAACAAGGACTGGAAAATTTCAAACGCCTTTCTAGTACCGATGCGGATATTCAAATGGTGCCGGGCGTGGAAGTAGGGGAGAGCGATTTGATTATTGCCTTGCGTCAGACCAGACCTTGGCGCATGGCTTCCTCGCTTGATGATGGTGGAAGCAAATCGACCGGCAAGTACCAGGCCAATTTGACGCTGGTTGTCGATAATCCGTTGGCGCTGCAAGACCTTTTTCAAGTAAGCGTCAACAGTAGCATTGGGGGAAGGACGCACGGTACACGCGGCCATTCCGCACAGTATTCGGTCCCCTATGGGTACTGGTTGCTCGCCGCCTCGGTGAATGACTACGATTATCGGCAGTCGGTCGCCGGGGCTATCGAATCGTACCTCTACCGTGGAACGAGCGACAACATGGAGCTCAAGCTCTCACGGGTTTTTTGGCGAGATGCAGTCCGAAGGCTCGGTTTCTCGCTGCGCGCCTATCAGCGAAATAGCAGAAATTTTATTGACGATACCGAAGTTGAGATTCAACGCCGTCGTATGGGTGGCTTCGAAGTCGGGCTGAGCGGCAAGCAGTTTTTCGGAAGCGCGACAATCCATGCCAACATCTCGTTTAAGCGCGGCTCTGGTGCTTTTGGACGAATCGCCGCACCGGAAGAGGTAGCGGGCGAGGGAACCTCGCGTCCACGCGTGATCAATGCCGATTTTGATCTTTCACTGCCTCTTCCTGTCGCGGGCATGCAATTCGACTATCAGGCGAGCTGGCGAGCGCAATGGAACCGCACTGCATTGATTGCGCAAGACCAGTTTGCGATCGGTGGGCGCTATACGGTGCGTGGCTTCGATGGCGAGTCCAGCTTGCTTTCTGAGCGCGGCTGGCTGCTTCGCAACGACTTCACCTGGACACCACAACACTCTACCCAGCAATTCTATCTTTTTATCGACCATGGCGAGGTAGGTGGCCGATCTAGCACGACGCTGGCTGGCACCAGGCTTGGCGGCGCCGGTCTTGGCTGGCGCGGACAGTTTAAGGGTATGCAGTACGACCTGTTTGCGGGGCGGCCGATCGAGAAGCCCATCCGGTTCCAGACAGCAACAGTGGCAACTGGCTTCAATTTAGGTTACCTGTTCTAGCGGCCGCTGCGGCTGTTGAGGAGATCAGCATGAACAAGCGTTTGTATCGTCTCGTCTTTAATCGTACCCGCGGCCAACTCATGGTCGTCCCGGAAGCGGCTCGGAACCATGGGAAAAGCAGCTTATCCGATTTTTCCACCGTGACGCCGGGCGTAGATGAGGCGGGATTTTTCAACGTCGTTGCAGCACGCCGTGCCTTGATTTGTGCGCTTAGTAGCGCGTTTAGTTTCGGTCTGATGGCACAGAGCCCGGCTGCAGCGCAAGTGGTGGCAGACCGTCATGCACCGGCCAATCAGCAGGCTGTCGTATCGACCACCGCTAATGGCGTCATTCTCGTGAATGTGAAGACGACGAGTGCGGCCGGTGTTTCGCGCAATGTTTTTAGCCAGTTTGATGTGCCCAAGAGTGGCGTGATTTTGAATAATTCACGCAAAAACGCGCATACCCTTCTTGGCGGCGGCATTCAAGGGAATCCCTGGATCAGGGCTGGCAGCGCCCGTATCATTCTCAACGAAGTCAATTCCAGCAATCCAAGCCAGTTAAACGGTTACATCGAGATTGCTGGTACCCGCGCCGAGATGGTCTTGGCAAATCCAGCTGGGATCCAAGTCGATGGCGGCGGCTTCATTAATGTCAGCCATGCCACGCTGGCCGGTGCTGGGTCGGTGCTGGTGAACGGCGTTCCAGATGGGTATCGGGTGCGCGACGGTCGGGTGACCGTGAATGGCGGAGGTCTTGATGCCAGTACTACCGATTACACTAGTTTGATCGGGCGCTCTGTACAAATCAATGGCGGCGTTTGGGCAAAGCAACTGGCAGTCAACACGGGCACAAATTACCTTCGACGGATGGGTGGTACTGGCACGTTCACAACGGATGGAGTCGGCGCGTCGCCAGTATATGCAATCGACGTCAGCCAACTCGGCGGAATGTATGCCAACAAGATCACGTTGGTTGGAACCGAGGCCGGGGTCGGTGTGCGCAATGCCGGCAAGATTGGCGCAGCTGCAGGTGAGTTGATCGTCAACAGCGACGGGCGGCTCGCCAATACCGGGTCGATGAGCGCAAGCGAGCGTTTGCAATTGCGGGCAGCTGGCCTAACAAATGGTGGCGCAATCAATGCAGGCATCGCCAGTATTGAAGTCAAAGACTTTTTCGACAATCGCGGCGGATCCATCGAGGCTGGCAGTTTACTGCTCGACAGCGGGGGAAGGATCGACAATCGCGCTGGAAAGCTACTGCAAAGCGGTGGCGTCAGCCTCGATATCAAAGCGAGCGCCTTGCGCAACACAAGTGCTGGATTCATAGGAACGCTTCCGCCAGCGACAACATCTTCGGCCAACACGAATCCCGCACCCAGCCCCGCGCCGCAGGCCCAGCCAGCAGGGCATATATGGGCGAATAACGACATTGATAATAGCAGCGGGCAGATTGCTACCTCAGGAAAGATTTCACTCACCACTGCGTCACTGGACGGCAGTGCGGGAAAAATTGACGTCGATACCCTGACAGTCAATGGCGGCCGATTCACGAATGTGAACGGAACGGTCAATGTGCGGAGTGATCTGATCGCCAGCGTTGTAAATGCAGACAACCAGGGCGGAGTTTTCGCGGTGGGGCGCGATGCAGTGTTACGCACGGCGAACTTCAGCAATGCAGGAGGCAAGTTTTCCGTGTTGGGTAATCTGTCACTTAACCTAATTGGATTGAATAATCGTAAGGGGGCTATCTTCGCGGGCGGTGGGTTCGGCCTGGATGCCACTGGATCGATCGATAATGACACAGGCTACCTCCAGGGCGGTTCGAGTTTTCAGTTGAATGCAGGCGGGAAACTGAGTAATAACGATGGCGCGATCGAATCGCTCGATGCCGCTGCCTCTTTGCACGTGCGCGCCAATGCGATCGACAATACGACCGGACGTATCCTGAATGTGGGGCGTGGTAATACCCGAATTGTCAGTGGCAGCACTATTACCAATAGTGGATTGATCGGATCCAATGGTGAGATGGATCTGTCAGCGCTGACTTTATTGAATCGCACTGGCGGGATGGTGATGTCGGACGGGGGGCTAACGCTCGGCCTCAGTCAGATGATGACCAATATGACCGGAGCGACGATTAGTAGCAAAGGCGGCTTAACGCTCCGGCAGGATGGCGCTGTGGTGGTCAATGGCGGCAAGATTCTTTCTGACGGAAAGATCACATTGTCCTCGGCGAAGCTTGACAACGGCACTGGCGAAATCGCTACGTATGGTGGTTCAGGCGCTGAAATCGCCATTACCAATCAACACCTCCGGAATGAGGGCGGGCGAATCACTTCCGATGGAGATCTTTCGGTTTCCACTCACCTACTGCAATCAATCGGCGAAATTTCATCGAGCCGTGATCTTGGATTGACTATCGATGGGGATTTTACTTATGGAACGCAGACGCGCCTGCATGCCAATCGTGACTTTACGCTGAACGTCTCAGGTACGTTTACCAATATTGGCACGCTCGAAGTGGGGCGCGCAGTCAATCTGAACACTTCACAGTTTCAGAATATCGCTGGAGGGATCGTGAGAGGCCAGGCTGTCGCAATTCGTGCGAGTGGGAATGTGACGAATGATGGCGCTATCACCGGGGTGACTAATGTTAGCGTTGAGGCTGATTCCATCGATAACAGGAAAAGTATGATCGGTGCCGAGGTGTCGCTCAAGGGCCGCGTCATCAATAACGCCGGAGCGACGGCATTGATTGGAGCAATGCAATCGCTGACAATCTCTGTCCCCGATCAACTGGCAAACACTGGTGGCGCCACAATCTACAGCGGAGGAAGAATTGCGATCGGCGGTAACCAGTCTCGTGGCAGCGATGGTTTATTGAGTACGAGGTCGGGCACCGTCAACAATATAGGCTCGACTATTGAGGGTGCAGGTAACGTCGAGATTGCGGCTGTGACCATCAACAACGTTCGTGAAAACGTTTTGATCGACAAAGTAAAGACTGTTGATCAAACCACCCACATGTCGATGCCGAACTGGTGGCGGCCCGGCGACAACAATGCGCGCTACGACGCTGGGTCTTCAAACTTCAGTGCGCACGAAGTGTATTACTTCAATCCTGGTGACGTACTGGAGAATACGACCTACGTAACACCTGATGGACAGACGATTGGCCGCGCGCTCGTTCGTACCCATGCGAACGACACTGCATTTCTCAGCGAAGGTTCAGGGCTAAATGGTGCTTACGGTCGGCAAGAGCGTATCGTGCTGGCCGATGGGACAAAAGAGATCTACTACTTCGCCAGCAGCACGGCGAACAATCCAGATCAAGTGCCCGATATCAGTAGCGGCGTATTTCCCGACGAAAGTGGATTACAAAATTCGACGTCGGAGTTACCGACGTTCTCTAAGAGCTACGGCAACTGCGTGGCTAACTGCTTGCGATTGGTTACCCAGCCGGGGTATGCCGATCCTGGCGGGATAATCATTCGAGATAGCCAATTGGCGCTCGCACCGCGGCTCGACATGCTAGAGATAGGGCGCGATGCACACCATGTGGTGCTGGAAGACCAGCTTCGCGCCGGTGCGGGTAAGGTCCCCGAGATCCGCTCTGGTGCGACGATGGCGTTGAGCTTTGAAAATGCACTCAATAATCATTTCGGGAATATCGTGTCTGGCGGAGCAATGCTGTTCACCGGCAATGGAAAGAGCTTAGTCAATAATCACGGTGCAACTCTGTACGCAACCCATCAATTCGATGGCACGTGGACCACTTCAGCCGGCGATACGACCTATTATCAGCGCCCGGAAATGTCCCAAGTGATTGGAACTGTCGGTGGACGCATTGTTTTCGGAGGAAGTCTGTCGCAGGTTGGCGTATCTTTGAACAACATTAATGCCACTGAGGGATCGGTTGGGAACGTCCGTGACGCGATCCACGTCATTGGGAGCATTTCTGGCGGTTCTACGGGCGTCGGTATTGGGACTAGTCATCCAGTTGCGCCCAGCGACATTATCGGGTCCGGCTTAGGGCGGCGACCTCGACCTGGCTCCACTGGTCCGGATCAAGGCACCATCGTTCATGGAAGTAGTGGCGGCGCTTTGGCTGCTGGGCGTAATCTCGGAATTCCCATCTCGAATGGGACTAGCAGGCCTGTGGCGCCGCCTCCGGTAATTGACATCGCACCGAGTCCACTCGCCACAATGAATTCGACTGCGCATGCCAGGTATTTGTTTGAAACTCTCCCGGAATTTTCCGCGCGAGGACAGGCAACGAGTAGTGATTATTTATTCCATGCGCTGGGTGTCGACCCGAATCTTCTTCAAAAAAGAATCGGCGATGGCTTCTATGAGCAACGGATGGTTCGCGACCAAATTACCGAATTGACGGGACAGTCACAGCGCGGATCGCACAGCGACGACGCGAGCTACAAGGGCCTACTCTCCAATGGCATCGATTTCGCCAATCGTTGGCAGCTGCAGCCCGGCATTGCTTTGTCCGCCGAACAAGTGAGGGCGCTGACTCAGGATATCGTATGGATGGAGAATCAGAGCGTTCGGCTGCCAGACGGCTCTGTCCAGACAGTACTCGCGCCTCGTGTCTATCTTTCCAAGTTAAATTCCGGGGCAGTACGCCAAAATGGCGCACTAATCGCTGGGAACGGCATCAGTGTTGAGGCCACCGACATTATCAATCGCGGTGGCCTGATCGATGGCAGAGGTAGCAATGGCGTTGGCAATACGATCCTCGTCGCGAAAAACGATGTAATTAATATCGGAGGTGCGCTTGTCGGCACTAACGTGTTACTTCGGGCAGGAAACGACGTTCGAAACGAATCTACCACCATGGTTCAGCGATACCAGTCGACTACTGCCAGCGGCGCCTATACAAACTTGTCCAATCTAGGGACGATTGACGCAGGTGGGAATCTAATTGTTCAAGCCGGGCGTGACTTTCAAGATAAGGGAGGAAAAATTCGCGCTGGGGCTGATGCGTCGATTTTTGCCGCGCGGGACGCCAAGTGGAATGAGCTTGCTACAGGCAGCAGCTACCATGCACAAGTCAACGGATCCACCACAGACAATTCTAGTGTCGCATACCAAGTAGGAGCGCTGAGCTCAGGTGGTAGCCTGGAAGCACAAGCAGGCCGTGATCTGGGCTTGAAGGGTGCGCAGCTTGAGATCGGCATCAACGGCAATGGAAACGGCCTATTGACGGCTGGGCGTGACGTAACCGTTGGCGCGGTCGTCAATGCGATCAATACAGATCAGCATGATTCACCGGGCGCAAAGACCTATGATCAGCAAGTTCATTTGGATGAAACTGTCGTCGGTACGAGTATTCGTTCTGCCGGCGCATTGAGCGTGCGTGCAGGAACAGATGGCGCCGGTGTCCTGGCCATTAAGGGAAGTGTCGTGAGTGCAAGCGGCGCGATGGCCTTGACGGCAAGCGGCAATGTGGATGTGCTGGCGGTTACTGAACGCCATGTGTGGGATCAAGCGTATCACAGGGAATCGAAGAATGCCGTTTCCTCGCGCAGCAGCACATCTACCGATCACAACGCTCGCAACGTAGCTATTGGTAGCAGTGTCAACGGCGATTGTGTTTGCGTCACTGCAGGTGGAGATATCAATGTTTCCGGTAGCGAGATGGCCGCGCTACAGACGCTGCATCTATCCGCCGCGCGCGATATTAGCGTCGTGAGCGCTGGCGGAACGATCGAGGAAAAGCATTCGTCGACGACGAAGCGAAGCGGTTTTTCATTCAACGCGACAGATGGTTTCGGCTATTCGAAGGCGTCAAGGAATGCTCAAGGATCGTTCGCCGAGGCGACGCAATCGAGCAGCGGTTTAAGTGGGGCGAAGGTGATCGCGGTAAGCGGACGCGATTTGCTTGTGCAAGGAAGTAACGTGGTTGCCGATCACGACGTCGCACTTGTGGCCGCTCGGGATGTGAACATTGTCAGCGCTCGGAGTAGCACGACCGAAGCAAGCAGCACCGCTAGCAAATCATCTGGAATGATCGGCTCAAAAGGCCAGCCGGCAATCGGAACGGTCAAAGCCTCGACTAGCGAGATTGGTAGCAGCACGAAAGAGTGGGGGAGCCAGGTGGCGAGTTTGGGTGGTGACGTGAATGTCCAGGCGGGGCGAAGCTACCTGCAAACGTCGAGTCAGCTCTTGGCGCCGACTGCCGATATATCGATTACCGGTAAAAGCATCCGCATAGACGGGCTTACTGATGTCTCGACTAGCACTGAACACAGCAGTTATAGCAAGTTTGCGCTGGGAGGTTCGGTCAATGTGCCGGTAATTTCATCCTTGCAAGCAGTTAAGGGCATGGCAGACTCGGTCAAGGCGACACGCAATGGCCGTATGAAGGGCTTGGCTGCTGTTACTGCTGCAATGCAGGTCAACGATGCTGTCGCCGGTGTTGCGAATGTTGCGAATACGGCCAAGAATCGTGAGGGGATCAAGGTTAGTGCGAGTTTGGGCAGTAGTCGAAGCGAAAGCCAGAACGTACGGACGAGCAGCGCGTCGGTTGGCTCACAGGTCGCAGCAGGCGGTGATGTGCGGATTAGTGCCACTGGTGGCGGTCTTGATAGCAACATGACGATTATTGGCAGCGACATCCGCGGCGGCGCTAACGTCGTGCTGACCTCTGATAACGCCATTGCCTTGCGGGCAGCGCAGAACACGGAAAGTCAGCACAGCACCAATAAGTCGAGCGGGGCTAGTGTAGGTGTCGGCTTTGCGTTCGCAGGTGAACAAAACGGATGGACTGTAGAACTCGCCGCGAACAAAGGCAAAGGATATAGCGATGGCGAGGGCAGCACCTATGCCAATACCCATGTGAATGCTGGTAAAACCCTCACGGTACGAAGCGGAGGCAATACTTCTCTCCTGGGAGCTGTCGTGGGCGGGAAGACAGTCGTCACTGATATAGGGGGCGACCTTCGCATCGAAAGCCTGCAGGACCACACAACGTACAGCGGGAAACAAACAAATGTGGGCTTGAACGTGAGCCTTTGCATACCGCCATTCTGCTATGGCGCCAGCACAGGGACTGTGAATGCCAGCAAATCAAAGGCGCGCGGCGACTTCCTGAGCGTGAATGAACAAAGCGGCATTCTGGCGGGGGATGGCGGATTCCAGCTTGCAGTCGGCGGCAACACCAGTCTCGTTGGTGGCGTGATCGCTAGCAGCCAGGTTGCTGTCGATCAGAAACTAAGTAAACTTGCGACGGGTACGTTGACCTATCGCGACTTGATAAACAAGGATACATACGCGGCAGACGGCTACGGCGTTTCGTCGACGGTGAGTGGAAAGGCGACTGGCAGTGACACGCTGGGAGAGGCACAACGGACCAGACAGACGGGTATGGCAGGCGGTAAGCCGAATGCCACGGCGGGCGTGGGCAGCTCAGGTGGAAATCAGAGCAGCGTGACTAAAAGTGGCATCAGCGCTGGCCAGCTTTCTATCGCGAAGGCTGAACAGCAGGTGCCGCAAGGGACCGATGGATCCACGCTGTCGCGCGACGTGACATCCGGGAACGCGATCGCGCACGCCGGTGTGCTGACCAGAGGCTGGAATGGGCAAGAGTTGCTCCAGGATGTTCAAGCTCAGGTGGCGATTACTCAGGCATTCAGTGCACAGGCGCCGAAAGCAGTTGCGGAGTTCTCAGACAAGAAAATTGAGAGGCTGATCAAAGCTGCCGCCATGGCAGCTCCAGAAGAGCGGGCAGTATTATTAGCGGAAGCCGCAAGGTGGCAGGAGGGTGGTGCATATCGCTCCACTCTGCACGTAATTAGCGGCGCGTTAAGCGGTGGGCTGAATGGCGCGATAGGCGCTGGTACTGTTGCTGTATCAACTGATCTGCTGACGGATCTACAGGCACGAATAGGCGTTGCGTTAGAGCGGCAAGGCATGAGCACGGAAGCGGCGGGGGTCGCTGCCCAAGGTATTGCACAGCTTACCTCTTTAGGGGCAGGTGCTATTGTTGGCGGCACTGGCGGTGCTGCAGCGGCGTTGCCTGCAGATACAAATAATCGTATGTTGCATGTACGTGATCGACTCCAGTTCCGCCGCTTGGCCTATTTTTCTAATGGGCGGTTTACCGAAGAGCAAATTCGCGACGCACTGCGTTACTCGGGCCTGAAAGATGTAAATGGCAATGTCATTGTGCCGGAAGGTAGCCGAGAGACTTTCCTTTCGACCGACGGCAACTTGAGCAATATCCGCACGAGGCAGTCCTATACGGATACGTTGGCAGATGACCCGGACATCAAGCTGTTGGTTCCAGATGGACCTGTCCTGATGGAGATAGCGCCGACCCGGCCGAGCAACGAGTTAATCGATCTGATATGGGAGTTCACTGGCGGGCGGAAAAGTCCTTATGTGTTCACGAAGACGCCATCTGAAGGAAGCGCATTCCTGGCCACGCCTGATGGCACAACACGCGGTTCTGTCAGTTTGGACGGCCAGCAGTATTTTCCACTTACTGTAAATTGTCCGGCCGTCAGCTGCACTAACTCTGCGCCGTTGGCTTACATTTACGCTGAGTCAGACCGACCAACCAAGGACTATCTCGACGCACTTGACACAAAATTTGAACGGGATATGCAGTTGCTGTCGCTTCCCATGGAGCTTGGGACGGCAACTTTCAGCGCTTTAAGGAACTTCGGGACCTTGCGACGGTATTACAATTCATCCGATGTTGGCGCAAGCGTTAGCTTTCAATTGACTGGCGACGCCAGCGAGCAAAATTTGATTAGTACGCGGGTATTCGGTGATCTTATAGATGAGCAGCCGCGCCGCCTGTCATACTCGTCCGATGCCCAAGCGTCGCGGTTGCAGTTGGGATACTCCACTGATGACATTCGTGTTGAAGCTGCCGCCGGCGGATATTCGGGATATGGTCTATCGCCGACGAAAATTACTTACTCCAATGTTGGCGAAAACGGGCGTCAGACATTATTGGGGGAACTAGAGTCTCTGGAGCATTCTAAGTTTGGTGGTCCTTCCCACGGGAATATTTCGGGCGCAATTGACATTGCTCGTGGACTCCCAAATAGTGTTGTCGGTGAGGCGCACAATGCCACGAACTTTGCTAGGTATATTGATGGACTAGCGACAACCGAGGCTGCCAATCCTCTAGTAGAAAGTCTCCAAGCCACTGGACAGCTTCCGGAAAATTATTTAACCAAGCAGCAAGCAATTCAGGCCGGATGGAGACCGGGGAAAGCGTTGGAAAACTCCGTACCTGGTGGCCAGATTGGTGGAGATATATTTGAAAATTCGACCAGCATACTCCCTTCAATACCAGGTAGAGTTTGGTACGAAGCAGATATCGGTCAATATGGAGTAGTTCGGCGAGCTAACAGAAGATTGCTTTATTCTAACGATGGCTTACTGTATGTAACATCTGACCACTATAAAACTGTCCTACCCATTGGAACTTGGCGTTGAAGGATTTACAAAAAATGAAAATCGAACTCGATGGCAATAATATTAATTCCGAGATATCTTTTCACGCCAATATTGCCGCCGCACTAAAGTTTCCCAGTTATTACGGCAAGAATTTGGATGCATTATTTGACGTTCTAAGTGCCGACATTGAACGTCCGCTAACGCTTATCTGGAAAAATTCCGATATCTCAAGAAAAAAAATGGGTGTTGAGTTCGCAAGGGTTGTCGATTTGCTGCGCAAAGTCGAGGCTCAAGATTCGACGTGGGGTCTAGACGATAGGTTTGAACTGCGACTTGAGTAGTTGCTTGTGTTCATGCACTGCAAGATGGCCAACTTTCGATAGGCTCGCAGTCGGTGCGAACTCTGAAATCTTTAAATTCGTGCATTCCCTCGCCTAACGCAAAATCCTCCCCGTGCCGGCAACTGAAGCGCAATGGTAGCAGCGATGGGGCAGTCGCATGGCAGCCTATTTTCGCGTTACCGCAACGACAGCTTGCGCTGAACGCTCCAGTGCATTTTCCGCTTTGACAAATCACTCGCATCTGTGCGCACCCTCACACAAACCGGCAGCCAGATCAAATTACAACGAAGCATTCTGTAGTGTGAGTGTCAACGTTAATCAGACGCTACCATTTGCCTGCACTCAGCACCTCGTCTGAGTACCTACGCACCTACAAATCCTCAGGAGTCCCCATGACTATTCTGCATTCCGCAGACGCGCGCCGTCTGCTTCTGGGCGCCATGCTGGCTAGCGCCGCGTGTACCACCCTCGCCGAGCCGGCCGCGCCGCTCGACCGCTTCAGCATTTCCGCAGGCGCTTTTAGCACCAAGCCAGAAATTATGGTCGACGCCGATACGACCTTTGGCCGTATCGAAAGCGGCCGCCAGGAAGGCGACCGCACAACGCTCCCGCGCGTCAAAGCCGAGTTGATGCTGGGAGACCGGCAATCGATTTCCCTCGACTATCTTCGCTACGCCAAACCCTACAATCCAACGTTGGCCGGCAACACCGTCATTGATGGCGAAACCGTCTCCGGCACCGCCACCTTTGACGGCGATCTGCGTCTCGACCTGAGCAAGGTTGCCTACAAATGGTGGTTCGGTCAGGAGAGCGATGTCTTCGGCATCGGTCTCGGCGCAGCGTACTACCGCGCCAAGGTAGGCGGCACCGCCACGGCGGAGGTGCAGGGCACCGTCAACGGCATTCCGACCACGCGCACGCTGACCGGCACCGACTCGACCAGCGACAGCGCCTATGCCCCTGTGCTCGATCTGGGCTGGCGTCACGCCTATTCGCCGGACGTGCGCATGTTTGTGGAAGCATCCGGGATCAAGAAGAATGGCGGCAGAATCAATGGCCATATTTATTCCGCGGCGATTGGCGTGGAATGGTTCTTGGCAAAGAACGTCGGCCTCGCGCTCGATTACGGCATTCAAAAAATTGATCTACACCGCGACAGCGACCGCGATAGCGAGCTGCGTATCAGGCTTGCGGGACCGTCGGCCTATCTAAAGGCGCGCTTTTAAACCTGGCCCCTTCTCGCTACCGGAGAGATCTTGGATAAGGTAGTTCGTTGCTAGTGTAAGATTTGGCCACCTGTAGTCTCCAATCCTGGTCGGCATAATTTAAATTGAACATTAGCAAACGCATCTTTACCAACGAGATAGGCTTCACGCGCTTCGACGACTACTTCGCTCATCTCGGCGCGATTGAAAGCAAGCTGCCACCGCAGCTTGCCGAATTCGCGACCGATGTGCAGCGCTACAGCATGAATTCGGACGTGACCTTGCACGACAGCTGGTTGCAGGCTTTCCAGATTTCGAAAAGCTATGTTGACCGCGACCTCGTTTCGACAACGGTTCGAATCGAGCTCCTCCAGGCGAAGCACACGCATTCGATACATCTGGAATATGGCGGCGTGACAAGCATAACGTTTTCAGCTGACCCGGCCGCATGGCCGCTGTCGCCCGTCGATCTTCTTACTCACGAGTTTGACATAGTCGGCGATGGCGAATTTCAGCACTACATGCAGTTTGATCGGGAAGTATGGCTTGCGCTACGCTTCCAGACTTTCGCTTTCAGAGACGTCCCTTGCCCTGTACCTAACGATCACCAGGGTAGTTCGTCCCCTGTGTAGGATTTGAACGACCCGCTGTCAGCCGGCGTCAGCGCATCGAGCACGCGCAGCATGTCGGCTGCGGCATCGTGTGCCGGCCGGCCAATGGTCTCGCCGCGGAAAGGTTTGGACAACCGCGAATTGACCGTACCCGGATGCAGCGCAACGACCACGCTATTCTTTTGCGTGCGCGCTACCTCAATCGCTGCAGTCCTCACCAGCATATTCAGCGCCGCCTTGGACGCGCGGTAGCTGTACCAGCCCCCAAGCCGGTTGTCGCCAATGCTGCCGACCTTGGCCGACAGCATCGCCATCACCGCGCGTTCGCCCGCCATCAGCGGGGCAAAGTGGCGCATGATCAATGCCGGGCCAAAGGCATTGGCCTGGAATGTCGCCTGCATCTGCGCCAGGCTTAGGTCCGCAAGCCGTTTTTCCGGCATGAACTCGGCGTTGTGCAGCATGCCCGTCGCGTTGATGATCAGGTGGAAGCGCGGTCCGTCCGCCAGCTGCCGGGCAGCGGCGGCGATGCTTTCTTCGTCTGCATAGTCGATCGCTGGCGCCGACTTGCGATGCAAACCACGCACCGACGCGCACCGTGGCAAGTCCTTCAGCAGATCGACAAATGCACTGCCGATGCCGCCTGATGAGCCGATCACCAGGGCGTGGAACTGGTCGGGAAGGCTATCCATCATGATGCGTTACTCCGTGGCTTGGTTAAGGTGGTCTCCCAGTTTTTGACGAGGCGCTGCAGACCGGGGCGTACACGCAAAAAGCGCACATACAGCCACTCCAGCACTGGCAGCATCCCCGGCAAGGAGCCGAACTTACCCAGCCAGCGCCAGTACGGGAACAGCAGCCACAGCGACACAAAGGCCGCGGCTCCGCTCAACATCACGCCATCGCTCGTTTGCACATGGAACCGCGCCATCAGGTCGCCACAGCTGCGCCCGGCCACGGATGGGGCGTTCGCGGCACTCACATCCACCCAAGAGATTGGGGCGGCAGCAGTCGCACGCTGATAGACGCCAATTTCGCGCCTGCACAAGGGGCAGGAACCATCAAAAAACACAATGGTGGGGGCAGGAACCACAGGGGAGTGCGTCATCGTTGAATCGCTTTATAAAACCGTTTGAACCGTAAATGAACCGTTAAATATCTCGATTCATGGGGGCAACTGCGGGTCAGTATAGCTAAAATCCGTGAGAATGTCGGGCGGGACGGCGATTCACGCTGAACCGGCTTGAACTTTGAAAGGTTTTATATGCAACTGCCTTTGCAGCACCAAACGCCGCGCCTGGTAGCCTGGCTGGGCTATGGGGGCTTGGTTCCCTTCGTCGCGTTCACCGTGGCGAGCTTAGTGGAGCCGCAGCGTAGTGGAACGTGGCAGCAGCTTGCATCCAACTACGGTGCGGTCATCTTGAGTTTTGTTGGTGCGCTGCACTGGGGATTTGCGATCAGCCCGCTGCAACTGGGGGATGCGCGGCGCAACGCCTGTCTGGCGTGGAGCGTGGTGCCGGCCCTGGTGGCCTGGCTCGCGCTATTGCTCGATCCCGTTGCTGGCAGCGCGTTGATGGCCGTTGGCTTTGCCGTCCATTATTTGCAGGATTGGCGGCTGGTTAAGCACGCGCCCTTGCCGGGCTGGTATTTGCCGTTGCGGCTGAAGCTGTCGGTGGTCGCTTCGGTGTGTTTGCTCGTCACCAGCTACGCCAGTCGCGTGTGATGCCGGTGGGGCGGAAGGGCTGCTCAGCCGGCTGCACGGACCGCATCGTGCACTGCCGCTGGCAGGCGTGCCCGGCTGCGTGCGGCAGGCCGCACGGGGTGCGCGGCAGTGCGGTGGGGTAGGGCGCCGCCTTCTTCAAAGCATGATGGGGTTGGCAGCAGTTGCTCCAGCGCGCGGCCAATGCGCATCAGTTCAGGCGAATCGGCCTCGGCATCGTCGCAGGTGTCATTGATGCAGAAGAAGGCCAGCTGGCCGAAGCGTTCTGTCAGCTCGCTAAAGCGCGCATCGGCATCGGCCGCGCCGCTAGGCAGGTACATTGACGGCGCCTCGCGCACGACGGCGCGGCCATGCTGCACCATCCAGCGCGGCACCAGATCCGGGATCAACGGCGGCACCGCCCACGAACGGAATACGGTGCTGCGCACGCTGCTAAAGAGTTCGGGCGCTTCGCGTTCCAGCTCGCGCATCACGCTCACCAGCATAGGCCGTGGCGAGTGCGAGAAAATGCGCGCCACGTGGTTGTAATGCGGGTCTCGTCCTGCCAGCCACGCGCGCGATAACAGCGACGCGTTCACCAGCGCGCTTTCATGGGTCTGCATGGCGGCATAGTCGGGTAGCAACGTATCTTCGCGGAACACGGCCACGCCAGCGCTGGAAAACCACCATGCCGCATCGAACGGTGCGCCAAAGAACACGTCGTCATTCAAATAGACAAAGCGTTCCGACAGATTCGGTATGTGGTGCAGATAAGACTCGATGTGGCCGGAGTCAAATACCGGCAACGCGGCAGCGGGCATCAGATCGCGGTGATCGATCACGCTCAGCCCCGGGCCGGGCCGCAGCCAGGCAGGGCGTTGACCATCGGTCACGATGTAGATGTGGCCGTGTTCCGGGAAAAACCGTTCCAGTGCGCGCAGGTTATAGCGCAATTCGTCATTGTCGCGGTAGCGTCCGCCCACGTCGCCATACGGCGCAATGTCACTGTCGCCCACGGCGCGCGCATGGGCGGCGCGCCGGTTTGCCTGCCAGCGCGGGTCGGCCCCGTCTACCCATAGGTAAACGATGTCGATCTTGTCCGTCAGGGTGGGGCGGTTGGGCATGCGGTGGCGCGGATGGTAAAGAGGAGCGCGGATTCTACCGGTGTTTTGCCAGAAATAATCTTTTTGGATGGAAATAGTCGGTTCGGGCGACGATTTACCGTTTCAAGAGCGGTTCATGCCGGGTTGACGGGTTCCAGCCTCAAGAAATTGTCGTCAAGGCGCAGATGGCCTGACGCGCACCCGCTGCTCGCAGGCGTGGCCAGCCTTGTACTGGGTGTAGGCAGTGGCAAAGTCGTTCAGCGATGCGGCGTACTCGGCAGCGGCAAAATGCTGCTGAATGAGCATGTCCGAAAATCCATCCGCAGTCGCTATGGCCTGCGCTTCCAGGACGGTTTGCAGCGCCTTCACTACCTCGCCGTTCAGCGCAAATACCTGCGCCTTGGCGGCAAGCAGGTGCGCTTCGCACCAGCGGAAATTGACTTGGCGGGAATTGGCGAGGCCTGCTTCCAGATAGCTCAGGGCACGCTCGAGCGCGCCTTCGGCCAGGGCGATTTTGCCAAGGTATAGGTTCGATTCGGACAGATAATCGAACAATTGATGTTCCGAGCAAATCTTGAACGCTTCATGCAGCAGCGATGACGCTTCTGCCGACCGGTCCCGTTCCATCAGGCTCACGGCCATGTTGATTTTGATCTTGGCGTCCAGGTGCGGGTCGGCTACCTCTGCCGTGCGTGCCTGCGCTTCGGCCAGCATGGCGTCGCAGGCGGCGTAATCGTTGGCATCCTTGTAGGCTTGGGCGAGGCCAATCTTGGCCAGAATCCAGGTTTCCGCGTCACCCCCGGTCCGGTTGACGACGTCGATGGAGCTGTTCCAGAACTGGATCGCGCGCCGGTAGTCGCCGCTCGAGTAATAGCTGCGTGCCAGGCGTTCCAGGATCTTGGCTTCGTAAATCGGCAGGCAGGATCCCTGCGCCGCTTCTTGCGCGGCAAACAGGGAATCACGCGCTTCTGCCGACTTGCCAAGGTGATCCATGATCTTGCCGTAGCGTTCGGCAGCGCGCACGTAGACCGGCGGTTCCCACAAATAGGATTCCACAAACACTTGCTTGCAAAGCTTGAGTGCTTCTTCTGGGGAGGAATGCATGGTGGCGTCGATTTGGTCGAACACCGCTTCCCAATGTGAGGCAAGGTCCTGCCGGGAATTCATGGGCCACTTTCACAAAAATAAACATTTGCACTGGCTGTGCGTGCGCCATTTTACGATGTCTCGGGAACACTGGGGAATGTGATCCGTTGCTGCAGCGTTACACCGTGCCGCGACCATTCGAAGCTCACGCTGCACGGCATCTTGGCGCGCCGCCGCGTTGGTGGCGAATCCTAGCATGCGCGTGGTGGCCGTTCAGAAAAATGCAACGTGGATAAAATTCAGGCGCGCACCGTCTTTACGCGTCTTGTTGTACCTTCTGATAACAAATTCTGGAACGCGCCATATTTACCCGGGCGCACCAATTTCGATGGATGAAGGGGAAATCGATGCGACACAATCAGAACAGCGCGGCCATCGCCCGCGTTACGGCCATGTATGCAACGCTGGTCGTGGGCGTGCTTGGCGTTTCCCCAGCCCATGCCGCAGCACCCGCCACCCTGGTCAGCAGCGCCTCGCAGCGATGCCTTGATATTGCCAGGGGCAGCCAGGAACCAGGCACACCCGCCATCATCTTCGACTGCCACGGCGGTGCCAATCAAAAATGGGAATTGACTGCCGCTGGCGAGCTCAGAACCTTTGATGGCGCGCGCTGTCTCGACATCAAGGGCAACAGCACGCAGCCACAGGCGATTGTCCAATCCTATACCTGCCATGGCGGCGGCAATCAAAAATGGACGCTCAGGGCCGACAAGACCATTCAAAATCCCCAGTCCGGACTTTGCCTGACGGTCAAAGGCGGCGCCACGGCCAATTCCACCGGCATCGACATGTGGCAATGCGAAGGCACCACGCATCAGCAATGGTCGTTCGGTTCCACCACGCCGCCGCCAACCGATACGCAGGCGCCGACGCCGCCAAGTGGTCTGGCCATCAGCGCGCTGGCATGCCGCTCCGCCACGCTGACGTGGAAGGCGTCGACCGATAACGTCGGTGTCGCGTACTACGATATTTACCGCGACGGGCAAGCGCTCGGCACCGTCAATGCCAGCACGCTCACGGCTCAGCTGGTGCTGACCCCCGGCGCCGTATGGGGTGTGTATGTGAATGCCCGCGATGCCGCGGGCAATGTGTCGCAGGCCAGCACCTCGCTGCAAGTCAAGGTGCCGCAGTGTCAGGCAGATACGCAACCCCCGTCCGTGCCCACCGACCTGCGTGGCACGGTCAGCGGGACTACCGCAACCCTGAACTGGGCTGCATCGACCGACAACGTTGCCGTCACCGGCTACGACGTGTATCGCAACAACGCCTTGATTGGCACGAGCGCCACGCTCGGCTTTACCGATACCGGGCTGGCGGCGAATACCACTTACCAATACACGGTTGCCGCGCGCGATGCGCAGGGCAATGTATCGCCGCACGGCACCACCTTGTCGCTAACGTCAGGCAATGCCTGCACGGATGTGATTTGCTCGACGACCCAAGTCGCGGCGGACACGGATATTCCCTGGGGCCTGGCAGCCCTGCCGGATGGTACGGTGCTGTACAGCCGGCGCGATGCGCAAGACATCATCCTGCTGAACCCGGCCACTGGCGTCAAGCGCACGGTCGGCGTGGTGCCCAATGTGCAGGGGACGGATGGGGAGGGCGGTTTGCTCGGTCTGGCCATTCCGCCCGGGTTCCCGGCAACGGATCCGTGGCTGTACATTTATCACACCACCGCCACGGACAACCGCATCGTGCGCATGCGCTACCAGAACGGGACGCTTGACACGGCCTCGCTCGAAGTGCTGCTCAAGGGCATTGGCCGCAACAAGTTCCATAATGGTGGGCGCTTGCGTTTCGGGCCCGACGGCAAGCTGTATGCCACCACGGGCGACGCGCAAAACGGCGCCTATGCCCAGGACACCAATAACCTCAATGGTAAAGTCTTGCGGCTCAATACCAATGGCACGCCACCGGCCGATAACCCGTTCGGCAATTATGTATGGAGCTATGGCCACCGCAATCCGCAGGGACTGGCCTTCGATGCCAGCGGCCGTCTCTGGGAACAGGAATTCGGCGATACCCAGGATGAAACGAACCTGATCGTCCGCGGCGGCAATTACGGTTGGCCCAATTGCGAAGGCGTTACTTCGCGTGCCGGCAGCGGCTGCGCAACGCCCGGCTACATCGTGCCTAAATATACCTACCGCAATTCGGAGGGATCGTGCAGCGGGATCGCGATCGTCCGCAATTCGCTGTACGTGGCCTGCCTGGCTGGCAAGCGCTTGTACCGCAGCGATATCAGCGGCGACAAGCTGATCAACGTGCGCCAGTTCTTCGTGGGCAGCTATAACCGGCTTCGCACGGTGGAGCCTTCCATCGATGGCAATATCTGGATGACCAATAGCGATGCTGCAGGCGACAAGGACAGCATTCCCAACAACACCAATACGCAGCTATTTAAGGTGATATTGAAGCCTTGACGTTATCGCAGCTGGGCCGTGCGGCTTGCCAGGCGTCCCCGTTAGACACTGCCGCATAACTCGATGAGACGCCCGCCCTGTATGCGCGCGCCAATCGTGTGCTCCTCATCCCAGTCCACGCCGCAGGCAATCTCTACGGCCGGGCCAGGATGCGGTGCACCAGGTAGCGGCGCGACAAGAACGTAAGCGGGATATACGTGCGGCCACACAGCGCCTGGGACGGAAATTTCTGGGAATGGCTCTGACTCCTCCATCAGCTCGCCACGCAAGGCCGCGTCCTGGTACGGCAGATAATGCTCAAAAAGCGCTTCTGCAATTTGCTTTTCAAGATTGGCAAATTGGGTCGCTAACTGCAGCGCAAGTTCAATACTGGTTTGATCAGGGGCTTTGCCATCTCCTGGGAGCCGAAGCTCAACGTTTTTATAGCGGCCAAACGAAATGACGCCATTCCATGTCTTGCCTGATTTCGTCAGCAAGCCAAGTCCCGGCTCATTGATTGATTTGGATTTAAACAGTCCGAACATCCGATTTCCTCAAACGTTTACAGGAGTTTGCAGCGGGCCGCACTTACGATGGCCAAAGCTGTCAGTCGAGCACCAACACGCCACGAGCACGAAGCGATTCTTTGAAGTGAACCTCATTCGCTGGCGATAGCACCACGTATTTGCTGAACCATGCTGTCCGCTTATAGATCATGAATCTCGTCGCGACCCATCTGTTTACACAACGGTACGCGGTCACCTGTCTGAGTAAATTGGGTCTTACCTCGACTTTCGCGATATTGTCATACCGTATCGTGGCGATGACAAGGCATCGCAACAAAACGAACTCAATGCCGTGCACACCCATGCGCGTATCGAGTAAAAGCGCGAACGGGTTCAAGAGTAAATCAATCATGCGGTTCGACGGTCAAGTAGTTGCGTAGTGGTTCTCAAGGCGGCAATCCGCATGGCGAGGAAATATTTTAATGTGAATCAGTTGCCGGCTTCGCTGGCGCAGGCACCAGCAACACGGTCTCGCGGCTCGCCTTGCGCACCGCCGCCGCAGAATACACCAGCGGGAAGTAGGCATTCTTCGCCCAAAGTGGCGCCAGATCGCGGTAATGCGGACTGTCCGGGTTGCCGGACTGCCCGGGCGTATTGATCACTTGCGATGCGTCCCAATTGCCCACGTCAAGCACCATGCGGAACGATGGACCTCCCGTCAACTGAAAGTCGCTGGTGCGGTAGGCATTGGCCTGCGGTGACAGGGCTGTACCGCCAATTGGGCCTGCATCGACCGCAAAACGGCGCGCCTGCGCCTCGGTCAGCAATTCTCCCAGTGGGTGGTTAAAAACCGCGCGATGCAGCGTGCCCCATTGCCATCGCTGCATGTCGGTACCTAGCAGGGTGTGCAGCTCCGTCAGCGCGCTCGCCAGCGACGAGAACACGACCTCGTTGCGGGCCGCTTCGCTCAAACCATCGGCCGGCTTGGTCAGCAGTGCCAGGATATGGGCCACGTCGCCTGCCTTGACCTGCTCGACCAATGCCGGCGTCACCACCGCCTTGACCAGCGCCGGCCGCAAGTGCTTGCTGAACCAGACTTCAAACAGCGCTGCCGCCGCGCTGTCCGCCTTGACGTTGCCATCCCACTCGCGCAGCAGCGTCAATGCCGGCGTCAACGCTGGTGGACCATCGGGCATGGTCCTGAGCATGGCGACGACGGCCTGGGCGGGCAAGGACACGGTATCGCTCTGCCAGGCCATGGAATCGGCGAGCGACGAGCGCGCATTGGCGCCAAGGCTGGCGCGCAGGCGGCGCGCGCGGAAGTCGTTGGCCCATTCATAGCCCACGCCCAGTTTGGCCGCCGGATGCGATGCAGGGATATTGTTCTCGTTCGCCGTGACCAGAAAGCCGCCCGGTGGATTGAATGCCCACGGCAGCTCGTCGAGCGAGCGGAAACCGGCCCACTCATAGCTGCCATCCCCGGGCACCGGGGTGAGGCCATCCCAGTTGGGGCGGATCACGGTGAGCCCGCCCGGCTGCCAGCCGATGTTGCCCGCGCGGTCGGCATAGACCTGGTTTTCGCCAGGTGCGCCCCAGCGGTTCATAGCGGCGCGGAACTGATTCCAGCTCTGGGCACGCATGTATTCGATGGAACCGAAGTAGGGCGCCATGCCTGGTTCCAGCCAAGCCGCGCGCAGGGCGTAGGCGTGGCCATTGGCCGCGACCAGCACCGGGCCATGGCGGGTAAAGTCCAGCGTCACCTGGCGAGGAACAGCCTCGCCCTTGACGATGATCGATTCGGTCACCGTGTCCAGATCCTGCCAGCGGCCTTTGTACAAATACTGGCGCGGGTTGGCGGGATTTGTCTGGTACACGTACAGGTCTTCCTGGTCCATGTAAAAACGGGTCAGGCCGAAGCCCACATTGGCGTTGTGGCCGATCGAGATGCCGGGCAGGAAAGGCTCGCCCGCGCCGATCACCGACAACCCCGGTGCTTCCAGGTGCGCGATGTAGCGCAGGCTCGGCGCGCCATGGGCGCGGTGCGGGTCGTTGGCCAGGATCGGCCGCCCGGTGCTGGTGCGCGATGGTGCAATGACCCAGTTGTTCGATCCCATGGCGCGCGCGGTGTCGCTGTCCGGGCGCTCGAGCACGTACAGGCTGCCTGGCGCGGCAGTGTCGGCGAGCGGTGTGGTCCACAACTGCTTGGGAAAACGCGCGCTGGCGGTGGCAAGGCCGTAGGCGAGTTCAAGTTCCTTGGCGGGGATGGTGCACGGGTCGAGACCTGCTTGCAGTGCAGGCGTAACGTCCTGCGCCAGTTCGTAGCGCAGCCAGTCGGCGCGTGGTGCATTGGCCGGATCCTTGCAATACATCTGTGCGCGGGTGACCTCGGACATGAAATTGAGCGTCAGGCCATGGTGGCGAATGCGCACGATGTCCTCGGCTTGCCAGCGTGCGGGACGATAGTGCAGCAGCGCGAATTCGGGCGGCAGCAGCGTGGGATCGGCCTCGGTTTGCGCTACATATGCGTTCACTCCGGCGACAAAGGCTTCGGCCACGCGCTTGGCGTCGGACCCGTAGGTCAGCCATTCGCGCGACATTTCTCCGCGAAACAGCACCGCACGCGCCATCCTGTCGCCGTCGACGTAACCGGGGCCGAAATCCTGCGCCATCTGGCCCAGCCCGCGCTTGCGCCACAGGTCGATCTGCCACAGACGGTCGCGCGCGGCCATGAAACCCTGGGCATAAAAGGCGTCGTAGAGCGCGTTGGCGTAGATGTGCGGCACACCCCAGCGATCGATCAGGATCTTGACCGGTTTTTCCAGGCCGCTGACCGCATAACGCGGCGGCGTAGCTGGCGCTGCCTGGCTCGCCATGGCCAGGCTCGCCAGGAACAGGGACGCAACAGAGCGGAAACGGAACGAGCGCATGGTTGACCTGGGGGGAGGGTGAGGACGGTGAAAGATAGCACGACGGTTGGTCCGCCGGAAAACTGATTGACCATAAAGCAATTCCCGCGCGAGCAATAATTATTCGAAATGCAATGTTACAAAATAGATCCTATTTCCAATAAATACGTGATAAATTTGAAATCGATTTCACGCCATCGTAAGGTCAGGAGTCAAAGGGGAAAACGCCGTCGATGCGGCCCCTTCATTACGCTATCCACTTCTTAAAAGGTCGAGACATGAACAACTTTTCAAAGGTATCGCAGGCTGCGGCCCGCGCCAAAGGCATCTTCAAGCTCAGCATGATCGGGTGCGCCCTGCTGGCCGCCGCGCATGACGCCAGTGCGGTGCAACCGCTGTCCGTCAGCGGCAACCGGGTGCTGGCAGGCGGGCAGCAAGCCAGCTTTGCAGGCAACAGTCTGTTTTGGAGTAACAATGGCTGGGGCGGCGAAAAATTCTATAACGCGGGTACCGTGGCCTGGCTCAAGAAGGACTGGAAATCGAACGTCGTGCGCGCGGCCATGGGCGTAGAAGAATCTGGCGGCTACCTGCAAGATCCGGCCGGTAACAAGGCCAGGGTCAAGGCCGTCGTCGACGCTGCCATTGCCAACGACATGTACGTCATCATCGACTGGCATACCCACCATGCCGAGCAATACCAAGCCCAGTCGGTCGCGTTCTTCCAGGAGATGGCGCGCACCTACGGCAACAATCCCCACGTGATCTACGAGATCTACAACGAACCGCTGCAAATTTCGTGGAGCGGCACCATCAAGCCGTATGCCAATGCGGTCATTGGCGCGATCCGTGCCATCGACCCGGACAACCTGATCATCGTCGGCACGCCGCAATGGTCGCAAAAAGTCGACGAAGCGTCGCGCGATCCGCTCAGCGCCTACCGCAACATTGCCTACACCCTGCATTTCTACGCGGGCACCCACGGCCAGTCCCTGCGCGACGCGGCCAACACGGCCATGAGCAACGGCATCGCCCTGTTCGTGACGGAATGGGGTTCGGTTGATGCCTCCGGCGATGGCGGCGTCAACGCAGGCGAAACGGCGGCCTGGGTCGACTTCATGAAGAGAAATAACATCAGCAATGCCAACTGGGCGCTCAACGACAAGAGCGAAGGCGCATCGGCCCTCACGCCAGGCGCGAGCGCGACGGGCGGCTGGTCCGCCAATCAATTGACCGCGTCCGGATCGCTGGCGAAAAGCATCATTTCGCAGTGGCCGGGCAGCGTGCCGCCGCCAGGCTGCACCACCTTCGCCGTACCCGCAACCGTGCAGGCCGAAGCCTACTGCAGCATGTCAGGCGTGCAGCTGGAGACGACCACCGATACCGACGGCGGCCAGAACGTCGGCTACATCGATACGGGCGACTCGATGACATACAGCGTCAACGTGCCGTCGGCAGGCACGTACAAGATCAGCTACCGCGTGGCCAGCGCCGTCAATGGCGCCACCATCCAGCTGGACCAGGGCAGCGGCACTCCCGCGCTCGGAACTGTCGGCGTGCCCAATACGGCCGGCTGGCAAACCTGGACCACGGTGAGCCATAACGTCACGCTGGCGGCGGGCAAGCAGAACATCGCCATCCGGGCCAAGGCGGGCGGCTTCAACGTCAACTGGTTCAAGGTCGAGACGGTCCAGGTCACGCCGCCGGGCAATGCCATCACCATCCAGGCCGAGAATTTCCTGGTGATGAACGGCGTGCAGATCGAGAACACCACCGATGCCGGCGGCGGTACCAACGTCGGCTATCTGGACGCGGGCGACTGGATGTCTTACCCCAGCGTGAACATTCCTGCCACGGGCGACTATGTTGTCGAGTACCGCATCGCCAGCCTCAACGGCGGCGGCAACCTGAACTTTGAAGAAGCGGGCGGCAGCCCGGTCTACGGCGCCATCAACCTTCCTTCCACCGGCGGCTGGCAGAACTGGACCACGGTCCGGCACACCGTCCGGTTGACGGCCGGTGCGCACAAGTTCGGCATCAAGGTCAACAACGGTGGCTGGAACCTGAACTGGTTCCGCATCACGCCGGTCAATTGAGGCCGCCGCTCGCATGCAGCGCAGGGCGCGTTGCATGCGAGCTTGTTTTAATGGACATGGTCCAGCGAACGTGTAGACTTTCGATCACCCGCGTGACGTCCTGTTGCGCATAAACGCCGGATTGATTGGACGATGCATGGACACTGAAGACGCGCTCCGCGTGAGCGTTACCTGCGACGGCGTGCCCTTGCCGGATACCGCGCCGCTGCTCTCGGTCAACGTCGTGCTGGCCTTGAACAGGGTGCCGCGCGCGACCATCGTCATCGACGACGGCAGCCTTGGCGCGCACGACCGGCAGCTGGCAATCAGCGATTCCGACTTGCTGGCAAAGGGCAAGCGCATCTGCATCATGGCTGGTTTTGGCGCCTCAATGGCGCCCATTTTCGATGGGATCATTGTGGGCCAGGGCGTGCGCATGGGCACGGATAACTGCGCCAGGCTTGACATCGAATGCCGCCACCAGGCCGTTGCGATGACGCGCGAGCGCAAGTTCGCCAATTTCATCGGTCAAAGCGAAAGCGACATCATCGCCAGCCTGATCACCGCTGCAGGGCTGGGGGCAGATGTAGCCGCCTGCGCCGCGATCAACGATGAGCTGGTGCAGTACGACACGACCGACTGGGACTTCATGCTCGCCCGCGCCCGCGCCAATGGCTTCGATGTTGCCTGCGACGGCAACAAGATTTCTGTCAAGCCGCCCGCAACTCAAGCCACGCCGGTGTTGTCTCTGACCTACGGCAACGACCTGATCGACTTTGCCGAACAGCCCGATGCAACCGGCCACATGCGCTTTGAGGGCCAGGCGGCTGCCAAGCCCGGAAGCATGGTCGACGTATCGTCCGTGGGTAAGTACTTCGGCGGTCCCAAGTACATTAACGAGGTAGTGCACGCCATCGCCGATGGTTCGTGGACGACGGAGGTGTATTTCGGTGCTGCGCCATCACAGCCGGCAGCTGCACTCGGGCCAGCGCCAATGGCGGGTGTGCCGGGTTTGCAGATCGGGTTTGTGACGCAGCTGGACCGTGATCCGAAAGGGCAGCAACGCATCTGCGTCAGCCTGCCTGTCATGGGCGACGGGGCGGCCGGCATCTGGGCGCGGCTGGCAACCGACTATGCGGGCGATGGCGTGGGCAGCTTTTTCATTCCGGAGATTGGCGACGAGGTGGTGGTCGGATTCACCAACAACGATCCGCGCGCGCCTGTCATCCTGGGTAGCTTATATAGCGGGACACGCAAGCCGCCTTATCCACTGGCTGCGGACAACGCGACCAAGGCGCTGGTCACCAAGGGGCGGCTGACCGTGGAATTGAACGACGCCGCCAAGGTCATCACCATCGTCACGCCTGCCAGGAACAAGCTGGTCCTGAGCGACGAGGCGAGCTCGATCACGCTGCAGGACCAGAATGGGAACCAGATTGTCATGTCGCCGGCCGGCATCAGTGTTACCAGCGACGGGGACATCAGCCTCTCCGCCAAGGGTGCGATCAGCCTCTCGGCAATCAATACGGTCAGCATCGTCAGTAACGGCGACCTGCACCAGGAAGCGCTCGGCATCACCTGCAAAGCCGCTGTCAGCCTGGTCGCCACAGGCGGGGCCACGGCCGAACTCTCGTCCCCTGGCCAGACGACCGTCCGGGGCGCCATGGTCATGATCAACTGAAGCGATTGCCGCCCATGCCACCTGCCGCCAGAATCGCCGACCTGCACGTCTGTCCCGCGCAATCACCGGGGGATCCACCCGTGCCCCACGTGGGCGGGCCGATCCTCGGCCCGGGCGTACCGAACGTCTTGATTGGCAAGATGGTCGCCGCCGTGGTGGGCGACCAGGCGGCCTGCGTCGGACCGCTGGACCAGGTTGTGAAGGGTTCCGCCACGGTCCTGATCGGCGGCAAACCCGCGGCGCGCGTGGGCGACGCCTGCGCCCATGGCGGCGTGATCGTCGGTGGCTGCCCGACAGTGATGATCGGCGGATGAGTGAGCGGCTATTTGTAATTGAACAACAGTTAATGAATGGGAATTTCCATTTCACTAAGGTATTCAGGTACGATGGCGCGCCATTTTTTGTTTTTTTGAACAACTTTAAAGCCCGCCATGACCCTGATTACCCGTTTGTTCCGCTGCGCCACTGCCATCGTTTTGCTGTCCGGGCTCGCCGCCTGCGTCAGCATCGAGCCGACGCTCGACGCCGATATTACCCCCGATGCCAAATCCGCCTATATCTCGGGCGAGTTCACCCGCACCAAATTTACCGGCATCGCCTATGTGGTCGAATCGGTCGATGGCAAGAACCAGTACCTGCTGCCGATGGGGAAAGATACCGCGATGCCGAGCGCCGTGAAGCTGCAAACGGTCGCCATGAAAATCCCGCCAGGTACCTACCACATCATCGAATGGGTGACCTACGCCACCGTGACCAAGGAAATTTTCCGCCGCAACGAGGTAAAGAATCCTTTCATGCGCGAACCTTTCACGATCAAGGCGGGCAATGTGGTGCATCTGGGACGGTTCGAGGTCGACGGTACCCGCACCACGAATTACCCGACCACCTACATGAAATGGTCGGTCGTGCCGCAGCCGATCATGCAGAGCGATGCCCAAAGTGCCTTCGTGCAAACCTACCCCAAGCTGGCCGATCTGCCGTTCCGCTGCGTCATGTGTGTGGATACGGTGATGGCCGCAGCCAAGGCAGTAGCGCCCTGAGCAATTCAGCCCGGGCGCTGCATCTTGAATAGCTGCCCGGGACCGACCGTAAAGTAGTCGGCCGGCCCGCCGCCGCGCAGCACGTGACCGGCCGCCGCGGTGTCGTACTGCCCGCCGGGCAGCGATGCCTGGGCGATGTGCACGCCCACCACTTCACCCAGCACCAGCCAGGTGGGCACCTTTTCGCCGTCGGCCCGCTGCAGCTGGACGATCTGGGTGCAGCGGCATTCGAACGTGACCGGGCTCTCGGCCACGCCCGGCACGGCGATCACGCGCGAAGGGCGCTCGCCCAGCGCTGCCAGGGCAAACTCGCTGACCTGCGGCCCCACGGGCGCGCTGGTCTGGTTCATGGCGTCGGCCAGCGGCCGTGTGACCAGGTTCCAGGTAAATTCCCCCGTCTGCTCGATATTGCGCACGCTGTCCTTGTAGCCGATGCTGGCAAAGCCAACGATGGGCGGCGTGTAATTGAAGGCGTTGAAGAAGCTGTAAGGCGCCAGATTGTGCACGCCCGCCGGACTGCGCGAGGCGATCCAGCCGATGGGCCGCGGCCCCACGATGGCGTTGAACGGGTCATGCGGCAAGCCATGGCCGTTGCGCGGCTCATAAAAATGCATCGGGTCGATCAAGGACGCTCCTGTACGGTGGGTGGGGGCTATTTGACGCGCCGCTTTTCCAGCTTGCGCGCCAGCGTACGGCGGTGCATGCCGAGCTGGCGCGCCGCTTCCGAAATATTGAAGTTGGTCTCGGCCAGCACTTCGTGAATGCGTTCCCATTCCAGTGTCTTGATCGAGGTGGCGCGCTCGGTCAGCGCCAGTTCGGTACTGCCGTCGACGTGGCCGAAGGCTTCTTCGATGTCGTCGGTATTGGCCGGCTTGGCCAGGTACTGGCGTGCACCGAGCTTGATGGCGTCCACCGCGGTGCCAATGCTGGCAAAACCGGTCAGCACCACGATCGACATGGCCGCGTCGTGGGCATGCAGCAGCTGCACGCACGCCAGGCCGGACTGCGGGCCAGCCAGTTTCAGGTCCACCACGGCAAAGCCGGGCGAATGCGAGGCCAGCACCACGCAGGCCTCGTCGTAGCTGGCCGCGTGGATCACCCGGTAGCCGCGCCGCTCGAAGGAGCGGCTGAGGGTGCGCGCAAAGGCGGCGTCATCTTCAATGATCAGCAATTCGCGCTCAGCCGACATCGTCTTCTCCGATCTCGAACGCGATGGCCGACAGCGGCAGCTGGACGCGCACCGCGGCGCCGCCCTCGGGCGGGTTGCGCGCGTCGACCGTGCCGCCCAGCGTGCGCGCGACATTGACGACCAGGAACAGGCCGAGTCCACCGCCAGGGCGGCCCTTGGTCGACTGGTACGGCGTGCCGAAATTGGCCAACATGGCGGGCGCGAAGCCGGGGCCGCGGTCGGTCACTTCCAGCGTCAGCGTGCCATCCTTTTCCGTGGCGACCAGGCCGACCCAGTGCGGCGATGCTTCAAGCGCGTTGTCGAGCACATTCCAGATCATTTGCTTGAAGGTGGAGTCGGACACCACCGCCACATCGCGCTCGATGCGGTTCTCGTACTCGAAGGTGTCGATGTTGCGGCTGGCGCGCCATTCCGCCACCAGCTTGTCGAGGAAGAAGTTGATGCTGGTGCGGGCCGAGGCCTCGCCGCGCGCTTCGCCGGCCGACATCAGAATGCCGCTCACGATGCTCTTGCAGCGCATGAGCTGGGTCTGCATCTCGCCAATCTCGGCCAGCAGCTCGGGATTGCGGGAGAACTCGGGCATGCGGCGCCAGTCGCCCAGGATCACGGCCAGGGTCGACAGCGGGGTGCCCAGTTCGTGCGCGGCGCCGGAGGCCAGCAAGCCCATGCGGATGATATGTTCTTCTTCGGCGGCGCGCTGGCGCAGCGCGGCCAGCTGGGCGTCGCCGGCGCGCAGGTTGCGGCTGATGCGGGTGATGAACACGGCCAGCAAAATGGCATTGAGCGTGACGCTGATCAGGATGCCCTGCACGTAAAGGCTGCCCATGCCGCGCGCGTAATCGAGTGGCACTGCCAGCGGCTGGGCAAACACGGCCAGGCCACTCAGGCACATTGCCACGATGCCGACGATCAGCCAGGTGGTTTTGGGGGCCAGCAGCACCGCGCTCAGGATCACCTGCAGCAGATACAGGAAGACGAAGGGGTTGCTCATGCCGCCGCTCAGGTAGAGCTGGGCAGTCAGGGTCGCCACGTCCATCAGCAGCGCCAGGAAGATCTGGCGGTTGGTGACCTTGCGGTCTTCCTGCCAGCGCAGGTGGCTGAACAGGTTGAATGCGATCAGGCAGGCCAGCACCTGCAGCATGGCAGGCAGCGGCAGCTGCACGCCGAAGCCCAGCGTGACGGTGGCAATGGTCGTGATTTGCCCGAGCACCGCGATCCAGCGCAGTTCGATGAGGTGCCGCATGTTGCGGTAGCCGGGTGCGTGCTCGGGCAGCGCGTCCTCGGTCAGCACGTGCCGCGGTGCGGCCTGTGCGCTTGCTTGTTGCATGGTCCAGCCCTTCAGCTTGTTTTGGGATGGCCGGTGCGTGCAACGAGCACGCCGCCTCCGGCCGCCATCAAGCTTAATGCAAACCAGGTCAACGCGTACACCAGGTGATTGTTTTTGAACGAAATGACGGTCAGGCCGCCGACCGGACCGTTGGCGGCTGCGCCGGCGTCCTGGTCCAGAAAGTAGGGGGCGACCGCGCCCAGGCCCTGGGCGGCGGCGATGGCTTGCACATTGCGGGTGTACCAGCGCTGTTCGGCCGGGTTGTTGTCACGCATGAAAGGCTTGCCGGTTTCGCTCATGCGCAGCAGGCCGGTGACGCTGACCCGGTCGCTGCCGGCGGGCGGCGCGCTGCGCGTGGCGACAAAGCCACGGTTGACCAGCACGATGCTGCCGTCGTCGGCGCGCAGCGGCGTTAGCACCCAGTAGCCGGCGCCCAGAACGGTCGAGGCTTGCACCAGGGCGCTGTGTTGATCGAGAAATTGTCCTGCGAGGCGCAGGTGGCGGTATTCGTCCGTCTCCCGCGTCAGGGCGGGCCAGGCAGCGGGGCCTGGCGCCGCGACGGGGGCGGCGTGGACGCGCTGGTGGACCTGGGCGATCAGCGCCTGCTTCCACTGCAGACGCTGCACTTGCCAGACGCCCAGCGCGAACAGGCCCGCGCTGAGCACGGCCGCACACAGCGCCACACTCATCCGGGCCCGGCGCGACCGTGTCATGGAGTGTCGGCGTGCATCGCGTGGTCCATCATGCCGGGCATCATGTTGTGGTTCAGGTGATACATGACCCAGATGGAACCGGCCAGCATGATCACCAGCAGCATGAAGGTAAACAGCAGGGCCAGCATCGACCAGCCGCCTTCGGCCTTGGTGTTCATGTGCAGGAAGTAGATCATGTGGACCACGATCTGCACCGCCGCCAGGGCCAGCAGCACGAAGCCGGTGGTACTGGAGTTCGGCAAGACCTTGCCCATGACCAGCCAGAACGGAATGGCCGTGAGGATGACCGCCAGCACGAAGCCGGTGGCGTAGCCGCGCAGGGTCGAGTGCGGACCCTGGGCTGCATGGTGGTCGTGGTGGTCGTGGTGGCCGTGATCGTGATCGTGGCCGTGCGGCTCTAGCGTAGGTGCGCTCATGGCAGCACTCCCATCAGGTAGACAAAGGTGAAGACGCCAATCCAGACAACGTCAAGGAAGTGCCAGAACATCGACAGGCACATCAGGCGGCGGCCGTTTTCCGGCGTCAGGCCGTGCTTGCGCAGCTGGAACATCAAGGTGATCAGCCAGACAATGCCGAACGCCACGTGCAGGCCGTGGGTGCCGACCAGCGAGAAGAAGGCGGTCAGGAAGCCGCTGCGCTGGGGACCCGCGCCTTCGGCGATCAGGTGCACGAACTCGTACAGTTCCAGGCCGATGAAGCCGGCGCCGAGCAAGCCGGTCACGCCCAGCCAGATCAGGGTCAGGCGCAGATTGCGCTTTTGCATTTCCAGCATGGCAAAGCCGTAGGTGATCGACGACAGCAGCAGCAGCGAGGTATTGATCGCCACCAGCGGCAGGTCGAACAGCTCGGCGCCGGTAGGGCCGCCCGCGTAGTTGCGGCCCAGCACGGCGTAAGTCGCGAACAGGCTGGCGAACACCAGACAGTCGCTCATCAGGTAGATCCAGAAGCCCAGCAGGGTGCCGTTCTCTGGGTGATGTTCACGCACGTAGAAACGTGCGCTCGGATCGGAGGAGGGGAGCGTGGTATCAGACATGGCTATCCAGCAGCAAGGAGCGATCGTTCTCGGTCCGGGCGACCTGGTCGGCCGGAATGAAGTAGTCGCGTTTGTAATTGAAAGTGTGCGCGATGATGGCGGCCACCAGGGCCACGGCAACAACGCCGGCGATCAGCCACATGTGCCAGATCAGGGCGAAGCCGACGGCGCCGCTCAGCATGGCGATGATGAAGCCGGCACCCGTGTTCTTCGGCATGTGGATGGCCAGGAAGTTATCGCGCGGACGCTGGTAACCATTGGCTTTCATGTCGGCCCAGGTGTCGTTGTCGTATACCTGTGGCGTGAACGCGAAGTTGTAGTCGGGCGGTGGCGACGAGGTCGACCACTCGAGCGTACGGCCATCCCACGGATCGCCCGTCACGTCGCGCAGGGCCTTGCGGTTGCGGAAGCTGACGAAGAATTGCATCAGCATCGAGGCAATGCCCAGTGCGATCAGCACGGCGCCGAGTGCAGCGACCACGAACCAGATCTGCAGCGAAGGATCGTCGAAGTGGCTCATGCGGCGCGTGACACCCATCAGGCCGAGCACGTACAGCGGCATGAAGGCCAGGTAGAAACCGATCACCCAGAACCAGAACGAGCACTTGCCCCAGAATTCGTCGAGCTTGTAGCCGAAGGCTTTCGGGAACCAGTAGTTAATGCCGGCGAACACGCCAAACACCACGCCGCCGATGATCACGTTGTGGAAGTGCGCGATCAGGAACAGGCTGTTGTGCAGCACGAAGTCGGCGGCCGGCACAGCCAGCAGCACGCCCGTCATGCCACCGATGACGAAGGTGATCATGAAGGCGATCGCCCACATCATTGGCAGTTCGAAGCGGATCCGGCCGCGGTACATGGTAAACAGCCAGTTGAAGATCTTGGCCCCGGTCGGGATCGAGATGATCATCGTGGTAATGCCGAAGAAGGAATTGACCGACGCCCCCGAACCCATGGTGAAGAAGTGGTGCAGCCACACCAGGTAGGACAGGATGGTGATCACCACCGTTGCATACACCATCGAGGTGTAGCCGAACAGGCGCTTGCCGGAGAAGGTGGACACCACTTCGGAGAATACGCCGAACACCGGCAGAATCAGGATGTAGACCTCGGGGTGGCCCCAGATCCAGATCAGGTTCACATACATCATGGCGTTGCCGCCCAGATCGTTGGTGAAGAAGTGGGTGCCAAGCATGCGGTCCATCGACAGCATGGCCAGTACGGCCGTCAACACCGGGAAGGCGGCGACGATCAGCACGTTGGTGCACAGCGAGGTCCAGGTGAACACGGGCATCTTCATCAGCGTCATGCCGGGCGCGCGCATCTTGACGATGGTGGCGATCAGGTTAATCCCCGATAGCAGCGTGCCCACCCCCGCCACCTGTAGTGACCAGATATAGTAGTCGACCCCGGGATCGGGGCTGGCCATGATGCCCGACAGCGGCGGATACGCCAGCCAGCCGGTGCGGGCGAATTCGCCCACGAACAACGAGACCATGGTCAGACCGCCACCGGCGGCCGTCATCCAGAACGAGAAATTGTTCAGGAACGGGAAGGCGACGTCGCGGGCGCCGATCTGCAGCGGCACGACGTAGTTCATCAGCCCGGTAACGAGCGGCATGGCGACGAAGAAAATCATGATCACGCCGTGCGCCGTGAACACCTGGTCATAGTGGTGCGGCGGCAGGAAACCGGCGTTGTCGCCAAAGGCCATGGCTTGCTGGGCGCGCATCATCAACGCGTCGGCAAAGCCGCGTAGCAGCATGACGATGCCGAAGATGATGTACATGATGCCGATCTTCTTGTGGTCGATGCTGGTGATCCAGTCGCGCCACAGGGTGCCCCACAGGCGGAAATAGGTCATTGCGCCCAGCAGCGCCGCGCCGCCAAGGGCGACCATCGCAAAGGTGGCCAGCAGAATCGGTTCGTGCAGCGGGATCGCATCCCAGCTCAGCCGCCCTAGCAGCGACGTCGTTGTTTCAATATTGTTTTGCATTGCTCGCCTCTACGGAAATGGTGGGCTTGGTGCAGACGGCGTCCAGGCCGGCCTGCGCCAGTTGGCCAGGAGCGGGGGCAACGTTGAGTTGGCCCATCATCTGGCTCATGCACATGGTGCCCGGCTCGATGCAGCGCTCGACGATGGCGTCGAACAAGCCTTCTTCAGCCGCGCCATAGTGGCGCACGGCGTCTTTCAGGCTTGGCTTTTCGAGCTGGAGATAGGCTGCACGGTCAAGCGTGCCGCCAGCGTTCTTGACCGACTGGACCCAGGCGGCAAAGCCGGCTGCATCCTTGCCATGGAACTTGAAGCGCATGTCGGAGAACCCGGCGCCGCTGTAGTTGGCCGAGAAGCCGTCATACACGCCTGGCTTGTTGATGACCGCGTTCAGGGTGGTCTGCATGCCTGGCATGGCGTAGATCTGGCCGGCCAGGGCAGGGACGTAGAACGAATTCATCACGGTGGAGGCCGAAATCTTGAAGCGCACCGGTACGTCGACCGGGGTCACCAGTTCGTTGACGGTGGCGATGCCTTGCTCGGGGTAGATGAACAGCCACTTCCAGTCCAGCGCCACCACTTCGACCACCAACGGCTTGACGTCGGCGGCCAGGGGACGGGCCGCGTCGATGCGGCTCAGGGGACGGTAGGGGTCGAGCACGTGGGTACTGATCCAGGTGATCAGGCCCAGGGCGATGATGATCAGCAGCGGTGCGCCCCAGATCACCAGTTCCAGCCGGGTGGAATGGTCCCAGTCCGGCAGGTAGGTGGCGGAAGTGTTGCTAGCGCGATAACGCCAGGCGAACACGATGGTCAAAATAATGACCGGCACAATAATAAGCAGCATGAGAACCGTCGAAACGACGATCAGTTGCGCCTGCTGTGAGGCAATGTCGCCCGAAGGCTTCATCACCACAGTGTTGCAGGCGCTCAGCAGGGCCAGAGGCGAAAGTAGCAGCGCGCGGCGGACAAGGGAGGCAATCATGCGATGATAGTCATGGTCTGGTGAGTCGAGCTTGCACTTTACAGACTTCCCTGCGGCAACAACATTGGACAAATTGTCCTACCCTGCGCGGGTACGTGCGCGAATGGACAAACCGGCCCCCTCTGGTGCATGATGGGGTAAAGCCTGGTAAATGGCTATGTCATATCAAGAACGAGCAGGAGACTTATAAATGTCCACAATGCAATCCACCGCCCCTTACGGGACGGATTCCGGCGAAATCAGCGCCGACGCACGCCGTATCAATGCCGACCATTCGGCCATTTCGCCGGGTGAAATCGCCATCGGCGTCGTCATCGGGCGTGCTTCCGAGTATTTCGACTTCTTCGTGTTTGCCATTGCCTCGGTGCTGGTATTCCCGTCGACCTTCTTCCCGTTCGCCGACCGGCTGAACGGCACGCTGTACGCGTTCATCATCTTTTCTTTTGCTTTTGTGGCAAGGCCACTGGGCACGGCGATATCCTTTGCGATCCAGCGGCGCTACGGGCGCGAGGTCAAACTGACCTCGGCCTTGTTCCTGCTGGGCGTGTCTACGGCAGGTATTGCCTTCCTGCCAACGTATGACCAGCTCGGCACCAAGGCCATCATTCTGCTTGGCGTGTTGCGCGTTGGGCAGGGTCTGGCGCTGGGCGGCTCGTGGGATGGCTTGCCATCGTTGCTGGCACTAAATGCGCCACCGCATCGGCGCGGCTGGTACGCCATGCTGGGCCAGCTGGGCGCGCCGGTGGGCTTCCTGATCGCCGCGGGCGTGTTCTGGTATCTGCTGTCGAATGTGCCCAGCGCAGACTTCCTGAGCTGGGGCTGGCGCTATCCCTTCTATGTCGCGTTTGCAATCAACGTCGTGGCGCTGTTCGCCCGCCTGCGCCTCATTTCCACCAATGAATACGCGCACTTGCTGGAAGAGAAAGAGCTGCAGCCGACTCCGTTTGGCGAAATGTCGCGCAACCAGGGCCGCAACGTATTCATCGGCGCATTGGCCGCGCTGGCCAGTTATGCGCTGTTCCACCTGGTAACGGTGTTCCCGCTGTCGTGGATCATGCTGTATTCGGAGCGGCCGATTACCGGCTTCCTGGTCATCCAGATGATCGGCGTGGCGCTCATGGCCCTGGGCATTGTCGCTTCCGGCCTGATTGCCGACCGCATCGGCCGCCGCACGACGCTCGGTACGCTGGCGGTGCTGATCGCCATCTTCAGCTTCTTTGTGCCATCGATGATGAATGGCGGCCAGCAGGGGCAGGATTTGTTCATTCTGCTGGGCTTTACCTTGCTGGGTCTGTCGTATGGACAGGCCGCTGGCGCCGTGACCGCCAATTTCCCGGCCCGTTACCGTTATACGGGCGCGGCCATCACGTCCGACCTGGCCTGGCTGGTGGGTGCGGGCTTCGCGCCGCTGGTTGCACTGGCCCTGGCCGCCAAGTTCGGGCTGGTGTACGTGGGCCTGTATCTGTTGTCCGGTGCGGTCTGCTCGCTGGCAGCGCTGAGCCTGAACCGGGCGCTGGATATCCGCGATTGATGGTTTGACCTGAAAAGGAGCGGGTCCCGGTGACCAGGACCCGCTCGCATCAAGCATGCACTTGCAGCACCAGCTTGCCGTTGTTCGACCCGTCAAACAGCTTCATGAAGGTCTGCGGGAACGTTTCCAGCCCCTGCACCACATCCTCCCGACTCTTGAGCTTGCCGCTGGCAAGCAGGGCGCCCATCGCCGTGATGGCTTCCATGGCCCGTGGATAGTAGTCGGCCACCATCACCCCGCGCATGCTGGCTCGTTTGACCAATAACTGCATGTAGTTGGACGGCCCCTTGATGGCGCTGGTATTGTTGTATTGCGATATCGCGCCGCAGATGACGACGCGCGCACCGTGTGCCAGGCGCGTGAGCACCGCATCGAGAATATCCCCGCCGACATTGTCGAAGAACACGTCCACGCCGGTCGGCGCATGCGTTTTCAATGCCGCTGCGACGTCCTCGCGTTTGTAATCGATGGCCGCGTCGAAACCCAGTTCGTCCACCAGGTAGGCGCACTTGTCGGCGCCGCCGGCAATGCCGATCACGCGCGCACCATGGGCCTTGGCCAGCTGGCCGACGATGGCGCCCACTGCACCGGCCGCGCCGGACACCACCACCGTGTCGCCCGCCTTGGGTTGGCCGACATCGAACAGGCCGAAGTAGGCTGTCAGACCCGTCATGCCCAGCACGCTCAAGTACATTGGCAAGGGCGCCAGGGCCGGATTCACCTTGTTCAAGCCCTGACCCGTCGAGATCGCATATTCCTGCACGCCCAGCAAGCCCGATACATGGTCGCCGACGGCGAAAGCAGGATTGTTCGACGCTTCCACCCGGCCGACGGCGATGGCGCGCATCACCTCGCCAATGCCGACGGGCGGCATGTAGGAGTCCTCGCTGGCGTTCATCCAGCCGCGCATGGCCGGGTCCAGCGACAGGTACTGGATCTTGACGAGCACCTCACCGGCGCCGAGCGGGCGGAGCGGCTCGCTGGCATAGGTGAAATCGCTGGGTTTGATGGCGCCGACAGGGCGGGCAGCGAGGCGGAACTGGTGATTGACGGTATTCATGGACTTCCTTCCAGGGAGATGAGTTCGATGAAATCAGTATAGGCCGCGCGCCAGCGCTTGATAAGTCATCAATAGGGCGATACATTGTTGACTAATATCGAACAATGGAATGCTTTCATGCTCAACACGCAGCGTTTGGCGATCTTTGCCACCATCATCCGCACCGGCAGCATCAGCGCGGCTGCCCTCGAACTCGGATGCGGCAAATCGGTGGTCTCGCGCCAGCTGGCCAAGCTGGAAGAGGACCTTGGCACACGCCTGATCCAGCGCTCCACGCGGCGCCTGGCGCTGACGGAGATCGGCGGCCAGGTCTTGCGCGAGGCGCAGCAGATCGAGCGGGCGCTCGTCAATGTGGAGCAGCTGACGGAGCAGCATTTGCAGGAGGTGCGCGGCCTGCTGCGCATCTCGTGTTCGATGGCGGGGCGGCGCCAGCTGGTGCCGCTGCTGGCCGAATTCACCGCCCGCTATCCGCAAGTGAAGGTGGCGCTGCGGCTGGAAGACCATATGGTCGACCTGATCGCCGAGCAGATCGACGTCGCCATCCGAACCACCAGCCTGGTCGATTCGACGCTCATCGCGCGCAAGCTCTCGGCCAATCCCACCGTGATCGTGGCGGCGCCATCGTACCTGGCACGGGCCGGCACGCCCACCACGGCCCAGTCGCTGCAGCAGCATGCGTGCCTCGTCTATGCGGTCGGCGCGCGCGTGTATGACGAATGGACCTTCATTGGCGACGGCGGGCAGTTCACGGTGCGCGTGGACGGCCCCTTGCAAATGAACGATGGCGGCGCGCTGGTAACGGCAGCGACGGCCGGCGTCGGCATCCTGCGCGTGCCGCTGCCGCTGGTTGCCGACGAACTGGCCAGCGGCGCCCTGGTCCAGGTGCTGGCCGATTGCACATTGCCGCCGGGGCAGTCGAATTATGCGGTGTATCCCGCCCGCGATTTCCTTGCGCTAAAGACTGCGGCGTTCGTCGACTTCTTGATCGAGAAGATGGGCGGTTAGAATAGAGAAGATTGAGGTCTGACCCCGATTTTGATTGGCGAAAGCGCTTTTGCGCCGAATAAAAACGGGGTCAGACCTCGGCAAGCGACCTAGCCTGGCATGCCGCTAATTTTTACGGACGATGAAACGATGAATATGATACTGGTGGCGGTTGTGGTGGTTGCGGTCGTGGTTGCAGCGCTTTGCGCGAGTATGCTTGCCCGGTCGAAGCAGGGTGGCAGGGCGGGGCAGTTCAAGCGGCGCGCGCTCATGACTGCGAACGAGCTGGAATTTTTCGGTCGATTGGTCGCCGCTTTGCCAGGGCACTTTATCTTCCCCCAAGTATCCATGGGCGCGCTGCTCGATCCATCGAGCAGCAACAAACAGCGCGCGCATGGCGACAGGCTTCGTATCGCCCAGCAGCGGGTCGACTATCTTGTCTGCGACAGCCGGTGCGCCATTGTGGCCGTGGTCGAACTCGATGACAGGACGCATTCTAGCCAGAAGGATCAGTTGCGCGACAGCCGTCTGGAACAAGCGGGTATCCGCACCGTCCGGTTTCAATCGCGCGACAAGCCGACGCCGCAGGCAGTCGCTGCGGCCATTCTGGTGTCGCCTTCATCGTTACCCCTGGGTAGCCGCGCTTCTGCGGCATAGCCAGGCGATCTTCCATTCCAAACACGCAGCCGATCAATGAAGTTTGAAACGACCTATGTCAACCGGCTTGAACGATTTTCGGTCGGGATCGAGCAGGAAGCAGGACGACCCTACCTGTCTTTCCCGGTCAGTAATCATCTGGTCGACTACGAAGAATACTATTGGATCGACGGCGCGCTGTTCGATGCGTTTCAACAGAATTTGCCGCACGCCTTGGGATTTCTGGATGCTTGCCGCAAGCGGCAGCAGGATGATCTCTTGATCATGCCGCCGGGATCGCGGCGCGGCTATCCATCCTGACCGCTGCGAAGAGATGCGTCAGCGCGGCGGCGCATACTGCGCGCGCAGCAGATTTTTCTGCACCTTGCCCATGGTATTGCGCGGCAGTTCCTCCACTACGTGGCACTGCTTGGGAATCTTGAAGTTGGCCAGCATGGATTTAAGCGCCAGCAGAATGGCTGCCGGATCCGGCTTTGCGCCCGCCTTGGCCACGATGACCGCCACGCCGACTTCGCCGAAGTCGGCATCGGGAATGCCCACCACCGCGCTGTCGGCCACGCCGGGCAGGGTGTTGAGATAGCCTTCGATCTCGGCCGGGTAGACGTTGTAGCCGCCGCTGATGATCAAGTCCTTGCTGCGCCCGACAATGGTGACGTAGCCGTCGGCATCCACCTTGCCCACGTCGCCCGTCTTGAAGTAGCCGTCGGCGGTGAATTCTTCCTTTGTCTTCTCCGGCATGCGCCAGTAGCCGCTGAACACGTTGGGGCCTTTGACCTCGATACCGCCGATGTCGCCCGTGGTCACTTCGCGGCCCTGGTCGTCGGTCACGCGCAAGCGCACGCCCGGCAAAGGGAAGCCGACGGTGCCGCCGCGCCGTTCTGTAGTGCCGCCGTGGCGCGCGTCCGGGCCATACGGGTTGGAGGCGATCATGACGGTCTCGCTCATGCCGTAACGCTCCAGGATCGCGTGGCCCGTGCGCTCTTTCCATTGGCGGAAACTGTCGAGCAGCAGCGGAGCGGAGCCGGAGATGAACAAGCGCATCGTGCGCACGGCGTGGGCGTTCAGGCCAGGTTCGGCAAGCAGGCGCACGTACAGCGTAGGCACGCCCATGAACACGGTCGCTTTGGAAAAGCTGGCCAGCACGCGCTTCGGATCGAATTTGGCAAACCAGATCATGCCGCTGCCATTGAGCATGGCGCCGTGCACGGCGACGAACAGCCCGTGGATGTGGAAGATCGGCAGCGCATGAATCAGCACGTCGCCACGCTGCCAGCCCCAGTAGGTCTTGAGCACTTGTGCGTTACTGAGCATGTTGCCATGCGTGAGCTGGGCGCCTTTGCTGCGGCCCGTGGTGCCGCTGGTGTAGAGGATCACGGCCAGGTCGCCGCTCTGGCGCACGGCGATGGTGTGACGGTCGCTGCACTGCGCGGCGCGGGCGAGCAGGGTCCCGGTGCGGTCGTCGTCGAGCGTAAACAGATGGCGCGCGCCGAAGCGCCTGGCCAGATCGCCCACCCAGTCCAGGTTGGCACTGCTGCAGACGACAACCGCAGGTTCGGCGTCGCTCAGGAAGTGGGTCATCTCGGCCTGGCGGTAGGCCGTATTGAGAGGCAAAAAGACGAAGCCGGCGCGCAGGGTGGCCAGGTAGAGCATCAGCGCTTCAACGGATTTTTCGGTCTGCATGGCGATCCGTGCGCCCGGTTCCAGGTCCAGCGATGCGAGCAGGTTGGCCATCATCGCGGTGCCGCGTTCGAGGTCGCGCCAGGAATAAGACAGGCCGTTGTCGGTATCGATGGCTGCCGTGTCGAGTTCGGCGGGGAAGGACGCGCGCAGGGCGGCAAACAGGTTGTCGTTCATTCGAAACTCCGCATCGTGGGGACTGGGTAGCTTAATCGAATTTGCGCGTGTTCCGGCTTGCCGGGAGGCCTTGCTTTGATGCTGCGCTAACGGTGAGCGACGTGGTTGTGTATCGATTCTTAACCCGCTGCCCACATGCGCCGGTAGTCCCCATTCGCATCATGATCCGCACTCTGCTTCTCGACATTGAAACGGCGCCCGCCGCGCGGGTCGGTGCCACGCCCCGCGATATATAGCCAATTGCCCTGATTGCTGTACACATCGTAGTCCACCAGCTGCGACTCGAACCATGCAGCGCCGGCGCGCCAGTCGCCGCCCAGGTCATAGATCAAATAGCTGGCCACCACCTGGCGCAGCCGATTGCTCATGTAGCCCGTGATGCTCAGCTCGCGCATGGCGGCGTCGACCAGCGGCTGTCCCGTCGTTCCCTCGCACCAGCGTGCGAACCCGCGTGCATTGTGCGCGGCCGGCGCCTGTTGCGCCAGTCCGCGTGCACGGTACAGCTGCCGGCCGTACTGCAGGTGCAGGAAGCGGAAGTAGTCGCGCCACAGCAGTTCAAACCACAGCCAGTAGCTGCCATCGGTGGCGCCGTGGACCGCTTCGTACGCGCGCAACTCGGCCATGATCCGCCGCGCCGACACGGCGCCCGTCGCCAGCCACGGCGACCACTTGCTTGAATAGTCCAGTCCCGCCAAGCCGTTGCGGGTCGCCTTGTACGTATCCGGCAGCCTGCGCGACAGGTACTGGGCCAGATGGGCCAGACCGGCGCGCTCGCCGCCATCGAACGCTTGTTCATGCCTGAGCGATGAACGGGGATCAGCCAGGGCCAGCGGCGCAGCGAGGATGTCGATGTCGGCGTGCAGATGGGCGGGAACCGCGCACTGCGCCGGCCACGGCGGCAGTACCGTGGGCGCGGGCAGCGGCGCGCGCGGCCCGATCGCCGCCTTTTCCAGCCGCTGGCGAAACGCGGTAAACGATGCCGGCAATGCAGCCGTCTCCCATGGCAGACGGTCCGGGTCGATCAGGCTGCTCTGCCAGATGGTGTCCACCGCCACCCCGCTGGCGCGCAGGGCGGCTACCTCGGCTTGTTCTTCCGGGGCGGCGATCTCTTCGCAGACGATGCGGCTGGCCTCCACGGCTTTGGCCAGCGCCGGCAGCGTGGTGGCAGCCGGCCCGCTGCACACCAGCAGCGGACAGTTCAGCGCCGCCAGCTGCGCGGTCAGGTCGCGCAGCGCGTCCCCCAGCCATGCGCGGCGCTGCGGCCCGATGCGCGGGAAGCCCCAGCGTGTGGTCTCGGCCAGGTCGGGCAGGCAGAAAACGGGGATCAGGCATTGCGTGCCATCGGCGCAGGCAGCGCGCAGGGCGTGCTGGTCGTGCAGGCGCAGATCGTTGCGGAACCAGAAAAGAACGGTGGTCATGACGTGGTTTCATCCATTTTGGTACGTCGCATGAGCGACAGGAAGCCCTGCAGTACGGGGGAGGTATTGTCGCGCCGCCAGGCCAGGCCGGTCTCGACTGCAGGCGTGCTTTGCGTCAGCGGGTGGTATTCCACCCCCGGGCGGCGTAGATTGCTGACCGATTGCGGCACCAGCGCCATGCCCATGCCGGCGGAGACCAGGCTGACGATGGTTTGCATCTGGATCGCTTCCTGGCCGATGGCAGGCGTGATGCCGGCCGCCCGAAACACGGCCAGGATCGCGTCGTACAGGCCCGGCGATATCGCGCGCGGGAAGATGATCAGCGGCAGCGGCGGCAGCGTGCGCAAGTCCGCGGCGGCCTTGCCGCGCAGTGCGGGCAGTCCGGCAGGGCTGGCCAGGATCAGCGGCTCCTTGAGCACGGGCAGGTAGTCCAGCACGGCCCTGGCCTTGTCCGGCAGCGGTGGAATCAGCAGGCCCGCATCGATGCGGCCGTTGAGCAGGCTGTCGAGCTGCAGGTCGGAGGTGGCTTCCTGCAGCGCGATCTGCACGTGCGGATAGGCGGCGCGGTAGGCGCGCAGGAAGGGCGGCAGCACGCTGTAATCGGCCGACGAGACGAAGGCGAGCACCAGCCGGCCCGTCTCGCCCAGCGCGGCGCGCTGCACCAGACCGGGCAGCTCGCTGGCCTGGGCCAGCAGGCGGCGCGCTTCCGGCAGCAGGGCCGCGCCTGCGGCCGTGAGGGCCACGCCGCGCCGGTTACGGTCGAACAGGGCGGCGCCCAGCAATTCCTCCAGCGCGAAGATGGTCTGGGACAGGGGGGGCTGGGTCATTTGCAGGCGCGCGGCGGCGCGGCCGAAGTGCAGCTCCTCGGCGACGGTGACGAAATAGCGCAGCTGGCGCAGTTCAGCGGGCAGGGACATGGGCTGTGATATGTAAAGGGTATTACAGGCTATTAGATCATATATTGGACAACTGTTGGACAAGGCGTCACACTGGTGCTTCCCTTGTTTAGCAGCGTCAGGAGATACCATGCCGACTTACCGTTCACGTACCACCACCCACGGCCGCAACATGGCCGGCGCGCGCGCGCTGTGGCGCGCCACCGGGATGAAGGACGGCGACTTCGACAAGCCGATCGTGGCGGTCGTCAATTCGTTCACGCAGTTCGTGCCGGGCCACGTCCACCTCAAGGACCTGGGCCAGCTGGTCGCGCGCGAGATCGAGGCGGCCGGCGGCGTGGCCAAGGAATTCAATACCATCGCCGTCGATGACGGGATCGCCATGGGCCATGGCGGCATGCTCTATTCGCTGCCGTCGCGCGACCTGATCGCCGATTCGGTCGAGTACATGGTCAACGCCCACTGCGCCGATGCGATGGTGTGCATCTCCAACTGCGACAAGATCACCCCGGGCATGCTGATGGCCGCCATGCGCCTGAATATCCCGGTGGTGTTCGTGTCGGGCGGGCCGATGGAAGCGGGCAAGGTCGTCAAGGTGGTCGACGGCGCCCGCAAGATCATCAAGCTGGACCTGGTCGACGCCATGGTCAAGGCCGGCGACAGCAGCGTCAGCGATGCCGACGTGGCCGAGATCGAGCGCTCCGCCTGCCCGACCTGCGGTTCGTGCTCGGGCATGTTTACCGCCAATTCCATGAACTGCCTGACCGAAGCGCTGGGCCTGTCGCTGCCCGGGAATGGCACCATCCTCGCGACCCATTCCGACCGCAAGGAACTGTTCCTGCGCGCGGGCCGCCTGGTGGTCGAACTGGCCAAGCGCTATTACGAGCAGGATGATGCGACTGTCCTGCCGCGCAATATCGCCACCAAGGCCGCGTTCGAAAACGCCATGGCGCTCGACGTCTCCATGGGCGGCTCCACCAATACCGTGCTGCACCTGCTGGCGGCCGCGCACGAGGCGGGCGTCGAATTCAAGATGGCCGACATCGACCGTATCTCGCGCAACGTGCCGTGCCTGTGCAAGGTCGCGCCGATGACCGACAAGTTCCACATCGAGGATGTGCACCGCGCCGGCGGCATCAGCGCCATCCTCGGCGAGCTGGCGCGCGCCGGCCTGCTCGACACCTCGGTCTACAGTGTGCATGCGCCGACCCTGGCCGACGCAATCGCCCGCAACGACATCACCGTCAGCGACGACGCGGCTGTGCGCCAGCTGTTCCGCGCAGCGCCCGGCGGCGTGCCGACCCAGACCGCGTTCTCGCAGTCGGAGCGCTTCGAGGCACTGGACCTGGACCGCAGCGCCGGCTGCATTCGCGACAAGGCCCATGCGTATTCCCAGGATGGGGGCCTGGCTGTCCTGTACGGTAACCTGGCCGAAAACGGCTGCATCGTCAAAACCGCGGGCGTCGATGAAAGCATCCTTACGTTCAGCGGCAAGGCGCGCGTGTTCGAGAGCCAGGACGCGGCAGTCGAGGCGATCCTGGGCGACACCGTGCACGAGGGCGACGTCGTCATCATCCGCTACGAAGGCCCCAAGGGCGGACCGGGCATGCAGGAGATGCTGTACCCGACCTCGTACATCAAGTCCAAGGGCCTGGGCAAGGCGTGCGCACTGTTCACGGATGGCCGTTTCTCGGGCGGTTCGTCGGGCCTGGTGATCGGCCATGCCTCGCCGGAGGCAGCCGAAGGCGGCGCCATCGGCCTGGTGGAGGAGGGCGACATGATCGATATCGATATCCCGAACCGCACCGTCAACCTGCGCGTGAGCACCGAGACGCTGGCGCACCGGCGCGCTGCGATGCAGGCGCGCGGGCCCGACGCCTGGCAGCCGGTGGCGCGCGAACGCTATGTCTCGCAGGCGCTGCAAGCCTATGCCGCGTTGACCACGTCGGCCGACCGGGGCGCGGTGCGCGACCTGTCCCAGCTCAAGCGCTGACCCGGCGCCGCACTGCCGGCCCAGGCAAACAGCCTCCTGCGGGAGGCTGTTTGCATTCAAGCCTTCTTGGCCCAGGCGCCGCACCAGCCTTTGCCGCTGACCAGTTTGCCGGCAAAGATCGCGCAGGGCGCGGCGGCATCGGTGGGCTTGCCGGCGTATAGCTGGCAGCCGCTGCAGATGTGTCCGCTTACATAGGCAGGGAATTTCTTCGTATCGACCTTGGTCGCGTTGGCCTTGTAGCCGAGCGCGGCGGCCGCCGGATCGGTTTCCGAGAGGGTTTCGGCGCCGTGGGCCGGGGTCATGCCCAGTGCCAGCGCACCGGCAGGGATGGAACGCAGAAAGAAGCGGCGGGTGGTCATGATGGTCTCCTGAAAATGAGTGTGAACAGGAAGTGTACCGATATTTCCGGTACAATCAGCCGAATCAGGGCTACTATTCGTCTATAATCATTCCATTAACGGTTCATAAGCGGTTCAAATCATGACATCTCTCTCTACTGATCACACCATGCCCGACACCGCCGCCGGGCGTTTTCGCAGCGGTACGGCAGCCCGCCTTGCGGGTCTTTCAGTTGAAACGCTGCGCGTGTGGGAGCGCCGTTACGGCATTTCCGACACCGCCAGGTCGGAGCACGGGCAGCGCTTGTACTCGGACGCGCAAGTAGCCCGGTTGCGGCTGATGAAGCAGCTGGTCGACCAGGGGCACGCCATCGGCGCCCTGGCTCCCATGTCGCAGCAGCAGCTGGCATCCATGCCGCTGCGCCCGGCTCCCCACGCGGCCCTGCAGCCGGTGCGGGTGGCGCTGATCGGGCGCGCGCTGGCGCAGCGGCTGGCGGGCGGCACGCCCGGGCTGGACGTGGTGGCCGAATGCGGGGACCTGCATGCCGCCGCTGCCGCCTTTGCGCAGGCGGACGTCGATGTGCTGCTGATCGAAATCGCCGAGCTTGACGAGCACGCCGTGCCCACCATCTCGGCCCTGCACCAGCAGCTCGACGCTTCGGTGGTGGTGCTGTACCGGTTCTGCGCCAGCGCCGTCATTCGCCAGCTGCGCGGTCAGGGCTGTCTGGTGGCGCGTGCGCCCAGCGATGTGACGGAAGTGGTGCAGCTGTGCCAGTCGGCGCTGCCATTGCCGGCGGCGCAGCGGGCCGCCACCTCGATCCAGCCGGCTCCGCCGCCGCGCCGTTTCGACGATGAAGCGCTCGCCGCCCTGGGCGCCGCGCGCAACAGCGTGTATTGCGATTGCCCGCGCCACCTGTCCGACATCCTGCTGCTGCTCAACAGTTTCGAGCGCTACAGCACCCAATGCGCGGCGCGCACCCCGGCGGACGCGGCGCTGCACCAGGACCTCAATCACACGGCGGGCGCGGCGCGCGTGCTGATGGAAGCGGCGCTCGAGCGGCTGGCACGGGCCGACGGTTTGCCGCTGCCGCCGGGTTTGTAAGGACCGGTGAATGAATGACGAGTTCAACATCGCTGTGGTTGGCGCCGGCATGGCCGGCCTGTCGTGTGCGACAGCGCTGCAGCACGCGGGCTACCAGGTTAGCGTGTTCGACAAGAGCCGCGGTCCTGGCGGGCGCATGAGTACCCGCCGTGGCGAGGGCTGGCAGTGCGACCATGGCGCGCAATTTTTCACAGCGAACGATCCCGGTTTTCGGGCCGAGGTGGCGCGCTGGGAGCGCGCCGGTGTGGCGGTGCCGTGGTATCCCCTGGTGAAACGCCTGGACGGCGACGGCGTGGCAAACCGGGTCGATCCGGTTGCGCGGTTTGTCGGCGCGCCGCGCATGACGGCGCCGGCTGCCATGCTGGGCTCGGCCCTGGCGCTGTACACGGGGCAGGCGATCACGGCGCTGCAGCGCGACAGTTCGGGCTGGCGCCTGAGCAGCGACGGCGAGGCGCTGCCTGCCTGCCGCTTCGACGCGGTGGTGCTGGCGCTGCCGGCGCCGCAGGCGGCTGCGCTGCTGCGCGACGCCGCGCCTGTGTACGCGACGCTGTCGGCGCAGGTGCCGATGGCGCCGTGCTGGACGCTCATGGCGCAGTATCCGGCGCCGCTCGCCACCGGGTTCGATGCCGCGCAAGTGGACAGCGGACCATTGCGCTGGATTGCACGCGACCGTACCAAACCAGGCCGGGTCGGCCAGGAAAGCTGGGTCCTGCAGGCCAGCGCTGCGTGGAGCGCTGCCCACATCGAGGCGGACGCAGAGGAGGTGGCCGCTGCCCTCATCACCGCCTTCATCGCGCTGGGCGGCGCGCCCCCGGTGCAATGGAGCGCCCACCGCTGGCGTTATGCAACGGCCGCGGCGCCGCGCACGGAAGGCTGTCTGTGGGATGCGGATGCCAGACTGGGCTTGTGTGGCGACTGGCTGGGCGGCGACACCGTGGAAGCGGCATGGCTGAGCGGACGCAAGTTGGCGCATGAGATCTCGGCCAGCTGAGGCGGCGCGATGAAGATGCGCAAGAAAGCCGATTTGCCCAGCAAACTGTGCGCCAAGTGCGGACTGCCGTTCGCGTGGCGCAAAAAGTGGGAGCGCGACTGGGATCAGGTCAAATTTTGCTCGGAACGGTGCAGGCGCGGGGGAACTGCAAAAATTTAGTAACCTATACGACTCTTTTTGATACCTTCATGTTACTATTCGAGTGCGGCCCATCCCGGGCCCACTTGGAGACGACACCGCATGAACACCGCACACCCCACCGACGCCGAATCCCTCGAGCGCTATTCCCGCCGTGGCATCTGGATTGCACTGGCACTGCTCATTATCCTGGCCGCCTACGCGGTAGCGATCAATTTTTTCCCAGAATCGGACGCCAGCGCCGGCGCGACGCGGCTGCTTGCGTTGCTGCCGATTGCCATCACGATCGCGTTGCTGGCCATGCGCACCGCGCTGAAGGGCACCCAGCCGGACACGCGCGGCCGCGTCATGCAACGCCTGCTGCACGATGAGCTGCGCGTGCACAGCACCAATCTGTCGTATCGCAACGGGTTTTTCGGCATGCTGCTGGCCCAGCCGATCCTGTTTCTGTGCCTGAGCTTGGCTCCCCAGAGCTACCCGCTGTCCCTTATCGCCAGCGCAACGGCGCTGACTGGCGTCGTCGTGTTTCTTGCCAGCCTGCTCGCCTATGACCGCTGAAGCGCCGATGGAAGAGCACCTCGTCACGACCATGAAAGTGCAGCGGGCCATGCGTGACCTGACCCAGGCCGAGCTTGCCGAACTGGCTGGCGTGACGCGCAAATCCATCAACGCGATCGAAATGGGCCATATGGTGCCGTCCACCGTGATGGCGCTCAAACTGGCGCGCGCGTTGAACGTGACAGTGGAGACCCTGTTCAGGCTGGAAAGCACGGCGGAGTAGGGCCGGCCGCCCGGCGCGGCGAAAGTGGCATACTGCACACTCGTTGTTTGTTGATCGGAAAATGCACGTGCAAAAACTCGTATCGGAATTGAACCGGCTGTACCTGATGCCGGGCGTGCTCACGCCCGAGCGCCTGGACGCGCAGCTGCGCGATCCTCATGCCGCACCCATACCCCTGACCGATGCTGGCGGCCATGGCCGCGCCCTGGCGATCCCGTTCCGAAGCCAGCCGGGCGGCGGAGATGGACACTGGACGCGCTTGTGCGCGCTGGCCAACGCCTTGCAGTCCGACTATGGTTTTGCGCCACCGGCGGTGAGCGTATCGGGCACGGACGGCTTCGACCTGTGGCTGTCGCTCGATCAGCCCGTGGCGCGTGCGCTGCGCGACGAGTTTGTGGCCCGGTTGCGCCAGGCCGAGCTGGTCGACGACGCTCTCGATGGCAGCAATCCGGTGCTGCCCCCATGCGCACTGGGCGGGGCGGACAAATGGTCCGCCTTCATTCATCCCGATCTGGGTGCGTCGTTCGCCGACGAACCCTGGCTGGAAATGGCGCCGCCGCCCAGCGGTCAGACGGCGCTGTTGTCCGGACTGCGCAGCATCGGCACGGATACCTTCACGCAAGCGCTGGCCACGCTGCGGGCCGCGCAAGATGGCGTCGGCGCTCCAGTGGCGAGCGCGCCGGCGGCACCGGTGACAAGCGGCGGCTTGCTGCTGGCCGACGCGACGCTGGAAGACATCGTGCGCCACTTGCACGCCAAGCACATCGAACCCACCTTTCGCCATTTGATCCCATGAGCACACTGACCATCCTCGGCAAATCCCCCTCCATCAATGTGCGCAAGGTCCTGTGGACCTGCGCCGAAATCGGCATTGCCTTCGACCAGGAGCAGTGGGGCGCGGGTTTCCGGTCCACCGACGATCCGCAATTTCGCGCCCTGAACCCGAACGCCATGGTGCCGGTGATTCGCGATGGCACGCTGGTGCTGTGGGAATCGAATACGATTTGCCGCTACCTGGCCAGCAAGCACGCCCGCCATGACTTGCTGCCGGCGGAGGCGGGATCGCGCGCCCTGGTCGAGCAATGGATGGACTGGCAAGCAGGCGAATTGAACAATTCCTGGCGCTACGCCTTCATGGGCCTTGTGCGCCAGAGCCCGGCGCACACCGATGCCGACGCGATTGCCGCCAGCATCGCCAACTGGCATCGCCACATGCAGATGCTCGAGCAGCAGTTGCAGGCCACCGGCGCGTTCGTGACGGGTCCCGTGTTCACGCTGGCCGACGTGGTGCTGGCGCTGTCGGTCAACCGCTGGCTGCTCACGCCCATGGCGCGGCCGGACTTGCCTGCGATCGCCGCCTATCAAGCGCGGGTGGCACAGCACCGGCCCGGATTTGCGCTTTATTGTGGCAATGGCGTGCCTTGAGCTTCCAGCAAGTTTAAGGATTTAACAATATTGGTCAAATAACCGTTTTTGTCATAAGATGCTTAAAAGCAATTAATTATATGACGGAAACGGGAAAATATGACCTTCAATAAACTCGCATTGTCCCTCGCGGTGACCGCGCTGACTGCAGCCTTGTCCGGCTGCGGCGGCGGTGGCGGCAATGCCGGCAACCCGGTGACGCCACCCATCACGCCCGGCCCGGTCACGCCGCCCGTGCAACTGGCACCGCTGCTGGTCACGGCCATCGAGTTTGCGCAAACCCACGTGATACCGGAAGCGGGCCTGAACTGGACGACGCCGAACGACAAGCAATCGCTGCACCTGGTGGGCGGGCGCGACACCCTGGTCATGGTGGCCATCGGCCAGGCCGACGTGCTGCAACCCGTGGTCGAAGCATGGAAGAACGGCGTCAAGCTGGGATCGATGGCGCTCGCGGCTCCCGTGAGCCTGCCGCCGACGGAAGCGAACGGCGCTGCCTATGCCGCCAACCGCTGGTCCGCCACCATGCCCGGCGCCTGGCTGGTGCCGGGCGTTGCCATCAAGGTCGCCGCCACCAATTACAGCGCCAGCGCGGACCGCTTGCCGCTCGTCGGCCTCAACAGCGACGTGACGCTGCACATCGTGCCCACCTATCTGTTCGGCGCCAACGACAGCAACACCTTCCCGTTTTCCGTGACCAAGGCACCGAGCGCGGCGCGCCAGGCCGAATTGCAGTCCAAGTGGCCGGTGGCCAGCTTGACGGTCAACACGATCGGCCGCTTCGACTGGCCCAGCCTGACCGTCGGCCCACGCAATGACAGCGCCGGCACGCCGCAGCCAGCCTATCTGCTGACGTCGATGGACCAGCAGAAGGATGGGTTTGCCGCCATGTCCGCCGTGCTGGGCATGCTGGCCAAATACCGCGAAGCCAATGGCGACGACGCCACCAACAACCAGTACTACGCGCCGCTGCTGCCGCTCGACGCTGGCAGCGGCAAGTATCACGCTCCCGGCGGCGGTCTGGCCTATGTGGGCGGCGGTACCGGGGTGGGCGACTACAATTCCGGCGGCATCCTGATTCATGAACTGGGCCATGCATACGGACTCGACCACGCGGGCGAGGCCTACACGAATGGCGTCTACCCCTATGCCGCAGGGTCGGTCAAGGGATCGGCGTGGGGCTACGACGTGGCGCGCAAGCTGTTCATGAACATCCTCGTGCCGGCCAGCGCAAGCAGCTTTGCTTCTTGCGCCACGTCGCACCAGGTCGATGGCAGCGGCCGCTGCTACAAGCAGGACCCGATGCAGGGCGGTTCCGGCGACCAGGCCACGGGCGATTTCTACACCATGTTTGCCGATTTCTCTGCAGGCAAAATCCAGCACTGGTTCGAGGGCACGACCACCACCGACAGCGGCGGCAATCACGTCTTCAATGGGGGCCGCATCTTCATCGATGCCGCTTCCCCAACCGGCTACAGCCGCTGGGACAGTCTGGCCGGCGCGCGCGTGCCGGTATCGGCCACCACGACCACCAACAAAGGTCTGTATGGCGTGATCAACCAGGGCTTGCCGGTGCAAACGCAGGTGCCGGTGTACGCCATCGGTATCACGCTGAGCAACACCACGCCAGCTGCCACGCTGATCTACCCGCCCATGGCGCGCACCGGCAACCTGATCCAGCTGTTCGATCCGACCAGCATGCAGGACTTGCAGGCGATTACGGCCAACACGGGAACCTATCCCTGGTATTGCCACGCCAGCGGCTGCGACTACACGCTGCGCGTGACCTATGGCGACGGCAGCGTGATTCATCGGGTGCTCTCGGGCGGCTTCCGCGACTGGTTCAAGCCGACCGACCCGGTGGCCGCGGCGGCCGCCGACCCGCTCAAACAGGCCAGCCTGGTGCGCTGGGCGGTCAATGTCCCGGGCGGGAAAGCCATCACCAGGATCGAGCTGCTCGATACGCCGATGGTATGGAAAGGCATGCCGCAAAATCCCGCGGTACTGGCAAGCCGGTAACGCCTGCGCTGCCATGTGCTTTTGCTTGTTGCCATCGGCTTGCATGCGGGCCGTGTCAGATGCCATGCCGGGCCTGTGGCCGAGATCAAGTAGTCGATGAAAAGACGCGTGGGCAGCGGCGCTTTGTGGCCGCTGCCCACGGCATGCGCTACACTTTGATCGGGGATGCATAGTCACACCCAAGGGTTCAGTTGACAAGGCGAAGTCTTCACCATTTACGGAGGAGCAGTCATCATGCACTTATCGAAACGGTTGGCGGCAGAAGGATTGGGCACGTTCTGGCTGGTGCTCGGCGGTTGTGGCAGCGCAGTCCTGGCAGCCGGTTTTCCCGGACTTGGCATTGGTTTTCACGGCGTCTCGCTTGCCTTCGGCCTGACGGTGCTGACCATGGCGTTTGCCATCGGCCACATTTCGGGTTGTCACTTGAATCCCGCAGTCACACTGGGCCTGTGCACGGCAGGCCGTTTCCCCAAGGGCGAGGTGCTGCCGTACTGGATCGCCCAGGTGGCGGGCGCCTGCGTTGCGGCAGGCGTGCTGTTCCTGATTGCGAGCGGCAAGCCTGGGTTCGAGCTGGGTGGCTTTGCCGCCAACGGCTATGGCGATCTGTCTCCGGGCAAGTACTCGATGCTCGCCGCGCTGGTGTGCGAGATCGTGATGACCTTTGTGTTTCTGATGGTGATCCTGGGCGCCACCGATGGGCGGGCGCCGGCCGGTTTCGCGCCGATTGCCATCGGCCTGTGCCTGACGCTGATTCACCTGATCAGTATTCCCGTGACGAATACCTCGGTCAATCCTGCGCGCAGTACCAGCCAGGCCCTGTTTGCCGGTGCCGACTACAGCATGCAGCTGTGGCTGTTCTGGCTGGCGCCGCTGATCGGCGCCGCCCTGGCAGGGCTGGCGTATCCGGCGCTGTTCGACGAGAAGCGTTAGGCGTTTGACTCAGCGCGTGTGCGCCTTGACGTGCTTCATGATGTTGATGAAGCTGTCGGTCCAGTACTCCTTGCGGTGCGCGGCCAGGTAGTCCACCAGTTCCTGGTGGGCACTGGCCGACACGGACAGATAGTCGCCGCCGATCCCATGAAACGTGAAGTTGACCATGGTGCCCTTGGCGCCTGCCGCTTGCACCAGGGCGATCAATTCCTTGCCGCTCATGCCGACTGGCGTGATGACCTTGACGGCCCCAGGATCGACCTCGTCCATGGACGCAGGTGGCGCTTGCGTGACGCCCGCCTTGACGGCCACAAACGCCGACAGCACTGCCGGCAGATAGGGCTGGCCCGCTGCCAGCAGGTCGCCGCAGGGCAGGGTGAGCGTGCGTTCGCTGCGCCCGTCGATGGCGTACAGCATCGTATTGGCCAGCAGGATCTGGTCCCGCATCTGCGCAACCGTCGTGCTGGCCAGATCGCGCTGGGGCTGGACCCAGCTGCGATCGTCGCCGACGCTGGAGCATTGATGGAACAGGGTATGGTTGCCCAGTTCATGGCCGCGCAGCGCCGCCGCGCGCCAGGCGGCCAGCCGCTTGCCGATCGTGGGGCTGGAGAGCTGCAGGTAAAAGCTGGCGCGCAAGTCTGCCTTGTTCAGGGCGGGCACCGCGTTGTCGAGCTGGGAGTCGAGCGCGTCATCATAGGCCAGGCTGACGGCGGCGCGGGCCCCACCCGGCCATGCCACGGCGGCGTGCGCCTGGCCCAGTGGCGCGGCGCACAGCACCATGGCGCATAGCCAGGCGTGCAGGGAAGGCGGGCGCGCGCATGCACCGGATCGCTGTTTGCTGCGGAACCTGGCCATACGCGTCCTTGCTGAGAGAAAAACCCATTGTAGCCCGACGGCGCATCAGGGTGCCGGCCGCGGCGCCGGGCTCGCAGCGGCGGGCAGTGGCGGCGCCTGGCCGTACCCCTGGCCGTGCGCGTCGAACCAGGCGGCGAAATCGGCCAGACCGGTAGCCAGCGGCGTCGATGGTACATGGCCGACCAGTTGGCGCAAGCGGCCCGTATCGGCCCAGGTGGCAGCCATGTCGCCCGCCTGCATGGGCAGCAGAGCAAGCCGCGGACGCACGTGCAGGGCGCGCGCCAGGGCATCGATGAAATCGAACAGCGGCACCGGCCGCGCGCTGCCGATATTGACGATCCGGTGCGCGCCTGGCGCCAGCGGCAGCAGGCGCACCACGGCGTCGGCCACGTCGTCAATGTAGGTGAAGTCCCGGCTCAGGTTGCCGCCGGCGTAGACAGGGATCGCCTCGCCGCCCCGCATCTTGCCGGCAAACTGGAAACAGGCCATGTCGGGCCGACCCCAGGGACCGTAGACGGTGAACAGGCGCAGACCCGTTGTCGGCACGCCGAACAGCTGGCTGTAGCTGTGGGCCATGACTTCGTTGGCTTTTTTGGTGGCGGCGTAAAACGACAGGGGTGCATCGGTGCGTTCGTCTTCCTGGAACGGCACCTTGGCACTGGCGCCGTAGACGCTGCTGCTGCTCGCATACACGAAGTGGCGCGGCTGCCAGCGGCGGCACGCTTCGAGCATGTTGGCGAAGCCGAGCAGGTTGGCGCGCACGTAGGCCTCTGGATGGTCGAGCGAATGGCGCACGCCGGCCTGGGCCGCCAGGTGGATCACGTGGGTGGGCATGGCATCGCGAAACAGCGCGGCCACCTCCACCGAATCGGCCAGCTCGACCAGGTGACACGCTACGCCCACGGGCGCGAGCAAAGCGCTGACGCGATCGGCTTTCAGCGCGGGCGAATAGTAATCGTTGAAGTTGTCGCATCCGACGACCGCCCATCCGCGCGCGGCCAAGCTGGCGGCAACGGCACTGCCAATGAAGCCGGCCGCACCGGTGACAAGGACCCTGGGCGCCGTCATGGCTGCCTGCCCGGGGCCGCAGCGGGAAGCAGAAACGCCGCCCCGGGCAGCGCCGAGACGACCGTGACGAGAAAGAAGGCGCTGGCGGCGACGACCCCGGGCAGCGGATCGCAGTCAAGCAGGCGCGCGCCCGCGATGAAGCTCAGTTCGCGCACGCCCAGTCCGCCCCAGCTCAGCGGCAGCACGGTCAGGATGGACGAGACCAGAAACAGGGCCAGGTACCCGAGCCAGCGTGCGGGCGGCACCTGTTGATAGGCGAGCAGGGCGGCCATGCAGGCCAGCTGCAAGCCTTGCACGGCGGCGCCAAGGGCGAGGAAGACGGTGGCGCGCGGGCGCGTCATGCCGGGCAGGCGCGCGTGCAGCAGCCGCGTTGCCAGCAGCACCGCCAGCAGGAGCGCCCCACCGAACGCCCACACCTGCATGGCCGCCCACGGCAAGCCGGCGAACGGCAGCAGCAGCGACAGCATGGCAAGCAACACCAGCAAGCCACTGAGGCGGTCGGCAACGGTGATGCCGAACAAGGTCGCGACGGGTGCGCCGCAGCGGCGCGCCAGCACGGCGATCTTGTAGCCATCGCCGCTGATCCCGCCCGGCAACAGCAGGTTGAGGAACATGGCGGCGTAGGTCAGGCGCAGATTGTCCCAGTGGCCGATGCGGATGCCCGCCTGCGCGAGCAGCAGGTGCAGGCGCCGCGCCCCGGCAAGGCGCGACAGGTTGAACAGCAACAGCGCCAGCGTCATCCACGCCAGGGCATGCGGGCGCAGGGCCAGCGCGGCCACCTGGGTCAGGTCCAGCTGGGTGGCGACGGCGCCGATGAGCATGGCCGAGATCAGCAGCGGCGCGGCCGCCGTGGCCCGCCTGCGCGCGGCGTCAGACAGTAATTTGCTGTTTGATGGCATAGGGTTTCTTGTGCTGCGATTCGTAGTAGGTGCGCATGACCAGGTGGGCGAGGAAACCGGTTGTGACGAGCTGAATGCCGGACAGGGTCAATAACAAGCCCAGCAGTAACAGGGGGCGGGCGCCGATCGACTCGCCCATGAGTTTTTCGATCAGCAGGAAGGTGTTGATCAGCATGCCGCAGATGAATAGAAAAATCCCGGCGCTGCCGAACAGGTGCATGGGCCGCTGACCGTATTTCTGGAACAGCAGCATGAGCACCAGGTCGCTGGCCACCCGCAGCGTACGACCCAGGCCATACTTGGAAACGCCGGCGCTGCGTGGATGATGGCGCACCGGCATCTGCGTCATGCGCGCGCCATTGATGGAAGCGAGCACCGGCACATACCGGTGCAGCTCGCCATACATGCCCAGGTTTTTCGCGGTCTCGCTGCGGAACAGCTTGAGCGTGCAGCCGTAGTCGGCGATATGCACGCCCGTGGTATGGCGAATGAGCCAATTGGCGATCCTGCTGGGCAGCTTGCGCAGCAAAAATCCATCGGCCCGTTTGGCGCGTACGCCAGCGACCACGTCCCAGTCGCCTTGCCGCAGCCGCTCGATCATGCGGGGGATGTCGCCGGGATCGTTTTGCAGGTCGCCGTCCAGCGTGGCGATCAGTTCGCCGCGCGCGGCATCGATGCCGGCCGCCATGGCGGTGGTCTGGCCATAGTTGCGGTTAAAGACCAGCACGCGCGTTTGCGGACGCGCATGGCGGGCAATTTCCGCCACGGTCGCGTCGCAGGAACCGTCATCGACAAAGATGACTTCGTGCTCGATCTCGGCCAGGGCCTCGGCGATGCGCTCGGTCAGCGGGCCGATATTGTCCTGTTCGTTCATGACGGGAATGACGAGGGAAAGCAGCATGGGTGGCATCCTCGCGTCAGTCCGGCACGCCACCGGGATGCGGCGCGGGCATGACGGACAGGCGCGGCGCGGCGCGCCGGCGCAGCATCAGCGACGCCAGGCACTGGCAACTGAAGTAGACGACAAAGCCGGCAAACAGGACGTCCGACAGAAAATGGGCGCCCATGACCATGCGCACGGCGCCCACGAACAGGCCGAAGGCGATGCCCGCCGCCAGCCAGCGCCGCCGCCCCGTGACCCAGTAGGGCGCCATGAGGTAGAACGCGGCGGCCGCGTGGCCGCTGACAAAGGCGCAGTTGCGCGGACATTGGCGGCTCGGTTCCAGTGCCGGGGTAAAGTGCGCCGGGCCGCCGAATTCGGCCAGGTGCACCGGGCGCGGGCGCCCCCAGTGGTTTTTCAGCAGCGTGTTGGCAACCAGCCCGGGGCCGAGCAGGAGGGCAGCGAGCAGATAGGCGACGACGAGACGGTGCCGGCGCCAGCGCTGGCGCAGGCGCGGCAGCAGACTCAGTAGCAGCAGCGCGGCCAGCACCGGTGCCAGCACCCAGAAGCGGGCCACCACCACGTAGATCAGCTGGACCCACCAGGCCCGGTCCCAGGTGAAGCCCTGGCCGGGGACATGGAACAGGCGGGCCAGCTGCAAATCGAGCTGCGGCCATTGCAGGAAGACCAGGGCGGTGACGGCGACAAGAATGAGGTCGGCATGGCGCCAGCGGCGCGCCGTCATGGCCGGTACCCCTGGAAATGGCGCCCGCAATACAGGTACAGGGTCAGTGCCTCGTCGCGGTACAGCGGCACGCTGGCGCTGCCCAGCGCGCGCCAGTGTGCGAAAGCGCTGGCCGTGGCGGGGCCCAGCGGCGTGCGCGTGGCAAACAGATAGGTGGCGCCCGGATTGCGCGCCGCATCCGCCAC
>Ga0209023_10000235_pt1 | contig 93673 bp, 90 predicted proteins | sample LakOneMetagenome_FD_187468 | JGI IMG/M metagenome (GOLD analysis project Ga0209023, IMG submission 187468) | Freshwater and sediment microbial communities from Lake Erie, Canada (SPAdes) (version 2) | ecosystem: Environmental > Aquatic > Freshwater > Lentic | place: Lake Erie, Canada... | reverse complement strand
CGTGAAGGTCGCCCGCAGCCGTCCCGAGGGGACCACGCTCGAGCAGGTGGCTGCTGATTTCGGGATCCATCCGATGACGTTGTCGGGGTGGATGAAGAAGGCGGCGGTCGATGCCGGCGAGCGGCCCGGTGTGACGACGACCGAGTCGGCGGAGAACCGGGAGTTGAAGCGCCGGGTCCGGTTGTTGGAGCAGGAGAACGAGGTGCTGCGCCGAGCCGCTGCGTATCTCGGTCAGGCGTCGCTCCCAAAAGGCTGATGTACCCGCTCGTGCGCGAGCTCGCCGTCGATGGGATCCCCGTCACGGTGTCGTGTCGGGTACTCAAGTTGGCTCGCGCCGCCTACTACCGCTGGCTGGACTCGCCGTTCACCGACGGCCAGCTCGACGAGGCCTGGTTGGCGAACGCCATCTTCGACGCCCATCGTGATGACCCGGAGTTCGGGTACCGGTTCCTCGCCGACGAGGTCCGCCTGGGCGATCACGACGTGTCGGACCGGGTGGTGTGGCGGATCTGCCGCGACAACGCCTGGTGGTCGGTGTTCGGCAAACCCAAGCGGTCCAAGGGCTCCAAGCCCGGCGCCCCGGCACATGACGATCTGGTGCGCCGGGACTTCACCGCCACCGAGCCCAACGAGTTGTGGCTCACCGACATCACCGAGCACCGCACCCGGGAAGGGAAGCTCTACCTCTGCGCCATCAAGGACGTGTACTCCAACCGGATCGTCGGATGGTCCATCGACTCGAGGATGAAGGCCCGACTCGTCGTTGCCGCCATCGAGATGGCCGTCGCCCGACGCGACGGCGACGTCGCCGGCTGCATCGTCCACTCCGACCGAGGATCGCAATTTCGCTCTCGGAAGGTCCACCGGGCGCTCAACCGCCACCAGATGGTCGGCTCGATGGGCCAAGTCGGCTCCGCCGGCGACAACGCCGCGATGGAATCGTTCTTCGCCCTGCTGCAGAAGAACGTCCTCGACCGCCGCACCTGGATCACACGCGACGAGCTCCGCATCGAGATCATCACCTGGATCGAACGCACCTACCACCGACGCCGACGCCAACCCCGCCTCGGCCGATTGACCCCCATCGAATACGAGATGATCATGACCCCTCAGACGGCAACCGCCGCCTGATCACCCACTGTCCCCTCCACGCGCGGCAGTCCCCGTCGTGAAGATGTTCATGAAGCTCGCATGATCGCCCATCGCGGGACCTTCGGCCCTGGCGGCGTCCATCGCTTAGAAGGAACATGATCTCATGACTGAGGCTGTCTCCCCGTCGCCTGCCACGAAGCGCAAGCCGTGGCTGGTGCCCGTCGTTGTGGCCGTCGTGGCCGTCGTGGGGCTTGGCGTCGGAATCGCCGTCGCCGCTCAACAGGACTCGAAGGCAGCCTCCCCGGCGCTCTCATCGGCGTCACAGGTTGTCGGCGTGCAGCAGGCGTGTCGGGACTGGGCCGGCACCACCCGAACCGGCCCAAACGACCAGTGGTGTGACGACATGGCCGGGTGGATGACCCAACAGATGGCGAGCGGCTCGGCCGGCACGATGATGTGGGGCAACCCGGCCGCAGTTGCCGCCATGTGTCAACGCTGGGCACAGACCAACAACGCGACCGCCTCGACCACCAGCAGCGACGTCACCGCGACGACTGCGGACCCCTCGGCCTCGTGGTGTCAAGAGATGGCCGGGTGGATGCGCGGCGAGTGGGGCGACGACGACTGGGATTCGCACATGCGCGGGCCGATGATGGGCAACTAGGAGACGGCCACCGTGATGAACTGGGATAACGACTGGCACGGCGACGGCATGGGTCCGTTGTGGTGGGTGTTCATGATCGTGATGATGGTGCTGTTTGTCGGTGCAGTCGGATATCTCATCGTCATGCTCACCCGTCACCCTTCCATCACGGCCTCAGACGCCCCGCCCGGCGCGGCGCCTGCGCCCAGTGGTCCGGCCTTGCCCGAAGACATCCTTCATGAGCGGCTCGCGCGCGGCGAGATCGACGTCGACGAGTACCACCAGCGGATCGACGCCCTGCGGGCCAAACGGCCCGGCTAACCCTTCGCCATGCGGGCTCCGTGGAGGATTGAATCGCCCTGGGTTCGATGGAGGCTCTGAGGTTCCCCGGGTTATCTGGAGTTCTCCCGACTTGTCGCTCGGTGGACCCCTCGGAAGCCTTGGGTGGCCCTGTCAGCCCAACGGAACGGATGCTTGGAACCTCATGACCAGGCCGCCCAGAGCGGGGTCTACCCGACTGGACTCGAAGCCTTGCCGGACAAACTCGGCACGCAGGTCTGCTGGCCGGATCAGCCGGTGCTCAGAGCGATCGACTCGGTGGATCCAATCGGGAGACACCTGACTCCGTGAGGTCGTAGCCCACGATCGTGCCCCCGGGACGAACTACGCGACTGGCCTCGGCGAGCACGCTGGGCCATTCGATCGTGTGGTGGAGTATGAGCCACGAACAGATGGTGTCGAACGAGCTGTCGGGAAGATCGAGGCTCGTGGCGTCGCCTCGCACGGAATTCGCGCGGTCAGCGAACGGTGCGAGTCGGGTCTTGGCGGCGGCGACCATCGCGGGGTCCACGTCCGCCGTCGTCAGATGAACGGCATCGTTCTGTCGGAGCATTTCAAAGGCCATCGCACCGCTCCCGCCCCCGATCTCGAGGACTTGCGACCCGATCACTGCATCTTTGATGGCGCACGGCATCACGACGCGTTGGGCGAACCCTCGCCACGGAGCGGACCGGCAGAACTTCGCCTCTACCTTGGACATGGCGCTCATCGCGGATTCTCCATCTGAGCAAGTCCACATCTGGTCGCTTCATCTGGAGCGCCATCTTGGGATCGAAACGAAGCCAGGACCAGGAGCACAGCGCCGATGCAGATCGCCGCATCAGCGAGGTTGAAGGTCGGCCACCAAGTCAGGTGGATCATGTCGACGACCGATCCACCGGTCATTCGATCGAGAAGATTTCCGACAGCGCCACCGACGATGAGGCCGACCGCAACCGGAGGGTGCAGGGCGCCCGTCCATCCGCCCCAGGCAACGGCCAGACAGATGAGACCACTGATCGCAAGGAGCAGGCCGCTCGGCAGCGACTGCCCGACCCCGAAGGCAACCCCCGGGTTGTGGGAGAGCTGGAGTGAGAGCGAGCCACCGATCTCGATGGGTTGATCGAGGGACGTCGCCGCCCACGCCTTGGTCGCTGCGTCCGCAAAAAGGGTCGCAGCGGCCACGGCGATCATGCGCTGCCTCGCCTGTCTCATCGGTACCGCTTGCAGAGTTCGATGAAGTCGCCGGTCTCAGCCAGCAAGCCTTCGGCAGCCTTCAACAGGGACTCGACCTCGGCAGTAGCAACTCGATAGAAGGTCTGGCGACCCTCAGGACGGGCAGCGACGAGCCCGCACTCACGCAAGCAGATCAGATGATTGCTGACGTTGGCCTGCGAGGTCCCCACCTGCTGGACCAGATCGGTCACGCGCTGCTCTCCATCGAGCAGCGCCAGGAGGAGGGCCAATCGAGTCTGATCGCCCAGACTCCGAAAGAGCTTGGCGGCGATTGCCACGTCGGTTCCTGCGCTGGTCGCATTCATCGTCATTTGCTTATATTATAGCTCTATGCCTATGGAAACAACGGACCAGGACCGGGAAAGTGACGACGAGGCGCCACAGCACCTCTGGCAGAGCCAGGAGGTGCGCTGGTCTGCGGCCTCAGGCCTGCTCCTCGCCATCGGTTTCGCCATCGAGAAGCTGACCCACAACGAAGGCCTCGCCACCGCCGTCTGGATCGTCGCAACCCTTGCTGGGGTGCGCTTCTTCGCCCGAGAGGCGATCGAAGAACTCTGGGACGAGCGCGAGATCGGCATCGAGCTCCTCATGTCCGTGGCCGCCCTCACCGCTGGTCTGCTCGGGCTGTGGGAAGAGGCGGCGATGCTGGCCTTCCTCTATTCCATCTCTGAGGCCTTGGAGGAGTTCACCGAGGACCGGACCCGCGGTGCTATCCGGGCGCTGATGGACCTGGCACCCAAACGCGTGCAACGCCTCGACGCCAACGACCAGCCCACGGAGATCGCTCTCGAGGAGCTGGCGGTGGGCGATCGCTTCCTGGTGAAGCCAGGTGAGTCGATCGCGACCGACGGAACCGTCGTAGACGGCTCGTCCAACGTCAACGAGTCTGCCGTCACCGGCGAGTCAGTCCCCGTCGCCAAGGCCCTCGGCAGTGTGGTGTTCGCCGGAACGCTCAATGCCCAAGGCGCCCTGGTGATCGAAGCCACCGCCTCAGCAGCCGACAACACCCTGGCCAAGATCGTCCAGCTCGTCACCGAGGCCCAAGAGCAGAAGGGCAAGAGCGAACAGTTCATGACCCGGTTCGCCCGTCGCTACTCGCCAGCCGTTCTCGCCCTGAGCGCGTTGGTGGCACTGGCAATGGGCCTCGTCGGCGGAGACTGGAACGAGGCGCTGCTTCGTGCCGCCACCGTCCTCGTGGCTGCCGCACCCTGCGCCCTGGTGATCTCGATCCCCGTCACCTACATCGCGGCCATGGGCCGCGGCGGTCGCCGAGGAATTCTCATCAAGGGCGGTATCCATCTCGAAGAACTCGCTCAGGTACAGGTCATGGCCCTCGACAAGACCGGCACCATCACCGAAGGCAAGCCACGTCTCGACCGAGTCGAAACCAACGACGGCGTCGACCCCGATGAAGCCCTGCGCCTCGCCGCAGCCATCGAGCAGCGCTCCGAGCACCCCCTAGCACGAGCCGTTCTCGACGCCGCCCAGGAACAACAGCTCGTGGTTCCTGCCGTGTCGTCGTTCAATTCGCTCACCGGCGCCGGAGCTGAGGCAACTATTGACGGAACGAGCTATGTGATCGGTTCGCCGGCGCTCATGCGAAGCCGGAACCTCAGCCTCGACAAGCTCGAACCCGTCGTGCAGGAGATGCAGGACAACGGTGCCACCGCGATCGTTCTGGCCGATCACCAACGAGTCCTCGCCGTGCTCGCCGTGGCCGACACGATCCGTCCCACGGCCGCAGCAGCGGTCAAGGAGCTGCATCGGATCGGCGTGCGCCGAGTCGTCATGCTGACCGGCGACAACAAGCGCACCGCCGCGGCCGTCGCCCGACAGGTCGGCATCGACGACTACCGAGCAGACCTCCGACCCGAGGACAAGGTCAGCGCCATCCGCGAACTCAACGATGAGTACGGCCACGTCGGCATGGTCGGCGACGGCGTCAACGATGCACCAGCACTCGCAACCGCGACCGTGGGAATCGCGATGGGTGCGGCGGGCAGCGACGCGGCACTCGAAACCGCGGACGTCGCCCTCATGTCCGACGACATCGCCAAACTCCCCGAAGCACTCCAGCTCGGACGCCGAACCCGACGAGTCGTCAAGCAGAACCTGGCACTCTCGATGCTGATCCTCGCCATCCTCGTCCCCGGAGCGCTCCTCGGCATCCTCACCTTGCCAGTGGCGGTCATCGCCCATGAACTCAGTGAGCTGGCCGTCATCAGCAACGGTGCCCGGCTGGCTCGGGGGCCCAGGGGACAACACTGAGCGCCCGGCCCGCCAACGATTCGTGGGTAGCCGCGGGGGAGACGCGGAGCCCCGAGAGCCCCGACCTACGGAACTGCCGGATCTAACCACGCCGGGGTCGTATCGGCAGCCCTGCTCGGCGGAACTCCCGGGCCAGCGTCCTGGCGTGTACACCATATTCGTGCGCCACCATCGCGAGCGGGCTGCCCTTCCCGTAGAGCGTCGCCGCGCTGGCCACCGAGTCGTCGGTCATCTTGCGAACGACCCGCCGCCGCGCGATGCCTGCTCGATCGAGGTGACCGATGATCGTCGTCCGATGGACCTCGTACCGACGAGCAAGCGCATCAATCGACTCACCGGCGATGTACTGCTGGCTGAGCTGGCCGATGTCGGCATCCGACAGCCGCCGTTGGACAGGGTTTGAAAGCCGTCCCTTTTGCTCCAGCGAGCCGGCCGCGCAGCCGGAATCGCGTGCTTCAGCGCCCACCACGAGGTCGCCGGGCGGCTCCGGCGGGCCGCTCCACCCCTGGTCAGAGAGCAATTCCAGGATCTCCGAAGGGTTTGAAAGCCGTCCCCAAAGGTCCACCGATCGTTGTGGAAATCACAACGATTCGCCGCGTTACCCCTGGGCAGAGGCAGGGTTTGAAAGACGAGACGAAGGTTCGTCGGGCCACATCGATACAGCAGCAAGGTTGTCACCTCTTCTGCAGTGTCACTTCAGCCGTCCCAGTTGCAGCGTCGGCCCCGCCTTCGGCTTGAGCTGAGTCGCCCGTGTTGTCCTCCTGGACTGTTTAGGTTGGCGGCGTGTCGTCGCCGAACGTGTTGGTGGTGTTGACGGATCAGCAGCGTCCCGATTCGTGTGGCGTGTTCGGGCAGCGGTTGTCGGTCACGCCTCGCTTGGATGCCTTAGCCGCTGACGGGGTGGCCTTCGACGAGGCGTTCACGGTGCAGCCCGTGTGCGGGCCGGCCCGGGCCGTGCTGCAGACCGGCTGGTATCCCACCACCACCGAATGCTGGCGCAACGGCATCGCCCTTCCGCCGGGGACCGAGACCGTGGCCGACCGCATGCACGGCCTCGGTTACCAGACCGGCTACGTAGGCAAGTGGCACCTGGCTTCCAACCGTGGCCACGGACTGCCGGCCGATCGGCCGGCGGCACGCTTCGAACGTCAACCGGTTCCCGAGGAACGGCGAGGGGGATATCGCGACGTCTGGGTGGCCGCCGATGCTCTGGAGCACACCTCGGGGCCGACGTCGGGCCACATGTTCGACGAGGACGGTGCGCGCGTCGACCTTGACGGGTACCGGGTCGACGCCCTGACCGACATCGCCATCGACCGCCTTGAGCGCTTCGACCGTCAGCGGCCGTTCTTCTTGTTCGTGTCGTTCCTGGAGCCGCACCATCAGAACAGCCGGTTCCGGGCCATCGGTCCTGAGGGTTGGTCCAAGCGGTTCGCCGACTTCGATCGACCGGGCGATCTGCCGCGTTGGAAGGGCGACTGGTGGTGGAACTACGCCGAGTACCTGGCGTGTTGCGCCAGCATCGACGCCAACCTCGGTCGCATGCTCGACGTCCTCCGCCTCTCAGGGCGCCTTGCGGACACGCTCGTGGTGTTCGCCAGCGATCACGGCAACCACTTCCGGACCCGCAACCTGGAGTACAAGCGCAGTCCTCACGACGCGTCCATCCGCATCCCGCTCGTCCTGTCGGGACCTGGCTTCCGCGGTGGCACCCATCGAAGCGACCTGGCCACCAACCTGGACCTGGTCCCCACCCTTGTCCGAGCCGCTGGGGAGATGACCCCGGCCTGCACGGTCGGCCGCTGCAGACCAGCGCGGGCGCTCCCGAGGGCGTGCTCATCCAGATCAGCGAGTCGCAGATCGGCCGAGCGCTTCGAACCTCCACCCACACCTATGCCGTGCGTGCCCCCACCTGGAACCCGCTGGCCGGCCACCGCAGACCGAGCGCAGATCGCTACGTCGAGACCCACTGCTACGACAACGTTCGCGACCCCTACCAGCTGACCAACCTGGCGGGCACACCCGAGACCGCCGACCTGCGACGCCACCTCGCCGACACTCTCGCCACCCGCATCCACGACATCGAGGGCGCGAAGCCGGCCATCGCCAACCGGTGACCGCCCGGGTTGGCTGATGTCGACGTTGTGTCGCTATGTTGGGGACACAGCGTCGACAACCTGGTCGGCGCCGTGGAGTTGGAGGCGATCGTGTTCTTGGCGCTGCGTGACCTGCGAGTCGGAAAGGCGCGGTTCCTGCTGGTCGGTGTGGTGATCGCCCTCGTCGGGTTGTTGACCACCTTGTTGTCCGGGTTGGCGACCGGGTTGGTGGACGACGGCATCTCGGGCCTTCGTGGCCTGCCCCTCACCGGTCTGGCTTTGCAGCCCGGCGCCCAGTCGAGCTTCAGCCGGTCCACCTTGCGGCCCGAGAACCTGAAGCCGTGGACGGAGGCGAAGGGGATCGACGTCGCTCCGCTCGGCGTGTCGTTCCTCAACGCCAAGACGTCCTCGGGTGAGACGCTCGACCTGGCCGTGTTCGGCACGCCACCGGATAGCTTCCTGGCGCCTAACGCCGAAGCCCGGGCCGCTCTGGCCGGCAGGCCGGGGATCGTGCTGAGCGAGACCTTCCGCAAGGAGGGGGTCAAGGTCGGCGATGAGCTCACCATCGTCGGTCCGGACGAGAAGCTCCCGGTGCTCGGCTTCACCTACACCGGCTCCTATGGCCACGTCGACATCGCCTTCACCTCGCTAGCGGTCTGGCAGCACCTGGTCTACGGCGACAACGCCGATGGCCGGTTCTCCGCGGTGGCGATCCGCGGCGGCGATGCCGCCACCCGCACCGCCGCCGACGGCGCTGCCGGCACGGTCACCGAGACCAAGGCCCATGCCTACGCCGGGTCTCCCGGCTACGCGGCGGAGACCGCCACCATGAGCCTGATCCGGGGCTTCCTCCTGGCGATCTCGGCCCTCATCGTCGGCGCCTTCTTCACCGTCTGGACCATCGAGCGGACCCACCAGATCGGGCTGATGAAGGCCCTCGGCGCGTCAAACGCCTATGTGCTGCGCGACTCGTTGGGCCAGCTCGCCGTGGTCCTGGTGGCCGCAACCGCGGCAGGTGCTGGTACCGCCGTGCTGCTGGGCCAGCTCATCGGTGACGGGGTGCCCTTCAGCCTGCAGGCCGGGCCGGTGGTCACCTCGTCGCTCATCTTGATCCTGCTCGGACTGGTCGGAAGCCTCGTCGCCGTGCGGCGGGTGACCCGGGTGGATCCGATCATCTCCCTCGGCGCCGGCCAATGAGAACGGAACCCTCGTGACACTCGCACTCGACCACATCACCGTCACCGTCCCTGACGGTCCCGATACGCTCACCATCCTCGACGACCTCTGCCTCGACGTCGCCGCCGGCGAGGTCCTGGCCCTCACCGGCGCCTCTGGATCGGGCAAGTCCACGGTGCTCGCGGTGGCCGGGCTCCTCCGCCGGCCGGCATCGGGCTCGGTGACCGTGGCCGGGATCGATGCTGCCGGCTTGAACGCCAAGCGACGCACCCGGCTGCGCGGGGCGCACATCGGCTTCGTGTTCCAGTCGTCCAACCTGTTCCCGTCGCTCACCGCCCTCGAGCAGCTCGAGTTCGTCGCCCACATGAACGGCAACCTCAACCGGGATACCCGACGCCGGGCCGCCGAGCTGGTGGCCGCCGTCGGGCTCGAGGACCGGCGCGACGCCCGCCCGGCCCAGCTCTCCGGTGGAGAACGCCAGCGCGTCGGCATCGCTCGCGCCCTCATGAACGAACCGGCCGTGCTCCTGGCCGACGAGCCCACCGCGGCGCTCGACGATGCCCGGGGCCGCGACATCATGGCCCTCCTGGTGGCCGAGGCCACCCGACGCGACGTGGCCGCCCTGATCGTCACCCACAACCCGGCCCAGCTTCCTCCCGACAGCCGACACCTGCGCCTCGCCGACGGCAGCGCCCACCAGATAGCAGCCGCTGCGGTCTGAGCGCGTGGAAGGCTGCACCGATGCCCCGGATCTCCGCAAGCAGCGTCGCTGAACACGTCGCCCACCAAGAGCAGGCCGTGGTGGCTGCAGCGGTCCGGTTGTTCACCGAGCGGGGGTACGGCGCCGTCACCCTCGCCGACATCGCGGCCGAGGTCGGCCTGGCCCGCAACTCGCTCTACCGGTACTTCCCCACCAAGGCCTCGATCCTGATGCACTGGTACCGCACCGAGATCCCGGCCCTGGCCCAGCGCGCCGCGGACCTGTTGTCGGGCGACGACGCGCCCGCCCAGCGCATCGAGCGATGGGCCGACGCGCAGATCGACTACGTCCACCAACCCGAGCACCGCCTCATCGCCGCGCTCGGCCAGGCTGCCGCCAGCCTGAGCCCCGACCTGCAGGGCGAGCTCGCCGCCAGCCACGACCACCTCATGGCCCCGTTCCTCGCCACCATCGCCGACTCCGGTCTCGACGACGACCAGGCCGCCGCCACCGCCGACCTCATCTGGAACGCGGTGCTGGCCCAGGCGCGACGTGAGATCGGCTCCGGTGACAACCCGGCCGGGCGACTCGTCCTGCACCGCTGCATCGGCGCGCTGGTGGGACCGGCGACGCCCTCGCCGGACCCTGGCTGAGCCGGAGTCCGCCCGGTCGGATGCGCAGCGCCCCACGGCCGACGTCCGCGATATGGTCGACCATCGAATAGAAAAAACAAGGAGGCGTCATGAGTGACGTAGCAGCAAGTCCGCTCGCGGTGGTCGCCGAGGCGGGATCCGGCCCTTTGGCGACGATCCTCGTGGGAGTCGACGGGTCTCCCGCGAGCGTTCGTGCCGTGGAGTGGACCGCGCAGTTGGCCGCGGTTGCCGGATCGTCGGTCGTCGCCGTGCACGTGCTGACCTTCAACGAGGAGTTCTCCAAGGACGCCATGTCGCCGGACACGATGCACACGTGGCGGCGCGATCGCGAGGTGGAGCTCAAGCAGCACTGGCTCCGACCGTTGGCCGACGCGGGCATCGCCCACCGTCACCGCATCGTCGAGGCGGACTCGGTTGACGCCGGACTTCTCGCCTGTGCCGCCAAGTCGCAGGTCGACGTGATCGTGATCGGTGCCGCCGGTTCCGGTGGCGTGCTCGGGCGACTGGTGGACGGCACGAGCTCGCGGCTCACCCATCGGGCGAAGCAACCCGTAGTGGTGGTTCCCCGAGCATGGACCGCCGACAGCTGAACGCCGCTTGCACCGCCCAATAGATCGCACTACGATCTATTGCATGATCACTGCCAACCGCCGGGCGGTGCGTGACACCGTCCGGGACCTGTTTGCCGACGAACGGCGCCGACTGGCCGCGCTGGTCATCGTCTCCGGCGTGCTGGGAGGCGCTGTCGGCGCCCTGTATCTCGCGGTGCTCACCGCCCTGCAGCACCGCCTCTTCCCGCAGCACTGGGGCATGGGCGCCCACCTGGCGATCATGGCGGTCGTCGGCATCCTCGTGGCCCTGCTGGTCCGCGTACTGGGAGCCCCGGCCGACGTCGAGCTCCTCGTAGACAACATCCACGTGGCCGGGGGACCCGATGACATCCGCAGCCTTCGCTCGCTTATTCCCATCTCCCTACTGTGCGTCGGTGCCGGCGGACCGCTCGGTCCCGAGGCACCGCTGGTCACCACTACAGGTTCCCTGTCCTCCTGGCTCGGACTTCGAGCCGGCTTCGAGCGGGACCAGCTCAGGATCCTCTCGATCACCGGCATGGCGGCGGGGTTCACCGTGCTGTTCGCCGCGCCACTCGGCTCCGCGGTCTTCGCCCTGGAGATCCTCCATCGTCGCGGTCTCGAGTACTACGAGGCGCTCCTGCCCGCCGCTGTCGGCTCCCTGTGCGGCTACGCGGTGTTGACCATGGCCACCGGTGCCGGGCTCACACCGATGTGGCACCTGCCGAGCCCGCACGCGCTGCACACGGCCGACCTCGGCTACGCCATCCTGGCCGGCGTGATCGGCACCATCGTCGGGTTGGCCTTCACGTACCTCACGGTCGCCTTGCGCTGGCTCGCCCGGTTCGCGCCCCCCGACAGCCGGCCGGTGATCGGGGCCGTCGCGCTCAGCCTGCTCGCCGTGGCCTCTCCCTACGCACTCACCAACGGCGAACTCCAGATCAACCACCTCACGGTGGCCAAGGTCGCGGTCGGAACGCTCCTGCTCGGGGCGGCGGCCAAGCTCGTGGCGAGCGCGGTGGCCATGGCCACGGGGTGGCGGGGCGGGTTCATCATTCCCCTGTTCTTCATCGGTTTCTGCATCGGCCGGGCGACCGAAGGACACCTACCCGGCGGCAACTCCTGGGTCTTCGCCGCCAGCCTCATGGTGGCGGCCAACGTGGCGGTGACCAAGACCCCCATCGGCTCCACCCTGGTGGTCACCGAGATGGCCGGCATGGTGCTGCTCCCCACGACCCTCATCGCCTCCCTGGTCGCCCTCGTACTGTCATCGCCGATCGAGCTCATCGAGACCCAACAGGAACGCTTCGATCCCCTCGGCGCCGGCACCGACACCACCAACGAGGACGAAACCGACGCCGCCGATCGAGCGCGTGAGGAACGTGACGGGTGGGCCGGGATCACGGACGATCCGCCGGACGTGAGCACCGGCCCAACCGTCCCCACCGGGCCGACCGATCGATGAAGGAATCGCCGCTCTCGGTCACGGAGTACCGGGCGCTGGCCCGGTTCCGCTTCGCTCTGCGGCGGTTCCAATCCTTCTCCGCCGACGCGGCCCGGGCCGTCGGGGTCGCCCCGTCGCAGCATCAGCTCCTCCTCGCCATTCGCGGCCACGTCGGCCCGCCGCCGTCGATCTCGGCCGTGGCCGACGAGCTCCAGGTGAAGCTGCACTCGGCCACCGAACTGGTGGCACGGGCGGAGGCCAACGCCCTGGTGCAGCGCTCCACGGACAAAGACGACGGACGTCGAGTGATCCTGCAGCTCACACCCAAGGGCGAGGCCATCCTCGACGAGCTCTCCGTGGCCCACCGAGACGAGCTCCGGCGGTTCCGCCACGAGATGAACGACGTCCTCAGAGAGCTCGACGCCCCGGGCTGACGGCCAGGCGAACCGTGGTGAGGTGCTGCCCGATCGCGAGCAGCGCGACGCCACCCTCGACGATCAGCGGGGCCAGATCGCGTTCCAGGCTGTCGGCCTGCCACGCCTCGGCGATCGCCGCTCCCGTGCCCGCCGCCAGGGTGAGCCTCACCGGCCGCGGCGGCCCCATCGGTCCCCAGTGCCGAAGGCGAACGATGACGCCGTGGCCTCGGTGCGCCGCCTTCACCGTGGTGACCTCGACCAACGGTTCGTCGGTCTCGACCAGCCACCACGGAGGCAGACGGCCCGCGGCCCGGTCCACCAGGCGGGCGAGGTCCCGGCCGGCCTCGATCACGACGGCCTGGCGCGGTTCGTCGATCCACCGCAGCGCCAGGTCACCGGTCTGGGTGCCCCACGTGCGGCCCCACGCCGGGGCCAGCACCGGAACGATCCCGTAGGCCAGTTCCTTCACCGCGGTGCGGGCCACCACGGTCTCGACCGCACCCGACGCTGCGGCGTGCAGCGCGGTGGACACTCCCGTGGCCAGGACCAGGGCGGGAAGCGACTCCTCGTCCGCGGGAATCGGTAGCGCGGCGGCGAACGAGTGCAGCGGCCAGAACGTGGGCGAGTACCACCGCTGGAGGGGGCGGGTGACCATGCAACCGGGCTGGTGCATGGCCAGCGACTCGATGGGGGAGCGCTGCTGGACGGCCAGGGTGACGGTGCGCCGGTTCGGGGCGGTGACCGTGGTGCGCACCAGGAGCGTGGGATCGTCTGCGCCCAGCTCGACCACGATCGTGGCCGGGCGACCCTCCAGCGTGGCTTGGATGGCCACGCGGATCCGGTCGGTGTCGTCGGCGACGGAGACCTCGCCCCGATGCTGACTGGTGGCGTCGCGGCGCGCCCACCGGCCACCTTGGAACTCGTGGCCCATCCGCCACAGACCACCGCTCTCGGCGTAGCTGCGCAGCTCCAGGCTCGGCCCGTCCAGGCGCTCTGCCCCCGACCCGTCGATCAGGCTGACCAGCGCTCCTCCGCGCCGCTCGTCGAACACCGCCGTGAGCGCGTCGGTGGTCACCGTCACCCGGGTACCCGTGCGGCTCCAGCGCTGCGGCCCGTCGGTGTCTCGTTCCCCGCTTCGCCCGCCCGGTGGGGGCGTCACCCCACCTGGGGTGTCCGCCGGCGCGGTGGCGGCCAGCGCGGTGCGCAGCCAACCCATCTGCTCGCCGTGGGCGACGCGGTCGGGTGAGGTGCCGGTGATGTAATCGTGGTGGTTCGACGTGACTGCGGTCCACCACGCCGCGGCGTGGCGCTCGCTGACCAGACCGCTGACGAGAGCGGTCGGGTCTTGCTCGGCGACCAGGATCCTGGCCTGCTCGTTGTCAGCCGCGATCAGGCGCCGACCGAGGTCGCGACACGCCGCCTTGACGACCGGCCGCGACGCATAGAAGCCCATCCAGTACGGATTCGGATCGAGCTCCAGCATGGGGAGCTCGTCGCGGTGGTGCGAGACCAGGTCCAGGTAGTCGTCGAGCCCGGCGTTCACCAGCCACACCCCGGTGCGCTGGTACTGCGTGTCGTTCCAGCGGTCCAGGAGCTCGACCAGGCGCGGCACCGGCTGCACGAAGTCGAACCCGATGGCCAAGAGGAGGTATGGCGTGCGCCCCACCTTCGACAGCTGATCGATGTACCGGTCGATCCGGCCCGTCACGTGCGACTCGCGGCGGTCGGGCCATGCGACGGGAAGCCCGAGGGCGCGGCTCAGCCCTCCGCTGGCGATCATGTCGCCGTGCCCGTAGGTGTAGGGCTGCCAGTGGGTGAGGGCTTCGCTGCCGTCGGGGCCGCGCCACACGAAGTCGGCGGTCCCGACGTCGAGCAGCAGCTCCGCACTGCTGCCGGCCCGGGGGTAGTGCGAGGCCGATTCCATGTCTTCGCCGGGGAAGCGCATGCCGTCGATGCGGCACACCGTGGCGTAGGGCACCCCGGCCGCAGCGAGCAGCGACGGCACGCCGGGGGAGTGGCCGAAGCTGTCGGGCAGGTACAGCACCCGCGGCTCTTGCGTCATGCCCCGGGACCGGAGCCACTGCTGGCCGATCAGCAGGTCGCGCAGGAGGATCTCGTCCTCGGGGAGCAGCGTGTCCGGCGTGGTGACACCGCTGCCGGTGAAGCGCAGCCGCCCCTCGTTGACCAGGTCCCGGAACGCTCCCTGGCGCGTCCGACGGTGGCGCAGGTACATGTCGGGGAAGAAGGCGCACTCCAAGCTGTAGACACGCCGGGGCTCAGCGAGCAGGGCGTCGATGGCGTGGTCGAGCGAGCGGCGCACGCACAGCCGGAAGTACTCCTTGGACGTGAGCAACCAGTTCGGGTCCCAGTGGCTGGACTCGGTCACCACCATCACCCGTTCCGCACCGGCCGGGACGCCGAGGCGCGCCCGAATCTCGGCCTCGCTCTCGGCCACGACGCTGCCCGTTGAGGTCATGAGGTCGGGCCTTCCCGCCGTGCTCGCGTCATGGGCGTGCGCCCTTGGCTCCGAGGGCGCACGGCTCCGGTCGCACGTTGTACACCGGGCCGGGTGGTCAGTACAGACCGAGCTCGAGCCGGGTGGCGTCGCTGATGCGATCCAGGCCCCACGGCGGGTCGAACACCAGCGTGACCTCCACCTCGTCGACGGCAGGGATGCGTTCCACCACCCGGCGGGCATCGGCGCAGAGCACGTCGCCCATCCCGCACCCGGGGGACGTCATCGACATGTCGATCTCGATGCGCCGGGTGCCGTCGTCGCTCTGGATCTCGTCGCACCGGTAGACGAGTCCGAGATCGACGATGGAGACGGGGATCTCGGGGTCGTACACGGTGCTGAGCGCGGCGATCACCTGGTCCATGTCGAACGGGCCGGAGGCCGAGATGGACACCTTGCGTTCGGGGGGCTCGAGTCCGAGGGCGTCGGCATCATCGGCGTCGATGCGCAGCAGGGTCCCCATCTCGGTACGCACGGTGATGCTGCCGCCGCGCTGTTGGACGACGTGCACGACACCGCCGGCCGACAGATCGATGGGATCTCCGTGCGGGACGGTGGTGGCCGGGCAGTCCCGGGTGAGGGCGATGGCGCCGGTGGCCGCATCGGCGGTGGTCACGGCTGGACCTTGGGCCGACGTTGCTTGGCCAGCATCCTGGCGGTGAGGTGAGCGCGCAGGGTCTCGACCGCGACGGCCTCGACGATCTCGCTGGTGAAGCCGTCGATGAGCACCCGGCGAGCCTCCGGTTCGGGGATGCCGCGGCTGCGGAGGTAGAAGAGGGCATCGTCGCCGAGGCGGCCGATGGTGGCGCCGTGAGTGCACTGCACATCGTCGGCGAGGATCTCCAACCACGGTCGAGTGTCGGATTCGGCCGTGGCCGTGAGCACCAGGCTGTGGTTCGTCTGGTCGGCCACCGTGTCGATGGTTCCTTCCCGCACGATGACCTGGCCGGTGAACGAGCCGCGTGCCCGATCGTCGATCACGCCCTTGAAGCGCTGGTTGCTGCGGGTGTGCGAACCGAGGTGCTCGGCGGTGATCACGTGGTCGTGGCGTTCATCCCCGGCGGGGACGTAGAGGCCGTCGACGTCGAGCTGCGCCCGGTCGCCGACCAGGCTGATGTCGAACGCCACCCGCGAGATCTGGGCGCCGATGCTGAACGAGCTGCATCGCACCACGCTGTCCTGCCCAGCTCGGATGCGGACGTGGCCGACGTGCGACGCGCCGGGTGCCTCCGACTGCACCCGGTGGTAGGCGAGGGCGGCTCCGTCGTGGACCTCGATCACGGATGCGGCGTTCGTCAGCGCCGCACCGGTGAAGCCGACGTAGGACTCGATGATCGTGGCCCGCGCTCCGGCCTCGATTCGGATGACCGACTGCGGGTGCGTGAGCAGGCGGGTGTCGAGGTCGGGGACGGCGACGTGGACGATGTGGACGGGCTCGGAGGGGGTGGCTCCCGCGGCGACGGTGATGGCCGCGCCGTCGGCCGCGGCCACCGCGTTGCGTGCGACGAACCCATCGAGCCGGTCGGCCTCCACCACCGGGCCGGGCGCGGCGTCGGGTCCGAGGTCGGCCAGGTGACGAGCGGTCACGCCTTCCGCACCGGGCAGGTGCGAGGGCCCGGGAGCGAACACTCCGTTGACGAAGACCAGCCGCGGCCCGCCATGGTCACCCGCCATGACATCGACCTGCCCGGACGCCAGCACGAAGCTGGACCGAGGAACCACCGCGACCCCGAGGAGGTCGACCAGCTCCTTGGCCGGCGCGTAGCGCCAGGCCTCGTCGTGGCGCGTGGGCATGGCATGGGCTGCCAACCAGTCCGTGGCCGCCGCCCGGGCCAGGTGTCGCCACGGTGGCTCCGCAGGGTGGGGCCGCCCGGGGGTGTCGAGCGCGTCCAGCGCGATGCCGGTCACGGGTGACCGGCCCCGACGACCTCGGCGGGGCCGTAGCCGTCTTGTTCGAGCTCGCGTGCCAGCTCCGCGCCACCGGAGCGGATGATGCGACCGTCGCGCAAGACGTGGACCACGTCGGGGCGCACGTGCTCGAGGAGCCGCGGGTAGTGCGTGATGACGAGGAGCGAGCGATCCGGGGCTCGGAGCCGCTCGATACCGTCGGCCACAGCCCGCAGGGCATCGATGTCCAGGCCCGAATCGGTCTCGTCCAAGATGGCGAAGTCGGGCTGGATCATGGCCATCTGCAGGACCTCGTTGCGCTTCTTCTCACCGCCCGAGAAGCCGGCGTTCACCGCTCGGTTCAACAGCTCCGGGTCCATCCCCAGCTCGGCCATGCGAGCGCGTGCCTCGCCGAGGAACGCGCGGGCATCGAGGATGGGCTCGCCACGGGCCTCGCGCAGGGCATTGACCGCGGTGCGCAAGAAGTACATGTTGCCGACACCGGGTATCTCGATGGGGTACTGGAAGGCGAGGAACACGCCGGCCGCGGCCCGCGCTTCTGGGGTGAGGCTCAGCAGGTCCTCGCCCTTGAAGGTGACCGTCCCGGTGACGTCGTAGCCCTCGCGGCCGGCCAGCACCGCAGACAGGGTGCTCTTGCCGGCACCGTTGGGGCCCATGACGGCATGGACCTCTCCCGGGCCGATGTCGAGGTCGAGGCCCTTGAGGATCTGACGCCCGTCGATGGAGGCTGTGAGGTCGGCGATGCGCAGCATCAGCCCACGCTCCCCTCAAGGCTGACCCGCATGAGGGCCTGGGCCTCCACGGCGAACTCCATGGGGAGCTGGTCGAACACCTCTCGGCAGAACCCGTTGACGATCATCGAGGTTGCCTCCTCCTCATCGATGCCGCGTTGGCGGCAGTAGAACAGCTGGTCCTCGCCGACCCGAGAGGTCGACGCCTCGTGCTCGACCTGGGCCGTGTCGTTCTTGACCTCGATGTAGGGGAACGTGTGGGCCCCGCACTCGGGTCCGATGAGCAGCGAGTCGCACTGGGTGTGGTTGCGTGCGCCGGTGGCCGACCGCAGCACCTTGACCAGGCCCCGGTAGGTGTTCTGGGCCTTGCCGGCGGAGATCCCCTTGGAGAGGATCGTGCTGGAGGTGTTGCGCCCGATGTGGATCATCTTGGTGCCGGTGTCGGCCTGCTGGCGGTTGTTGGTGACGGCCACGGAGTAGAACTCGCCGACGGAATCGTCACCCTGCAAGATCACGCTCGGGTACTTCCAGGTGATGGCCGAGCCAGTCTCGACCTGGGTCCAGGAGATCTTCGACCGGGCTCCCTGGCAGCGCCCCCGCTTGGTGACGAAGTTGTAGATGCCGCCCCGACCCTCGGCGTCGCCCGGGTACCAGTTCTGCACCGTGGAGTACTTGATCCGAGCGTCGGTCATGGCAACCAGTTCGACCACCGCAGCGTGGAGCTGGTTCTCGTCGCGCATCGGCGCCGTGCAGCCTTCGAGGTAGCTCACCGTGGCGCCCTCCTCGGCGATGATGAGGGTGCGCTCGAACTGGCCGGTGTCGGCGGTGTTGATGCGGAAGTAGGTGGAGAGCTCCATGGGACACGCCACCCCGGCCGGCACGTAGCAGAACGATCCATCGGAGAAGACCGCTGCGTTGAGCGCGGCGAAGAAGTTGTCGCGTGGGCCCACCACGGACCCGAGGTGGGCCCGGACCAGCTCCGCGTGCTCCCGCACGGCATCGGAGAACGAGCAGAAGATCACGCCGACCTCGGCCAGGCGGGCCTTGAAGGTGGTGGCCACCGAGACGGAGTCCACGATGGCATCGACAGCGATCCCAGACAGCCGCTCTTGCTCCTGGAGCGAGATGCCGAGCTTGTCGAACATGGCCCGCACCTCGGGATCGATGTCGTCGAGGCTCTCGGGCGCCGGGCCCTTGTCCTTGGGCGCAGCCCAGTAGTGCATGTCCTGGTAGTCGATCGGTGCGATCTCGAGGCGGGGCCATGTCGGCTCGTCCAGGGTGATGAAGTGGCGGTACGCGGCCAGGCGCCACTCCAGCAGCCAGCCGGGCTCTCCCTTTCGAGCCGAGATGAACCGAACGATGTCTTCGCCGAGGCCCTTGGGGGCGACCTCGGTGTCGAGATCGGTGTGGAAGCCGTACGCGTACTCGCGGTCGATGATGTCCTGGACGGCTTCGTTCACGATCGCCGCCGCCTGGCCGTTGCGCGCCAGGCCTCGGTCATCCGTCGATCTCGATGAAGATGCATTCGCCGGGGCACTCCTCGGCGGCCTCGATGGCCGATTCCACCAGGGTGTCGGGGATGCGGGCCATGCCCTCGGAGCCGGCCGGGTTGGCCGCGCCGTCGAAGCGCTTCTCGTCGCCGAAGTGCACGGCGGCCTCCTTCACGTAGAAGAGCCCGTCGTCTTGGCCGAAGAAGATGTCGGGCGCGATCTCCTCGCAGAGACCGTCGCCGGTGCAGAGGTCCTGGTCGATCCAAACCTTCATCGTGTCGCTCCCATCTTCGACGGACCCCAAATATATCTAGCAAGAAACAGAGAAACAACCTGCGGGGCGGTCATCGAGATGGGGATGTCTGAGGTGGAGAGCGGGGCCTTGGGACTTGACGGTGACCGATTGTTCCAACCGCTACTGTTCAAAAAGAGCGAACCGGTCGCACCGACTCGACCAACCGGTCGAGCCACCTGCCAACCGCTGTCCAGAGGAGCCCGCGTGAGCGACGTCCCCACCATCGACCGCCGAGCGGCGGGCTGGGCTGGTCTTGCCGTCGTCGCCACCCTGGCCATCACCGTGGTGGGGAGCGGGAACCTCCGGTGGTTCGACGCCGCGCTCGTCGGGTACCTGTTCGGGACGGTGTTCGCCATCTTCGGCGTCTCCTACCGCTACCTCGTCTGGCTGAAGCGCCCTCCGACCCACATGCTCAATCGACGGGGCTGGGAATCGTTCCGCCAGCGTGGCCGTCGCGGGGCCAACGCCGCCGCCCTGCCCGGACTCGTGGCATCGAACCTGGTGGCGCAGACGTTCATCCGGAAGCGGTCGAGGTCTCGGTGGCTCGCGCACCAGCTCGTGTTCTGGGGCTGCATCCTGGCTGCACTCGTCACGTTCCCGCTGGTGATGGGGCTGCTGCACTTCGAGTCGGTCGGCGACAACGGGCGCCGCTATCAGGCCTTCGCCGGGCCGGTCGGAACGGTGAGCTTCGACAGCCGCAGCGTGTTCGGGTGGGTGACGTTCCACCTGCTCGACATCGCCGCCGTGCTGGTGCTGGCCGGCGTGTTCATCTTCTTGAGCCGTCGGCTGCGTGACCCGGGCGCGTTGGCCGTCGAGCGCTCCAACGACTTCCTGGCGCTCGCCGGGCTGTTCGCGGTGTCGGTGACCGGCCTGGCGTTGACGGCGTCGAACCTGTTCATGGAGGGCCGCTTCTACGTGTTCCTGAACACGATCCACGCCCTCACCGTGACCCTCGGGCTGATGTACATCCCCTTCGGCAAGCTCTTTCACATCTTCCAGCGACCGGCCAACCTCGGCGTCGCCTACTACAAGCGGGCCGGCGCCTCGGGTGAGCAGCAGCACTGCGTCCAGTGCGGCGAAGCGTTCGCCTCGAAGCTCCAGATGGACGACCTCAAGATCGTCCTGCCTCAGGTCGGCTTCGACTACTCGAGCACCGGTGGCAGCCACTACCAGGACACCTGTCCGCTGTGTCGACGCAGACTCGTCACCTTGGCGCAGTCCAAACGAGTTGGAGGCTTCGGCTGATGGCCCACCCCCCGGTCAGCGATGAAGAACTGATCGCCCGCTACGGGCCGCACCTGAACGAGACCCCCAAGGGTGGGTGGAACGCAGGCATCGAGATCGATCGCGAGGTCAAGACCCACTGCTGCTTCTGTGGGCAGCAGTGCGGCATCGTGCTCAAGGTCAAAGACGACGAGGTCGTGGGCTTCGAGCCCTGGTACGAGTTCCCGTTCAACGAGGGCAAGCTCTGCCCCAAGGGGGTCAAGCGGTACCTCCAGAACGACCACCCCGACCGACTTCTCGAACCGCTCGAACGAGACCCTGCGACCACCGGGGGCTTCCGCTCCACCTCGTGGGATGCCGCGCTCGACCGGGTCGCGTCGGAGATCCGCCGCATCCAGGCCGAGCACGGACCGGACTCGTTCGCCGTGCTCTCCGGGGTGTCGCTGAACAACGAGAAGTCGTACCTCATGGGCAAGTTCGCCCGGCTCGGCGTCGGCACCGCCAACCTCGACTACAACGGCCGGCTCTGCATGGTGTCGGCCGGCAAGGCCAACATGAAGGCCCTCGGCATCGACCGAGCATCGAACCCGTGGAGCGACATCCCCCTCGCCGACGTGGTGTTCGTGGCCGGCTCGAACATCGCGGAGTGCTCACCCATCACCACGAGCTACATCTGGCGAGCCCGCGACCGCGGGGCCAAGCTCATCGTGGCCGACCCCCGCGTCACCCCCATCGCCCGCACCGCGGACGTGTTCCTCGGCCTGAAGCCCGGGACCGATTCGGCGTTGATGGGCACGATCCTGCACGTGCTGATCCAGCGGGACTGGCTCGATCACGACTTCATCCGTGATCACACGAACGGCTTCGAGGAAGCCGCTGCCGCGGTGGCGTCCTACACCCCGGCCTGGGGCGAGCAGATCACCGGCGTCCCCGCGGCACGCATCGAACAGGCCGCGGAGCTCTGGGGCACGGCGGCAACCGGGATGCTCCTGCACGCCCGTGGAGTCGAGCACCAGTCCAAGGGCGTCGAGAACGTCCTCTCCTGCATCAACCTCGGGCTGGCCACCGGCAAGTTCGGCAAGCCCGGGTGCGGCGTCAGCACCGTCACCGGCCAGGGCAACGGGCAGGGCGGCCGCGAGCAGGGCCACAAGTGCGACCAGCTCCCCGGCAACCGCGACGTCTCCAACCCCGAGCATCGGGCCCACACCGCGGCGGTGTGGGGTTGCAACGTCGACGAGATCCCCGGCAAGGGGATCACCGCCCAGGAGATCATGGAGGCCATCCACCGTGGGGAGATCAAGGGCCTGCTCTCCATCTGCTTCAACCCGGCGGTGTCGCTCCCCGACACCGCGCTGACGGCCGAAGCCCTCGACCGCCTCGAGCACTACACCGCCATCGACTTCTTCTTGTCGGAGTCCGCGGCCCACGCCGACATCGTCCTGCCCGGTTCGCTGCACGAAGAGGACGAAGGCACCTCCACCAGCGTGGAGGGACGGGTGATCAAGCTCAACGCGGCCAAGCCCCCGCCGGGCAACGCCCGCCGCGACTGGGAGATCATCTGCGATCTGGCCGACCGGCTCGGCCAAGGCCGGTACTTCCCGTACACCAGCTCCAAGGAGATCTTCGAGGAGCTCCGCCTCGCCTCGTCGGGCGGCACCGCGGACTACCGGGGGATCACCTGGGAACGCATCGAGGAGGAGTTCGGGGTGTTCTGGCCCTGTCCCACCGAGGGACACCCCGGTACGCCTCGCCTCTACGAGGGGGGCCAGTTCGAGTTCCCCGACGGCCGGGGGCGCTTCCAGCCCGTCGCGTACCGCCCACCCGCCGAGGTCGTCGACGACGAGTACCCCACGTGGCTCACCACCGGTCGAGTGGTCAGCCAATACCTGTCGGGCACCCAGACGAGACGGATCGGTCCGCTCGTCGAGCAGTACCCCGAGCCGCTGTGCGAGATGCACCCCGACCTGGCCGCGTCGCTCGGCGTGGCCGACGGTGAGACCGTGCGGGTGACATCCAGACGGGGGTCCATGACGCTGCCGGCCAAGGTGGTGGCCACCATCCGGCCCGACACGGTCTTCATCCCGTACCACTGGGCCGGGGACAAGGCGGCCAACCAGCTGACCAACCGCGCCCTCGACCCCATCTCCAAGATCCCCGAGTACAAGGTGGCCGCGGTGCGAGTGGAAGCCCTGGGCGGCCCCGCCCACGAGGTGGTCGACCGTCGCGACCTCGAGCTCCACCTCGGCGGTGAGTCCCGATGAGCCCGGTACCGGTGTCGATCGGGGTGAAGCGCTCGGCCGCGACCTGGCCGATGGCCGGAGCGTTCGGGAACTCGATCTTCGTCATCGACCCGAGCCGCTGCATCGGCTGTCAGGCCTGCGTCCAGGCGTGCGGGGAGTGTGGCACCCACCGAGGCCGATCGCTCATCCACCTCGACGAGATGGACCGAGGCGCCTCCACCCAGACCGTCCCCATGGTGTGCATGCACTGCGAGGACCCCACCTGCGCCGAGGTGTGTCCCGCCGATGCCATCAAGCAGAACGAGGACGGCGTGGTGCAGTCGTCGCTCAAGCCGAGGTGCATCGGTTGCTCCAACTGCGTACTGGCCTGCCCGTTCGGCGTACCGAACTACGAAGCCGACATCGACCAGATGATGAAGTGCGACATGTGCTACGACCGCACCTCGGTCGGCCTCAAGCCGATGTGCGCGTCGGTGTGCCCCAGCGAGGCGCTCTGGTTCGGCACCCCCGACGAGTTCGCCGAGACCCGCACCGGGACCCTCGTCAACGAATGGCAGTTCGGGAACCAATCGGTCGCCACGAAGGTGCGAACCGTGGTGGCTGCCCCCGGACCCATCGACGTCCTCGGTGCCGCAGGTTCACGGCCGTGGCAGGACGACCCCTTCGGCCTGGGAGAACTCGAGGTCCAGCCGTGAGCCCCGCCGAACCCCAGGCCGAACACCAGCCGAGCGCCCCCGGCGACGAACCGCTGTGGCGGGTCGACTTCCCCATCACCTCCGCCGGTGAGGACGAGGTCACCCGACGGGAGTTCGTTCGGTTCCTCGTGGTCGCATCCGGAGGCTTCGCGGCCGGAAGCGTCGGCGTGGCGCTGTGGTCTTCGCTGCGATCGATCAACACCGGCGAGCCCCGACCCATCATCGATCTCGACCAGGTCCCCGAAGGGACCGCACATCTCTTCCGGTACCCGACCGACGCCGACCCGGCGATCCTCGTGCACCTTCCCGGCGGCGAGCTGCGGGCCTTCAGCCAGAAGTGCACCCACCTCGGTTGCGTCGTCTACTACAAGACCGACTCCCAGAAGATGGAGTGCCCGTGCCACGAGGGGGTGTTCGACGCCGACAACGGCGACGTCATCAGCGGACCACCTCAACGTCCGCTCGGTCGCATCGATGTGGAGAACCGCAACGGCACCATCTGGGCCATCGCCAACCTCGGTGAAGGGGACCGGTGATGACCGACGCGATCGATGGTCCCCGGCACCGGCGAGCGGCCCGTGAGGTGCCCGTCGCCCTCGGCGCCTTCGTGGTGGTGCTGCTCTCGCTGCAGATGTTCCTGCTCACCGTCGGCGTCGACGCCATGCTCTCCGACGAGGACGGCTTGGCCTGGACCTGCGCCGGGTTCTCGGTCCTGCTCGCCGCCGGATCGTTGGCCTTCTACCGGTTCCTACGATGACCGAGCCCGAAGTCAACGAGGCTGACGGTGATGGCGAGGGGGACGAGCCGGTCCGGTTGCCCCGCCGGCCCGGCCCCATCGGCGGCGACATGGCCACCATCGTCTTCGGCCTCGCCGAACGGGCCCGAATCCCGTCCCTGGTGCAACGCCACGACTCGACCACGGTGCTCGGCCTGTTCGCCTTCGTCAACGGGGTCGTCGCCATCGGGATCATGTCGATGGCCGCCCTCATCACCGGGGCCCCCTTCATCTTCCCGTCGCTCGGCCCCACGGTCTTCCTGCTCTTCTACACCCCGATGCTCGCGGCGTCATCGCCCCGCAACTGCATGGTCGGCCACGGCATCGGTGCAGCGTGCGGCTACCTGGCCCTCGTCGTGTTCGGCCTCACCAACAGCGGCCCGGCCCTCGCCGAAGGCGTGGCGTGGAACCGCGTAGGGGCCGCCGCGCTGTCGCTCGGGCTCACCTCGGGCCTGATGGTCTGGGCCCGCTGCCCACACCCGCCCGCGGGTGCCACCACCCTCATCGTCTCGCTCGGGATCCTGCGCCGGCCCGCTGACATCGTGATCTTGATGGTCGCGGTGGCCATGATCGTCGTACAGGGCTACGTCATCAACCGCACCGCCGGCATTCCCTACCCGCGATGGGCGCCGGTGCCGGCCGAACCGCCGGCGACGGCGTCGCCCTGAACCACATGGCCACAGCGACGCGAGAAAGATTCTAGCAAAGGCTAGATAAAAGACTAGAATGGTGCCCATGACCACGGCCATCGATCCGACGTCCACCCTCGCCGACCTCGTCACCCGCCATCCCGACCTGGCGAGCGAACTCGAAGCTCGGTGCCTCGACTACTGCTGCGGCGGCCAGCGCACCCTGGCCGAGGCCTGTCGCGCCCGCGACCTCGACCCGGTCGTGGTGGCCGGCGAACTATCCGAGAAGGCATCGGCCGCTACCGAGCCGGCGGCCTGGACCCATCTCGACGCCGGGTCGCTGGTCGATCACGTCGAGCGCACCCACCACGCCTACCTGCACGCCGAGCTGCCACGGATCACTGCCCTGGCGGCCAGGGTGCACGAGGTGCACGGCGACTCCCACCCGGAGCTCGCCGCGGTCGAGTCCACCTTCGGGAACCTGCGCGACGACCTGGAGCCCCACCTGGCCAAGGAGGAGCGGATCCTCTTCCCGAGGATCCGCCAACTCGCCGCCGTGTCCGGCGACGCGTCGGGATCGGACCCGCGCACCCTGCAGGGTCCGATCGCCCAGATGCTGCGCGAACACGATCAGGCCGGCGCCCTGCTCGAACGACTCCGCCACCTCACCGGCGGGTACGCCGTGCCGGCCGACGGGTGCGCCAGCTACGCCGCCTTCTACGAGGCCCTCCGTACGCTCGAAGCCGACACCCACCTGCACGTCCACATCGAGAACAACCGCCTGTTCCCCATGGTCGCCGGCCTGGAATCGGCCGCCGATGCCACATCGGTTGGGATCCAGCGATGAGCTCGGGGCCCCGCCGGCCGCCGCCCACCCGCGACCTGGACACACCGGCCGAGATCACCGAGATGGTGCGGCGCTTCTACCAGGATGTGGCCCAGGACGACCTCCTCGGCCCGATGTTCAACGACGTGGCGCAGGTGGACTGGAACGAACACCTGCCCAAGCTGGCCGCGTTCTGGGCCCGAGCCCTCCTCGGCATCGAGGGCTACGTCGGCAACCCCTACCGGGCCCACGCACTCATCAACGACCGAGCCCCGTTCACCGTGGCGCACTTCGACCGGTGGCTCGAACTCTTCCACGACACCGTCGAACTCGGTTGGACCGGACCCAACGCCCAACGGGCGCTTACGTTGGCTCACAACGTGGCGCGGGTCCATGCCAGCCAGCTCGTCGGCAACGCGACGTCCACCGGCTCCGAGCGGCCGCTGCTTCCGCTGGTCAGCGAACCCACGTGAACGGGGAGGCGCCCCAGGTGCACGCGGCCTCGATCGACCGGGAACAGTGCGGGGGCGATCCGACCTGCTGGGAGGGTCTGATCGTCGATCAACGCGACCAGCCCCCGTCGGATCCCGTGCTCGACCTCGCCACCCCCGCCCAGGTCCACGATCTCGTCACCGTCTTCTACCGCGAGATCGTCTTCGACGAACTGCTCGAACCGATCTTCGGCGAGGTCGCCGAGGTCGACTGGGCCGACCACATCCCGAAGCTGATCGACTACTGGTGCTGGATCCTCTTCGCCACCCATCCCTACCCAGGGGCGGTAACGCGCACCCACCGCCACCTCCACGGGCTCAAGGCCATCGAGCCCGCCCACTGCGACCGGTGGTACGAGCTTTGGGTGGAATGCATAGACGGAGGTTGGTCAGGCCCGTGCGCCGACCATGCCAAGCGCCACGCCCACAGCCTGATGGCGGGCATGGCCAAGCGGATCTTCGGATTCACCTGGCCTGAAGGACCCCATCGGGATCCTCGATGATCCGGCACCGCAGCTTGCACTGAGCTCGACGCGGATCCCTTGGGATGAGTTCGTTCACCTCGAGCCCGCCAACCGCTTCGGCCACCCCACGAGCCAGTCCGAGGTGCAGCTCGCAAACCGTGTCCGGGTCGGTGAGCACCGCCGACGCGAAGGGGCAGGTCTGCAGCGTGATCTCGATGTCCTCGCCCCGCTGCACCACGACCGGATCGAACCCCTGCCGGCTCATCACCTCAGCGAAGGCCTCGGCAGGCACGTTGCTCACCTCGCGGTGACCGAGGCGCTGACGCAGCCCGGCCCGGCGGCCGACGATCTCGGGGGCGTCTCCGCTACGGACGACCTCGGTGAGCAGCATGGCAAGACGCTCGTAAGGGCCCGTCACTCCCCAGCGGCTCTCGGCGGAGGGGTCGAGCGCGTAGAGCAACCGCGGCCTGCCCCGCCCGCTGGGCGCGGCGGCCGACTCAACCACCAGGTTGGCATCGACCAGCTTGGCCAGGTGCTGGCGAATGGCGTTGTGGTTGAGCCCGAAGTGCGCGGTGAGCTCGGCAACGTCCACCGGCACCCCAGCATCGGCCACATACCGGAACACGCCATGGCGAGTGGGATCGCCCAACGCTCGGGCTTGGATCTGGAGCTCTGACACGAGAAGTCATCCTCTTCGGGTTGCACCGTGCCGCCAGACTCTAACCACGGCTAGAGATAATCGGCGCCAATCGCCGACAAGTAGCCCTGAGAACGGCAGGGTTGGGGTGGGTTTCCCTGGCTCATGAGATATAAATGTGCTATTGAGTAGAAATATGATTGAGAAGCTCGATACGAACCCCGAGGATCCCGCCACCGCCTGGGCTGATCCGCCCGGGTTGGGACGGGCACTGACGATCGGCATCGCGATTGGCGTCGCCATCTCGTTCTGCGGCGTCGCCGGCCCCTTCCTTGCCGGCGGGCAGGGTTGGGGAGCCTCGATCGGCATGGGTGTCTTTGTGGCCGCGTGGGGAGGCCTTGGTTTCGGCGTGATGATTGGCGGGGTCGTCTGGGCAACTCGGGTTGAACGGGCAGCCGAGCGAGAGCGCCTCGAGGCTCGGACGCTTCCGCCCGCGTTGGTGCAGGCAGCCCATCCCGATGACGAAGCTGGCCAGGCCATCAGTCGTCAAGCCAATGTGGAACACGGGCAGGCGGCGCTCGAGGTGGCCAGCTGATGCCCGAGCGAAGCGATCTGAGACACGCCGACGCTCGCCCAGCTCACCCCATGCGGGCATCGATCATCCTGGTGACCGCCGTCGCCGTCCTGATCGTCCTCCTCGCCGTCGCCAGCACCATGTCATGAGGGCGGAGACGCTCGCCCACGGCCCTCCAGATGCATCCGGCGGGTCGGCCAAGCCCATCGCTGCGACACGTCCGCGATCTGTGGTGCGGTCGGTGCTCGTGCCCGCCGAGCACGGCGGATGGGGCCTGACCTTGGAGCCGATACTGCTCGGCCTCATCGTGGCTGCTAGTTGGGCTGGGGTCAGTCTCGGTCTGGCCGCAATGATCTTGTTCCTTGCCCGTACGCCGCTCAAGACGCTCCTCGTCGACCTGCATCGCGACCGATGGCTCGAGCGCACGCGCCTGGCCGCCATGGCAGCCGGGGGCTACACGTTGGCCCTGTCCGTCTGCGTCGCCGTTTCGCTGCTGAGCACCTCGGGCCGCTGCTGGCTGCCCTTGGTGGTGATGGCACCGTTGGTCAGCACGGAGCTCTGGTTCGACATGCGATCGCGAGGCAGGCGCCTTGCCCCCGAACTCGCCGGCGCGATCGGCATCGCCGGAGTCGCCGCCATGATCATCCTCGCCGCTGGGATGCCCGTCGGCATCGCCGTTGCTTCTTGGGTGCTCCTCGCCGCACGAGCGGTGACCTCGATCGTCTCGGTTCGAGATCAGGTGGGGGGCCTTCACGGCCGCCCCCGACAACCCATGGGGGTCGTGGCGGGCGACCTCGCCGCACTCACCCTGGCAACCCTGGCCGCCACGATCGAACCCACCGCCACCGCCGGCGCCATCGCCGTCGGGGCCCTGATCGTCACCCAACGACTGCTCAAGCTGCGGCCTACGCCACGAGCCGTCATCCTGGGACTGACCCAGACCGGCCTTGGCCTCGCGATGGTCTTGGTCACCGCGTACGGGATCGTTCAGGCTTAGGTGCGATCGGCAGTCCCGAGGGTTAGATCAGGCCGAGCGCAACCATCGCCTGGCTGACGCTGAGGAAGCTGGCGATGTTGGCCCCGACGACGTAGTTGCCCGGCGCGGCGTACTCGTCTGCGGTGTCTCGGCAGGTGCTGTGGATGCCCGTCATGATTTGGGCCAGACGGAGCTCGGTGTGTTGGAAGCTCCATGAGTCGCGGCTGGCGTTCTGCTGCATCTCGAGCGCCGAGGTCGCCACGCCGCCAGCGTTGGCGGCTTTGCCCGGCCCGAACACAACCCGGGCGTCGATGAAGCGTTCGATGGCTTCCGGGGTGCAGGGCATGTTGGCGCCCTCGATGACTGCCGCAACGCCATTGCCGATGAGCGCGCTGGCGTCGCGCCCGGTCAGCTCGTTCTGGGTGGCGCACGGAAACGCCAGGTCGCATGGCACGTCCCAGATCGACCCACCGGTCACCCAGGTTGCATCAGCTCGACGGGCGGCATACTCCGCGAGCCGCCGACGGTCGCGGAGCTTGATCTCCTTCAGCACGTCGAGGTCGAGACCCTTCGGCTCGACGACGTACCCGCCGGAGTCCGAGCAGGCGACGACCGTGCCGCCGAGCTGGTGGATCTTCTCGATCGCGAAGAGGGCGACGTTGCCCGCACCGGACACCACGCAGGTCTTCCCGTCGATGCCGTCGCCTCGTGCGAGCAGCATCTGCTCGGCGAAGTACACCGTCCCGTATCCCGTGGCTTCGGTGCGTACCAGCGCGCCACCCCAATTCGTACCCTTCCCGGTGAGAACGCCGGACTCGTAGCGGTTGGTGATCCGCTTGTACTGGCCGAACAAGTAGCCGATCTCGCGCGTGCCGACACCGACATCGCCAGCCGGCACGTCGGTGTACTCGCCGATGTGTCGATACAGCTCTGTCATGAAGCTCTGGCAGAACCGCATGACCTCGTCGTCGCTGCGACCCTTCGGGTCGAAGTCGGCGCCACCCTTGCCCCCTCCGATGGGCATGCCCGTGAGCCCGTTCTTGAACGTCTGCTCGAAGCCAAGGAACTTCACGATGCCCAAGTTGACCGACGGGTGGAACCGAAGGCCGCCCTTGTACGGACCGAGCGCGCTGTTGAACTCGACCCGAAAGCCCCGATTGATCTGGATCTCACCCTGGTCATCCGCCCACGGCACCCGGAAGATGATCTGACGCTCCGGCTCGCAGATCCGCTCGATCGTCTTGTGCGCTGCCAGTTCTGGGTGTTTGGCCAACACCGGCCCGATGGAGGACAGGACTTCACGGACCGCCTGGAGGAACTCGTCCTCGCCCGGGTTTCGGCGAGCGACTTCGGCGTAGACCCCCATCAGCTTCTCATCGAGCATGAATTCTCCTCCGTCCGGGCGGTCATAGGTCCGACCGTGCCCTCCTTTCGTGCCAGAAGCGCCGCCCCACCCGGAGGGGAGAAAGGCACCTATGGGAGCGATCTTGGTTGGCAAGAAAACCAAGATCCTGGGTTGGCACACCGAAGGGGTTTCTAGCCTATGATGAGTCCATGGATACATCGGCTGAGGTTTTGATGCAAGGGATAACGATCCCTGCTGCGGACCGCCCGGCATGTTGGTGGGCCTTGCTCGTCGGCGCACCACCCGCCGCCTGACACCACGGGCCCAAGCCGCGCCCCAAGCGCCAGCTCCCCGCCATCCGAATCAGAGCACTCGATCTGCAGGATGCGGGCGAGCCAGGAGCCGTTTGAGCGGAAGGGCTTCGTAGCTCAGCTCATCTATGCGCCGTCATAGGTAAAGCGCGTACGGGCGGGAACATCCGAATGAGGAACCAACCAGCCCATGAGATTGGCGCGCCTTGGACCCGCTCCTCACCTCAAGACGTCGGAAGGAAGCCAGTGACTCTTTCTGCGCAATGCCACAAATGCAGCCGGCAGTTCGATCTGAACGATATGTACGCAGCTGACCCCTGCGACGCTGATCGGTGTCCGAAGTGCGCCGTCAACCTCGGCTCCGCTGGTCTGGGCCACATCACCTTTCGCATCGAACGTCACCTGAAGGCCTTCCGGCGGGCCGTGCGTGAGCTCAGCGAGAACCCCGGCGGATTCACCGTCGACACCGCCGCCCTTGCCGCCTGCGCACTCGAGGCGGTCAACCAACTCGACCAGCCACGAGCTCTCGAATGCTCGACCCGGATCGTGTCGGCCGCTCGTTGACGGCGAGCGCAGCAGAGGACACCGGTGCTGCATCCATCCCGCCGGGTTCAACTTGCCGACATCGCGACCGGGCGGTACCGACAGGGACCGCTCGGTCGCAGACCCCGCACACCCCCCACCGACAAGAAGGATCATCCATGTCCACCCGAACGCCCGCCCGCAAGGTCGAAGCCAGCAACCGCTACGAAGCTGTGGTGGGCCGAGCCCAGCCACCCCCGCCACCCGACAGGTCGACCCGGGTGGGGACCCCGACTCCACATGCTGATCTACCGGGGCTCGGCCGGTCGGTGGCCATCGCCACTGCGGCCACGATGCTGGTGGTGCTGGTCGCGGTAACCGTCGCGTGCCTTGTCGCCGGCCACCCGCTCGCCTCGTCGCTGGGCGTCGGCGCGGTCGGCGCGCTGTGGGGAGGCGGAGCATTCGGCGCCATGATCGGCGGCGTCGTTCACGTCCACCGAACCGAGCAGTCAGCCGACATCCCATCGCTGGTCGGTTCGGACCGGGACCTCTCGCCTGCACTGCAGCCTGCGTGGCCCTCGACCACTCCGATACCCGGCGGGCATCGCTTGCGGTCACGCTGACTCCAGCGACGGTCGATCATGTCCGTTCGCGTCGACAAGAGATGGAAGAGGCCGCTCCTGGGTCAGTGCTCAGCCGTGGCGGTCAACGCGATCAGCATCGCCGCTGACTCTGGATCAGCGTCCGCTCCGTACGCCGACACGATCACGCCCTTGCGCCCCCATTCGGCGCATCGCACGCCGAGCACGATGGACGAGTCTCCCGGATCGCTGTTCCCCTCGAACCGGAACGTGTAGTCGACCGATGCGGTGGCCACCGGGTGTGGCGCGTCCGCTCGGTCGCCCACGATCCCGTCGGCGCAGAGGCGGTAGTCGTCGACGTAGCCCGCAGCGGACAGGAAGGCGAGTGCTTCGGTGACGGTGCCAGGCGTCGTCATGGTGACTTCGGCCCTTGCATTGGCACGACTAGGCACGGCGACACCGAGGCGTGAACCATGCTCGCGGCCGCGGCACCGAGAAGGAGGCGCTGCATTCCGGTACGGGCGCTCGAGGTCAGGGCGACCAGACCGGCAGGGTGTTGATCGAGGTGTGCTCGGATTCCGCTCGCAGGACCCAGGGGATCCAGGACCACCTGGCCGGTCACCTCTGATGCGGTGTGCCTCCAGCGCTCGACCAGGGCGTCGATGTAGCTGGTCGAGTCGCCGCTGGCACCGTACAGGGCGTCTTTCGGGGGGCGCAGCGGGACTGGTGAGTCCGCGGCGATCGTGAGGATCGTGAGCGACATGTCCAGTGCTCGGGCCCAACCAGCCGCAACAGGGAGAACTTCCTCCGACGTCGTGGACCCGTCGACGCACGCCACGACCCTGGGCACGGACAACGGTCCCGGCCACCGAGGCGAAGGAGACCAACCGGGTCGGTCGGCCGATGGACCGACAGCAATGAGGGGCGCCGACGATCGCAGGATCAACGACCGGGCAACTGATCCGATCATCGCGCCGCTCAGACGCCCCCGACCATGCGTGGACAGGCACACCACGCAGTCGATCAGCTCGGATGCTCGACGGGCGATCGATCCAGCGACATCGTCACTTTCGACCACGGAGACCCGGTCATCGCCGACGGCGAGGCCCAATGCCGACGCCCCGAACTCTCTGAGTCGCTCGGTTTCGTCGGGAGCGGTGGCCACACCGATCGTGTGGATCCCCGCTCCGAACCGCTCGCCCAGCGTCTGGGCGGTCGGCAGCGCGGCGAGCGCGAATTCCGAGCCATCGAGCGGGAGCAGGACGTGCTGCACCTGGACATCGATGGCTTCAGCCGGCGGGGGAGGGGTCACCGGCTCAGCATGGTGCAAGAAGTCTCGGCGCGCTTGGTTGCCCGGTGTCCGCGTCGCAGGTTCTGCATGAAGGCGTGGCCTCGGATGATGACGCTGGCGGTCCGGTCCGTCTGTAGCCCCGCATCGGGCGGAGCCTGGCCTTCAACCTGCCATGGTCGTTCTCGATCCTGTTGTTGGTAGGTCTGAATGGAATTTCGTCATCTGGGCAGTGGGAGGTGTGGAGGCCCCCCCGTTCAGAGGTATCGCCCTGGTTGCGTCAGATCACTCTTGAGGCAGCAGCATCGCCTGGGGTCAAGGCCCGGGACATCGCCGGTCTCCTCGGACTGCCTGTCGAGGTTGTGTATAGAGAGATTCGGCTGGGCCTGCTTGCCCTCTGAGACGTCACGCCTTCCCTGGCCCTGCCAATGGTCAGTCGGGACCGCCGCGCGCGATCCGGTGACATCTGGGCTGGGGCGTAGACGGGCGCCTCGGCAACGACGTCCCAGCTTTAGCAACCGTGTCGGGGACGGATCGATACCCGTGCTTGTCGGAACTCGCGCGCCAGAGTCCTGGCGTGCACGTCGAACTCCTTCGCCACGACGGCGAGCGAAGCGCCCCGCCCGTATCGTGTCGCCGCCCTGGCGACCGAGTCGTCGGTCATCTGCCGGGCGGCACGCCGCCGTTCGATTCCCGCTCGATCCAGGTGGGTGATGATCGTGGTCCGGTTCACCCTGTACTCCCGGGCGAGCGAGTCGATCGACCTGCCCTCGCTGTAGAGATCGCACAGAGCGCCGCTGTCGGCATCCGACAGCCGGCGTTGGACAGGGTTTGAAAGCCGTCCCTTTTGCTCCGGCCATGTGCCCGCGGGGTCGGAATCGGGCCTCCCAACCGGCCCTGTGACGGTCCCGGAAGGCCTCGCTGGTCTGCTCCACCCCTGGTCAGAGACCCTTTCGAGGATCTCGGAAAGGTTTGAAAGCCGTCCCCAAAGGTCCACCATGGTTTTGATGTTCGAACCGTGCACATCTGCAACATCGAGGACGAAGGGGTCCGGTCCGAGAGGGTCGGGCCTCTTGTCGTTGAAGGACTCGGGCCGAGCCCAGTCGTCCTTGGGTGCTGCCCGTTCGTAACTCGTCCCGTTGGCTCGCTCTGCTTCGATTCGGTCGAGCAGGTCGTCGGCGAGGAGCAGGCTGAAGGCGTCGGTGAGTTCGACGCGGGCTACTTCGCCGTCGCGTCCGGTGTAGAGCTTCTTGAAGAAGCCTTGGTTGAGTTGGCGGCGGATCTTGTCGGGTGCCTGTTGGTAGTGCTGGTGGCAGGAGCCGGCGAGGTCGAGTGCCTTGTCGAGGGTGGCCTGGATGTCGCCCCACTTGGTCTGAGCGGCTTCGAGGCGTCGCTCGGCGATGCTGGTCTCTCTGGTGAGCCGGGCCATCTCGGCCTTCATCAGGTCGAGCGGGATGGCGTCGGCGTAGTGGGCTTGGAGGAGCTTCTGCCGTTCGTGGTCGAGGCGGATAAGTGTTTGCTCCTGGCGGGTGACCTCTTGTGCGGCATCGGTTGTCTCGTGTTCGAGTTCTGTCGCGACGGCCATTCGGATGGCCTGGGCGCGCTGCTCGCTCAGTCGGAAGGTCTCGTAGTAGTTCTCGACGGCTGCTTCGATGATGTCGGTGCGGATGTAGGGCTGGGTGCACCGAGCGGCGACCACTCCATCGTCGGTGGCGGGTGCCTTCTTGCGTCCGGCGGTGTGTTGTTGTCGGCCGAGGCAGAAGAAGTAGTCGTAGCTGCCGCCGTTGCCCTTGGATCTGGAGAAGACCAGCCTTGAGCCGCAGGAGGCGCAGTAGACGGAGCCCTTGAGGTAGTGGGGGTGCTCGCGGGTCTTCTCGCCGGACTTGTCGTGGGTGGCGAGAACGTCTTGGACCTGTAGCCATAGTTCGGGTGTGACGAGGGCTGGGTGTTGGCCTGGGTAGAGGGCTCCTCGGTATCGGACGAGGCCCATGTAGTACGGGTTCTTGAGTAGGTAGAGGAAGCCGGTGACGGTGATCGGTTTGGCCGGCCGTTTGGGGGTCGGTCGGGACCTCAGGCCCTTTTCCGTTGCCTCGGCGAGGAGGTTGACGGCGGTCCACTCGCCGGTGGCGTACTGCTCGAAGCACCAGGTGACGAGTGGTGCGCGTTCGGGATCGACGGTGATGAAGCGGTGGTCCCGGCCCTCGTTGAAGGTTCGCTCGTTCAGGTAGCCGACCGGTGCCCGGTAGGGAGTGCCTCCGACCTTTGCCTTCTGGGTGGTGCCCTTGAGAACCTCCTGGGCGAGGTTGCGGCTGTAGTACTGGGCCATCTCGGCTTGGATGCCGTAGTTCAGCTGGCCGCTCGGAGTGTCGTCGAAGAATTCTGAGCACGACACCAACTGGATGCCGGCAGCCCGCAGTTCAGCGTTGATGGCGATGTCGTCGGCCCGTTCGCGGGTCCAGCGGTCGATCTTGTGGACGATCAGGTAGCGGACTCCGGGGTGGACGCCGTTGCGGATGTCGGTGAGCATTTCTTGAAGGGCGGGTCGGTTGGCGGATCGGGCGGATTCACCTCGGTCGACGTACTCGTCGGCGACGGTGGCGTCGAGGGTTTCGGCCTTGCGGGTCGCTGCCTCGCGTTGGGCGGGGAGCGAGAAGCCCTCGAGCTGTCCGCCCATGTTCGCTTGCCGCTTGGTGGAGACCCGGAGGTAGAGCAGCGCTTCTGTTCGTGTCGTGGCCGATTTCATTGGGTGGTCGTCGCCGCGGCGGGCGGAGCGGACGGCTTCGGCCGCGGCCATGGCGGCGCGGCCCGCGGCCTGATCTGGGTTCTCGTCTGGTTGGCCGGTTAGTTCAGCGACCATCTCTGGACTCCTGTACTTGTGAGGGCGAGGACACGGGTGCGATGTCTCATCGTGGCGCTGGGGACGATGGCGTGCAGCACCAGATCCAGCGGGGCTCCGGCCTCCTTGGTTGGTGCCGGGCGTGCTGTCTTCGGTAGGGCTCGGTGGTAGTGGCGAGGGGTAGGTGCAGCGTTCTGGACGGCGATGCGTCCGAGCGCGGTGGATGAGCGTGGTGGTCGTGGGATCAGGCCGAGGTTCTGCAGTCGGATGGACATGGCCATCTCGGAGACATCGAACGCTCGGGCTAGATCCGCTGGCTTTTGGATGCCGTTGCCCCAAGCGCGTTTCACGGCGACGCGTGGCATGAGCAGGCAGGCGGCGAAGTGGTCGCAGAGGGCTTCGATGTGGCGGCTTCTGGCTCGCTGCTCAGCGGGGGTGCGGCCGGGGAGCGCCGCGTAGATGGCGTCCTCGTGGAGGCTGTCGATGACGTGCTTCAGCTCGTGGGCGAGGGTGAACCGCTGGCGGCAGTGCCACTCGTCGGCATTGATCGTGATGCGCCATGCCCCGGCCTCCCAGGTTGAGGAGCCGGATTGCTCTATACCGGACCGGTACTGGACATCGACTCGGGTGATCTCGGTGATGGCTTCCTCGGGGATGCGGAGTTCGTTGGTTCCGGTGAGGCCCCACGCCTTCAGGAGGGCTGAGGCTTGGCGTTCGGCGATGATCTGCGCTTCGCGGAAGGTCAGCGGGCGGGCCGGGATCATTGAGCGGAGGCGGGAAATGATCCACGGCTTCGTCGGGGCGATCTCTGGTAGGAGCGTGGTGGTCCTGACTTGTTGATGAAATTGCTTGATTGGTTGGTGATGATGTTGTGACATTGCTTGGTCCCTCCTTTCTAAGAGACGTGAGTTGATTGCTGTCTAGGTTCGTTCCGTGTTAGTTGCCGGAGAGATCGGTGAATTGTTCAAGGATCTGTTCGGCTTGTTTGGCTTGGCGTTCGCTCAGCTTGTACTTGGACCGTAGGTAGATCGCCGGCGAGGGCAATGGCTCGGCGGTGTCCTGCCAGATCGCGTCGTAGAATTCTTCCGGATCGGTTTCGAGGGCCCTGGCCAGGGCATTGAGCGTCTCGATGTCGGGCTTGGCGCTGGCTCCGCTCTCGATGCGCAGCAGTGTGGAGCGGTGGATGCCGGTTCGCCTGGCCAGCTCGAACAGCGAAAGCCCCTGGTCCTCGCGAAGGCGGGCGAGCAGGTTCCCGAGCGTGGTCGCTCCAGTCTGATCGGCGTCTTCGTCGTGGGTGTGTTTGGTTGTTTGTTCCATATATGTACTGCTATTCATTGTCTCGTACTTCATGAATAGTTGCAAGGTCTGCAACGTATTGATTGTTCATTTAACAACGTGCTTGGTTGACCGACCAGTGGTTCCAGAAGACGCACCCATGCTAAAATCTGAGCCAGAGTATGCAAGTAGAGAAATGGATTAGTCTTACAAACCGACAGCGCCACGTGGTGGTCTTGGCCATGCAGGTTCGTAACGCCCTTGAGACATTTCATACCCAGAACCTGTCCGATGCCGAGATGCATGAATTGAACATGATTGTCCGACAGGCTTTGTTTGATGCAGTGTCGCTCCTTGAAAGCGAGGACGATCTCGAGGCCCAGCGTCAGGTGGACTATCTGGTTGCCATGATTCCTGACTACTGGGAGATCCCTGGCGAGACCTGCGGCTGGTAGACGACGAGGGCCGGGTGACCACCTCGTCCTGAGGCCAGCGTCAGCAGTTCCAGAAGACGTACAAGCCGGTCGGGCTCGGGGCGGTCGAGATCTCGCCGCTCAGTTCCATGTCGCGGACCCATCCTGGAACGTCGAGATGGATGTAGTTGCGGATCGGGCCGAGGAGCCCGTCGGTTCCGGCCAGGATTCGATCGAGGTCGATGCCCATGTCCTCCAGGAGGTTCTCGCCGTAGTCCTCCAGCGATTGATGGTCTCCGAGGTAGCGCTCCTCGAACTCACCAAGCTGTTCTGGGTCGATGCTGCCGACCATGGCTGCGAAGCTGGCGAAGGCTTCGCCGTGCAGCGCAATCCCCTCGGCGAGTGCGACGACGTGTTCGAGCCGTTCGTTCTCCCCGAGACGCGCCGGGCCGAATCCTTCGAAGTCGTGGATGGCCCATTCCTCGGCTGGCTCACCCCAACGCTTCGTTGTCGGCGAGTCGGTAAGCATCTGATTGACGCCGGCCCAGACCTCGTCAGCAGGTTGGCCTGCTGCGATCCAACGGCCGTGGAGGATGCCTGCGTTGTAGTCGGAAAGGCTGGCGACGTAGATGCGTGGTTCCGGTTCCCGGATCCGCTCCGGCCCGTCTCGGGGGACGGCTTCTGATGTAGCGGGCGTGTCTTCGATCGGTGCGGCGTGGTGTTGTTCGTTCATAGTCAGGATTCCTTTCTCGTTAGGTGGTTGTCTTCGTTCTTCTGGCGTCCGGCGGCGCTTGTGCTGGTGGCGATACGGTCCTCGGCGATTCGGGCGTACGCAGGGTTCAGCTCGATCCCGATCCACCGCCGGCCGAGGCGGCTGGCCACCACGGCGACGGTGCCCGCCCCGAGGAACGGATCGAGGACGGTGCCTGGGTGCCAGTCACGCGATCCGCAGCCGCAGGATTTGCGTAGGGCTCCGGCCACAGCGACCTTGCCGAGGGCCTCGATGTAGGGCGCTCGCCTCCAGGCTGTCCCGCAGGTAGTGCAGACCCGTTCCGGACAGGTCGCCCGCAGCGGTCGCTCGACCAGGGCCTCCGGGAAGGTCGCAAAGTGCGCTCCCCGGTAGGCGGCGGTGGCGATCTGCCAGACGTCGCCGGGGTTCTTGCCGAGCGGATGAGTCGACTGGCCACGGGCCTTCATCGCTGACAGTCCGGAGTTGTTCCCGGCGTTCGGACCAGCCCACGACGGCCGCTCGGGACCCGTGGCGCCGTGCTTGGTGTGGGCGCCGACCTTGGTGGGCTTGAGTCGGGATGATCGGCCATCGACCCGGATGGCGTCGAGGTCGAAGAAGTACGCCTTTGATCGAGTCAGCAGGTAGAGCGGTTCCCAGGTGGCGCTCAGGCGGTCCTTGACCGAGGCGGGCATCGGGTTGGGCTTGGCCCAGATGACTTTGTTGCGGCAGCTCCAGCCACGCTGGTTGAGGGCGAGGAGCAGGCGTTCTGGTGCGAGGACGAGTCCCTTGGGGGCGGCCCCGTGGTCTGGTCGGCGGGAGTAGGTGTCGCCGAGGTTCAGCCACAGGGCTCCCTCGGGCTTGAGCACCCGGGCGACCTCATCGAGGACGCTGACCAGGGCGATGACCCAGCCATCGACGGTTTCCTCTGCTCCGATCTGACCTTCGACGCCGTAGTTGCGAAGCCGGAAGTAGGGCGGGCTCGTCACCACGGTGTCAACGGAGGCCGCGGGCAGTTCACGGAGTCGGTCGAGGGCGTCCCCGACGAGGATCTGGCCTCCGGCGAGAAGAGTGTGCTGCGGGTGGTCGTGGGTGGGGTCGAGTGTGGCTTGGTTCATGATTCACCTCCTTTCAGGTGTGGTTGATTGAGTTGTTGTGGTGGTCCGAGCAGGGCGATCGCCTCGTCGAGCAGGCCGACAGCGCAGAGCTGCTCGCCGCCAGGCACGGCGTTGACTGCTCGGGTCAATGCGGCGGCGCGGTGGGCAGTGGTGGTGAGGAAGGCGACTCTGGGGAAGACGCCGTGGGCGGCTTGCTCTTGACCAGTGATGGCGTAGGTCTGGTAGGCGGCGACCTTCTTGCGGATCGTCACTGGAGCTTCCGTGCCGAGATCGACTTCCAGGAACCACCAGTGCTCCGTCTGCCCATCGGGCGCGGCGGTGACGACTAGGCCGTCGGGGCGCAGGACGATGCGTTGACCGCCGCTTCCGAGGTAGGTCCGCCAGCAGGTCGGCTCGGGTTCGTAGCGGATCACGTCGAGCCGGTCCGTCCGGGTCGCCTCGACAAGGCGGGTGTAGATCTCAGTTGAGGCCAGGGTGTGGTCGGCCAGGTGCCGGGATGGCTCGGGGCGTCGATGGACCCGGCTTGGTTGCACGTCGGCGAGCAGGTCGAGGACTTGGCGGGCCTTGGGAGCGAGGCGGTAGATGAAGCCTGCGGATCCTGCTCTCACTCCGCCAATGCGGCGCTCGAGGCGGACCACCAGGCGCTGGTCGACTAGGCGGGCCATGACCTTGCGGCATCGTCGGCCTTGCGTGGCGGGGGATCCTTCCCGGAAGTGCAGGCGTTCGAGGTGGTCGCTCGTGGCCAGGCGCACCGTGGCGAGCGATTGAAGGACGGCTGCGTCGCGGTCGCTGAGCTGTCCGGTAAGACGAGCTGCGCTGACACCTCGCACCCCTGCCCGGCCCTGAGTGGAGCGCTCAGAACCAGTGAGAGCTTCATGCTCATCATCGGGGGTGTTTGACCAGGCTGGAGAGGTTCCTGGGTCCACGCGGCCGGTAGGCCGATCGGTACCGTCCGCACCCCGCCAGAAGCTGGCCCGATTCGCCGGCCCGGTCATGGATTCCTCCTTGTCCGGACACCGAACTCGGGGGGCGTGCTCGCGCTTGGAGCAGCGCCTTGTGGTTGGTGACCACGTCTGGCGAGCAACTCCTGGTCGACCTCGCTGACTGGGCGAGCCCATCGCGTCCGACTCCGTTCCTTGACCATCCTGGGTTTCGCCATCCCGTTGCCGGGCCGGGATGGCTCAATTGTTCGGATGGAGGCCGGACCAGCAGGAGCACCACCGACGATGAGCGAGGCGTAGGCCTCGAAGCGTTCCAGGGCTTGCAGGTCATCGGGAGTGAGTCCGCTACCGAGCACTCCAGCCAGCGCCTTCGCCTCGGCTCCGCTGCTCCCGAACACGACCCGGCTGCGGGCGTTGGTAAGGACGGCGGCCTTGGTAGTGGGGTCGAGTTGAAACAGGCCCTGATGCGCGAGCGACAACCCGAGGCCGAGCCCGCGAGCCTGGGCCAGCAACTCCCCGAAGTCGGCCTGAGCGCCACTGACGTAGTCCTGGAATTCGTCGACGTAGACCATCACCGGGTGGCGCTGATCGGCGGGCATGGTTGATCTCGCGAGTGCTGCTTGCCAGAGGTTCGAGAAGACCAGCGAGCCGAGAAGTCGAGCGGCCTCCGGTCCGATCACACCCTTGGCCAAGTTGACCAAGACGATTCGTCGCTGGCCTGGGGCGAAGACCTGGCCAAAGTCGAAAATCGGGTTTGCCTGGCCGACGAGGGCCCGGATCCGCCGGCGCCCGAGGAGCGCGCCGAGCTTGTTGAGGCTTGGAGCCACGACAGTGGCTTGCTCGGCGGGGGAGAGGGCCCCGAACCAGGCCCAAACGCCCGTGACGCCGAGCGGGTCTTGGACCGACGAGAGGACACGTGCCCTGTACGTCGGGTCAGTCAGTAGGAGCGGTAGCTCGGCCAGCGATTGGCCCCCAGCGTTGGCCAGGGTGGTTAGCCCGGCGTGGAGGATTTGGGCGGTGCGCGGTCCCCATGAGTCGCGGTTCAGCTCACGGATGACGTGCAGCAGTTGTTCGGCTGCCAGCTCTGGATCCCCGCCTCGGGAGCCGAGCAGGTCGAGTCCAACCGCGAACTGGTCGTCGGTTGGATCGATCAGCACGACCTCGTCGAGACGACGCTCAGGGATCCGGGTCAGGACATCTGCGATCAGGTCGAGCTTCGGCTCGATCACCACCACGGAGCGTCCTGCCGCGATGTCGGCGGCGATCAGCCGGGAGAGCAGCGCGGACTTCCCGGAGCCAGTGGGTCCGATGACCTGAAGATGCTGAAGCGCATCGGTCGGAGCCAGTGCGACCAGCCGACCCTCCTGGCCTGGGTAGATCGCCTCGCCCACCACGCGGTCGGCGGTGCCGGATGCGGTCCTTGTAAGGGCAGAACTCGGGGCGGGAAGTTGGCGGCCACCTCGGTACGCGACTCCGACTAGATAGGGGCTACCGACCGGCCACCCAAGAAGGGCGGTCAGCTCGTCGGCGTTGAGGGGGCACGGCCAGGCCACCAACGGGCGCTGCACCGCTTCGAGACGCCGGACCACTCGGGCCGGGGAAACCCGGCGGCGCTTGAACCCAACGCCCGGCTGGCGAACCAGTTGCAGGGCGCCGAAGACGCCCTGGACGAGTTGTTGGCGTCGCTCGGGCGTGGATGCCCGCACGGCGATTCGGCTCGTGACTCCGAAGAGGTGGTCGGCATGCTTGATCTTCCGGCTCGCCGCCAGCTCGCGTTCCCTGGCCGGGTCTGGCCCCTTACCGAAGCCAAGGTTGAAGTTGGGCGTTGGCGACGACGAGAGCGGGCGTGGCAGCCACGGCCCGATCGTCCATGACAGGACCAGCACCTCCGTGCCTCGGACGGCAGTGAGTGCCGTGAGAACTGCCCGAACGATGCCGGTCGGATCATCGCTGCGGACCTGCCTGCCAGCGTTCGAGAGCTGCAGCTCGATCCCGCGATCAAGCGTTGGAAGCGAGCGGCCAGCGGACGCTTCGAGGCGCATACTTGGGATCGATGCCCGTAGATGCCCGAGAATCCCGGCTGCCTCGGAGCGGTCGACACCCAGGGTCCACCTCACCCCTCGGGGCTCAGCCGTGCAAACGACCTCTGATACCACCGGGTGGGACTGTTCGATCAGCCCTCGTCGGGGGCGCGAGCTGAGCGTCCGAACAAACGCCGCCACCGCATCAGCCTTGAGGCCCTGCGGGAAGCCAAGTTCGTACCAGACCAGCCCGGCTCCGAGTGGACCTGCCGTTACCGGCCTGCTCACCGCTTCCCTCCACCGGGGCGCTTCCGCTTGCTCGAAACCGCTGCCTTGGTATTGGAAGGACTTTTGACCGCGGCGGGTGACTTGGCCCCGTCGACGGGTGGCGCACCGTCGAGCTGCCAGCGGGCCAGCCCGATGACTGCGCGTCCCAAACGTCGAAGCGCCTCAGGGGAACGCTGCGGATCTGCTCCGGTCACCACTGTTGGATTTGAATTCTTCGTCATATCGTCCCTCCTTTCATTTGGTTGATTGCGTTTGATTTGAGTCGTGCGCCCCGGATTGAGGCGCGTTCAAGCAGGACTCGCGCTCTGAGTGGCTAGGCACCTCAGAGCAGGGTGTCCCTCTCAGCGCCTTGTCGCAGTTGATGCGGGCGCTTCGTCATGTGTCTTCTGCAGCCGGACGACTTCCAGGTTCCTGGTGCTCGTTGCACGGCATGCAACATGACTGATATTGACTATATGTGTTGCAGGGTATGCAACGTCAAGGGTGGTTGTTCATTCAACAGCACCGATTGGTATAGCTGATCCAGTGGTGAGGACAACAACGGTGCTTCGCCTTCACCCACTACCAGCCACGCCCACCACGACGCTGCACTGTCTGGAACACCAGCACGGCCGCAACGGCGATCACGCTGAGGAGGATCAACGGCAGGACGGTGCTCGCTATCCCGGCGAGTACCCGTACGCACCAGTCCACGACCAGCGTGCCCGCCCCGATCAGGACGAGCCACTTTGCGGCCTCGTTCCGACTCGAGCTCACCGAGCACGACTGAAGTGGAACCAGGCCACCACGACGACGATCGTCGCGAACCCGAGATCGGGGAGCAACGGCCGGGCCAGCTCGAACACCAGACGGGCCGTTGCCGAGATGGCGGCGAGCAGAACAACGGACGAGACGAACCTCTCGGAGAGTCCGAGTCGGTCGGGCCTCATGATCGGTCATCTCGGGGATGCTTGGGCCGACGCTCGTCCGACCGGGCAGCCTGGAGCATCTCGCCGAAGGCGCTCGCGGACCGCTTGTGGATCTCCCAGGCTGCGTCCTGAGTCTCGCGCTGGATGCGGAGACGCTCGGAGGCCTCAGTGGCGGCGGGGACCATCAAGGCGACCCCGACGAGGACGAGCAAGGCGAGGCCAAACGCAATCAAGGCAATTCCGATGAGCACCTGGCTCATTGGCTGACCTCCCGCACGGCGTTGGCGACCACCTCTGCGATTCCGAGGGACGCCATGTCGGCTATGCCCTGGAGCCGGGTGACAGCGAGGGGGCAGATCTGGCCGAGCTGCCCTTCGAGCTGGGAGAGCATTGCGACCGTTTGCATGGCCTGCTCGCCGACGTAGGCGACTGCGTGGGCACGGGCCGCCTGGGACTGCGCCTTGACCTCGATGTCGGCCATGGTAAGGATGCGGCGGCGGTCGAGGGCCGAGAGCTTGCGGCTGAGGGCCCGATCTTCGCGGCGCTCGAGGGCGCCGGTGATGCCCGGCGAGGTCGACTTGCCGAGACCTCGGCTGGATGGGACGAGGGTGCTCACTTGGTACTCCCTGGGTTGTGGCGGTGTGGACACGCTCACGGTGCAGGAGGGGGGTCCAACATGGCTAGGCGATCGGCAACCCAGAATGTGGACATGCCCGATGTCGAGCCCTCCGACGAGCAGGACCCAGAGGGCATGGTCGTGCGGCAGTTGCGCAAACTTCGCGAGGGGGCGGGCGCAACCCGCGAGCGCCTCCTCACGGCAGGCGCCCTGCTCAGCGCCCTCGGAACAAGCGATCCGGAAGTGGCTCGACGACAGCTCGGGTCGCTAATCGAACAGCTCGATCAGCGAGAGCACGCCTCTGCATTGGCGGTCGACCTCGGGATCGACCTGGAGCGCCACCTTGGACGGCGGCCAACGGACCGCGAGTGGACGCGTCTGGGCGAACGAAGAGCGGCGTACTCGGACTTGATCTCCCGGGACGTGAAGACGCTCGCCAGGTGGTCCGACAGCGCGGCCGCCGAGCTTCGCTTGCGGATCTTCAATGACACGTTCACCGGTCACCTGTGGGTGATCGGGGCCGTCCGAGGTGAACGCATCATCGGGATCACCATGGCAATGCAAGAACTCGGCGCTGGAGACGCGGAAGCCATTGACGATGATTGGAGCCCGAAACTCACACGTCGGCAAAGCGTTGATTACGAGAACCCTTCCGACGGTCCATCGCTGCCCTGTCTGCTCTATGGATTGCCCCGCGATTGGCGGCCAGCAACCTTGACGCTCGCGGTCAGGTTCCTCGACGGGTCGGCCCCGTCCGAGACATGGGGCATTCACTCACCGACATTCTTCGAGATGAGCTACGCGCACCGGCGCCATCGCCTTGAGATGGCGGACAACCGCGCAATCTGCCGATTTGTGAGCCCACGGCATGACCGGGTGTACGGAGTGTGGTGGCGAGCAGCCTGAGGCTTCATACACGTTTCACCGGTATAGTCGACGCCCAAATATCCTGGAGTCGTCCAAGGCTCCTCGCAGAGGATTTCCTAGTAAGATGTAGCGAGTTCGTGGGTAAGCCGGAACGCCTCTGCGGCTCCCGCGTCTGTTACACGCAGCGGACGAGACGCTGAGTTATCCACGCAGGCAATGAGCTTGGATTCATCGAGGGCATCGAGCACTGCTTCTGTTCCAGCTCCAAGGGAGTCGAGCACTCGGAACCTGCTTGGCTCGGTCAGTGCAACAAATAGAAGCGTTGAGAGGCGCTGTTCCGCGCCGGACAGTTTAGTGTGTCCCTGGAGCTTAATGACGCGACGCTCAAGTCGAGCCTGGAATGTCCCAACGGTGCGCTCTAGTGCGAACTCAAGCCCTGCTTGATAGCCGATGGCCTCAGGGGTCACCTCGTCCGATGACTCCGTTGCCGCCAGGAGGCGAAGTGCAGCACCGATTTGGAGGGTGGCAAGCCATCCTCCGACCAGCCTGCAAAGCCGATCCTCCCCGACACTGGGCGCAACGTCTTCGCGGTTTGCATCAAGGGTGTGTAGGTACGCATCAACTGAACCGCGCAGACCATGCAGACCTCCCGCCCAGAATCCGTCCTCCCATGTCCCGCCGTTCAGGCGTGCTGCCTTCAGGTCCCGCGATAGACCGTGGCGGTCCATCAGCTCGGAGGCCTCGGCAATCAGGGCAGTGGCTGCACCAGTGGTGCCGGTGGTAACAGTTGCCTCAAGGGCTGATCCAACTCGGTTGACGAGATTGGTAACCTGGAGGTCTAGTCCGGGATCGTCGGGATGCTCAGGGCTTCGTTGCCCCGTATCATTCATGGTAGGTGTGTCCTTGATCATCTGAGTTCGTCCCTCGACGGGTGCGCATTGCATCGACGTTCAGGGCCGGTTACTTGATAGCTGATCTGAGGATACCACGAATCTGGTAAAAACTTCAACGATTAGCTCCAGGGTCATGTGTCGATGGACACCCAGTCGGAGGCCGAGGGGTTGTCCAGGTCGATGATTGCCACACCGGGACCGGACCTTGGCGACGGATTCTCTAGTGCGCATTCTGTCAGCAAATACGGGGGCTTTGGGACCCCGACAAGCACACGCGCCTGCTCGTCGCGGCTGCGGATGCCGTTGGCCAGAAGCGCGACGCCCTGGGTCGCCGCTACATGACCATCGATCAAACGATGAAACACGTGGGTCTTGTCCGTCATTGACGGGATCACGACCATGCCGACGTCTAGATCGCGGAGCAAATCTCGGAGCGCGTCCATCAAGAAGTCTACGCACACCACCACACCTAGGGTGAGGTGCCTGCCGCAGAATATGGTTACCTCTGGCGTATCGTACTGCTCGATTGACTCAACTATCTCGAAACGCTCTTCATCTTCGTTTAGCTCCGAAACGACGCGCGACGAGTCAGCAATCTTGTGAGGATCGTCTGGCTCGCGGGGAGGCCTGTACACGTGTGGTACGGCTTTAAGTACGTCAAAGCTTTCCATTTTACCGACAATTGCGGCCGTGTTGTGTGTTGGCTCTCCAGAGCCATGCCGTGAGCCCGCTACGAGGATGGATGGCTGTCGCTTTGTCGCCCCATCCTTAGGCTTGGGCTGCTTTCGCTTCCAATACTCGATTAGCTTCTTGGTATGATCTTCCGTCAACGAAAGTTCGGGCAACACGATCATGCGAGTATTATTGGCCACCGCAATGTCGACGCCATTTCTCAGCTGCCGCTGATAGGCCGTATCCGAGGGTCCTTTGGGGTCATCGCGACTACTTCTTCGCCGTACATTCCAGTAGCGGGTCTGATTCTCATCGGTATCCCACTTAAAATCAGTGAGATGCTCGGTCGGAGAGATGACCGCGATCCGTCGCCCAGAGGACTGCAGCGCTCCGAGCTCCTTGGTCAACTCAAAGTTGAGGCGTAGCTGAAACTGATCGACGCCCGGAGGGGCCAGCACAAAGTGCCCGATGCGTTCGGGCGATCGCCATTTCGGCAGGTTACGGGGATTGGTGCCGCGATCTGGTCCAGTACCCCCAAAGATCGATGCGCACACGGGGACCGGATCGGACATGGTGAGTGGCACCGAGACCGGTCCATGTTCCTTATTTGACTCGTGCAAGTTGTAGTAGCGAAGGATCTGCTCCCAGAAATGGTCTGCATATTCCTCGTCTAGACATTCCGCCACCATACGAGCCAGCGCAATCACTGGAACAGAGGTGCTCGCATAATGCTTAAGCCGTGCCTCAAGGTCGCCCAGGCGAAGTCGATGACCGGTGAGTGTTGCGTTGTCCCCGAAGGCTGCCCTGACTATTGGAGCCAGGTCCGCCCGAATCCTCATTCGCTCGTCGCGCGGCACGTAGGCCCGTCGATAGGTTGCAGCCTCGGTCCGGAGCGCTCTGAGGATGCGCACCGAGAGGTACAACGTGGTGCGCAGATTCTCCCGCGTCGTGTGGAGGCGCTCGACATCACTGTCGAGCGGAGTGCTCCCCAGGAGCCGAATCAGCGCGCTGACCTGCGTGAGGTTCGGTTCCTGTCTCGCCACTCGAGCCCATCCATCCCGCTCTGCCAGCCACCGCTGGGCCCCACCGTGTGGGCGGGGACAGTACCGGGGGACGCTTCCACGTTGCAAACCCCCATGGCGCGAGGATCGGGGCGGTCGCCGAGCATCCACACCATTCGCGAGTCTGACCATGCTGAGGTGAACGTAGTCCCTCTCCTTGCGGCCTGTACTTCGTCCTCGTGAATTCCCTATGACGCGACCGTCGCAGGATCGCCCCTGGTATCAGTGTCCTCGCCGAGCCAGGCTTCGGTCGGGTCAGCTATTGCCACCATGTGCTCTCCTCCCAGAGCCTGCTCACCGGAGGATCGAAGGATCGAGGATTCTGTGGGTAGGCCGGGAAGCCGTGGATAGCCGGTGAAGGGAGCCGGCGGCCGGCTCCTTCTCGGCCCCCCACGGCCGGTCGAACCGCGCGGAGGTGGATACTGCGGGCCACGTTGAATCGGTGGCGACCGCCACCTGGATCCGGCGCATGGATGGTCCGATGAGCTGAGGGATCGGCGCCTCATCGTACCTCGTCAGCCTGGACTGTCAGACCCCAGAAGTAGGGTTGTCGAGTGCTCCGCAGACTTGACCTCAAGAACCCGTGGCGGTCGTTGAGCACAGGGTTCTGGCCTGACGACATCCCCCTCGGCTGTCGTAGCGTGGTCTATGGCCACAACGGAAGCGGTAAGTCCACCCTTGCCGAATTGCTGCTCAGCCTCTCGGAAGGTGCTTCCGCCACGGGTGTGGAGTGGGAGAGCGAGGACCAGCAGCGCACGACCGTTGCTGCAGGTGGGGCTAGCCCATCGCCTTCGATGGCCGTGTTCACCCGCAAGTGGGTAGAAGCGAATCTTGCTGACTTCCTCGATGGTGACAGCGCATCCGCGATTGTCACTCTCGGCCGTGAGGCGATCGATGCCAAGGAGGAGGAGGGCCGGCTTGGCGGAGAGATCCAGCGACTACACGCAGAGCTGATCGATGCCGAGAAGAACCACAAGGCGACCGAGCGGAAGGTTGCGAAGCTCGCCAAGGACGTTCAAGACCAGATTGTCTCCGAGCTGAAGGAGTTCGATTACAACCGGTTCACCAAGAACCGTTACTCGGTCCCGAAGGTCACGGCGGACCTCCGTGCTTACCGAGGCGAATGCCCTGATGGGAAGGCGCACGCCGAGGCGTTGAAGCGCCTTGGCGAGGGCGCGCCCACGGTCATCGTCGGGGTTTCCTCGCCACCCGCCGGCATCGCAGACGCCCTGACCGGCCTCGCGGACCTTCTGGCCGAGACCCCGGCCCGAGTGGCTCTGGCGGAGCTAGAGGGGAGCTCGATCGCGCAGGGCTGGGTCGAGGATGGCCTGCACATCCACGCAGACCGCACCAATTGCCTTTTCTGTGCCGGGACGATCGGCCCCGAGCGCCGGGAACAACTCGCTCGCCACTTTGATGAGAGCTGGCTCCGAATTCGCGCCCGGGCTCAGTCCCTAGCGGGCAATGTGACTCGGGAGAGCAAGGAGCTAGTCACCTGGTGCACAGCGCTGCCCGCAGCGGCACTCCTCGCTGGCGAACTCCAACCGGTCTACGAAGAGGCGCTCGGTCGAGCGACATCGAAAGTTGACGAGCGTGTCGCTGCGCTTGCGGCGATTGAGAAATCCCTAAGCTGCAAAATCGATGATCCGAGCGCCACACCCAGCGCTCCCGACTGGTCTGCACTCGCGGGTGACTTCGCGGCCACGGTGTTGACCCAGGCCGTCAAGGAGCACAACGAACAGGCCCGACACCACACGGAGATCGCAAAGGGCCACACGCAAGCCGTCCTCGACCACCTGATCGGATCGCAAAGTGAAGCGTTTCGCCAGCTTGAACAACAGGATAAGGAGTGGGCACAGAGAGCCGCCACGGCTCGGAAAGCCGTGGAGTTGGCCGAGAGACGACTGGAGGAAGTGCGCCAATCCCGATTTACGACTAAGGACATGGCAGAGAGGCTCACCAGCGATCTCTCCAGGGTCTATGGCAAGAACCACCTCAGTGTCGCTGTAACGGAGGACGGCAAGTCCTACGCATGCCGACGCGGCGCGAAGCCAGGCACGGATCTAAGCGAAGGGGAGCGAACGACTCTCTCCCTCCTGTACTTTCTACGGAAGCTAGAAGATGAGCAGCTCCCTGGGGGCCACCCGACCCAGCGAATTGTCGTTATCGACGATCCGTCAAGCTCCCTCGATCGCGAGGCGCTCTTCGCAACCCACCAATGGCTGATCGACACACTAGGCGGGTTCGGCCAATACGTGATCCTGACACATGACTTCAGCCTGCTTCGGCTCTTTATCAAGTCGCACAGGAACGCATGGGGCAAGTCGATGAAGCGGATCAACGAGAGCGACACGGACGAGATCCGCTTCCCGAAGGTCGCCTTCTTGGAGATGTTCGCCGCAACGGTCGACAACGAGCGCCAATCACGGGTTGGCAAGCTTCCTCGCCTCCTACTCAACAGCACATCGGAGTACGCCTATCTCTTCTCCATGGTCATGACCGGAGTCGCCGACTCCGAGGACTACGAGCGACTCTTCCTTCTCCCGAACGCAGCTCGGCGGATCCTGGAGGTCTTCGCCAGCTACAAAGCCCCCCACCGAACGGACTTCCTGCAGCAGTTGGAGGTTCTCGTCCAATCTGACGAAGGTGAACCGTTCCGTGATGTGTATGACTTCTGCAACAGGTTTTCTCACGGCGAGGGCAGTGAGAGCATCGACGTGCTAGATGCTCGTGCTGTCCACGGGCAGATCCGTCGATGCATGGAGTTCCTCAGGGCCGTGGATGGCGAGCATTTCCAGCGCATGTGTGAGGCGACGACGGTCAATCCAGACACCCTGGCGTGAGTAGCGACTCAACCCGTCGAATCTGGACACCTCTTCTCAAGTGACGGCCCCGGCGACGTTTAGGCCGCAGGGAAGGACGCGGGCGACCGCTTACATGAAGGCCGGCGATACAGAACAGGCCTTGGGGAGGAGGCAGGGTCGGTCGTCTAGCGTGATGGATCCGATCAGAGGAGGCGGTGGTGGGAGCATGAGGACCGTCACGCGGTTGGCGATTGACCCCCAGACGATTAGGGCAGGCGATGGGTTTCAGGTCGAGGATGCTGCCGTAGACGTGATACGCGGGCTCCTCCGTGAGGCGCGCTTGATCGCGCCGGAGTCCAATCCGCTGCTGTCACCGGAGCAAATTCTGCAGGCCTGGCGAGCCCTGGAGGCATCGGGCGATCACACGGATGCGGACCTAGCGTGGGATCCGGAGAGCAGGCAGATCGCGGATGTCGCTCGCGAGGTCGTGTCGAGCTGGGCGAAGGAGCGGGAATCGCCTCGGGCCATCGGGTCCGATCATCTCGACTCGGACCTTCGCGACGCCGAGAACGGGATTCAGGTGAGGGCGTTGCGACATGCCCTCTCAATCCTCGCCCAGATGCCGGGCGAGGAAGCAGCGGGTTCGCCCCTCGATCTCGTCGCTTTTGTCCATGACCGGGACGAGGATGTGTTCGGCCTGCTCTTTCAGTCCGGCATGCGGTTCACAGTGAGACTGCGTCACGGAAACCGCGACAAACTGCGAGCTGCGACTGCCACTGTCGTCGACGCTCTCGCACCCAGACCAGAATCGGAGATCGACGACCTGGTTCGGAAGCTGCCGTCGGCAGTGAAGGTGGCAGGCTTCATGGTGGCGTTTGAGCCGATCGAGATGAAGACTCCAACGTCGGAGCTGGCGCAATCTGGCCACGTGGTCACAGTGACCTCCCAGCTCGGATTGCTGCGTCACCTTGCGCTCGAGAGTCCCCAGCAGTACCTCCTGGTGCTCGCGGTCGTACTGCTTGGCTTGGACCTGGCGCTCGAGACACAGATGGTCGGCGATTTCCACCTCCAGGTCCTCTCGATGAGGACGTGGATGGCAGGAAACCTGGCGCGGCTCGGCACTGGCGCTTTCAGCGCGTATCTAATCGCGATGTTCCTGAAGTTCGCAGAGCTCAGTCCTCGCCTGCGTCACTCGGCTTCGGCAAGCCCGTCAGGCAGGTTCCGACGACGACGTGCCTACGGCGCGTTCGTCAACTGGCGCACCGACTAGGCCAGGTTGGGTTGATGCGAACCGCGGACGTCGTTCGGTGCCCTTCGTCCTTGAGGCTCGACCCCGGCCAAGTCGCCACCTCCGAGCGGGGAGAATGGAACAGCCTTCCTAGATCGAGGGTTCCAAGGCAAGAGGGACGCCCGAACGCTGATCACGTTCGCGGCGACCGCCTATGATGCCGTCTGACCCCGGAAAGGCGTGCCCGTGAGTTCATTGTCCTATCAGATGATCCGCGATGCCATGGAAGCTCGACAGCAGGTCCACGCGACCTACGGGGGCTTCCATCGCGAGCTCAGCGTCCATGAGATCGGCCTCGGCCCCAACGGGAACGACCAAATCATGGCTTATCAATTCGGTGGGGAGTCATCCAAGGGGCCCGTCATCGATCAGCCAGAGGAGAGTCGATGGCGATGCTTCGATGTCGGGCAACTGAGCGACCTGGTCATCGTCGATGGGCCCTGGCACACCGCTGTGAACCGGGGACGTGGCAACACCTGCATCGTGTCGACCGACTACGAGATCCACCCCTAACAGTCGCCCGAGTGCGGGCTCGTCCCAGCGTTTCAGGCCTCGGCGAGGCCTACAGGGACACGAACCCCACCGACCTTCGTGGGGTGAGCTGCCGCCAGTCAGGCGGGCTTGCATTGGACCCACGTTGGTCAGATCGAGCGAGGCGAACGCAACCTCACGCTGAAGAACGCCCTACGGCTGGCCGATGGGCTCGGTGTCGGGGCGGGAAGGCTTCTGGAGAACTGAGTAGTTCGGCTGCCAACTTCAGATGTCTAGGATGACCTCCATGGCAACAAAGAAGATCGAAGACGGCATCCGCAGCTACCTGGACTCACTTGGTGTAAGCGAGAAGCCAGTGGTGGATCGTGAAGCTGTAAAGGCTTTGAAGGCACAGATTAAGGGCGAGTCTGACGCCATCGCCAAGCTTCGGCTACTTGCCGCTCTGGAGGATGAAGAGGCCGGCAGGGTCCCCGACACTGCGGGTGAGAAGGCCCTCTTCGTTACCGAGGCCAAGGCCTGGGCGGATGCAGAAGGCATCCCGGTATCGGCGTTCCAAGCGCTGCATGTTCCCGACGACGTTCTCAAGGAGGCTGGCTTCGAGGTGACTGGGGTAGGCCGAGCTGTACCGGCAGGAGCCCGGTCCCCCAAAGGTACCCGGGCACCGAGCATCCCATTCGAAGACGTCACCGCTGCGGCCAAGAAGCTCGGCAGCGGATGGAAGCTCTCCGACCTCGCTGCCGTGCTCGACCGGGACACCACCACGGTGCGGAACTACGCCAGCAAGCTGGTGAGCGAAGGCGTGATCGTGGTCGTGGGCGACGACCCGAAGCACGACGGACGCGGGCGGGCGCCGAAGATCTACGCGATCAAGTAGGAGCACACCTATCGATGATCTTGCTCAAGTGAGCGGTCAGTCGGATGTGCGCAACACGGAGCTTCGTCCTACCTGGATCGGGCCCAAGTTTGGAATGAAGTCAACTATCTGGCGACTCCGGGTCATGGCTATTCTCAGAAACCGGGAGTGTCCAACAAGCGGCAACTCGGCACGCCCGCGAGCACCGGGACTGCCCGTCAACAGATTGAGTGGGAGGTGCCGAATAGCGCCCCCGGTGTGATAGATTTTTTAGCGAATATTTGAGATAATGTCATAAAGGTCCACGCCAATATGACAACACATAGCCACGGTCGCCACCGAGCTACAAGCTCGCAGAGTCCAAGAACTCCAAAGCACACTGCAATTGATCTCTGGGTGTATATTGCGGTTGTTGCTGGGCCGCTTCTGACCTTACCTCAAGTCTATTCGATCTGGATCGACGATCAACGGGGGGTCTCGTCGATATCTTGGTTCGCATACCTCGGTACCTCCATCATTTGGCTCGTCTACGGGGTGAAGCATCGCGATAAGCCATTGGTTCTGGTCGAATTCGCATGGATCGCCCTATCGATCATGATCCTTGTTGGTCTGCACCGATGACGCTTCGCTGATTGCTAGCGCCACGAACCGAGATGCCCGCCTCCGAGCAGGAAAAGCTTCAGTCCCGGAGGAGCTGGTAAATCGTGACGTGGCTGGAACTTCGGGCTGTGAACTCCGTTCGCGCCCATCCGGCGTAACGCGCCAGTCGGTCCAAGCCCGTGACCTCGGCCATGACATCGAGCTCTCCAGGGCTTGCGTAGGTATCGGTTACGGAGACGAAGTCCATAACCCCCGAGCGGAGGTGGACGAGCGTCCGCTCGATTTGGTTCGTTGCAATGTCGTATTTGGCAAGCTGCAACTCGACGTGGTCATCACTGACAAAACGCGGGACTACTGACCAGTCGCCGTTTCGCTGCTCGTCGTTCATCACCCATGATTCGACCACGAAATACCCTCCGGGTACGAGGTGCCGGACAGCGTTGCGGAAGATGGCGAGCTGGGCGGATCGCCCCCGAGGGTCGAAGATGCCGTTGATCGCAAGGAGCACCACGCCAAATGACCCCGGTGCGCGAGCGTCTCGGTAATCACCGATCAGGACCTCAATCGCGTCCCCATCGGGCTTGGAACGCAGTTGAGCGACCATCCGCGACGAACCGTCGATGCCGGCAACCCGAACGCCCCGTCGGTGCACCCCGAGGGCAAGCCGGCCCGTTCCGATCCCGAACTCGAGTATCGATCGAGACTCATGTCCGCTGGCGAGCTCGACCAGCAGGTCGATCGCAGCGGCAGTTGATGTCCCCGACGGTGGGTACAGCGCGTCATAGTCGCCAACCGCCTCGCCGTACCTGGCTGGGTCGTAGCCGCTCACGAGCGCTCCCGTCAACCTTCAAGCCGTGCTTTCGCCAAGGCAGGCACCATGCCACCACAGATCTAGTCGCTCCGCAACCAAGCATGATCGTCCCGACGCGTGCCGGGATACGGTGAGACATGGCCCTTCGGAGGTGCGCTCGGTGTGGTCGCATTCAGGACCAGGCCGACCGACGTCTTGAAGCGATGCGCGACTCTGAGGTGCCGTTCGATGAGGTCCTCGCTTCTGCGCAGTCGGATGATTCCGGTCCGTGGGCCCGCCTCGACGGCGAGGATGTGTGTCCGTCGTGCCAGACCCCGGAGGAGCGACGGGACGTGGCCCGCCGAATCGTCGCCGCGATCGAGGCAGCAATCGCTCGAATGGCCGAGAACGGCGATGAGCCGACGGTTCCCGAATCCGGCCTCATCGCGTATGCCATGCGCCTACGGGACCGGCTCGAGGTCACGGACGAGACAGTGGGAGGACAGAGCCGACCGGAGAGGTCGCCGGCGCACACACCCGACCCTGACCGGAGGCAGCTACGCGTCGCGATGACGGCGGCGTTTCTCACCGGACACTCGTTGCGAATCCGGATCGGAGAGTATGACGATGTCCAGACGCGCCTCGCGGGGCATTTCGACGGCATGGGAAAGCAGGGTTGGTCGATCCCCTCTGATCACCGGCTGGCCTCCGGCACCTACAACTCCGGTGGCGGGTTTTCGAGCATGCTTCCGCTGGTCATCGCCCGGCGCGACGGACCCGACGCGCTCACCTGCACCCGCACCCTGCTCCAGGACCGGCCGGACAACGAGCGGTCCTGGCTCGCTGAACATGCCGACGGATGGTCGATGACCCCGACATCGATGCGGATCGACATATACGACCTCGGGATGGCGGTGATGAACGGAACGTTCTCGATGAGCGCGCCCGCGGAGATGAGCCTGCACGCGGTAGTCCGGTCGGTGAAGCAGTTCGTCTGGCTCAGGACGGATCCGAGTGCTGGCATACTCTCGCCGATTGCGTCGGCCTTTCGGTCACTGGCAGCCGAGACGACGGAGCAGTTCGACGTCGCCATAAAGGCCGCAGCGCCACACACGATCCGTCGCCCATGGTTGGCTCCGTTTCTTGACGCGGCCGGGGCCAGCGAGGATGAGCGAGGTTCCTTCGCGGAGTGGGGTCGTCTGCTCTGGCTGCACCCGGTACACCTACTCGAGGTCGAGGACTCATCGGAGGTGGAGTGGAACGCTAGGGAGGTGGCACCGCCGTTTCATCGGGCCATCGACGTGCCCGATGGTCGCTTTGTCTCTGGCATCGGCTGGAGCGCGGTGGTGACCGGGAAGGCACCAACGGACACCGACGTGACCATGCGCCTCGTTGAGCTGCACTGGGCCTATATCGCTCTATATATGGAGATCGACCGCGGGTTGCTCGCCCTTCTAAACGACGCCCGCTGGGAACGAGCCATCTCCTTGGCCGAGATGGAAGCCGACGCAGACCGGGTGTTCGCCGACTACATGCGGGTAATGGAGGCGCGAGCGCGGGTGGACAGCACCTTGGCGAGCTTGGGTGGAGATGAACAGACCATCTGGGACACGATCTCCGACGTCACCAGGTTTGACGCACTCGTCGCCGGCGTTGATCGCAAGGTGGACACGCTGAAGCAGATAGCGGAGAGGAGGGTCCAACAGGCCGCGGCGGCCCAGGCTCGCCGTACTAGCGCCATCTTGAGCGGCCTCACTGCCCTCACGGTCATAACCGTCACGGTCGCGGTGACTACGAACTTCTTGGGTGGGCGTTCCGATCCGGTCGGGCACATTGAGCTTCGCGTGCTCTTTGTCGCGAGCGCCGTGCTCGCGTCTATCGGTTGGTACCGAGCCGCGCACCGGGAGCGCGCACAGGTGAGAATCGAGGTAGCCGGAGGCACCTCGGCGATAGCTCGCCTTCTTCGACGAATGTCCCGCGGACGGTAGGCGCCTCTAGTTCGGGTACAGGTGCGAGCGCCCTTCGTAGAGGCCGGGCACGGTCACGGATGGGGCAGCCGCCTCCCTCCGGCATCGTCAGCGCCTGAGCGAAGGCGATGCACAGGAAGCGAGGGTCACACCCTCACTTCCACAACAGGCGAAGGCGCGTGAGTTGCTTCAATCGATCCAGGGTCGGTACCGCGACCTCTTGAGGCGACCTGATGCCCTCTGGACACCCTCGGATTGGTCCGCCGATCGACTGGCTGAATGGTCCGGCCGCGTGAGCGAGGTCGTCAACCCCGATCCGGCCCTGGCGCATGCCGCAGGCCCAGGTCAGATCAACCCGATCAGGCTTCGCCGTGGTCAGCCGCCTGGTTCGCCACCAGCGAGCCGACGTTGTTGTGGACGCGTTCAGGATGCTCGACGAATCACTGTCCGTCATCGGGACCGGTCCGGACCAGAGGCGTCTAGAGGAACTGGCTGGTCCGAGGACCGTATTTGAGGGCTTCCTCGACGAGGCCCCAGGCCCCTGGCCAAGGCGCTGCAAGCCTTCAGACTGGAGGACTACAGCGCAGGAGACTGTGAGGCGGTCGCTCGGCGAGCCTCGACGCGGCGGCCGATCACAGTGGCGAACCAGGCAGTCCTCTCACAGGGTCGGCAGGCCGCTGGATGGATTTGGGTCGAGCGCTGAACTCCTACCTCCACCGCACAGCCAATGAACACCGATGGGGAGAAGCCGGCGACCACGGCGGGCCTCTCGCTCCCTGCCGTCTCGGATCCGAAGGGCGGCAGAGGCGCGACATTTCGTACGCACGTTCGGTTAACGCCAGGTGAACCACGGCCTCTAGTGAACCGCACGGGGGTCGACTACAGTGCCGCCTCCCGGGCTGCGTTCGGGGATGCAAGCCAGACGACCGGGGAGCAGGCAGAGTGGGCGGGGAGCCAAAGGACGATGCCGCATTTCTATGGCATCACGAGCTTCACGAAGAGATTGCTCATGAGCGACTCTTTTTTGCGCTCATTGGCCACAAGCCCTACGACCAGGAGCAGTTGGTATCTATTCTGGTCGAGGCGTTTGAGAGCTTCAACGTGCGCTCATATTCGATCTGGGAGGTCTTCGGCGAGAAGGATGTACTGGTCCGGTTCTGGCTACCGGTCGCCGTAGGATACGATCGTTTCAGGATGGATCTGAGTTCCCGCTTTCCCGCGAAGAACCTCCAGATCGAAAAGTTCCCGGTGGACAGCTTCGAGTGTCATTGGGAACTCGAGCCGCTCGATGACCCCATCGAGGTGGCCAGGCGTGAGATCAACCCCGACGACCTGAGGGTCATGACGCCTCAAGTTCCGATCGCTCGTCGACGGGCATACAAGAAGCACCATCTCATCAGCATGACAAGGCCGGTGGCGGCGCCCAATGGGAGCAGAAACGCTGCCAATCCGCCGACCCTAAAAGTCTTCATGTGGCTCAGACTTACCGACGAGAAGCTGCCGATCAATGCAGAGCAGGACGCGATTGGTCACATTCGCGACGTGTTGCAAAAGAACAGGGCAGTATTGAAGAATTCGTCGGTGTTCCGAGGCGAGAGTTATGGCTGGGTCCTAGTCAGTGCGCGAATCAGGTCAGATCGATACGCCGAACTCAGTAAGACAATCGTCCCAGCGTTGCACAACGCCGTTCGGCACCACGGAACTACCTCTGTGACTCACCTGTCGACGCTGCCGCACCCGTTGCGACGTGTGGAACAGCTGCTGCCTGAGTCCCCGTCCGGAGCGCGGTTCACCTCGCCCGATCCGACCCCTGCAGCGGTGATGAGTCTTTTGAAGAGCCCTGAGGGTCAGCGGCTGGAATTTAAGGGCGCTGCTCTGGACGTGAGTTGGGGAAAACGCATCGAGCCTAGGTCGCCGGACCGGAGCAACCGCGTATTCACTAACAAGATGCTCCGTTACGAGATAGCGCGAGCAGTGGCTGGATTCCTAAACGCTGGAGGCGGAAGTCTAGTTATTGGAGTGCTTGAGCAACTTGAGTTCCGACTTGAAAGTGTCCAGCGGGTTGAGCCGCGGGCCTTCGAGGTGGGCGAGAATATTGTCGTGGGTATCAACCGTGATATGCCGCAAGGTAGCTGGGATAAGTACGAGCTAGCGCTTCGCAACTACCTCACCAGGGTCGTTCGAATCGCGCCGGAGGCTTACCTCCGGATCCGCCAGGTCGATATTGAGGGTCTCGCACTGTGTGTTGTCGACGTGGCGAAGGCCGACAGAGCTTTTTGGCTTGTTGACGGTGGTGCAGAGAAGTACTTCAAGCGCGTGGGCAACAAGACAGACCAGCTGGAAGGTAAGGCTCTGTTAGCTGAGGAGCGGGATAACGCTAACGGCCGGCTGGGTGACTGAGAATCTATTGTGTAATATTCAAGGTTTGTGTTAAACTACAACGAAAGGCAATATATCGCACCATGGAGTACATCCGGTCAGTGGAATCAGAGCTAAGTTCCGAAGACGAGCGCATCGTTGCTCGCCGAGAGCTTGTATTGCCGTACGAGGTGCTGCAGGACCTGCAAGAGCACTATTTTCCTGGTCACCAAGACGCCAATTACGCAGCTGCGCGGCCCGAAGACTGGCCGTTCTACCGGATTATGGCCGCGGATGAGTTTGAAGCCTCGATTATCGATGCAATCAGACCCCACCATGTAATATTGGAGCTTGGCCGCCCAGGATCCCACCGACTTCCTGTAGCTTCCTAGGAATGGCAACTCGCCCACCCAAAAAGGCGGCATCTCGCCAGCCTGCCCCGAAACGGCAAGCGTTCAAGGTCGCACCAGAGGCCTTCAACTCTTCTAATCCTGCACAACTCCTGCTCGAACTGCTGGAGGCGGCAGCGATCGAGGGGAAGCGGACAACTAAATCCAAACCCGGGCCCAGCACGCGAGAAGTGCTCCTAGCCGTCTTCGACGTGGACGTGTCGGAAACCGGAGGGCAGGCGCTTGCACTTGCAAGGCTAGGCGCGATGTGCGAGCTGCCCAGCCGCGTGCGAAGTCAGGTGCAGCAGATCTCGAACTTCCGTCCCGAGGTAGCGCTCCGACAACTTGGGCGGTTTGAAAGTGCCCTGCTGAATATGCCATTTGAGCGACCTTGGGCTGATTTTGGTCCCTCGGCGGACGAGGCGGTGATTGTCGCACTGGACACGCTCAGCCAAGCGATCGATGGCCAGTTCGGAAGGTCCGGTATGGCCGATGCTACGGCCGAGGTAATTCTCGCTCGCATTCTTGAGATTTCCGCTGTGCTGGAAACCAGCCCTCCCGACGATCTCGTTACCTATATCGGGGAGCGAGTGGATGAGATTCGGCAGGCTGTACTAATGCGTAAGTTCCGGGGGACCGAGCCGATCCAAGGCGCTGCGGCCCGCGTTCTGACTGAAGTTGGTGTAGACCCCACTCTGCGTGAGCGGCTCGAGGAGGCTTCGATAGGGAAGAAGTTTCTCGGGGTAGTGGCTGGAGTGGCCTTGGCCGCTGGCGCTGTCGGAGCCGTCGCCGACGCGGACATGAAGACGATTCGAGTCCTGCCGTGGTCCGTTGATGCTGAGAAATCAATCGGAGAATGCGTCCCGACGTCGGCGAGTCAGCGAGAGCTTGGACCCGGAACTGACGGTTGACCTGGTGGGGAACTCCACCCCTCCAGGGGGTGGTCGCCCGCGTGCTGAGTCTCGCCGGTCCGGGCTCTACTGTTCGAGCATGATCGGTGAGGTGCGGCTCGGGTCCGGCCCTGTCCTGCAGTGACGGATGACCTGGATGACGAGCACGGGTGGAGCGCCGCCGAGGAGCGCGTCGCGAGCCTGTACCGCGCTCTTGGATTCACCGTTACCCGCGATCGGCTGAGTCGGGGCAGCCAGGTCGATCTCATAGCAGAGCAGCGGCTGCCGGCCGTCGGCCACATGCGCATTGGGGTCGAGGTGAAGGATCACCCTGGTGCTTCGCTCCCGATCCAGGAGGTTCGGGACTTTGCGAGCAACGCCCATCTGGCGACAGCCAAGGGTGACTTCGACAAGATGCATCTAGTCACCACTGGCTCCGTAACTCGCCACAGCCGTGAGGTAGTGGAGGGCGACGCCCGCGTTCGACTCATGACCTACGACGAGCTCGAACGAGACCTGTTCCACCCGGACCCTGCATTGGCTCGGTGGCTCGAGCACTACCAGCGTGAGCCGATCAGCCGGCGATTCGTTGAGGTCACGGCAACGCAGCTTGATCGAGTTCCGGCGCGGGATTTCGCGATCGACTCTCACCTGCCCTCCACAAGCCTCCTCGATGTTGCCATCAGCAATCCGCTGTTGGCGATCGTGGTCCTCGCGGACTACGGCTCGGGCAAGTCGACCATGCTCGAACGGGTCAAAGCGCTGGCGATCAAGCGACGGTCGGGACGCCGAGCGGACGTTGTACCCATCCTGATCAGACTCCGGACCATCTCACCGGACTTCGATGTCGAGAAGGTTGCCCTCGACGCCGTCCGGACGGAACTCGGCGTCGATGTACCAGCCGAGATCTTCTGGGGCCTCCTCCGGAGTGGACGGTTCCTAATTCTCCTTGATGGCTTTGACGAGATCACACTTCAAGCGTCCGCGGCGACTCGCGAGCGAATGCTTGGGGACATCAGCCCTCTCCTGTTCAACCACTCGCCGGCCATCCTCACCAGTCGCCCTAGCTATTTCGCCAGCCTCGACGAGTACCGCGCGCTGCTTTCGAGAATGCGCTCCGGCCGACCGAAGGTGGACTCGGCAGCGCCAGATCTGGAGCGCATCGATAGACGCGCGGCCCGGTTAGTCGATCGGTACCGGGATCAAGGGCCGACCGCCGCCGTCGATGCGACGGCGATCACTTACAAGCTCAACCCGCTGAGCAGCGAGCAGATCGACCTGTTCCTTCAGCTTGCCGCTCCTGACCTGGCCGATGCCGGAACGACGCCTCAGGAGGTTCGGAGATTTCTCGACGGCGTATACGACCTGTCCGACTTGATCTCGCGCCCAATCATCCTCGACATGGCAGTGAGGTCCACCGTCGACGGACTGATCAAGCCGAGCCAGAAGACGCTGGAAGACGGGCCAGCCGGACTGTACGAGTTGTACGCGCAGGTCCGGCTCGAGCGCGATTGGGTCAACGTGGAGAGCCGCCAGCAACTACTCACCCACGAGATCAGGATGCGCTTCGCGGAGGAGTGCGCCCTCTATATGGAGGAGCGCGATGCCCTACGTGTGGAGCGCGACAAGGTCACGAGCGTCGCCGCCCGCACCTGTCCCATTCCTACGGGCGATGACCTCGAGGCGGTACTGACCGACCTTCGCACCTGCTCGTTCCTAACCATCGACCCCAACGGCGCCCTCGAATTCATCCACCGCTCGTACCAGGAGTTCTTCGTCGCTCGCCGCATCCGAGATGACCTCGGACGCAAGTCCGTCGTTCGGCTCCGGGCGGCGCTACGGTGGGAGTACGCCTACTTCCTCGGCTCGATGGGTTACACCAACGACGGGATGTACCGGGAGTTCACTGAGCTCGCGAGGTCTCGGCCTGGTCGGCAGGACCCTGACGCCGCGGTGGTCGCCGATAACGCCGCTCAACTGGTGCTGATTGCCCGAGATGTTGCGCGGGACCTGGACTGGCATGACAGGCGAGTCGACCAGCTCCGTCGATCACGGAGCCAGATCCTCGGGTCCACGCTCCAGAATGTGGAGTTCTGCAGCGTGCGTGCAGATCACCTGCAGCTGACGGACTGCACTCTCGCGCTTCGAATCACCGGTGATCCGCTCGGCGAGATCACCCTCACGAGCTGCTCAGGAGCAGTTGAACTGAGCGGAGATGTTGGTTCGATCAGTCTCGTCGGTGGAAACCTCAACCTCAGGAACCTCACTCAGGCGACCACGCTTGCGTTCGACTCCCTGGATCTTGTGCTCCGATCAGGAGACGGGCACCACAGATTTCACAGTGTCGTTGGCCGCGTGGAGCTGGAATCTTCCACGGTCGATATCGAACGAAGTGAGCTCACCCTTGTGAGTTCTGGAGAGATCGACGGCACGATCGCCGACGCGCTGGTTGACGTCGCGCTCGACTCTTGGGATTTGCTCTCCGCCCAGATCACCCGCAGTGCCGTCGTGGTTCACGGTGTCCGCCCGCGCAGCAGCGTCTCCGGCGCCACTCAGCGCAAACGGAAAGTCACCGACCTTTCGCCAGCGGGACTCGATTCAGTCGTCGTAGCGGACCCTTCAGTCGTGGTGGATCGGTGGTGGCCTCGCCAAAGCGGGCTGGTCACTATTGGAGCGCGCATAGCGGACAGCCGAACCCAATTGCTCGGCCTGTTCGTGCACGAACGCCAGCGCCCCACCTCCTCACAAGAGCGTGCGGAGACCAACCGAGCGTCCGCAGGTCACCCAGACGTGCTCACTTTCTCGCATCACCGGGACGGGACCGTGGTGATGGATGGACGCGGACCCCACTTCGACACCGCTCGTGACCGCTTAAGCGATCTAGTTGCGAATGCCACAGCGAGGTCGATTGCCGATGGACGCTGGGTGAAAAGCGACCTGCGCCCGCTACTCGAGGACCTGGGCTGCCCTCAGGACGCGATCGGCCAACTAATCGGCCTGGTCGAGTCGAGAGTCGGTGCGACAGGTCCGCACCGGTAATCACCGGCACCCTTCCCTAGAGACCCACAACATCGAGAGGACACCGACGACAGTCGCTCCTGAGGTACGCGAGTCCGGTGAGCCTGTTGGTCGAGCCCTGCCTGGACGGGATCAGTGGTGCCCTGGGACTGTGAATCGCCGGGGGCGCATCAGAGCCTCCATCAAACCAGGGCGATTCAGTTCACTCATCTCAGGAGCCCTTACGCGTGCAGCCCGGGAGGTTGTCGAGATTGTTGGGCTTGCTGGGGTCGGGGTCCGTGGTGAGGTAGTGCTTCGTGTGGACGTCCACACGCTTCCCGTCGACCTCGACGTAGTAGCGGTGCTTGCCTGAGTCGATGTCTGCAATCGCCTCATCCTTGGACGTGTAGTAGAGCTTCCCATCCCCGTCGCTGAAGCACACTCCCAGGATGTCCCCTTCGGAGTCCTTCTCGGTGCGCTCGATCCTTCGCTCAACCATCAGAGCCTCCATTGTCGTTGATTGGCCTTGGTCGCACAGGCCGAGTGGTCAATCTAATCAGGAGCTAGGTCGGTCCCGTTGCTGAGAGGCGTGCCGCTCTATGTCCGAGAGCTTCAAAAGCCGCTTTCGGAGTGCCTCATAGTCATCGACAAGGTCTCGTTGACTCGTTTCAAGATCAAAATTCAATCGGATTCGCTCGATCTCCCGGAACAGGTCCTCCGAGACAGTGCCCACGTCGAGCCCTCGGAGAATTCGGTCGAGGAGACGTGATGCGTCAAGCCTGTCAGTTCTGACTGGGTGATCACGACCGAACTGCTTGACTAGACGCTTGATCCGACTGCGCGTGCGCTCGTCTCCATCCGACGTCATTACCTGTTCCTGCGCCTTGTTCACCAAGGCGAACAATGCGGTAAAATTCTGCTGGAGTCGATCAAGAAGCGTCGGATCAGCAACCTGATCGTGATCGAGAAGGTCGACTAGACTTCTTGCCAGGCCCAACTTGGTCAGTTCGAATCCATCGAGCTTGGTCTTGGCGAGCTTGCTGACTGCATCAAATGATGTCTTGCCGGCAGTGATCTTCAGTGATGCATCCTGGATCCCAAGCAGCTCCTCGTCCTGCTTGAAGTTGCGAGCATAGGCAGTAGCGGCCATCCGGAGGAGTTCTAAGGGAATGAGGTCTTCGATTTCGGCGGCGCCCTCTGGATTATCCAGACTGAGCGCCTCGGCCTTCATGTCAGCTGTCGTTAGGATGTTCTCCTCACTTAGCAGGCGCTTGATGCCGGTGAACCCAACCAGGAGTGCGGCACGCGCCTTTTCCCCGTCCGGATCGGCATCGCAGAGCGTGAGCACCGCTGGCTTATCCTCATCCATTCCTCGGGCTAGATAGGCAACGTAAGGGATGTGTCCTGCCGAACCAGCTGGCACCAGGGTCAAGGTGTTCAAGTCGAGGACGCTTGCCTCGCTTGGGCTATACCGTCGTACCCAGTTCGAGATTCCCGCGAGTAGAACTTGATCGGCTATCCCCTCGACAATGAGGTTGCAGTTTCCGATGAATGTTGTCTCTGCAACGAAAGCGCCAATCGACGACCGCAGTGGCTCAAAATGATTACGAGACACGTTCTGAACGACACGGGTCCCTTCGTCTCCGTCACCCTTCTCCAGCACGCGAACGCGTTCCCCATGGTTCTTGTCAATGAGGAATGGTGAGTGCGTCACGTAGGTCACTTGGCAATGTGGGTGCCGCTCGCCAAACGCGAACTCATCAAAGAGCCTGAGAAGATCTTGTTGTGCTTGACTCGACAGATACGCATCCGGCTCGTCCATCAGGAGCACCTCGGTGCGATCCTGCTCGTACTCGTGAGCAAGATACTGTACGAAGTAGCTCAGAAAGTATTTCAGACCTTGGCTTCGTTCACCGAATTCGTAGTCTTGTCCCGTCCGATCGCTAATTGTGAAGACAAGGTCCGTGCCCCGAAGGGTGGTCATCAAGCTAAACTGCCCATCCTGTGTCCAGTACTTGGAGAAATTCAGCCCTGCGGCCAACTGGGCGTTTATATCAGAGATCTTCGAACGGACGTACCCCGAGTTTGGATCCTCGGCTTGCACTGCATCCATGAGCTGCTGCAGGGCTGAGCGCGGTACGCCTGCTACCTTACAGATGAGTAGGTCCGCCAATTCCCGTTGCCGCGCTGCGTACTTCTCCTCGCCTCGCGACTGGATCGGAGTGCTGTTCCAAATGTTGTCCAAATTGTCAGCATGAGTCTTGATCGCTTCGGACCCTGCAATCCATTCTGGGCGCACTTCCCCGGAGCGAGTTTCGATCACACGCCGAGCATCCACTATTGCGGGCTCGGCGTGTGGATTCACCAAGAACTCGAGCGCAATCAGGTCTGGCAGCGGAACCTTCGCATCGATTCGGAAGGGGCGTGGCAGCCAGCTCTGAAGCTCGCCTAGCTCCTCGACGTCGAACGGGATGTACAGTGCGGGGTGCCCGTCGCCCGGACGGCCTTGTTCCGCGGGCCCCGCAATGGAATCGTCCTTGACCCCTGGAGTTTCGTCATTGTCGAGGCTGACAAGGGAGTCGTCCGCGATCGCTTGGTCCTCCTCGATCACCTCTGCTTCTCCCTCGGAGGGCTCGTCATCGGCCTCTGCATCCACGAACTCGGCACCATCGGTCAGATCGACCTCCTCGTCAGACCCTCCGTGAGTGGTGGACGCCCGCAGGTAGATGCGGTTGACACCTCCCTGCAGTCGGAAGAGCCTAAAATCGTGCGCCCCGGGTGCTCGTAGGGCCTCTACGGCAGCGACCTGTTCATCGGTTGTGCTGTTCGGAGCGAGCAGTGCGATGAGTATTTGGATTTCTGGATCAGACAGTCGATTTAGCCGGATTCCAAACTCCGGGATGGGCGGTGGATCCGACTTGACTCCGAAGAGGATTGAATACCGACACAGATCGAGGTTGCCAGGTCGCTTATTCGTGAGCGCAGCCTCAATTGCGTCTAGCAATTGGGACTTCCCTGATTCGTTTGCTCCGACAACAGGTGTGATGTCCGTTTCCATTTTCACGCGGACAAACGGATAATCCAGTCCATCGTGGGTGTAATCCCACGGGTCAGGCTGATAGTCAGGATGCGTGGTCCGCAAGTAGTCGAAATTGAATGCTCGGTAAAATCGAACATACACGTCGCTAATCCTCATATGCTTACTCGCTCATTCTATTCGGCGCCGCTGGACGGTCGGATGGTAGCAATGATCTATCTCCACGTAGCAGGCTTGCCGCCTTGGCACTCGGCTGCTGGCCGCGGAAGAAGCCAGTCCGTGAAGCACGCCACCGCCGTAACTGGCTGGCACTGTCAGAGCCTGTGTGAAAGCGGTGAACAGGCAGCGAGGTCCACGCCCTCGCTCGGTGAGTGTCACTATGGCGGCAGCCGCGGCCGCGACCAGGATTGGGGCGCCTGCCAGCAAATAGCGGCCACGACGAGTACCCCCCATTGCCACCAGGACTGCGATCGAACCGACAGGCGCGATGATGGGATGCTGTCTGGCGAGATGCTCGCCGCGCCCGTGCCCGTACTTGTGCATCTGTCGAGCCCACGAACCAAGGCCCGGCCGACGCTGGTGCTCGACGGTCAACGCGGGATGCCTGAGCATCCGACACCCGCGTTCCGCGAGGGCGTGGAGCATCGTACATTCCTCGCCGCCGCACTGATGCTCGGGGAACCGCCCGCCCGACCCGCTCCTCACGGCAAGGTTGCACAGGGTGAGGCCCTTACCGTTGGTCTCAGCGGGATCCACCAGTCGGCGGTACCGGCGAGACATTGGTCCGGTGACGAGTGGCATGGCTAGTAGTAGACCCTGGATCTGCTCGAACAATGGAGCATCCGTGGGCGTGAGGTTGGGCCCTCCGAATACGTCGATCTCGGGCCGCGAGGTCGCGATCTCTCCGAGATCCCGCAGTAGCGTAAGGGGGAGGCGAGTGTCGTCATCGAGATAGAGCATGAGGTCGCCTGCTGCGTGGTCTATGAGGCGGTTTCGGTTGGACCCGAGGGTGAGTCCAGTGGTGTGAAGGACGCAGGCCTCCGGCGCATGTTTCCTTACAACTGCCTCGGTGTCCCGATCCGAATCGGCCGCAACGAGTAGCTCCCATGGTGGTGGATCGATTTGCCGAGTGAGGTCGCCGAGGCAGTCGCCGAGGGCACTATGGCGATTTCGAGTGACGATGCAGACGGAGATCGTGATGGTGGATCCTGATGATGAGGGTTTCACAGAGACGGGTCGGCGGTGCTCAGGCGGCCTGCGGCGTAGGCGAGCACTCGCAGGGTGGAGTCGCTGCGGGTGAGGAGCCGGTAGGTTGCGTTTCTGGTTCGGCCGGTCGGCTTTGGTGGGTGGGGGAGTGATCGTCTGGTTTGGGCGTCTGCTTGGCCCCATCGGTAGTTCTGTGCAAGCAGGCGTCGTCGGCTGGTTGGGATGCGGTAGGACACGACCGCCCCGGGGGCGTAGGCGAGGGTCATGTGTTGGGCGTGGGCGCGGCGGCACAGGTCGACGTCGGTGCCTGCGATCATTCGATCGGTCCAGCCGCGGAGCTGGTTGAAGTTGGTTCGCCATATGGCGAGATTGGTGCCGAGGGCGTAGGGACGTCCTTCGATGTCGGTCGGTAGCTGATCCCTGGGGTGTGGGGGTCGTCGTCGGCGCACCTTGTCGGAGTTGAGCCGGCAGTCGTCGATGGCACCGCCGACAAGGTCGGCGCCGACGAGCGTTTCGACGAGATGTTGTAGCCACCCGGGATGGACGAGGTCGTCCCCGTCGGTGAAGGCAAGTACGTCGGCGCACGAGTTCTCGGCAGCGCGATTGCGGGCACTTGCCTGGCCAACACGTTGGTCCAGTGTGATGAGAGTCAGCTGATCAGACGTTGAAACGCGACGGACTTTCTCGCTGCTGGTGTCGGTTGAGGCGTCGTCCACAGCGAGGATGTTCCAGAGTCCCGGGTAGGCCTGGGACTGGACAGCGTCGAGTTGGGCTTCGATCGTCGAAGCTGCGTTGCGGGCGGCGACGATGACGCTGACAGTTGGCCAGGTCGTCATGAGGTCGCTCTGGCCGCGACATGTGCCGCTCCGGTAGTCAGCAGTGAGGCACAAGCCCATGCGATCGCGAGACGTGCGATGGTCAGGTTGGTGCCCATGACGACGGTTGGTGCGAGGGCGGTGAGGTACCAGGTGGTGGCGATCGCGATGGTGGCTCGGTTGCGTGCCTGGATCCTGAGCAGTGTCATGTTGCGCATGAGATAGGGCCACAGCATGTTGGCGAGAAGCAGTCCCGCTGCGGCGGTGGCGATGTCGTGGGCTCGGTGGGGGAGCGCCCCCCCGCCGACGGACACGCCGGTGAATGCAATGGCTGCGCTTGTGGAGATGGCCGGTCCGACCCATCCTGGGCGGGTTGCGCGCTGTGGGGCGTCGGCGTCGGCGGTCATGAGTGGGGCTGAGGCAGCACTCGCGGCGATGGTGGCGACGACGGCCATGATCGTCCAGGCGGGGTAAAAGGTGGCCAGCACGTGGTTCGACAGGTACCGCCCGCACAGCACCGGGGTAACCAGAAGTGCTCCGATCACCATCAGGGTCGACGCGTACTGGGTGATCGCGTAGCGCCCGAGTTCTGGGCGCTCCTGGTCGGCTGCGATGGCGGGTGAGTTGCGGGCTGAGGTGAGCGCCACAGCTGAGGTCGCCGCGTCGGGGGCGAGCAGTACGAGTGCCAGGTGGTGTCCGGAGGCCACGAGCCCGATGGCCAGGATGCGCAGGAACGCTGACACGGTGACGCGGGCGAGGAGCCGGTTCCACTGGTGTTGGCCCGCCATGTGTGCATCGACCACGACGGCCATCGAAGCCAGCGCACCAACGGCGACGAGCGTGATTCGTCCGATGCTCCTCGGGGGGTCGACAGCTGACAGAAGGACCAGGGCGAGTGATGCTCCTGTGATGGTGATGGCGGCTGTTAGTTGCAGGATCGTGAGCCGGTCAGGCTCGGCGCGGACGCGGGCCACGACAACTGGGAGCCCGGCGCCACCGAGGAGACCTGCCAGTTGGGTTATAGCGATCACTGCTCCGACGGTCGCAATCTGTTGACTTGAGTCACGATGCAGCACCACCGCCCAGACGGCTGCGCCGCCCACTGCTTGGATCAGGGCAGCAGCGCCGAGCATGAGCGCGACCCGGGGTTCACCATTCGTGTGACGCCACGATGAGCGGTGCCCTGCCGCGCGGACGGCGAGCCTGGCGGGGGCGCTCACGGGCCACTGCCGAGGACTTCTAGCGCGACGCGCACCGTGTGGTTTTGGGGCTCCAACTGCAGGGCGACCTTGAGCGCCTTTCGGGCTAGGTCCCTGTCGCCGCGATCGAGTGCGGACTGGGCGATGAGGAGGACTGGTCGGGCGTAGGCGCCAATGATCTCGTCGTTGGGCCAACGACCCCGTGCTGGATCGGTGTCGGCGCCGGCTCGCCGGGCGCCCGCCGCTATTTGGGCCACCAGCTTGGCTGGATGTGCGGGTTCCTGGAAGCCCTGGCCATCGTTGAGTGCTCGAGCGCTTAGCCCGATCGGTCGATAGGCGACTCTCGTGCCGAGGGCTCGTTGTGCCTCCATGTCGAGGTACACCGACCGTGGTCGCAGGTCGTCGATCAGTCGGAGGGCCACTCCGCTGCCTCGCTTGGGTCCGACCGGAGGGAGATCCCGACCGAGTTCATGTGCCGCTCGGTCCCGGTACCAGTGGGTGGCCAGTCCGTCGACGGCGATCACCGAGACGTCGGGGCGGGTCCCGTGCTGTTGGGCGAGAAGGAGCGGGTAGCTACTGCTCTGGCTGCCGGCGAACACCACGGCGTGCCTAGGAAGCGGTACGAGGAGCTGCCGTGCGTAGCGGTCGGCGATGGGTGCCTGCAGTTGCGTTGCCGGTGCCCGGTGCAACGCCATGCTCGGGACGATCAGCACCAGGATCAGCATGGGCCAGGTGAGTGCCCATCCGAGTCGAGGCGACAATGTCGCAGCGAGCCAGTCGATCCCCAGCGCGGCCCCAATGACGATGGTGAGGGTGACGGGCGCGACGAATCCTCCCTGGACGATCCCTGATCGGTAGCCCCACACCTGAGCGTCCAACACGATGGCCACGACGATCAGGTTGCTCAGCGCAGCAGCCGTCAGTATCTGGACACCTCGCAAACCGGCGCGCCATCCGACGATCAAACCGCCGAGCCCTGTCAATGCCAGCAGGGTCCCGATGTCGCGCCCGATGACACCGCCGTAGCGGGCAACCCGCCCGATCGGGCCGAGCGACGCGAGTGCCCCGGCGTGGCGTCTCGAGTCAGCGCCGCTGCCGAAATCGGCCAAAGTCCACAAGCGCCACAACCGTGGTAGCGAGTCCACGCCCCCGAACGAGCTCGGCTCTGCTGCGGTGCGCCAGAACACCAACCCCGCTACAAGGACTACCCCGCCAAGACCTGCGCCGACCAGGCACGCCAGGCCCCACGGCCGCCGCAGACAGGACCACCCCCACCAGATAACCGCCGGCACCATAGAAACGATCGGTGGCCAGCCCAGCCCCAACGACAGCCCCATCAACCCGGCCACCACAGATACCCGCTTGATCGACGGGTCGGTCCACGACCCCGATATCACCCACACAATGAGCACCATCCACGCCGTCGACACTGCGTCGTGCTTGGCGTACCCGGCGTAAAACCACACCGATGCCGTGGTCGTCCAGCCGAGAGCCGCCATCCCCGCGGCCAGCCGCGACACGTGAAGTCGCCGGCCGATGTCGAACACTGCGACCACAGCGGCAACCGTCACCACGGCGCTCAAGAGGTTTGCCCGAGTTGCGCTGTCGCCGATCGGAGTGATCGTGTCGAACACGCGGCCCGCCAAGGCGTACAACACGTAGCCCGGTGCATGGAGCACCGCCGCGCGCGGGAGACCAGCGACCGCCTCCGGGGCATCGCCCAGACCCGACACTGGCGTCGACGTCATGGCGATTAACCCTGCTGCCACGACAGCGCACGCGGCCATAGCCAGCCAGTCCTCGCGTTCCCTCGCAGTACCGTCCACCGTCACTTCCGCCCCCCAGGCCCACGCCAACCTATCCCACCCACTTCGTCCAGGACTCGAGGGCAAAAGTGACGAGGCTGGAGACTGGCCCGGTGGAACGGCGGCGCGCTGCCGGTCGAACTTCGCTATGGTCCCGGCCCGACGGCGACGGCGGATTACAGCGGAAGGGTTGCTCATGCGAGCACGTAGGTCGGTGCGCCGACGCATGGTTGTCGGCGCAGTGTTGATCGCGGTGATAGCTGGAGTGACGATCTTCGCCACCACCCGGGAGAGCTCGCCGCCGGCCCCAGACACGGCGAGCTCACTCGCCGGACCGTCTGTCGTTCGCTCAAGCACCACCCGGGCCAATCAGGTCGCGGCCGCCACCGTGCCACCCGCGGCTCGGGCCGATCACACACAAGGCACCGTTCCTCCGCCATCCAAGGAACAGGTCGAGGCAGCGCGCGTTGCCGTGAAGGCGATTGCCCCGAAGCTGCCTTACTCCAAGCCCGTGGTCGACTGCCTCAGCGGCGCTGCGGCCAAGGACGACAGGCTGTTGGGCCAGATCAAGGACTCCGCCGGTAAGGGCAAGGTGAAGCCTGGCGTCGCGAACGCTGGCGCAGCCTGTGTGACCGCGGTCGAATCAGCGCCACGGTTCGCTGAGAAACTCCAAACCACCGCCAAAGGCCACCTGAGCCACCAGCAGGTCAACTGCGCTAGGGACGGCTACGCCCACCTCAAGCCCGGCCAGATCCAAGCAGCCGCCGGAGCCATCCTCAACCCCACCGCTGCTAAGTCAGCGTCCTTGGACCCGATACGCAACATCCTGCGCGCCTGCAAGATCCCGTTTCCAGCAAAGTGAGCGCCCGTATGAAGACTCATCGTCAAGAGCGCAGCCCACTTACAGGGCCTACCTGGCCGACCAACCTGCGGCGACCAGGAATCCTCGCCCTTACCGGCGCCCTGCTGCTGGTCACCTTTGCCCACATTCCGCCGGCGAGTGCCGACACCGTGTCACACTCCAAATCTCCCACCCTCCAGCAGCTCCCGCTCTTCTTGAACCCAGGCCCCGGCGCCCAATCCCTCCGCCTCGATGATGGTGCTGTGTCATTCAACCGCGCCGGAACCTCACTAGGTTTCACAAATGCCGGTGATCCTTACAATCCGGACAAATATTTCGTCACGGATCAGCAGACGACCGGAGATACCCCCCTCCTCCAAGAGTTGACGGGACTGCCCGGCACACCTACGAAGATGGACAGCGGCAGTCAGCTGAGCGCCGACGGCATGACCTTCGTCGCGACGTTCAAATGGGAGAATGGGACGGATCAATCGACATGCAATCCAGTGTCGGCCGCCAAAACCTACTACCCAAAGCAACAGATCGTCGCTTGGCGACGCTCAACTCCAAAAGGCACATTCGGGCAACCTGAACTTGTCAGCGAAGACGCACTGTTGGACCCAGACCCGTGCGCAGGGGTCTTGTATCCTCCAGGCGAAGAACCATCATCCCAGAACCCACTCTTAGGAGTCGGCGGCGACTGGAAGAGTTCATGGCCATCCGTGTCAGCCGACGGCACGCAGATTGCATATGTCTCGCAAGCGACAAACCTTGGCGTCGCTCCTGACGTCACCGGGCGTGCTGCGCTCTACGTACGCACGGGAGACGATCCTCCAGCGATGGTGACCCCGGCGAACATAAATGGCGACGTTACCGAGGCCGCTATCTCGGCCGACGGAGACCACATCGTGTTCGCTTCGACAGCTACCAACCTGGGACCGACGGTTCCAGCGGACACAAGTCAGGTGTACCTCGCGACCCGGGGCGATCCTTCCTGGTCATTCGAGCTCGTGTCCCAAAACGACGCTCATGATCCGTCCGATGCCGACGCGTCGACGTCAAGCGACTCGCCCGGTTCACATGGCCTTGCAATCAGCGAAGACGGCCGACGCGTCGCCTTCGACTCCATCGCCACGAACCTTCAACCCGCCGTGGAACCCTCCAGCTATCAAGTCACCGCTCTCCGAGACATCGTGAGCGCCAAGACCAGATTGGTACCCAGCGGATCGAGTTCCTCAAGTGCTCTTGACATAGGATCCCACCCAGGCCGCCCCGCGTTGAGCCTTAATGGGAAACGCCTGGTGTTGATGGCCCGCCCCGCCGAAGGCGGATCCGAGGCCACCAGAGCACTCCGAGTGTACGACGCCGGTGCGCTACTTAGTCCTGATCCGAGCCAAGCGAGAACGGCTTACGCTGGATACCGGCCGGATACAGACGGAGGCGGCTGGGTCGCGATCGGTGGCGACCACGATCCACAGGAAACCGGCGGGGCAGCGTCCTACGTGGTCGGCTTTCCTTCCAATAATGGCCCTGTTAAACGGTATGCCGGGAGCCGGTCGACGATTTACCTTGCGGGCGGCTCCGGAATTGGGGCCGAGACCTCGTCGGCATGGCACGGCGATCCCGTTGGGGTCTCGACTGGCAATTTCCGGCAGGCGGTCACAGATCTCTCGGCGCCATCGCAGGATCTCGGCGGTGACCTGTCGCGGGTTTACGACTCTTTCGGACAGTCCTCGGGAATGTTCGGTGCCGGGTGGATGACCTCCCTCGACGCCCGCCTCGAGCACAATGACTCAGAACACGAAGCAATTCTTTACGAGCCGACTGGACGTATCCTTCAATTCCTGGAAACCACCACAGGTGGTTGGGTGAACCTTCAGGGATCTTCGCTCACCCTCACCGAGGCCACCTCGGGTAGCTGGAAGGTCAGTTCGCCCGATGGCTCCAGTCGAACCTTTGACGAAGCGGGCCATCTCGTCCAGATGGCGTCCCCGAACATCGATCCGACGTCGATCTCCTGGACCGGTGATGTTCCGGATCAGATGGTGACCGGAACTGGCTACACGTTGACGTTCACCGACGACACCACCTACGACGAGTACGGGCCATCAGAGAACCCTGACGGGTTTGTCGACAGGGTTACCACGTCCGATGGGCGGGAAATCACCTATACCTACCAACATCCCACGCATTCGCCCACCGCGCTGGTTGGTGTGACCGCGGTGCATCGCGTCGGTCAAGACACAGCCACGTATGGAACCACGACGTATGAGGTTCTGGGCTCACTGATCACGAAGGTTTCCGAGAAGGTCGATGCCACTAGGTCGAAGACCATCGTGCAGAACGCCTATGACAACTGGGGTCGTATCCGGACCCAGGTCAACCACACCGGCGACACCCTGCATTTCGCCTACAACCAGAAGCCACTCGGACCAGTCCACGGCGCAACCGAGCCAGCAGAGGGCTACACCATGGTCACCAACGACGCATCCGGCGACGTCACCGTGTACAAGTCCGATGACCTGGGCGCAGTCCAAAGCGTCACCGACACCACCGACCATTCCACATCGAGCACCTGGGCCGGCGACCGACCAGCAACATCAGTCACCCGGACCGGGGTAGCCACCACCTACACCTACGACGCGGCGAGCCGCGTGCTGACCACCAGCGAGACCGCTGGCGGGGTCACCCGGCTCATCAATACGGTCACCTACGTAACGCCGGCGTCCTCCGCAGATGCGCTCACGGACAATCGCCTAGCGACCAGCACTGATGCCGCAAATGTCACCACCACATACACCTACGCCGGTGACGCACGGCAACCCGCAACGGTCTCGACGCCATGTGACGGCGCATCGTTGTCGACGGATCTCTCGTGCCCGTCCAGTGGAATGGCGACCACGACATTCACCTACTTCACCGGTGATCAAGCTGCTCTTGTGAAGGACCAGATTGACCCGGACGGCGTCAAGACCTCCTACACCTACGACACCGAAAACCAGGTCTCATCGATCACCAGGTATCCGGCGACCGGAATCGAGCTGGTCACCGGTATCGAAACGATCCGACCAGGCGACACGGGCTGGACCATCACCAACCCCGCTGCGTCACGAGCGGTCAAGACCACCTCATCAGGTGGGGCGGTCTCGTGGCAGATCTACGACGCCCAGGACCGAGAAATCGAATCCCGCGACCCGCTATACAACGGCACCAGCCACCTTGCCACGATCACCACTTACCGCCTGGACGGATCCACCGCCTCGGTCACGGACCCCGCGGGCCACACAACGACGTTCGACGTTCGACGAGCTGGCGACTCCGGCTGGAGTGAGGCATCGAACATCTCTGAGGTCGACCTGGTCATGGACCCTGATGGGATCTCCACCATCTCCAAGGTCGACAAGTCCGGTGACGTCGTCATCGAACAGCACGGCAACCTCGCCACGCCAAGCACCCTGGCCACCACGACCCACACCTACGGGGACCTCGGCCGGCTCACTACCACGGTCGGACCCGACGGAGTGAAGACGACCTACCACTACGACAACGACGGCCGGGTCACCGGAGTCACGCGTGGACCCAACGGCAGCGATACTGCATTCACGGCCTCCACCGAGTTCAACAGCCGCGGCGAAACCACTGCAACCGTCCAACCCCTGGGCACCGACCCCGATAGCGTCGCACGCACCAAACGAACCGAGTTTACCTACGACACGGCCGGACGGAAGGTCGCCCAACTCGAAGGTGTCGGCGGCCCGACCGACCAGCAGCTCCTCACCGGATACGTCTACGACAGCGCCGGCAGGCTCTATCGAACGATCGAGCACCGCCATGGGGAACTAAACCCCGCGAATTCCCAAACCCTCCACGACCAGGACCGGGTCACCGAGACCCGCTTCACGGTCGGTGGCCGCTCAGCACAGGTGATCGAGCCGCCGGTAGACGCAGCCACATTCGCGTGGTCGAGTGCCCTCTCCACCAAGCGCATCACCCGCACCGGCTACGACACAGCCGGACGCATGATCTCCTCGACCACTCCAGATGGCCGAGTCACCGCCACCACCTACGACGACGACAACCGCGTCGCCACCGTCACATCACCGGCGGGCCGCGAGACGTCGTTCGGCTACGACGCTGCAGGGCAGCGGATCTCCGTAACCACACCGTCCGGGTTCACCGGGTCAGGAGACCCGGCAACAGTCACCGCCACAACCTCGTACTACGCCGACGGCCGCGTCCACACCACCAGCGACCCCCACGTACCAGTCACCGGGGTGGCTGACCCGTCGACACGATCGATGACCTATACGCCTGCCGGTCGCCTCCTCGTGGCAACTGACGCACTCGGCCGAACGACCGCCTACGCCTATGACGCGCGCGGCAATCGAACCAGCCGAACGGTCAAGGACGACGCCAACGCTGACGTGGTCGAATCCTGGCTCTTCGACGCGGCCGACCGAATCACATCGCACACTGTGCCCGCCCCGCGCTCAGGCGCGACATCCAAGACCACCACGGCCACCTACGACGCCGACTACGGATGGAAGACCACCGTGACAGACCCCGTCGGTCGCGTCGAAACCGATGCGTACTACAACGACGGCACGCTCAAATCTCGGCATTGGACCCTTGGCACCCAGCCAGCGGTCGATGCTGTGTTCTGGATCAACCAGCGGGGGTTCACTACGAAGACTCGGGACGTGCAAGGCACCTCTGCTCGAGACACCGTCTACACCAACGACCGCGTTGGACAACGCGTGGCCGAAACGACGCCGAGCGCGGGGGTGATCACCCGCGGGTTTGATCTCGCTGGCAATCAAACCACGCTCGGATACCCAGACGGCGCAGCAGCGAGCTACACCCACAACGTCGACGGCCAACTTCTCGACGTCACTGTCACCTCTGGTGGCATCAGCGTCCCCTTCGCCACATACACCTACGACGATGACGGCCTCCAGCTCACCGAAACCATGCACGCCGCCGGTGAAGCCACCAGAACCAACACGCTCAACGCCGCCGGTCAGGTCACGACCTTCACCGAAGCCATGCGCAAGCCCGACAACAGCTGGGACAACTACCAAGCCGTCATGACCTGGCGAGCCGACGGACGCCTCGGCACCGAGAAGATCAACAGCGACCCCACCACCACCTACGGCTACGACCACGCCGGTCAGATCACCTCTGCCACGAGCACCGCTGACTCACGCTCCTGGACCTACGGCACCCGAGGAAACCGCCTCACCTCGGTCCACAACGGCACCACAACGACCTACCTAACCAACCCCAACGCGTCGGTCGCCAAAGCCACGACCGGGAGCGAGGTCGTTAACTACTTCTACAACGACGATGGCCAGCGCACCGTCGCCAACACCAAGGTCGGCAGCAGCACCACTCGCGAGGTCACCACCGGATACAACCCTCGCGGCCTCACCACGGCTGTGCAGACCTTGACCCCACCGACAAGCAGCGCAGTGCTTGAGTATCGCAGCTACGACGCTGACGGCCTGATCGCGCAAGCAGACATCGGAGGCGACGGCGCAACCAAGACCTGGAAATACCAATGGGACACCACCCGGAGTATTCCGCAGGTCATCGACACGAAAGCCCAAGGAGCTATCTGGACCCGCGCCACCTGGGGCAACAGCCGCATCGGCTACAAGGTCGGCACCGCAAACCCAGTCTGGTTTCAGTACGATGCCCACGGATCTACCATTCGCCAGGACAGCGCGAACACCGCACTGGCCGACGGGCCACCCGCCTACACTCCCTTTGGCCAACCAACCGGTGCGGTCCCCTACATTCGTACCGGTTACCGGGCAGAATTCACATCGGGTGATCTGACCTATCTCCGAAACCGTGACTACGACACAGCATCGGCGCAATTCACCACTCCTGACCCGCTAGATGCCGTCGCCGGCACCACCACCACAGGAAACGCCTATCACTACGTCGACAACGACCCACTCAATAATATTGACCCATTGGGACTCCGGCCTACCGATGGGCATGCAGGGATCTGTGCAGCGCTGTTTATAGGCGAGACCGCTTTCTTTGGACGAGATGTCAGAATCGCGGCGAAGGATCTCGCAGCGTCGATCTCAAACTCCAATCAATGCCAGCATCGTTTGGCAACGTTAAATAAATGCGTGGCTGGTGGAGGCCAGGCATGGGATTGGAAGCATTCCCCCTACTATCAGCCGTGGGCTTGTGGGAATTGGGTTCCAGACTGCGCCTCTGCGCCAATCGAATTCTTTTGCGATCATGGCGCAGTTCTGGTGAAAGCTGGGTGGGGAGTATTCGGTATAGCCACGATCGTGGCCGGGATAGGAGGTGGCAACCCCGCGTTGGCAGGGTGTGGCATCGGAGCTCTTTCCGGAGCGGTTCTGGGGGGTGATGACGTAATGGCTATCAATGCATCGGCGGTGGGTGGTTGCGTCACCGGGGCAGGCGCAGCATCCGGCAATGTCGCATTGGCTTGCGCAGGCGGAGTCATAGGAAACGGAGTGATTGCTACTGGATTCGAGCCGTCTCTCACTCAAGCAGGTATCGGCTGTCTCTTCGCGGCGGGAGGGGCGGCAATCGGCACTGCCGCCACGCCAGGAAGTGGGGCAGTGTCGGCAAGCATTGTTGTTTCAGCTGCGTGGGAGAAGGTAATTCAATGTGCCCTCGGTGGTGCGGCCACCTCGATCTCGAGCTCCACCAAGTTTGGAGACGCATGGGAAGCTTTGATCGGTTGTGCGGGCGGCACCTTCCTCGCAGCGACCGACACAACGTGATCCGCTCGGATTGGGTTATCATCTCGAGGACCATGGATCTAGCCAATGACGACTAGGGAATCAATGGTATTTCGCCCCTCCGTGCGCCAGCGGGTCCTTTTCGTGGGTAGCGGAGTCGTTCTGTTCCTCACCACGACTGTTCTCGCATCCGAACGCTCACCCGGTTGGGCGGTGTTTGGTCTCTGCGCGATTCCTCTGGTCCTCGATGGGATCAGAACGCGCGTCGTGGTGGAACCAGAGCGCGGGACGGTCGCCTCAACCCGGGCATTTCGTAGCCAGGTTACCGCCATGGCTGATGTCTTGAATCTTCGCGTGCCCCCGTGGGGGCCGCTCGTGATTACCTTGGCGCCAGGCGCAGCGCATGGCCGGTCGTCCCGAGCGCTACGAGGGCAAATCGTGACCGGCCTCTACGGGTCCCGTAGGGGTCGGGATTCGGTGGCTGTCGTGCTGGCCAGGGCACTGGACGTCCCGGTGGTTTCGGTGTGGCCAAAGGCGCGCGCGGCAAGGTAGTTCAGAGTTTAGCGGGGGAAGTGATCCAGCGCGAAGCAGCTCACGTCCCGCACTGTGGCTCCACCTGCGGATTTTCTCAGACTCGAAAATCGCTCTGCTAACGGGCCACGGTTCGAGAGCGTAGAGAGTTCCACCGGCACTGATAATCATTCTCAACTAAGCTGTTGATGTTCGAACCGGCCCCTGAGGAGTTTGGTCCGAACGGACAGCTTTTTACATGCATGTAGGCCAGCGAAAGCTGGCATCCTTGCTTGGCGTTACCGCCGATTGAAACGAGAGTCGAACGCCTGCTTCCGTTCCGCTGCAGACCACCGCACGGGCTCTCTTGGGAGCTGAGCGTAGTGGTGCTGGTAGAGGGCGTCTCGCGTGAGCCACTCGCGGTAGCTGCGCAGATCCCGAATCTGGCGCTGAATCATCATCTCAAGCCGCTCGGGATATTGCGAGAGGAGCAGATCGAACTCATAGGCGTCGGCCTGCAGTTTGATTCGGGACTGAAGTTCCGAGACGCTCTGCGGAGCTCCAGGCAAGCTCATGTAGCGCTCGCGAACCTGCACAAACTGCCTGGGAGTGCGATGCAGGACAGCTTCGAAGTCGAGGAGAGCCTCCAGACGTGAGTCTGCCGTTTTCTGGCTCCCCCGAGGAGAGAACGTGAGGATGTCACAAGGAGATAACTCCTGAGCGACTTCCTCGGGCTTTGCGCCAGGGACGGAACTAAGATGTCTGGTCGGCGTCCAGGCCTCAAAGTCTTCCAGAGAGTAATTCTCACCAATCGCAACTGGCATACCCGCCAGGTGAGGATTGGACTTCTTAGGTCGTCGGGACACTGCTGACCTCCCGGGTAGTGAGGCTTAGAATTCTTCGAGGCGATCCATCAGGGTGATCGTGTGGATTAGTTCTAGTTCTGGCTCTACTTCAGATTGATCTTGCGTGGGCTGGCGCCACTGAGTGACTTGTTGACGTACAACCTGGTGTGGGTCGACATCCATTTTATAGGTGATCTGGTGACAGAACCAGATGAACCAAAGCAACGCTGCCATCTCCCCATGGACTTGAGGTGGTGCATCGTAGGGTTCATCTGGTAGACCGAAGGTTATTTCCATCAGGTCTGGTGGCAGTGGTGGCTGGACATCGGTACCATGGGTGATCTCGTACCCATTTGGAAGAAGCTGGTCTAGATAGTCCAGGAGTACGGGATGGAGGGAGACGCTCTCAGCGGTTTGCATCACGATACCTCCAGACCACGAGAGACGGTTTTCGGGGACGAGTTTTAGGCGTGCTGTGCCGTTAGACCAGGGAGTATCGAGGTTGGTTACATTTTGCTCCGACGGGGGCTGTTGGGTCTCATCTGACAAACGCTCAAATATTTCAGACGCCGCCGACCTGCATAGTGAATAGGCGTCGGGTTTAGGGTCCTTGGACTCATCATGACCCGAGCTCGGCAACGGCGGCCTTCAGTGCACAGTATAACGTATTCATCTAGCCCTTCACTACAGCTCCTCATAATCCTCCTTGCCAACTAAAGCAAAGGAGGATTCAAAGTGAAACAAGCACTCATCTACTTACGGGTATCTACAAACGATCAAGCAAACCAAGGAACAGAGCCAGACGGCTTCTCAATCCCAGCTCAGCGGCGAGCCTGCCAGCTGCGAGCGCTCAGTCTCGATGCCGAGGTCCGGGCCGAGTTCCTTGGCTTCGGGTTCTCGAAGAAGACCTACGGCTACTTCTTCTGCCTCAACCGCCACGGTGCCTCCCACGGTTGCGACCTGCCCTACCTCCCTCAGGCACTGGTTGAGGAAGCGATCGTTGAGGCGTACCGCAAGGTCCAGCTCTCTCCTGGCCAGCGCCGCCATTTGGTTGCTGCGATCCGGCGCGAGCACTCCCAGACGAGCCGGCACGAAACCGAGCAGCGCCAAGCCCAAGACACCCGCCGGGCCCGACTCAAGCGGGAGCAATCCAAACTCCTCCAGGTCCTCTACCAAGAACTGGTGGACGAGCAGATGTTCAAGGTCGAACAGGCCCGCATCACCAGTGAACTCGCTCAGCTCGAGCGGGCCGAAGCCGATCTCCTGCAAGCTGAGACCAAGCGCGATCTGAATGAGGAGCTCGTCCTCGCACTAGCCAGAGAGGTCGATCTCGCCGCTCTGTACGAGCAGGCCTCGCTCGAGGTCCAGCGCTTTCTGACCCGCGCCTACTTCTCCCGCATCGATCTGGATGATCTCGGCACCCTGGAACGACGAGGCAAGAGTCTCGACCACAAGATCGTGGTGGCAGAAGCCAAGCTCCACCGCACCCTCAACTACCAGCAGCTCGTCTACGCCTTGGTCTTGCTGGCGGGGGAAAAGCCGAGCCGTGGTCGCGGGGCAATTCCGGCACCGAGCAGGGCCCGCCGGACTGTGGCTCCGTCGACTCCGAGTTCCTCACCAACCGAGACGAGTGAAAGCCCTGCCGCGTAGAGCTCGATGCACTTCGCCACCCGCGTCTCATTCATCTTCTGGTGACGTGTTGGGGTCCCGCTTCGCTTCAGGTGATCTGCCACAGTCCACCTGCTGATACCGAACCGCTCGGCTAGTTCCTTCATCGACTCGCCGGCTTCATACGCCGCCGCCAGATCTTGGATCTCCTCCAGATTGAGGCGCACCAAGGGTTTGCGAGGCTTGAGGCGTGGCGTTCGGCGTCTCCCAGTCTTCGATTTCCCCAGGTCAGAGAGCCGTTCGACTAACGGGCCACGGTTCGAGAGCGTCGCGGAGAGTTCCACCGTTGTCAGAATTACAACGTTTGGCCTGGTCAGGTCGCCCTTCGCATGTCCGATCGCTCAGGTACGTTTGGTCGTTCTTTCAAACCTCGCCTCTCGCCACCCGGCGGCAACCGATGGCGTGGGGCGCACAGGTAACTAGGTTCCGGTGCGCGGGCGGTTGGACCGAGGACCGGCATTGCTACGCCGTCGAAGATCGGGTTTGGGTTTGGCGCGAACACCTACCAGGGAGCCTTCCCTTCGAACCCGGCGAGCGGGACGGGACGAGGTGGGACACCGTCGGCGTCTCAATACCGCGAGCCTCGTCGACCGACGACCAACCCTGACTGCGGTCATCCGACCACATGCAAGGTCGACCAGGAGACGAGATCGCCGATGCGATCGGCGGCCAGGTCAGAGGGTGCCTGTCCCGCGCGAGGCCCGGCCAGGGTCGGGCTGCATACTGTCGGCGTGCCTGCAGACCGGGATGCACTCACGCGTGTAGCGGCAGAAGCGTTCGAGGCGGTGCTCGTCCCGGCGGGCTACCAGCGAACTCGTCGGCGACTCACCTGGAGTCGCGCTCTTGACGGCGTGACCATCGTCGTGTCTGCGCCCTGGAACCGGAACCGCTACGACCCTCAGTGGGGAGTGCACTCGCCGGAGGCGGCACGAGTGCTGCACGACGTCGAGTCGGACCCGAGCGACATCAGCCAGTGCTTCATGTTGTCGCGCCCTGAAATGATCCGGCGGCCTGCGAAGGTGCCGTCCTTCGAACCCGAGCAGCTGGTCGGAGCGCTCATCGACCAGACCATCGAAGGGCTCCGAGACGACATCACCGTCACGGCCGAGCGGCTGGCCGCGTTCCAGTCGCGACGGGACGTGTGGCAGTACCTGAACGAGAACCGGGAGCCAAAGGACCGACGCGACTTCCTCATCCCTATGAACCTGCCGCTCAAGCTCCTGACCATCACCGTGCTTGCCGCCCTCGACAGGGACCCGCTGGTCTCGGAGTTGCATGCGGCAACTCGAGTGGCATTGGCTCCGTTCCTGGGCAAGGTCACCGATGAGCGGCTGGGCCGACTCGATGCCCTCCTGGCCTCCCTTGGCGGCTGACGGGCTCGTGTCCGGCCGGGGCAGGGTTCGAACCTGGACCACTCGCTATCTGTGGGTGGAGCGAGTGGACAACGTTCCAACCACGACGTGTGGATCGCCGCGGAAAGGGCGCTCGACACGTTGCGATGATCCACGGGTCGACTGAGCTTGGCTGATGAGCGGCCCTGAACGCGGCGATCACGTCCGGCCGGAGCCGGCCCTACGCGGCGACCTCGATGCCCTCTCGCACCCGCCGGTCGTCCGGCTGGCGCGGAGCATCGCGGCTGGGTCGTCGAGGGGAGCGCCAGGACACAGGCCGGAGGGTACCGACAGCAGCCGTCAGCCCGGCCAGGACCGCGGGTAGGCGCTCAGGGACGTGTTCGATGCGAGGTCCAGCAAAAACTGACCCGGGTTGCGGTCGTGGCGGCGGAGCTCGGCGTCGTCGAGGGGGATCGCCTGCATGGTGTTGATGTACCGGTCGCCGAACTTCCCCTTCTCCACGATGAGCTCCGGTGTAGGTGTGGCCGATGTAGTGAACAGCAGGTGGGGTGCATTGCCGGGGGCGAAGACGCTGTCGCGTTCCACGACACTCGGGCGCTCCCCCGTGACGCTCCGTCGATGCTCCTCCAAGAGCACAGTGCGCAACAGGGCCCGTGGGTCGCTCGCCTGGTCTGGCGCATTGACGCACACGACGAGCTCGCATCCCAGGGGCAGACCACGCCAGGAAGCGGAGCCCATCGTCGAGAGGCCCATGGTGATCGTCGTGCGGTCGGTCGGGCCGGGATGGCCGTCGAACGTGGCGAGGTTGAACCTCCGTGAGAAGCCGGTCACGGTCGGTCTGCGGCCCGTGGCCTTGGTGAGGAATTCGACGAACTCGTCAGAGAGCCGCAGGTGCGGTCGCAGATCCGCCGCACACCGGTTCGGTCGGCCCGCGAAGTGGTCGCGGAGCCGGTCCTCGATGTGCTCCGGGCTCCACACGGCGGCGCACTCGAGCTCGATGCACTCCTCGAAGGACGCCGGCACCTCGACACATCCGGCCGGGTCGTCCGGTTCGCTGCGGTAGCGGAACAGATGGTGGGAGATCACGTCCTGACGGAAGAACCAGTGGACGGCCGACTCCTCGTCGGGGGAGAGCGGGACGTCGCCGATCACCGGCCACCGGGCGGATCGGACCGCTCGGTCCATCACCCACACCCGGAACGCAACCGGCCCCTCGGCGATCACGGAGATGTCCACATCCGCTGCATCCGCAGCACGGTCGTCGAAGAACTCGATGAGCGGCGGGCGCAGCACGCGGCCAAACGCAACACCCTCACCGTCGCCCAGATCGATGCTCACCACCGCACCGGGACGCAACCGCTTCCGACTCGGCACTGCCAGCCACCTCCCGTTCGACCCGGATCTCCCACCAGTGTCCCTCCTGCGCGAGTGCCCTACGGTGCTCGCCGATGGCCGAGCCCCACGGGAGCAGCTCCGCGGAGCGTTCACCACGCATCGAACTCCATCCGAGCTCGATGCCGCGGTTCATCCGAAGCGAGCTCGGCCGAGTGGTCGACGTGCTGCTCCAACGGGGTCTGCTGGACGAAGGTGAGGCCGAAGAGTGGAAGCTCGGCCCCGAAGTCGGCATCTCAGCTCAGGAGATCGACCGCGATCTACCGGATGGCATCGACCTGCCCCCGGGGTTACGTAGCTACTACCTCGTCGCCGGCCGCCACCCCGTCAACCATCGCCACAATCGGCTTCGGCCGGTCGCCCAGCTGGAGGTCGACCAGCACCGCGTGGTCTTTCTCGACGAGAACCAAGGCGTGGTGTTCTGGGGGATCGCGGTCGACGACGAGGCTGCGGATCCCATCGTCTGGCAAGGGCAGCCCGCGACGGGGGACCGACCGACCACGTGGTACTGCGAGGACACGCCGCTCACCGCGTTCCTCTCCGAGATGTGGCGCTTCACGGTCACGGGCGAGAACTAGTGCCGTGACCGGCAACCTGTGCACGGGAGGACATCGCAGACGAGGGGCCATCGAGGGCGCTGGAACCGGCCGACCCGCACGAGTGGGCCCTACTCGTCAACCACGGAGGCTCGTTGCAGGTCGAAGTAGGCAACGCGCTGATCGGCCAAGCGACCCTCGAGGGCGTCATAGCCCTCGCGATGCAGGAAGCCGACCTCCTGGTCGTTCAGCGGGATCGCGAGGAGCCAATGGACGTCGCCGAACCCCTCGATGGCGACCGTGCAGAGCTCGGGCCACTCGGATGGCTCGCTCCACATGATGTGCGGTGTCGTGGTCGGACCGTATTGCCCGATCGCGTCGGGAAACACCACGCCTGGAGCGGCGAGCCAACCGTCCTTCATCACGCAGAAGGCGGCCGTCGAGATCGCGTTGGCCATGAACTCGTCCGCATCGGCGGCGACGGCCATCAGTTCGACCGGGATGTTGGTGCCGTCCATCTCGTTGCGCTCGAGGTGGAGGTTGACCGTGGCGTGGACGCAATAGCCAGGGTTCGGCGCGTCGTGGCACGTCAGGACGTCGACCTCGAAGCGCTCGCCCTCGTCGCCGTACTTCATGACGGTGGGGCGACCACCGAGAACCGGGGAGCTCGCCCGGAAGACCGCCTTCGCCGACTCGGGCGTCTCCGATCCACGTCGGGGCATCCAGCTCTCCTGTGTCGCTCGGCCGGTCGATGGGCTCGATTCTGTCTACCCCCTATCTGGCGGGGGCTCCGGTCGCTCGGCAAGGACGGACCGGAGCCACCCCGTCAGGACTTCGACGCCAGCTGACGGAGGACGACGTGCTGCAAGGTCGACCAGGAGATCAGATCGCCGATGCGATCCGAGGCGAGGTCAGAGGTTGGCTTGCCTGCGACTGAACGAGAGTGCTTCGGGGAAAGACCCGACAGTCCGTGGCGAGGAGGTCGAAAAACTCGATGACAGGAGGCCGCAGGACCCGGCCGAACGCAACACCCTGACCGCCGCCCAGGTTGACGCTCACCGCCGCGCCAGGATGCACCCGCTTACTGCTCGGCACTGCCGGCGACCCTCCCGTCCATGATCTGGAAACTCAGGCCAGTCTCCCTCAGGAGGGCGAGTTTCGCTTCAGCAGGGCCCGGCCGTTGGCGAGGTCTGGGACAGCGAACCGAACGAGGGCCTGTCGTCGGTCATGCCCATCGGTGGCGCCGACGGGCGTGGGGTGCCCTGGCTGCAGCCTCGTCGCGAGACCCGCCGCGCAGCGAGACATGATGGTGCATGGCCGCAGCCGGGTCCCGATCACGTGTCACCACGTGCTGGCTCCTCTCCGAGGACGAGCGGGCGGTAGGCGATGCGATCTCAGAGGCGCTACCCGACGGACGGTGGCGATGCAGCCAACCCGGCCCTCTCGGGCTGCACGAACTTCACCTGCACGTCGACATCACCGACGCTATGGCGTGCGGGGGCACCCAAGCGTTCCTCCCCCTTCCGGCCGGCGCATCGCTGCCGGCGACAGTGATCGCGAGCGCAGGCGTGCCCACTCCGACCGGTCCGCCCGGCGCTGCCACACTCCAGCTATTGCAGTCGCGCATCGCAGAAGATTCGTTCGGTCGGTACTTCGAGGCCGGCCGACTCGCGATCAGATGGTACGAGCACACGGTGGCCCCCGAGACCCACCGTCTGCTGGTCGACCAGACAGCGCTCGCGTGGACTGCGCTCCGGCGCTTGACACTCCCTGCGAGGATCCAAGACACACACGGGCGGCTTACGGGCGGCATGCGGGTTGGAGTGCGGGCCAAGGCATTCATCTCCGAGCAGAAGATCCCTCTACGCCGGTCCGGTCTGACCGAGTACACCCTTACGTAGCAAGCACTGTGGCAAACCCGCCGCACGCAACACGGCTGCACTCCGTAAACGACAACTTCCCCGCCCGCATCAGTCGCGAAGACACGGTATCCGGCGTCAACAGCCACGCCGGGAGCGGATGGACATCTCCGCTCTCCGGAACTCTCGGGCCAGCGTTCTGGAGTGCACGTCGAACTCTTGGGCCACCGTGGCGAGCGAAGCGCCCTCTCTGTAGCGCGTCGCCGCCATGGCTACCGACTCGTCGGTCATCTTCCGGACAACCCGCCGCCGTGGGACGCGTGCTCGGTCAAGGTGGCCGACGACCGTCGTCCGGTGGACCTCGTACCGACGAGCGAGCCCATCAATCGACGCACCCTCGCCGTAACGGCGGATTAGCTCAAGGATTTCAGCATCCGCTAGCCGTCGTTGAACAGGGTTTGAAAGCCGTCCCTTTTGCTCCGGCGACTTGGCCGCGGGGCCAGAATCGGGTGCTTCAGGGGGCCCGGGACTGGATTGCGAGGCTTGGCTGGACCGCTCCACTCCTGGTCAGGGAGCGTTTCGAGGATCTCGGAAGGGTTTGAAAGCCGTCCCCAAAGGTCCACCATGCAGTGTATATACAAACACGATGACCCCTGTTATAGGGGTCATCTTTTTGTCTGGGTTTGAAAGAACGACCAAACGTGTCTTACTCCACTAATGCCAGAATGATACCTCGATATCCTACTCATGCTTGCAATGTGCGGTCATTCCCAGATAGGCCCGCGCTAAGCCTGGGAGTCCCTGGGGTACTGACGACTACATCAACAACGGTCTCCTGCCTGGACACCGTCGATTCGTCGTACCGCAACGAAAGTTTGTCGATCACGTTGTTGATGGCACACAAACGCCCGAAGCACTTGCTGCTGAAGTAGGTGCAATAGTGCGGACTGGACGTCGCACCCGCGTCTGATCTCTAGAGATCCATAGTTTTCTAGGAAAAATGATGATGTCTACAACCTTGAAGGGATGAAGTAAATCCGATCAACTGGTATTCATTTACAGGAGGTTGTATGAAACAATAGAGTCAGAAATGACAGATCAGAAGAACAGCAACAATCAAAGGCCCGTAAGCACGAAAATGTTGGTGGATGCTACAAGCGCTCAGGATCATGCTGCGATTGATTCTTGCTTCATGGTGTTCTGTCCGACTACCTCACAGAAGGGCAGTTCCTTTGCGATAAGCGGGGAGGTCGTTGTGACTAATGAGCATGTTGTGAGAGGTGAACAGGTAGAGAAGATTGTATTGATTGATGCTGATGGCCGGAAAATGTCTGTCAAATCACTAGAGGTCGATGCTCGTAGGGATCTCGCGTTTCTATTGGTAGAAGTTCCACTCGAGAGTTTTCTAGAACTGTCAACCGACGATATTCTGGTGGGTGCAAACGTTAAGACCTGGGGATTTCCTCTTGGGTATCATGGGCCCGCGCCTTTGCTAATACAAGGAACAATTGCTGGGCTGAACAAGAGCCAGGCCGGAGCTAATCATGTTGTGGTGAACGCTGCCTTCAATCAAGGTAACAGTGGAGGTCCTTTAATCGATTCAGTCTCAAACAAAGTGATTGGGGTAGTGTGTTCGAAGCATGCTCCGCTTACAGCATTTCAAAGTAACGCTCTAGACGTACTGGTTCAGCAGAGAAGTGGGATGCAATACACTGCGCGAGACGAGAAGGGAAAGACCATAAACTTCTCAGAGGCTCAGATCGTGGGGGATATTCTCAACCAACTAGTGAGCCTGACACAGGTCGTGATAGGAGAGGCTATCACAGCATCGGAGCTTAGAGACAGTAAAAATAGCAGAGGACTAGTGTAGCTTAAATTTTAGAGGTGTGTGTCGTTGATCTCCCGCTTCACAGTATCCGCACTCACCCCATATCTCCGTCCCAACTCATTGTAAGATAGTCCTAAGCGACGAAGCTGTCTCATTTCTTCCACTTGTTCATCATTCATCTTCCGCTTGTTGACCCGTCGTGGCACACCCCTTCGTTCCAAGTGGAGTAACACCGTCGTTCGGTGGATCACGAACTGGTCTGCCAGCACCTGGGCTGAGCTCCCTGCCCGGTAGGCCTTCACCAGCTCATCGACCTCCACCGCACTGAGCTGCCGCACCCGTCGCCGCTTCCCATCCGTGAGCAGGGGACGTAGCACCGCTCCCGGCTGGTACCCGATTGCCCGGAGCCCCGCCAGCAGCAGATCCACTGACTGGTTGAGATCAGACTGAGGGTTTGAAAGCCGTCCCTTTTGCTCAACCCAGTACCGTGGAGTGCCCCAATCGGGGCTTTGGGGGTCGTCAGATCGCGTTTGAGATGCTATTATAGTTATCGAAAACCTCTGGTGACCAGGGGTTTTGTATCGGAGCTCGGGGTTTGAAAGCCGTCCCCGAAGGTCCACCCCATTGTCGAAAGCACAACGTTGTACCTGGTCAGGCGCCGGTCCGCGTGTCCGGTCGCTCGGGCACCTTTGACGGCCCTTGCAGAGCGAGGGAGCACCGCCCCAGGTCGACGGCGCGGCACGGCTCTGTGGTCGAGTCGGGCCAGCGCTCGTCAGGTGTCGGTGGCTCGGCTCAGCGGCGCGTGACGGTGACGGGAAGGTTCGTGTACCCCTTGACGAAGGTGGAGAAGACGCGCCCGGGTTCGGCCTGGACCTCGATGCGCTCGAAGCGGGGGAGGATCTCCTCCCACAGGACGCGTAGCTGAAGCTCGGCCAGTCGGCTGCCCATGCAGTAGTGGATGCCGTAGCCGAACGACAGGTGCTCGTTCGCGTTGGGTCGTTCGAGGTCGATGGCGTCTGCGTCGGCGAACCTGTCCTCGTCGCGGTTCGCCGAGACGTACCACATGAGGATCTGGTCGTCCTTGCGGATCTGCTTGCCCCGGATCTCGCAGTCGTGATTGGCGGTCCGTCGCATGTAGGGCAGCGGGGTCTGCCACCGGATCACTTCGGGGACAAGTCCGGCGATCAGCGACGGGTCCGCGTTGAGCTTGTCGTACTGGTCGGGGTACTGGTTGAGCCCGTACACGCTGCCGGTCATGGTGTTGCGGGTGGTGTCGTTGCCGCCGACGATCAGCAGGATCAGGTTTCCCACCGCGACGAGCGGGTCCATGTCCTTGGTGTCCTCGCCGTTGGCCATCAGGGTGACGAGGTCGGACCCGTCGCCGCCGATGCGCTGCTCCCATAGCTCGCCGAAGTACCCGGCCATCTCGAACAGCTCCTGGATCTTCTGCTCGTTCGACTCGATGACGCCGCCCGGCTCGGGGATGGCGACGGCGACGTCGGACCAGCGGGTGAGCTTTCGGCGGTCCTCGAGCGGGAAGTCGAACAGGGTGGCGAGCATCAAGGTGGTGAGCTCGATCGACACGGCGTCGACCCAATCGAAGGCCTCGCCTTCGGGGAGCGCGTCGAGCACGGCGATGGTGCGCTCGCGCATGAGCGGCTCGATGTTGCGAAGGTTGCTCGGGGCGGACACGGACCGCACGGTCTTGCGGTGCAGGGTGTGCTCGGGTGGGTCCATGGAGATGAACATCCGCACGAGATCCTGAAGGCTCTCGGTGCCGGCCCCCGGCCTGGCACCCAGTGAGATGCCCCTCGCCGAGGAGAACGCGTCCCAGTTCCCGTCGGTGGCCCGCACGTCGTCGTACTTCGTGATCGACCAGTAGCGACCGGCGGACTCGGTCTCGTTCAGGTGGACCGGGTCTTCGGCGCGCAGGCGGGCGAAGTGGTCCTGCCAGCGGTCCTCGCTGAACAGGTAGGGGTTGGCGGGGTTGATGTCCTCCAGCGCCAGGTCGGCGGCGTCGCCGACCCCCTTGCCGAGCCGTGCCAGCTCGACGTCGGGCTGTTCGTTGGCAGCGTTGAGGAGCTCGCCCAACCCCTCCTCGGCCTCTCGTAGATCGCCCAGCGCTCCTCCGGCATCGCTCATGGCTGCAATCTCCTCGGTGTGGGCGTGGGTGGACGGAGGCGATGGGGGTTCGCGGGCGTGGGCCGCTGACTGTCAGGTGGCCGTGCGCAGCGTATGCCTCGGAGGGACGGGGGGTCACCGACGAGCGACGAGGGTGGCGGGCTGAAGCGCCGCCGTTGTGCCCGCCGATCCACAACGGTTCACGCCTTTGCTCGTCGACGCGGCTTGGTGGGTGCGTCCGAGTGGTCCCGGGCCCAGGCGAACGGCGTCGGTGAGCACGTCGTCGATATGTTGGAGGCATGCGAGTGGCTGGCGTTCATGGTGTGCGACGTGCTCTGCGCGGTGAAGGGGAAATGCGGTGACGACGGATGTTGGAGACGACCCGGCCGGCGGAGTTGGGCGGGGCTTCGCTGTTCGGGGTCGCCAAGGGAGCCCCACGGTCACCGTCGCCCTCCCGTTCTCGTCGGTCCATGTCGAGGCGAACGATGCTGCGGTAGACGCGGTCGCGGAACTCGCGGGGTTGATCGCCGCGATCGCCGAGGCGTCGGCCCGACCCGCAGGCGCGGCGCGGTCCGCCGAACTCGCACGTCTCGCTGCCGCGACTCGAGATGTCGAGTCCCACCTGACCGGGCGCGCGGCGGACGGCGAGCGCCTGAACTGATCAACCGGCCATCCCGGGCCGAACGATCGCGGTCGGCGCGCTCGAGGGCGGGGAAACGCCGCCGTTCGGGAGACCGACCGACGGCGCTGGCCGAAGTGAGAACGTGTCCGGCGCGGTGTTCCTGCTCAGCCATCGGTCGGCGCGACGAGGGCGAGCAGCTCGGCATCGTCGGGGAACTCGGTGGCGTGCTCGAACGCCAGTCCCGCGGCTCGGGGCCGATCATCGGCGATGATCAGCGCGGCGATCTCGACCACTTGGCGGGACCGCCGCGCGGTCGTACGCGACTGCTGCTGCGCCCGGGCGATGTGGCCAGCGGCAGCGGCGGGGTCACCGTCGCGCGCCGCCATGACGGCGAGCAGGGCATGCTCGATGGCGAGGTGGGTCATGCCGCCACCATGCGACCTGGTGCTGACATGCCGCTGACCTCCCGCTGACGGTCGTCGGTGTCCGGGGTACCGTCCCGGAATGCACATCGGGTTGTTGGGTGAACTCGAGGTGCTCGATGACGAGGGCCACCACGTCGCCATCACGGGCGCCAAGCTCCGGGGCCTGCTCGCCGTCCTGGCCCTGCACGTCGGGCGGGTGGTCTCGGCCGAGGTGCTGGTCGACGACCTCTGGGGCGATGACCCGCCGGCCGCGGTGCGGAACGGGTTGCAGGGTCTGGCCTCCAAGCTGCGGCGGGCGTTGGGGTCGGCCGACCTGGTCGTGATGCGCGGCGATGGCTACGCCCTGGACCTGCCGCCCGAGGCCGTCGACGTCGTCCGCTTCGAGCAGCTCGCCGCGGTCGGTCGGGAGCTGGCCGAAGCGGGGGAGCTCGAGCGAGCCGTCGACCTGCTGGCCGAGGCCGACGCCCTGTGGCGAGGGGAGGCCCTGGCCGACTTCGCCTTCGAGGACTTCGTGTCGGCGGCCATCACTCGCCTCTCGGAGTCCCGGCTGGCCGTGCTGGAGGAGCGGCTCGGCCTCGAGCTCGACCTCGGTCGCCACCAGCGGGCGATCGTCCAGCTCGAGGACCTGGTCGCCGCCCACCCCCTGCGTGAGGGCTTCCGCGGCCTGCTGATGCTCGCTCTCTACCGGGCCGGCCGGCAGGCCGACGCCTTGAGGATCTACCAGGAGGGTCGAACCCTGCTCGGCGAGGAGCTCGGGCTCGAACCCGGACCCGACCTCCGCCGGCTGGAGTCGGCGATCCTGAACCAGGACCCGTCACTGGACCCGGCGGCGATGCCGGCCCGGCCCCCGGCCGTCGTCGCCGATGCTCGATCGACCATCCCCGAGCCGCTGACGTCGCTGGTCGGGCGGGATTCGGAACGCCGCGACCTGGCCGCCCTGCTGGTCCAGGAGCGGTTCGTCACCCTGGTCGGCCCCGGTGGAGTGGGCAAGACCCGGCTGGCCCTCGAGGTCGGCCGTGCTGCGTCCGAGGGGTTGAGCCTGGGCGGGTGCCTGGTCGAGCTGGCACCGGTGGGCGACCCGGCCGGTGTCGCCCCGGCGATCGCGGCGGCCCTCGACCTGCCCGACCCCTCCCGGCTGGCCGAGGTGATCGGCGACCGAGACGTGCTGATCGTGCTCGACAACTGCGAGCACGTGATCACGGCAGCGGCCGAGGTGGCCGAGGAGCTGCTGACCCGCTGCCCCGGCCTGCGGATCGTCGCCACCAGCCGCGAAGGGCTACGGGTCGGTGGCGAGATCGTCTGGCCGGTGCCGCCGCTGGCACCCGACGACGCCGTCACGTTGTTCGAGGCGCGGGCCAAGGCGGCCGGTGGGACCGAGGTCGCAGACGCCGATCACGATCTCGTCGTCGAGATCTGCATCCGGCTCGACGGCCTGCCCCTGGCCATCGAGCTGGCAGCGGCTCGCACCCGGGCCTTCCCGATCACCCAGATCGCGGCCCGGCTCAACGATCGGTTCCGACTGCTGACCGGCGGCTCGCGCACGGCCCTGCCTCGCCAGCAGACGCTGCACGCCGTGGTCGACTGGAGCTACGAGCTGCTGTTCGACGACGAGCGGCGCGTCTTCGAGCGGATCTCGGTCTTTCCCGGGGGCTGCGACCTGGCGACGGCCGAGATCGTGTGCGCCGA